>RCNJ01000118.1_pt1 | contig 121198 bp, 110 predicted proteins | sample 2041171 | NCBI WGS metagenome assembly RCNJ01 (sample SAMN09708213, study PRJNA481090) | feces metagenome | biome: feces | host: Pygoscelis adeliae | place: Antarctica: Rookery Lake | collected 2010-03-01 | reverse complement strand
GGGGGGTGGTGGTGGTGATGGGCGGGCCACGGGGAACAACAGGGGCAGCATTAGCCCCTGCGAAATGAGCTTCTCACGCCAAATCTGGAGTCTGGATTGGCCGGCACGCCGACCGTTGCTGGGCAATCCTCGGCCGTATCCAGCGACATTTTAGGGTATTTCTTGGGGTTGGAACGGCAATCAATGCATTCTCAGCGAAACATGCTCAACTTTAGCGATCATCTACGCTGAAAGGACAATCCTGTGGTCCCTGATGCAACTGCCATTTCCTTCTGTCGAGAGATCTCGTCCCATCTGGCTATTTGGGCGGCAAGAACTGTGATGCTGCGCCTCCCTCCGCCATTCCCGCTAATTACGCGTCTCCATCCCGACCTGAAAGGGCAAATACGAACCAATCTGCCATTTTGTTTTTTGGAGAAATGATTCGCCGAGGGATATCAGATCGTGGGAAAGCTTGTTGTCAACACGAATGATTGCTCTATCAAATGCCTATCAAACGTGAATGGGTGTTTCACTCAAGGTGGCAATGAATATCAAAAGTCCCGCTCCTTATGCTTGGTTTTGGGGCTGTGAAAAGGCACAGGGGAGGAAAGTCTCCTCTTCGCTGTCCCTCATAAGACAGGAGACTTCCTTTAAAATCTCTCAATAGTAAGCTCATGGTCACCGCCAACGAGACGACTAGAGGCTTACGCAATCCATCAACCATTCTATTCTTGCACCTTTTTTAAAATACTTGTTCTCCGTCCGAGCTTGAAGGAGCTCGCCGCCGCATCCGCACTATCTATCGTATCATACACGCCTTGTTCCGACGGGGTCAATATCCGCCAACTACTCTGCCGAAAGCAGAAGATATGAGGTCGGGTGCCATCACTCCGTGCTGGATGGTTGTCAAAGTGTCAGTTTCTCGCCACGCGTGGCAGCAGACCTCAAGCTCAAGCTGCCAAAGTGACACTCGGAATCGGAATCGGAGTTGACGCTGGTATGAGAGTTGTCAGTTTCAGTGGTGCTGCCACGCGTGACAGCTGTCCAAAGTTCAAGATGTCGACTGGTTGGTACAAGGTATTGGCTACGATGTCTTATACTCTTCACAAAAAACATCGCTGGCATTCCTGGACCATACTGTAGTTGTTGAAGCGAGGATGCTCCAGTCACTCATCTCATACTCGTAAGTTTCTTGGGCACTGAGACGAGATAACACCAAGGTAAAAAGAAGGGTAACCACAGGTAGCACGACAACGTCTTTCTGGTCCACCTCACATAGATTTACTTCCGAGTCTTCAGCTTGGGCGTTTGCACCGCATGTCGGCACCGTCACCAGCCCGCCACTGCTCTCATGCTCAGTCAGCACATCTTCAAGTGGCGATATCCAGTTACCTCACCTTATTTGCCTGAATTCGTAATCTCACCACAATCTCACCACAGGAATGCTAGGGGCCCTCTGGTGTGCATAATTTACGAGGCAGGTCAGTGGTTGTTGTGGGTGGACCGTGTGGTTTCTGTCCTAAGAATAGCCGTATCCTTGCCGTATTTCAGGAACCGAAAGGCGCCTGTTCCTGATTTGATGGAGCAGAGTGGATGGGTTCCTAATGAGTGAATTGATTTTTTTATTGGTGAGGCGACCTTAATCTGGTGGCGGTGGGGTCATGGCGGATAACTCATCTGAAGCGGTGTGAAGTGAACGAGGGAGACAAGTGATGCAAAAGTAAATGGCTGCTGTCTAAGAGGTTTGCGGTACAGACTCCATACGGAGTACTCGTAGCGGAAAGGAAGTTCGTGGATATCTCGGCCTTGTCGGGCACGTGGCGATCATTAACTGTTCTTCAGGGGTTAAAAGTACTGTACATGCTGGCAAGGATAGAAATACGTATTTTAACCTTTCCATACCGTACACATACGACGTACGGCTATAAAATTCGTTGAAGTACCGTATGTATCTGTACAGAGAGAAGGTTCTTGTATGGCTACTGGCACTCGAATTCCGCATACATGGGCGAAGTTTAGTGACGAGGTTTCCTCCATAGGACCCTCAAACTAGGCCAATATGGGGCTTTGAGCACTGATCTCTTTTGTTCAGATACAGCAATTTTCCTTGACGGACGTATTTATACACGACCGTTATCTTATACGACAGACGTGTATGGCAACGACCTGCATCGCTACATACTGTACTTCCAGAAGCCGCTGAATATGAACTTCGTCTGAAACACCGAGCGCCGGGCTTTCCGGCACGAATCAGCGCATAAAATGCACGGGCAGGCTGCGATATCAACCGCCGCTCAGCGCTCATATGGTGGTGTTCGAAATCACAAGGCTGACGGTCCTGTGTTTTGTGTGACCAGTAGAACTCTAGGCGATTGGCAGAGATCTTCTCTTTTTCACTCTCCTTTAGAGTTGGCCAGCGTCGGCAACTGCGGACGTTGACCAGAAGAAGAACAAACCGTTGATTACTGAAGCCTGAAACTTGAAAGAAAGCGACAGAGAGGCTTCTGTATGGATAACTGGCCCCAATGCGACGCGCGAAATTGGGATTCCAGATTTCGGTGGATTCTTTGCAGGTGAAGACGTCATTGAAAGTGGTTTCGGAGGGGCGACGATTCCACGACGACCACTTGGCGTTTGAATGCTGGCTGCGTTATCTTGAGTTTGACGGTCGAGGCGAAGGACTTCTGCTTTGGATGGTATGGATGAGGGTGAATACGGTACAGTATGAGGGCATCCGCTAAGTGCTCCCAACAGGAGATAGTCAGCATTCTTTGCGTGGCGAACTTCTCAGTTGTAAGTTGAATTAAATTTAGATTGACAACCACAGCGAACAACCATATGAAACGGTAAGCGTAGAAATGAGATAGCAGAAACATAGACGGCACTGGGAGTGAAAGCTCAAGGCCTCATAGGGAAATGCCAGAAGTACAATAATCCTAAAGCAGCATGCGAAATACTCGAAACACTCGAAACACTCGAAACACATCCAGAACTTGGGATGAAGGACTACTTCGGGCCTAGATGGCGGCTGACGGCCCTCCCGATGCCTGCTCTCGCTGAATTGGGCCGACGGCAATCAGCTAACCAAGGTTGATAGTGGAGATGTGCTTGAAATAGGAAATGCTGAAGAGGAAAGGAAGGAAGAGGTTGTACAATTGCATGCTGAGAAAGACACCAACAAGGCCGATTTGGGACGACTTGACGCAATGAGGACTGAAAAGATGTGTGGTTGACCGTTAACACGGAGGTATTGGCCGTTGCTGCAGTATAATAACGTGCTTGGTGTTCGTGAATGCCAAACTGTGGTTATCTTATCGCCGCAGTGCTGTCCAGGAATCGCTAGGAAGCTCCCCGGTGCCGTACTTGTTGTACTCAGTACTAAATTCCGCTTAGCTAACTGGGAATAACGGGGGTCAGACCTTGGAATGAACTTACAGGTCCCACCACGGCACCAACAAACCGCGACAACGCGCTACGGTCTGCCAGTCCCAAACCCGTCCGCCAACCCAAAAACTCCTGACACTTTAGCTCCAGTGACAGTGGTCCCCCCCCCCGGCTGTCCAAAATCCCTTCTTCCACCTACCACCGCCCTCCTAATTCTCCTCCTGTTTCCTACAACTCTATCTTGTCCCTTCGCTAGGACACCTTTGACGACTTCGTTTTGAGAATCGGAGTTTTGTCGCCCTTCATTAAGAAATTGTAATTCGCTGTTCACGCAACGCCGACGTCCTCCCGTCGTCGAAGAGAAGGCAGCCTCTGACAGCTGTCTGTCACTGCGCCAATCACGTTGGTTTTTTCTACCACAGCGACCACAACAACAAGTGGAATCCGGGCACCAGTTCGGTAACGCAAACTCGACTCGACATCTCCTGCGAACAATACCAATTGTTCGCGCGAGACTTCACCTTTAGTCGTTTTGCGCTTCAGCCGTTCAGCACCACCACTCGTTTATCTCGACTTTGTTCGACTTCAAGGTCGCAATTGCACCAAGTCGTCAACAATCGTTCTTTCCAGATTCTGAAACAAGGATCTCGCATATCCGTGATCCAGACACCACGCGTTTTCAATACTACACATTGCAGCAGGGCCTTCTGTCAATGTCAATTTAAGTGTATGTCTTCTTGAGGTTTCCTGCTTCTTGGGCCGCCAGGAACAGAGCCCAAAAATACGATCCAGGGAGCCCTTTGCTGATCCGCATAACAGTGTCCAACAGTTTTTTCAAGCGATAACATGTCGGGTCGACCACAAGACCAGTATGATGATGGCTACGGCCATCAGAACAACGACCCACGTACGGGTGGGCAAAGCGGCCAGAATACCGACTCCTACTACCAGGATGACCAGAACGGAGGATACTACGATGATCGTGGATACGCCGACGATGGCAGAGGCCACAACCAGCAGGGCATGAATCAAGGTGGTGATGGGTACTACGATGAATCGTGAGGAGTCTTCGGGACTTGTTATTGTGTACAACGCTAACATTATCGCAGCGGTTACTACAACGCCGATGCCAACAATCCGTATCAGCAGGATGGCGGTTACTACGACGCTCACGACGGTCAGTACGGCGGAGGATACGATAATGACCAATACTACGACCAAAGCGGCCAGTATGCGGGCCAGCCAAAGAGACGCGGCGACTCCGAGGAAGATTCCGAGACCTTCAGCGACTTCACCATGAGATCCGACATGGCTCGTGCTGCTGATATGGACTACAACGGTCGCGGAGATGAGAGATATAATAGCTATAACGAAGGCCAGATGGGCGGACGCGGATATCGCCCACCTTCATCACAAGTCTCGTATGGCGGTAACAGATCCTCTGGAGCCTCAACGCCAAACTACGGCATGGATTACAACAATGTTCTCCCAGCCGGCCAGCGCTCCAGGGAGCCATATCCAGCATGGACCTCGGACGCTCAAATTCCACTTTCCAAGGAGGAAATCGAGGATATCTTTCTCGACCTTACTGCCAAGTTTGGTTTCCAGCGTGACAGCATGAGAAACATGTACGATCATTTCATGACCTTGCTTGACTCCAGAGCTTCTCGCATGACCCCAAACCAGGCCCTTCTGTCTCTCCATGCCGATTACATTGGTGGCGAGAATGCCAACTACAGAAGATGGTACTTTGCGGCTCATTTGGATCTCGATGATGCTGTTGGTTTTGCCAACATGAAGCTCGGAAAGGCAAACAAGCGCACCCGCAAAGCGCGCAAGGCTGCAAAAAGCGCCAACGCCGAAGGACAGGACGAAGAAGCCACTCTCGAGGACCTCGAGGGCGATAACAGCTTGGAGGCGGCTGAATACAGATGGAAATCGCGTATGAACCGCATGTCCCAGCATGACCGCGTCCGCCAGGTTGCTTTGTTCCTGCTCTGCTGGGGTGAAGCCAACCAGGTCCGTTTCATGGCCGAGTGTCTTTGCTTCATCTTTAAATGTGCTGATGATTACCTCAACTCTCCAGCTTGCCAGAACATGGTCGAGCCTGTCGAGGAGTTCACCTACCTCAACAACATCATCACTCCTCTCTACCAGTATTGTCGTGACCAGGGTTACGAGATTATTGATGGCAAGTACGTGCGCCGTGAGAAGGACCACGAGCAAATTATCGGCTATGATGATTGTAATCAGCTTTTCTGGTATCCAGAGGGTATTGAGCGCATCATCATGGAGGACAAGAGTCGCCTCGTAGATCTCTCTCCTGCCGAGCGTTACCTCAAGCTGAAAGACGTCGACTGGAACAAGGTCTTTTTCAAGACCTACAAGGAGACCCGTACATGGTTCCATGTAGTTGTCAACTTCAACCGTATTTGGGTCATTCACTTAGGTGCTTTCTGGTTCTACACGGCGTACAACTCTCCGACGCTGTATACCCCTGGTTACGAAAATCGCACCAACAATGGACCAAACCCTGCTGCACAATGGTCCGCAGTTGGTTTAGGCGGTACGCTCGTCGCTGTTATTATGTTGATCGCCAGTATTGGTGAATGGGCGTACGTTCCGCGTAAATGGGCCGGCGCGCAGCATCTTACCAAACGCCTCTTTTTCTTGATCGGCGTTTTTATCATCAACATTGCACCAGCAGTCTACGTCTTTGGTCCCTTCGACGGCCAGACAAATGCTGACGGCTCTGTGAACCAAGTTGGAAAGGCATTGGGCATTGTTCAGTTTGTCATCGCTCTGATTACCTTCATCTTCTTCTCGGTGATGCCCTTGGGTGGCCTCTTTGGAAGTTACCTTACCAAGAACTCGAGAAAGTACGTTGCCAGTCAGACATTTACTGCCAGTTACCCACGCCTTACCGGAAACGACTTGTATATGTCTTACGGCTTGTGGGTTTGCGTGTTCGCACCAAAGCTCGGAGAGTCGTACGTCTTCTTGACCCTGTCCCTCCGCGATCCCATCAGAATTCTTTCGACGATGGAGATCCGACATTGTCTTGGAGACGCCATTTTCGGAAAAGGCGAAGCTGCGCAGGTTTTATGCAAGATCCAGCCGCAATTTCTTCTGGGTCTGATGTTCTTCACTGATCTGCTTCTCTTCTTCTTGGATACCTTCTTGTGGTACATCATCATGAACGCCGTCTTCTCCGTTGCGAGGTCGTTCTATCTCGGTGTTTCCATCTGGACTCCATGGAGAAATATCTTCTCGCGCCTGCCGAAGCGTATCTATTCCAAGGTCCTCGCCACCGCGGACATGGAGATCAAGTACAAGCCAAAGGTACTGATCTCTCAGATCTGGAACGCCATCGTTATCTCCATGTATCGCGAGCATCTGCTGGCTATCGACCACGTCCAGAAGCTTCTCTACCATCAGGTTCCTTCCGAGCAGGAGGGTAAGAGAACTCTTAGAGCGCCAACCTTCTTCGTGTCTCAGGAAGACCACTCTTTCAAGACCGAGTTCTTCCCAGCCATGAGTGAGGCTGAGCGCAGAATCTCGTTCTTCGCCCAGTCGCTCTCGACACCAATCCCGGAGCCGCTCCCAGTCGACAACATGCCAACGTTCACTGTCATGATTCCTCATTATGGCGAGAAGATTCTTCTTACCTTGCGTGAGATTATTCGTGAGGATGAGCCATACTCTCGTGTCACACTCCTTGAGTATCTCAAGCAGCTTCATCCACACGAATGGGACTGCTTCGTTAAAGACACCAAGATTCTTGCCGACGAGACCTCTCAATTCAACGGAGATGAGAAGGAGGATAAGGATACTGCCAAGAGCAAGATTGACGATCTTCCCTTTTACTGCATTGGTTTTAAATCCGCGGCTCCAGAGTACACTCTGCGTACCCGTATTTGGGCATCTCTCCGTTCGCAAACACTGTACCGCACCATCTCCGGTTTCATGAACTACAGTCGTGCTATCAAGCTTTTGTACCGTGTCGAGAACCCAGAGGTTGTTCAAATGTTTGGTGGTAACTCTGACAAGCTCGAGCGCGAGCTTGAGCGCATGGCTCGTCGCAAGTTCAAGATCTGCGTTTCTATGCAGCGCTACGCCAAATTCAAGAAGGAGGAAATGGAGAACTCGGAGTTCTTGCTTCGTGCTTATCCTGACCTCCAGATCGCGTATCTGGACGAAGAGCCACCGGTCAACGAGGGCGAGGAACCACGCTTGTACTCTGCTTTGATTGATGGCCACTCGGAAATCATGGACAACGGCATGCGCAAACCGAAATTCCGTGTTCAACTCTCCGGTAACCCAATTCTTGGTGATGGAAAGTCTGACAACCAGAACCATGCCATTATCTTCTACCGTGGAGAGTATATCCAGCTTATCGATGCCAACCAGGACAACTATCTCGAGGAATGTTTAAAGATTCGCAGTGTCCTCGCCGAGTTCGAAGAGATGACAACCGATAACGTTTCGCCTTACACTCCTGGTGTCAAGTCTGACAAGGTCGACCCTGTCGCCATTCTTGGTGCCCGCGAATACGTTTTCTCAGAGAACATTGGTGTGCTTGGTGATATCGCCGCCGGAAAGGAGCAGACATTCGGTACTCTCTTTGCCCGTACTTTGGCTCAGATCGGAGGCAAGCTCCATTACGGACATCCTGATTTCCTCAACGGTATCTTCATGACAACTAGAGGCGGAGTTTCCAAGGCTCAAAAGGGTCTCCATCTCAACGAGGATATTTATGCCGGTATGAACGCGCTGCTTCGCGGTGGCCGCATCAAGCATTGCGAGTACTACCAGTGCGGAAAGGGTCGTGATCTTGGATTTGGCTCTATTCTGAACTTCACCACGAAGATTGGCACTGGTATGGGTGAGCAGATGCTGTCCCGCGAGTACTACTACATGGGAACCCAGCTACCTCTCGACCGCTTTTTGTCCTTCTACTACGCCCATCCTGGCTTCCATCTCAACAACATCTTCATCATGTTGTCCGTCCAAATGTTCATGCTGTGTCTGCTCAATTTGGGTGCGCTTCGCTATGAAGTCATTGTCTGCGACTTCAACCCTGACGTGCCAATTATCGACGAAAGAGTTCCGACGGGATGTAACGACATCGTCCCTATCATGGACTGGGTTTTCCGTTGCGTTATCTCCATTTTCATCGTCTTCTTCATCTCCTTCTTGCCACTCGTGGTTCAGGAGGTGACGGAGCGTGGATTCTGGCGCGCGGCAATGCGTCTCGGCAAACAATTGGCATCCCTTTCGCCATTCTTCGAAGTCTTCGTCTGTCAAATTTACGCAAACTCCGTCACGCAGGACATCGCATTCGGTGGAGCCAGGTATATCGGTACCGGTCGTGGTTTCGCCACTGCTCGCATTCCATTCGGCGTCTTGTTCTCTAGGTTTGCGGGCCCATCCATCTATGTCGGCGCAAGATCCCTCATGATTCTGCTATTCGCTACGTGCACAGCTTGGCAACCCGCCTTGGCCTATTTCTGGATTTCATTGCTGGCTATGTGCATTTCACCATTCCTGTACAACCCGCATCAATTCGCATGGCACGACTTTTTCATCGACTACAGAGACTTCCTTCGCTGGTTGTCCAGAGGAAACTCTGTCTCCCACTCATCTTCCTGGATCGCTTACTGCCGCCTCTCCAGAACCAGAGTCATCGGCTACAAGCGCAAGGTTTTGGGTATGCCATCTGCACAAGGCGATGTGCCGCGCGCAGGTTTCGCCAATGTCTTCCTCAGCGAGATTTGCGGCCCACTCGTCCTTGTAGTTGTCAGCTTGATTCCATACCTCTTCATCAACGCCCAAACTGGTGTCACCGATCCGCAGTACTTCCCAACCCAGTCACTGATCAGAGTGCTGGTTGTTGCCCTTGCGCCAATCGCCGTCAACGCTGGTGTTTTAGCTGCCATGCTGGGTATGGCTTGTTGTATGGGACCAATCTTTGCCATGTGCTGCAAGAAGTTCGGAGCTGTTCTTGCGGCCATTGCTCACGCCCTTGCCGTCATCATGATGATCGTCTTCTTTGAGGTCATGATGGTTCTGCAGAACTTCAACTTCCCTCGTGCATTCCTTGGTATGATCGCCTCTGCCATGATTCAACGCTTCATCTACAAACTCATCATTGCGTTGTGTTTGACCCGCGAGTTCAAGAGCGATACATCCAACATTGCTTTCTGGACAGGTAAATGGTACTCTATGGGATGGCATTCGATCACCCAGCCAGGCAGGGAGTTCTTGGCAAAGATCACCGAGCTTGGAATGTTTGCCAGTGACTTCATCCTCGGACACTTCCTCTTGTTCGTCATGTTGCCAGTCATCATCGTGCCACAAGTCGATAAGGCGCACTCTATGATGCTCTTCTGGCTCCGTCCTAGGTTAGTACCGTCCTCGTTCTTTAAAGTAATTCATTTGCTAACAGCACTAGTCGTCAAATTCGTCCTCCTATCTACTCTTTGAAGCAGTCCAAGCTCCGCAAAAGACGTGTTACACGCTTTGCTATTTTGTACTTCACTATGTTCATCATCTTTATGGCTCTGCTCATCGCACCGTCCGTCGCGGGACCAAAGTTCAACCTCGACCTTGCGAAGACACTTGGTGCCAAAAACAAGGAGGGCGACCTCATTTATGGATTGTTCCAGCCAAACAACCGTACTTCCGCATACATGAACGACACCGGACCAATGGCGTCTGATATCTTGGCGCATGAGAGTTCTGTGCTCGAGAGACACGACGTTACCATGACAGGGGGCACTTGGGACCCTGAGCAGACGGGCTCGTCCAGCGGTGATGATAAGGATACTTCCAAACCTGATGACAGCGGAGCTGACAGTGCCCCCGCCGAGCCGCAACCGAAATTGGTAAAGCTCATTTAGCTGTAATGGCGTGGATATCAGAAAGGCTGGACTTCATAGGTTCATCGGTCACAGACCAGATGAAATTGTTTTATTACGCGCGTCATGATGTATCTGATTTCTGGGGTTTAGCATGGCGAATGTAACTCTAAAAGGGGCTCTCTTTTACCGCATGCCTTTTCTTGTAACGAGCCGCTCGGAAGTTTCCGAGGGAAATGCCACGCTGGATATCCAATGCGAGATACCAGACGTAAAACTCAATTAGAAACGCGACAAGTATCTCATTTGATAGGAAAATCATTCGTTAGAAACATTTGCTTCTTTGAAAGCACAAGGTGATCCTAACTTTCTGCTACGACTAAATTGGTCTTCTCAGATGGTCTTCTCAAAATGAAGTGATACCTGTGTCCGCGGCACTGGTGAAATCGGCGAAAGCGAGGCACGTGACTGCGATTAGCAAGCTTATCGGTGCTTATGCGCGTGAGACGCCGAACGTCCGACCACGAATTTGGGGATCGTGTCTGGACCTTGCCGTCGCCCGTGACCCTTTTATGCCTCTCTGCACGTCAAATCACTGCAAACGCGACGCTTTTCCCTACGCGACAACCAGACCAACAGAGCTGTACTCATAATCTAACGATTCTGAAAACCGTTGTCTTAATCCACACTCGCAACCTGGCCACTGGCCGCCCAACAGCCCACCATGGACCTTTTAGACGTGCAAAAGTATATTGAGGAGTATACGGACATCATCTCGAGCCGCTTCCAACAAGTGCCCGGCTCGGCGATGCTCCTGCGCTATATCAGGAGTTCATACCAGAATGACCCTGTGAGGAGCGCGATTGAATTGGTGCTGGTGCTTTTTTTTGTGCGCTATTTGATTAAGCCGTCCTACTCGACGCATCGCCAGAACTTTGTTACGTTGAGTGAGGAGGAGATTGATGATTTGGTTGATGAGTGGACGCCTGAGCCGCTGACGGCGGATTTGAGCGAGATGGAGATGACGATGAAGGAGAAGACGCCGGTTATTGTTGGGTGAGTAGACGCTCCCTTGGAGCTATGGAGCTATGGAGCTACAAAAGCTCGAGGTTGAGCTTAAGAGCGTACGGCTTCGCAGAACATTGGCTAATATATGCGCAACAGACCATCAGGACCAAAGGTCAAGCTTTCTAATGGCAAATCCGTCATGAACCTCGCATCTTTAAACTACTATAACTTGATCGGCAACGAAGCCATCAAGGAGAAGGTTATCCAAACCCTGCGCACATACGGTGTCGGACCTTGCGGCCCACCACAATTCTATGGCACCCAAGACGTCCACATAAAGACCGAAGCCGATATTGCCTCGCATCTCGGAACCGAAGCTTGCATCGTCTACGCCCACGCCTTCTCCACAATCTCCAGTGTCATCCCAGCCTTCAGCAAGAGAGGAGACATCATAGTTGCCGACAAGGCCTGCAACTACGCAATTCGCAAAGGCCTCCAGATCTGCAGATCGACAATCAGATGGTACGAGCACAACGACATGGAAGACCTGGAGCGCGTGCTCCAAAAGGTCGTAAAGGAGCAAGCACGCAAGCCGCTCACCCGCCGCTTCATCGTGACTGAAGGCCTTTTCGAGAACGTAGGCGACATGGTTGATCTGCCAAAGGTCATCGAGCTAAGACTGCGTTACAAATTCCGCCTAATTCTTGACGAGACATGGTCCTATGCCGTTTTGGGACGTACTGGAAGGGGAATTACCGAGGCGCAGAATGTGGACCCGGCGCAGGTCGATATGATCGTTGGCTCCCTGGCCGGACCACTTTGTGCGGGTGGTGGCTTTTGCGCGGGGAGCACGGATATTGTGGAGCATCAGAGGATTTCGGCTGCGGCGTATACTTTCTCGGCTGCGCTGCCGGCTATGAGTGCCACGACCACTTCTGAAGCCCTCGCATTATTACAAAGAGAGCCAGAGAGAATCACTGCGACGAGGGAGAATGCCAGGGCGTTGAGGGCGCAGCTTGATCCTAGAAGCGATTGGGTTACCGTCACTTCGGCTTCAGAGAATCCTTGTGTGATTGCTGTGCTTAAGCCGGAAATTGTCAATTCTCGTCGTCTGAGCATTGAGGACCAGGAGAGGATATTTCAGGAGTGTGTTGATGAGGCGCTCAGCAACGGCGTCCTCATCACCAGAGTCAAGTCGATGCCAGTGCCGCCATCAAGCACGACGAAGGAGCAGGGTTGGCAATGCATGCCTGCGTTGAAGATCTGTGTTACGAATGGACTCACGAAGAAGGAGATTGAGAAGGCCGGTACCGTCGTCAGACACGCCGTCACCAAGGTGCTCACCAGAGGAGGAAAGAGGACTCTCGGTGTTCCAGTGATTGCGTAGAGGAAGGGATGGCTTGAGAATTGGTAATGAAATGGCTTGTAGCAGGTATAGCATGCATGATAGATGGGCAGTTAGCGTGTATACTATTATATGGCAGGTAACGATAAGCGATGGATGACTAGATGCCGTTATAAGGCCGGTCTAATGTTTAATGCAACGGTTTTTCTTTCAGGATTTCTTTGAACTGCGACGTGGGCGCTAATATGCGAGGCCAACCAATAATTCTCTGGAAGATGCACACTCGGATATGTTGGATTAAATCTGTTCTTCGGAGTTCACCTTGTGCGGGAGTAGGGAGTTTGAAGGGATGTTAGTGAGGCTCGGCCATGGTATACAGGTTAACTTCTCAAGAACCTCCTTCGTGTCGCGTTGAACTGGTACGGATGAGACGCGCTAAGAGGGAGCGTAAGCCTCTATCGTGTCGCTTTTAACTGTTAGTATGGGATGTGGATAGCAAATGTAAATCATGTGGTAATGGTCCAGATGACCTCGAAAGTGGTGATCTTTGGAAGCGACAGCAATAGCATCCGCGCTGTCATCTCTACCGTCTCAAAAACTCTAGTTGAGCATCCAATATTCGTCGAATCGGACTCTCGCCCAAATCCGGATGCTCCCCCTCCCAATTCCACTCAAACCCCTCCCAATCCTCATCATTGAACTCCAGCACCAATCCTCTCCACACCCTCAACACCGCCTCCCTACTCCCCCGACACGTCCACAGTAAACTCGGCACCCCGCCCCAAGTCGAGAAATCATCCCCAATCCACCTCAGAGCGTCACTAAGGGGTAATATTGCGCACTCAACACCTTCTATGGTCTCTCCTCGAAGTGGTGCACTCTGTCCGGGATTGGACCACAAGGGCACGGACTTCCAATCCTCGGGCACGTTGCGCTCGACCTTCCAGAAGGCCATGCAGGTGCCTGGTCGATCTTTGTCAACAGCGCAGTGTTCACGGTGTGATCTGATCCAGGACTCGACACGGCGCTTGGAGAGGAAGGCTTGTTCCCAGATTTTGATTTGGAGTTCTGTTGGGAGACGGGAAAAACGGTGAAAGGTGGGTGATGACATTTACACGTCGTGGGAAAGTCAGCGAAGGTGTTTCGTATATGGAAGGCGCTTCTATTGGTCCTGCCAACTCGATGCTGACGCTCAAAGCCTTTTAAGACAACGGCTAAGAGGCAGAATCTCAAGCGAAACCTTGAGACCTTGGTGATATGTTAGCAGAGAACACCAAGAAATGAAATAGGGTCATATGCCTGGCATTCGATGTTGTAATTGTTCTGTTCAATCGAAACAAATGGCAAAAAAGTGGTGTTTTCTCTTTCGAGAGGTATGTTCCAAAGATAGGTTGTAATGGAGTGTAATGGGCATGAGCCACGGTCATCTCTGGTAAAAGGCTGTTCTGATAGTTAGTAGGGGTGTCGGGGATTCGAACACACAATCTTGCGATTGCCGATTGGAGAGGCTTACCAAGAAATGAATGCACTAGCTTGTCCCACTCCAATTTATTCTTCCTTCATTGTATCTTATGACCAGCAAAACAGGGATGACCAGGTGAGGAGGCACGACACAACGGATGTCATGAAATGGACGTCGCCTAGGAAGAAACACTGTAATTAGTATGTGTAAAAGTAGTAGGCCTCAATCTGTATTTTTGTAAGTGTCTCGGCCTCATCTCGTCGGATTCTTCTTATTCCTCGCCTCCAGCGTTGCCCACTTACCGCCGCTATCAGTAAATCGCGCTTGCCAGAAAAGTCGCGTCGCTCCGTCAACTGTTTAGATGTAAACATCAACGACAACGACGACGAGCATAACACCACATTCAGCGATCACGATTGACATTATTCCGAACAATACACGACCTATAGACAATCGTCTGAGACATCATGGCACGACTCACTGGCCGCGCTCTACCTGTGAACGACAATAGCGACAGCGACGAGTTACCAGGTCTCTCCACGATCTTCGCAAAGAGAGCGCCGAACTCGATCAGCCTCAGCCCGAAGAAGAAGACAGCGACACCAGGTACACCTGCTGCAAACTCAGAGGCCAAGAAGCCGAGGAGGAGGATACTCGGCACCGCTATCGACAATTCGCTACTCAGACCATTCGGTACAGAGTCGCCAGCGCCAGAGAAGGAGGGCAGGAGGAAGAATAAGGTTACGATCTTTGATGAGGATGATGGATTGCCGGATGTTCGGGCTTCGGCCAGGAAGCCGAGGGTTACCTTGAGGCAGAAGATGAAGGGGGTTTCATACGAGGAGAGCGAGGATGAGGATGGGCTGTTGCTGGCTCTGTCCGAATCCGGGGAGAACATAAAGCCACGGACGGTACGAAATACGCCGAGAGAATCGAAGAAGAGCGGCGACCCATTTGTGGATGACTACACCGAGCAATCTTTGCGCATAAGCCAGCCTGTCAGAGAGCCAAGGGCTGCGGCAAGAAGGAAGGCCCATGCTCCAATAATGGATGAGTCGGTGGAGGAGGATAGCATAAGAGCCACGACAACCAAGAAGGCATCGGAGTCGCAGAGGCTAGTCGAAGAGCACGCAGACGCGAACGAAGCGTCCATCATTTCAAACCATACAGCGGGCCTGCTTGATGTATTTGATAAGTTGCAGATAGGCAAGAGGCTTGAGTCTGACGAGGATGACTTGGGACAGCTGAGGCGAGAGATGCAAGTGGTGGTGCCAACGCTGCCGAAGGAGCTGAAGCAAGCATATATGAGCATACAAATTGAAGACTTTGACGACGAAGTCATTGCCAGACCGAAGCCGTCGTCTAGGATACGCAAGAAGACGCCGCCAAGGGAGCCTTCAGCGTCATCAGCAAGTGAGAATGATATGGTTGATGGGAAGGCCGAGGAAGACGAAGCAGAATCAGAAGAGGAGGTTGATGTCCTTGAAGCTTCCTGCTTAGAGTTGGATGATTCAAATGCCATGGAGGAAGAGGAGGAAGAAGGAGACACTATCAACATGTCAGACGACGAAGAGGAAGAGGAGGAATCTGGTTCAGATCTGTCTGACTTCGTTGCCTCGGACGGTGATGCGTCCGTAGCTTCGCCAGGTGAAGCTGACGACAGCGAGGATGATCTTCCTGTAAAACCTGCGGCCCGTTCAGGCCGACGCCTTGTGCAAGGCAGAAGGAAGCCTTCGCCCCTTCCTGCCTCTAAGAAAGTCTCCCAGCCTGCCTTGCAAGACTTTCAATGGAGCGATGATGACTTGAGAAAAGAGGATGGCCTGGATCCTGTTTCAAGGCAACTCTTTGTCGAAGGCGGAAGGATGATGAACGGCCCATCGCTACCAACACTCGATGATAGCGGAACTCCTAGGTCAAAGGAAAGGCAAGTTGAGCCAAGCAGACGTCTCAAGTCTCCTACCAAGCCAAAGCCCAAGATGCCACACATTGTGCCACCAAACAGACAGAGTCTTGATGCATTTTGGGAACCGGCAGTCATCAACGACTGGCACGACGAGTACTCACCACAGAAGGAGCTCTTCCAATCACCCGCCAAGTCGTCGCGTTCAGTCTCCAAGATCCATCTTGGAGGCAAGGAAGTGATAGACGTCGACCTCCTCAAATCACCAACCAAAGTCGACATTGCCCACGCCGCCAAAGCAGAACGGGATGCCAAGAAGGAATTCGAAGCCACGAAGAACGACATCGCCATCTCCTTCCTCGCGGAGCTCGACTCCAAAGTCACAGATGGCGAGATCGGCCATCTCTCAGACAGCACAGGAGGCGTCAAAATAATCTGGTCCAAGACCCTCAACACCACCGCCGGTCGTGCACACTGGAGGCGAACAGGCACAGTCTCCCGTCCTACACCCTCGAACCCGAACCCAAAGCCCAACTACGATCACCACTGCAGCATCGAGCTCGCTTCCAAAGTGATCAACGACAAACACCGCCTCATCAACGTCCTCGCACACGAATTCTGCCATTTAACCACTTTCATGATTTCTAAGCAACTTACTAATCCGCATGGGGCGGAATTTAAATTTTGGGGTCGGAAGATGGAGAAGGCCTTTGGACATATGGATGTTGAGATTACGACGAAGCATAGTTATCAGATTGACTGGAAGTATATATGGCAGTGTGTGGGCTGCCTCAAGGAAATCGGGAGACATAGTAAGAGTGTGGATACAAAGCGGATGAGGTGTGGTGCTTGTAGACAGGAGTTCGTGCAGATTAAACCTGTACCTAGGGCTGGAAGCAAGGCTGAAGTTGAGGCACAGAAAGTGCGGAAGCCTTCCCTGCTCTTCCCTGGTGCTAGAACTCCGAGTCTGGGTTCTGGCTCGGTTAATAGCTCGAGCTTGAGTCTTGACCTTGGTGGGAAGGAAGGGGAGAAGCAGGCTAAGACGAAGCCGCTTACGGATTATCAGATCTTTGTCAAGGAGAATATGAGGAAGGTTAGGGCTGATAATCCGGGCAGCCCAATGAAAGAGGTTATGGGTCTTGTTGGTGCTAGATATAGAGAGATGAAAGCTGGCACGACGAAACGGCCACAACTTACACAACCGAGCACGAAAGAGTTAGGCTTGAGGTTGAAGGATATGATGATCTTTGCGAACCCGGAGAGGAGGGCAGAGACGGAACTGGATAACATGACGAAGAAGATCCACGTGCTGGATTTGACGAGTCCTTAAATAGTATAGAGCTGTAGTTGGATAGATTAGTAGGAGAGGATGATCTGCTCAAATTAGATGAATCTATCATCGGGAAATTACCCATCTGTCGTGCGACCGCTGTTGCTTTGCCAAACTGTCATCTATCAAAAATTGCCACTTCTCTGGTCCCCTCCACAAAGCAGCAACGCCGATGTTAAATTATCTCACTGTAGATGCCAACCAGTTAGTATTGTCAAAAATCAATTTGATAAAAGGTTTGGAATACATGGTCGTGGCAGATGAAAGTTCAATGAAGAGCAACCGGTGAGCGGTCCGAAATTTTAATAAGCATGTCAGTATCCAAGCCAGTGTTCCGCAGGGTAGTACTCAGTCGCCATTTTCATCATGTCGAGTAGAGTAGCCAGTAGTTAAATCACTATGAGTAGAGTAATACTCGAGTAGCGCGCTACTCATGCGGAACACTGATCTAAGCCCTTCTGCCTCCTTCGCGCCTAGGGTACATACGTAGGTGGCTGGCTGACTGGCTGGCGCTCATTGGCAGCTCTATGTTGGTTTAAAACATCATCCATGACACAGACTTCGGCGCCTGCGATGGAGCGGTGTCCGAGCTCTCGAAGTCAAACGCGGAATCATAGTTCATGAGACTGCAAATTACATAGCTACAATGAAATGATGAATTAAAAAGCAACTATGGTATGAAGCTTATGCACAATGCTACCATCGTTATATGAACATATCATGCAGCTATCCATGCTGATTTCATCTCGCCAAGCTACTGTCGCCAAAAACACTCATATCTGCCATCTCCTCGAAGCTCTCCTGCCATCATACTACCCCTCGTCACGCTGCCTCCCGTCACACTACCTCTCAGTACTCTATCTCTCACCACTCTACCTCTCACCAACTACCTCTCAATACTGTCCGGGCTCATCGGGGCCGTCGGTTCCATATCGCCCTCTCCATCAGGCAACATTTCTCCATCTGCATCTTTATCTCCATCATCGCCCCTATCCTCCGGCACCTGCACCTTCTTCTTCTTCACCGGGCTAACCTCTCCCTTCTTCTTCACCTCCCCATCCTGCGCATCATCCACACCCCCAATCTCAACTTTCCTCTTCTTCTTCATCCCCCCCTGCTCCTTCATCGGCCTCTTCCTCGGACTCGTAATCTTCCCCGTCGGCGGCAGTCTCGGTTTTGGGAAGCGCTGCTTGACCGGCAAGTCTTCATCTTCAATAAGCGGCTCATCATTATTAGCATGCAGCTTCGCCAGGAAGAAGTTCTGCACGAGCCCAATCTGATCCTTGACACTCTCAATAGTAATCGGCGGCAGTGGCGGAAGGGGCTCAAACAGCGTCGTAGCCGTTGGACCGGGGCCACCTGTCAGATTAGCGTTATGCGCGGAATGCACCCTCGTCTGCAAGAGATGCAGCGGTACGGAGAGAGACGCAAGACCGAACTCCTTGTCCAGACCCAGCTCTTTGAAGCCGAAGAAATCCTCATCGATATCCTCCGCGAAGTCGCCGCCGACGAATTGCTCACTGCCGTCATTGAAGGCTTTCTCCCCCCCTTCACCGGCATCCACGAGTGCCGGACGGAGAAGGTCGGCGAGATGGGACTTCATACGCTCGTGCATAACACCTAGCTTCGTGCCATAACGATCAACGTCATCCCTAACATAGGCCTCAAGCTCATCGATCGCCATTCCGTTCTCAGACAGAGTATGCATGATCAACTCCTCATTAGAGAATCTCTCCATCCATTTCTGTCCCGCTGCCGCCGCGGCACCAGTAGCTGGGATCTTTGGCGCCTCTCTATAGACCGCGAAGCTTCTCGCTATCTTCTGAAAGTAGTCGGCGGCAATATCTGTAATGACATCGATGGCGCTTGGCTGCAGCTCTTCGAAGCCTGTGTGGTAACATAGCTTGGCCACAGAGCGTTGGAGAGCGGCTTTGCATGTCCATTCTGCCATTACAGGACCAGACTCGGATTGGACGTGTGCTGGAATGCCCTGTTCAAAGAAGGGTTCGGGGTTGTATTTTTGGAACTGGTTGTTGTACATCTATTTACGTTAGCGACGATGATCAATGGTGGGTAAGGCAGGACATACTTGAGACTGCAACTGCATCTGCTTGACAACTCCGATCTTGGAGCAGATCTTCCTTGTCTCCTGGATTTGTCGCATGTTGGAATCGATGCGTTCGCTCAATTTGGACTTCGGTGCAGTAAAGAAGCCTTTTGGAACCATGTGCCAGTGCTCTCCTTTATCTATGAGGTTACCATCTGCGTCCTCGGTCCATTCTTGCGTCGGGTGCAAGTCAGGAATGGCCGAGAGCGCATCGTAATAATCTGGCAGAGCAGGATCCTCAACATTGCCCTCCATCTCCTCCGCCAGCGTCTCACCCTTCTTCGCTGGCTCAGCTTCCCTCCCATCACCGCCGGCCTCTGTCTCCACTTCAGTTTGGGTCAAGTGCTTGTGCTGGCGAGTCCATCTCCTCATGCCAGCCTTCGTGCGGAGAAGTGCCGGCTCATCAATATTTAGCTTGTCGCCTTTGAAAAGCTTGTGTCTCTCTTTGGCAACGAGTGCACGGTCTTTCTTGGTCACTTGCTTCCAGATCTTGTACTCCTCGCTCTCGTGGAGATCTTGTGCGGCGGTGCCAAGGGCATGACCTAAGGACATACCGTCCAAAGGTGGGCCGTCGAGGTCCATTGGATCAGCTTGACTGCTCGCGCCTGCCATTACAGGAGTGTTCGAGCCTGGCTGGGGAGGTGTCAGAAAGCCGTTTTGGCTCCCCTCTGCCCCAACGTCGGAACCTTCATTGATGAGACTTCCAACGAGGTTATTGATAGGCTTCGACTCAGCACTAGGCGTTTCCCCTTTTCCCGTCGCAGCTTTTCTCGACGTCGTCTTTGAGGAGCCTTTTGCGGCAGTCTTGCCAGCGCGTCCTCTTGATGACATAATCGGCTCGTCGTCACTCTCATCGGCCTCAATCTCATCGGCACCGTTGAGCTTGCGGCGCTCCTCTGCCTCTACCTCCGCTCTCGGTCTGACAACGATATCTGGGATCAGTGGCACCAGCTTGCTTGCGTCCTTCTCCATAGCCAATGCGTTACGGCGTAGTGGATGGGATGGATCGGCGTTATATTTTAGGCAGTTGCTCCAGATTAAGTTCAAGTCGTTTACGAATTCTGCCTTTGATTTGTAGGCGAACGACTTGAGCTTCTTGGTCATAGAGCCAAGGTCCATGGGTTGTTTGATGACTGAGCGTGTTAGTTTGGGAGTTGTTGCATCCTCCATCGTAGTTACTTACTTAAGTTATAGTCTGGGGCATCACGTTTGTTGACCCTTGTTAAGAATGGCGCAGAGTACTCCGTCATGGCTTTGAGCTCGCTCAAAACTTTCTCGGCAGACTCATAAAGCTCTTCTTGGCCAACATTCTCTTCACTCGCCCATTTGCTTCTGTTCTTGCGGACCTCGTTCATAAGAGATCTAAGCTCTGCATCTGATGCCTTCACCAGCTCGCGCTTTGCATCAATGCGTGCGATTAAGTGCTTGAGGGTCAGGCTGGAGGCGCCAAGATTCGCGCTGGAAAGACTACCATGAGTCTCACCACTGACATTTCCTCCTGCACCACTGCCCTGGCCCATCTCAGCATCGATTTGTTTCTCGGACTCCTCAAGCTTCTGCTGCTCAAGCATAGCTATCCGATCATTCTCCAATGTGTAGAAGAAGGTATTAAGATTGTGCTTGACAGCATCCTCCGCCGCCTTCTTATCAGCCTCCAACTTCTTGCGTGCATCTTCAGAGGTCTTTGGCTCTTGCGGTTCTGCTGGAGCCTTACCCTTATCGGACCTTTTTATCGGAGATCTATCCCCTTGCGCGGCTGGAGAGCTACCAGACTTTGATGGCGATGGCAAGTTGCCAGAGTGTTGGCTTGTAAGGGGAGGCCGGGTTGGCTCTTCTTCCTCCTCGTCATATTCATCGTAGTCGTCGTCGTCCAAATTCCGCCTCGTAGTCTTGGCAGGCGCGACCTCTGGCGCAGCGTCCATTTGCGTGTCTGTATCTTCCACATCGTGGGTGGCCGGTTCTTCCTCTTCGTCAACTTGTGTATCCCCTTTCTTCCCTCCAAACAACGCCGCTAAACGCGCTTCACTCCGTGTGTATAGTTCATTGAACAGCTCGTCCTCGCCATCGTCGTCCATCATGTCCTCCCCGATTACGGTCGCCGGGCGAACCACTTGTGCATCTTGGGGATGCCCCAAGTTATTTTGCGACGATGGACCAGAGTTATTAAATCCACTGGCCTCGCCTATATGATCGGCATCGTTGCCATTGCTCAGCTGTGCTGACCCGATGAAGGACATGGTCGGCCGTGGCCCCTCGATGGATCTTTGGCTGTACTTGGCACCATGGGCCGTCGCGTGGTTGTGGCTACAGTAAAGTTGTAATCGCGTGTCTAAAGTTGTCGCAACTGGTGAAGCTGCATCTGAAGACTTCAGAGATGTAGTTTGAAGTGTTTATCGATGGTTGTGGTTGAGAGATCAGATGCGCGCGCCGCGGCTGCTTGAAGTGCGGTTGCGGTTTGGGGGATGCTAGGTGTGTCGTTGGCGAAGTAGGATGGCTACTCGTACTTCACAGGAATCAATATTGTAAGACACAGGAAATAGGTGTTTTATAGCTTGTTGGGCAGTTTTACAGGCACACTCATTCACAATAACATCACCCAGTTAAAAAACCTCATTTCGACCTAGCAGTAACTTTTCTATCTACAACGGCATTCTATCTCATCCCCATACACGACGGGACATGTCGTTGGTGACAAGTCCCCACCGAGCATCTGTAGCCGTAAGATGTTGTGCTTACATAACCATTTTTTGAGCGTCACCCCGGCTTGCTGCTCATGGATTGTTCCCAGAAGCGACCAGGGTCTAAACAACTCCAGCCTTACGACAAGCTGACACCTGACACCTCTCAATCTCTCCAAGCGACCAAAGAATGAACTAAGCGACATCTGTCAATTGATTAGCATCGCCTAGACTCCACAATGCGCATCCGTCTCCCTTTCGCAGGTAAGCTTAGTTACTTCTCATCTTGTCGAGAAGACTGACATCAAAACTCAACAAGGCTGACCATCTACCCAGGCGCATTCATCGGCCTCCTCGTCCTTGCAGGCTACGCAGGCCTCTCCTCGCTCCAACTCAATGGCATAATAAACGACAAAGTCCTCCACTTCCTCACCTTCTTCCTCCTCACCGTCTGCTTCTACTGGGTGCTCGACTCGTCACGGAACCGCAACCTCAAACTCACCCTCGTCGTATGCACCGGTATCCTTGGAGTCGGCAGCGAGTTTGTCCAGGGCATGATTCCCGAGAATGGGCGGAATTTCGACTTTTATGATATTGTGGCCAATGTCTTGGGGAGTTTGAGTGCCCTGGCACTCAGTAGTTGGTATCATAAGAGGATGCTTGAGAGGAAAAGGGCGAAGAGGGGATATTCGGGTGCGCCGGTTGTGGATGGTGATCAGAATGAGGACCTCGAGCTGGGAACCGGCCAGGAGAGTGGCATTGTGCATCACGATACGGCGCCTGCTGCTGTGAGCTTAGAGCAGGAGCTTGATAACTGGGATGAGAATGCTGAGGATGCGTGGGATAATGAGGATGATGTGACGAATGGCGCCGCTACGACGGTTGCTACAGGCAGAATTGCTCCTGGCAGCACCATAATCACGAGTGCTACCGAGGTCGAGGAGGATACCAAGAACAAGCGTGCCGACTGAAGATATTATGCGGACGAAGATGAAGAACGACGGAAGAAAGCACACGATATGAGATGATGGATCACGGGCACACGATTGACATGGGGAGTTTGAGTGTTAGGCGCTTGCACGTGTACTATACCTCAGACCAGCGAATGAAATTATGATTGCGGCTATATAACTGTTATCATCGACGTTGCCCTGAACCCCTTGCTGTTGTCACTCTCTTGTTGCTAACGCCGGACGCCCCTGGTATTGAACCGACAGAACTTCAACCGTTTAACGCCTGGAAAAGTCAATTCGCAAGTCGATTTCGATGTTTAATCCGTCTTTCTACTCTTGTTCCAGAAGGCCAAAGTCTCCTCCACCTCCCGCTTTGCGGCCGTCTTCTTGACTTGGCGGTTGGAGCGGCGTGATACTGGCGCAGGCGGGGCGCTGCTGCGGTCCTCATCCTGGTGGATGAGATCCCGGGCGCCGCTCATCTCAACACCTTCATCCTCAGCGGCGGCTGCGACGTTCTCCTGCTCTTCCTCCTCCTTCTCCACCTCGGAGGATGGTGACCTCGTCTGAGTTGGAACCTCAGGCTCGGACTCGGGAGAACTGAGGTCGCTTTCGATACCTACCGACTCCTCCCTCTCCTCGTCCTCCTCCCCCATCATCTCCTCCCCATCGGCAGAAAAACACCCAATAACACTCTCCACGTCATCCTCCCCATCCTCCATCTCCTCACCACCCAAAAATACCCAAGCACCACCTCTTCGCCGCTCACAGAAGCAAAACCCCCCTCAACATCCGGTAAATACCCATTTGCCCCACTGCAAACAGCAAAGTGATCCGGGTAGCGAGCGGCGCATTCCTCGATATAGGGGAGGAGATCGCCAATCGCACTTCTGGCAGCGCTGATATCGCCGTTGGCGATGGCCAGGATCTCTTTGATCAGGTTCACCACCGATGGGTGGATGTCGGTGGCGGCGGCGGCGGCGAGGTCGTTGAAGTTGGCGAGATCCTGGAGGTTCTCCGTTTTGACAGCGTTGCTGTCAAGAGGTTAGCTACTGTCATCGTATTCGTAAATATCATCAAGACTACTTACATCTTGATGGCGTCGATATTGTCGTTGTCGCTCTTGTTGGATCTCGAGTCAAGCTAAAGGCAGCATTCTGAAAAGCGTATAGCTCATTGTCGGCTTCATCTATTTCTCGGACGCCCCGCTACCAGCCATTCATAGCCCATGACACGCGCGTGGGTCACCTACAGGACACCTCGGGACTTGTTTCAATAGCATCAATTCGTTTAATTCTCCTAACGCCGCAAAAGGTATCGTCAAAAACTTTCTATGTCTCCTTAACTTAATATCCATCCTTCTTACCCCTATGCGAAATAAGCCCTAACAGCCTGCTGACCCTCAGGAGTCAGAGCAGCGAGCTGCGCATCCGGGTTATGTCCGGTAGCCTGCAACAGCGCCTTAACACTCGTAGTGACCCTCTGGCAAACATGGCCCGCCAACATCTCGGCCTCAAACGCCTCAGCAACAACCTGGAAGACGCGTCCTGGTTGGCTGACAACAGCTGGGTATTGACTAGTACGCGTTAGTGTTATTCTCGGTCCATACGCTAACATCTCGGCAGAGTGCTGCATGAAAACGTACCTATCGATCAACTCAGCCAAGTAGGCATAAGCAAATGGTGCAGCCTCATCATCATTTATAATCGGCAAGGTCTCGTTGAACCACCTCTGGATAACCGCGTCGACGTTCTGGACATGACCGGAGTTGCTGTGCAAGATCTTGGCGATGGCGGCGCAGGCGTTCTCGGTGGCAAAGATGTTGTCGTCATTTCTGGCGTCTGGCATGTTGACAATATCGAACAACAATGGGACAGCGGCGCCGCAGAACTGTGTCCAGTTTGGTCCTCCGCGCTGGGCGGCAACACCGACACCGTATGCGGCGGCTTGGCGATTGGCCGGCGATGGATCGCGGCAGCCGGCGGCGAGTGGGTCGATGATCAGGTTGTTGTACTCCCAGGAGCGCTCGGCGCAGAACTCCATAACGTCGTCGATGATGCAGAGTCCCCATTGGCGCTGAGTTGGGTCGGCGCTGTTGAGGAACTGGGCGTAGACGGAGTTGAGAATGTTCCATGCTGGGAGGAAGTCGACACCGTGGTGCTTGAAGATGACGTGGAAGGACTTGTTCATCTCAGAGAGCAGTTGCTGGTCATCCTCGATCGCGTAGAGAACCTCTTCAGACTCCTCATCACCCTCCTCGACGTTGTTCTCGGCAGCCTCCTCAGCACGGGCCTTGACGCGCTCAACGTAGTCTTGAAGAGCGGACTGGGCGGCGGTAATAAATGCCTGCATTTGGTTGATGTTGAGGCAGTTCTTGCCCATAACCTCGATACACTCGTACCAAGCACGGTACATTTCAGCAAGGGTATCAATAGCTGGCTCGGCTGAGAGAACCTCGATAACCTTCTCAACAGTGCCGGCCCACAGGCTAGCAAGCTCGTTAGAGTCGCCATAACGCTTCTTATAAGAGTTGAGCAATTGTGGGACAAGCTTGGAAGAGCAGACGCGGACTGGATCGTGGAAGAAGAAAGCGAGGCCTGGGATGGCGATGTCGCTCATGATGGATGGAACGTAGATGGCAAAGTCCTCTTCAAGAACCTGTGCATAGACAACGAGGAGCTCAATAGCCATGTTCTTGTCGTCGAGAGAGCTGGTCTTGATGCCGATGACCTTGCCCTTGAGTGGGACAAGCTCCCATCCCTCCTCCTGCTGGATTGCCTCAACTTGTTCCTCGTCATCGAGAAGCTGGATGTCAGCCTTAGCCTTAGCCATCTCGAGCAGTGGGCCCATAACGCCAGAAAGGTATGGCAAGAAGTCCTTGCCAAGAACCCTGCACATGCGTCCCCAGCAGTGCATTAGGTACTGATATTGCGGGTCATCAGAGTCGGTGATGTTCTCCTGGATAGTGGCCAGAAGTTGGACAAGAGTGATAGCATCCTGCCCGAGTCTCTCCTTACCAACGGCAAGAGCGATAAGAGTGGCACACTCCATAGCCTTGGCGCGAAGAAGACGGAGCTCCTTGGTGTTCTCGGTCTGGAGAACATTGAAGAGAAGTGGCATGAGGGTGCTGTAGTAAGTGGCGAAGTGAGTCTCCGCAGAGTCGGCAATGGTGGCGATGGTAGAGAGAGCTTGTTCCTGAACGTAGCGCTTTGGGCTCTGGAGGAGCTGGAAGAGGTGGCTCAGAAGACCGTCCAAGTATGGTGCCAAGACCTCCTTTTCAGCCTCCTCGCAGAAGTTGACCAGAGCGGCAGCGGCGTGGGCCTGCACTCGTGGCTCAGCGGACTCCAAAACTGGGATGATAGCTGGCAAGACGACGGCGTTGTACTTCTCCTGCATGGTTCCGGCAAAATCAGTGCTCATCTGTCCAAGGGCATTGCATCCAGCCCATCTAACTCTCGAGTGTGGATCACGGAGTGCTGGAACAACCAACTCCAAAACCTTATCCAACTCGCCAACCATCAAGTCGCGACACCCCTCAGAGATGGCAGAGATCGCCATCAGTGCGGCGTGTCTGTCTCTCCACGAGTTCGAGGTCATCATTCTTGGCAACCATGAGAAGGTTGGTGCCAAAATGGTTCCACCGCCAAGCTTGTTCGCCAATCTGTCCATGCACTGCTCACCAGCTACGTGGTTGAGGTCGCTCTCCTCGGGATCCATGTCATCAGAAGCGTTCCACTCCTGTGCGTCATCATCATCGATCCCGATATCAGTCATCAGACTCAAGCACTGAGTAATCATATCAGAGGTGTAAGATTCGTCCTTGCGGCACATGGCTGGTGCGTAATCGGCAAAAGTGGCCATAAGCTCGAGCGCGTTCTGTCTTGCTTGATCGCTAAGATCCTTGTCCTGGACAACCGAAATGCTGAAAGCAACCAAGTTGCGGAAAAGCGGCTTGAACATCTTTGGTGCAACTTCAGCAAGATCGATCAAGGAGACAAGAGCCTTGGTCAGATCCTCAGAGTCTTGGGATTCCTTTATTGGTGGAAGAACGCTCAAAACCTCTGGGATCAGGTTGTAATACTTCTGCTGTTGCTTCTTGCTGATAGTGCGGAAGAAGGAGGCGAATGCCTCCAAGGCAGAAAGTCTAACGTTGACGCTCTCATCCTTGAAGCCCTTTGTGAATGCTGACAAGACAGTGTCCTCATGTTGCGTCTCAATTATGCCTGGAGTGGTGGCGAAGATTCTGTATGCGTTCTCTCTCTGTCCCTCATCCGAGGAGTTGCTCAAAGTGAAGAGCGAGCCAAGCAACTCAGGCCATTGTTGACCTATTTAGGTCAGTGGTTATCCCTGTAATCTGAACCAAAGGAGCCCTACCGTTGTCAGAGTACTCTCTTGCAACTTCTGCCACTGCATCTCCGATCTTGTTCCTTATGTTCCTAACCGTCTCTCTTCCAAGTGCCTGAAGCAGTTTGTCTCTAATCACATAACCCTGCTCTGTTGGAATGGAGAGGAAAATCTCAATCTGCTCGCCAGCAGCGTTCTTGCGTGATTTGGACGCTATACGTCTGAACATAATCGCAGAAAAAGTGCGTGTCTATTTAACCTTCGTCAGCATATGCGCCTGACAGTAGCTTTCATGGACGCATACCGTCGCATCTTCTGAGCTGGTCATCTGCTCAACCAAGCCCAACAAGAGGACCTCTGGCCGTGGCTCCGTCCATGCGTTCTGGAGATGCTCCTCTGCTTCAGAGCGGACAGCGTTCTCGGACGACTGCAGTGCCTGCAGGAGCTGCGAAAGCTCCGCATGAACTTGTGGAGGTAAAAGCGACATTGTTGGTGAGTTTGTTGCGACTGTCGTTTATTTAGTTCGGGCCTGCTATGCGGGCAACGCGTTGGCTCAGAAATGAGCGCGATGATGTTGTCGTGAGGGGCTCGGAGGTTGTTCAGTTTGGGCGTCAACAAGGTCGTTGTGTGTGTTTTGCGGTGTTACTTCAACTCGATCTAGGGTCGCCAAGATAAGATAGCACGGCGTGCGTATGTCGCGGGTGGTCGCACAATAGGTGTATCGTGAGGTTAGGCGCGTAAGAGGACACGGCTGGCTTGGAGTTGAAGATGAGATGGGTATTGACGCCGATGAGCCTCGTGGTGGGGGTGGGCTTCTTTGACTGTGCTCTAGAAATTTTGGACTGGGGTTTGTGGCAGCATGGGTCTGAGCTGTCCCGGCAACGCCAATCAGATTACAACACGCCCTCTGACCGCGGTGGCTTCAGGAACGCCAAAACCAGAAACTGAAACAAGCTGAGCTAGCTACGGAACGTAGCACACAAAGGATGAATACCATGTTTTACGTATCATATTGCAACGAGTCACCTTGGTAGTTCTGATTGTAATCAACGCTCAAAATGTTCTCTTTGTTTATTACTCGGTCAATTTAGCCCCGCCGTTCATGCAGGGAGGGGCTATCAAAAGTGTTTCCGCATTTAGTGACCTACTACAGTATGTAGCGGAACTCGGGTGTTCTAAACGCTGAACAATTTTTCAAAGACTATGAAAAAGATGTTATTGTGTCCGCCCCTATGTACCCAATAAATGGCCTTATGAACTGTGTGGCTTGCTGGTTGATGTTTCAGGTTAGCAGAAATGAGATGGAGGTTCTCGAAAACGAGATTAGTTGCTAGAATTGTAATACAGGATCACAAAAGCTGGGAACTTAGGTTCGGAATATTTGAACAGTAAGATGACCTCTAAGATCTCTTCAAATGAAAAAGTCATATAACAGGTCGTTGGCAGCCGAGAGCCCAGGCGACACGGTGCCAAAGAGCAGGAGTGGTTCGAAAGCGGCTACATGTTCCCCTGACTTAGAGCACATCGACAGCCCTCTCCTTCGCCTCAAACCTCACTTTCCGCTCTTTCTCCTTCTCATTATCCGTCTCTCCCTGTTTATTCCCTTGTCCTATACTCCGCATCTGTCCATGATTCATGCCATTCCTCCTTTCCGCCAACCTCTTCGCTCTCGCCTCCCTCGCTTCTCTATCCTGCATGCTCTTATACCCCTCTAACTGATGTCTCCGCTTCTCACTCCTATCTCTCATGGTTGCAGGGGTAGGCCGGAAACCAATACCATTTATCCCCTCGCCATCATCTTCAGGATCCGAAGGGTCATGGCCCGTAATTTCAGAATCGTCCCAGTGCAGACTCCCAGGCCCAGGTGAGTTTGAAACAGAAGCCCTGTCATCTTCTTCGATCATGACACTAGCTGCCGCTGTCTTCGGTGGGGTGGATAGGATAAACGGTTGGTTCTCAGGAGAAGCTTGGGCTTTCGCGTTTTTCTCTGCTTGCATCCTGTCACCTGGTCGCTGACCAACTCGTCGGCTCATACCGTTCTCGCCGAATACGGACTCCTGTTTGGCATCTCGACGTAAGCTTGGAGACTCTTGAAGAAATGAGACGCCCGGCCTTTCATTATCGTCTCCTCTGCCGTCAGAGTTTATCCCCTCTCTAACGCCTGGAGTCTCAGGTATCTCCCGCGCGCCTTGTAGATTCGTCCGCTGCCTCTTTTCCCTTCGTCCTTCAAACTCTGACAATGAAATCTCCGTTGGCGACCTTCCTAGCGAGCCTCCACCATCAAAGTGTGGTAAACCTTCGTCTTTGATGCTCGCCCGACGGTATGTCCTCGAAGGACCACCACGTTGAATGTCCAAATGCTCAGCGCTATCAGGTATGGCCCGTCTAAACTGTAACACCCTTGCCGCTTCGATATTATCCTTGCCAGGGGTGGGTGTGATCTCTAGATCCTTGAACTGGTTGGTTACATGAGATCGGGTTGAGTCGGCTTCCGATGAGGAAGTGGTTGGTTTTGGTGTTGAGGTTGTCGTACGTCGGAGTGAGGACGGCTTTGAAACTGGGAGAATGGGATGTTCGTCACGCTTCCGCTTTGACGACGGAGACCCGACAGGCGAGGTGAAGAAGGAACCGTTGGAGGTGGGGGCGGTGGGCATGGTTGCGGAGGCTCTTATCTCTTGGAGCTTTAATAATGTTGTGAGAAAGGTTCGAATTCGTTGAAAATGGTCCGACCGGAAGCTAAATAATAACTTCAGCTTGCCGAGGTCGAACGTATATACGAAAATAAGTAGTTGTTTAGTTCTGTTGTATCAGACGATAGATGTGTTGGCAGTTGTTCCGCTTCAGTCTTCGCTTCGAACGTGGTACGCCCACACGTGGATGCCAATGCTTGTCTAAGAAACAACAAAGAGCTTGGTTTCAAGTCGTGTTTGCAAACTTGGAGGCAACTGGATAGTTACTGTAGATACAAGGCATTATGATAAGTTCAAGAGGTAAAAAGCGATTTACAAAGTGTCGTTCGCTGACGCTGTCGAAGTCAACGTTCAGTCAAGGTCCAGCCTCGTGGCAGCCTTGCTGTTGTACGCTACTCAGATGTGGTTAGACAAGGCGTCGCCCAAATCCAGTTATTTGCGGCCCGACAGGGTAAGCCTGAGGTGAACTGGTTGAACAACCACCCTCAAACGAAGGAAAGAGCATTTCGCAAGCGGCGTGTAATCCTCTACTAAGCGCCAACAGACACGCATCATCACCAGTGCTAGAGAACGGGCACACAGTTATCATGTGCCCTGTTTACAGACATTCCCCCATAGCGAGCAGAAGCAGTGAAGTTTCACGGTTGATTTGACATATGGGGCGGCATTTGATAGAATTATCCAAGCACAATCAGGCTGATATCACGGCAATCATCATCATGGTGGAATTGTACTTCGAGCAATCATGATATAAACCCTCATTGTAAACCATTTTCAAATTTTGTTCCTGTAAACCTCTATCTTGGACAACACACTTCACAATGGCACCAACAACCGCGTCCGCACCCTTCACTTTCCTCCCACTGGGGGCCATCCTCCAGAACTTCCTCGTCGGCCCATCAAACACCAACATCGTTCAAGGCTTCCCAACTCAGGAGCTTTACCAAAAGTACAATGCTCCCTATTTTGGCGAGACTATCGGACGTGTATGCAACAGAGTGAACGGTGCAAAGCTTTCTTTGAACGGACAAGAATATACCCTTGCAGCCAACAACGGTCCAAACAACTTGCACGGAGGAAACAAGGGATGGGGAAAGCAGATCTGGAACGGTCCAGTACCAATCGGCCTCAAGCATATCCCAGGGTTGGAGGGAGGAGAGTTCAAGGGCGGAGAGTCGGTGAAGTTTACTTTGAGAAGCGAGGATGGAGACGAGGGGTTCCCAGGCACTGTCGAAGCAACCGTTACCTACACAGCAGGCACCCAGATGTCAGCCAGCGGAAAGGAGATTAGAGTCCTCGGCATCGAGTTCGAAGCCGAGTTGGTGGATGAGAAGGTTCAGGAGACTGTCATCAATATGACGAATCACACGTATTTCAACCTCGCCTCCCTGCCATCCATCACCGATATGGAGGTCATTCTTTCTACCAACCAACATCTCCCGCTTGACGCTGAGGGCGTCCCAACTGGCGAGGCGCCGGTTTCTTATCCAGGTGTCGAGGCGCACAAGCCTTTCACTCTCCACGCACAAGAGCCAGACATAGACGACTGCTTCGTCTTCCCGCAGTCACCAAACAGCATTCCTATCGATACCCGCGATACCCCTCTTAAGACCCTTGTTAAGGCTTACCACCCAAAGTCCCAGATCCATCTCGAGGTCTTGTCTACCGAGCCTGCTTTCCAGTTCTACACTGGCAAGTATATCGATGTCCCAGCTATCTCTAAGGAGGAGGCTGGCGAGGAGGTCCCGGCGAGGACTACGAGAAGTGGATTCTGTGTTGAGCCTTCGAGATGGGTTGATGCTGCGTCTAGGGAGGAGTGGAAGGGACAGGTTGTGTTGAAGAAGGGAATGAAGTATGGATCGAGGACTGTTTATAGAGCATGGAGCGATAAGAAGGAGTAAAGAGAGAAGGATGTGTGAATATATACGGCCATATAAATGTAGAGCATCCCTTTTGAGCAAAGCCAAGTAAGGATTTTCATGTGCTAGGCTTCTCGCCAACTGGCCGATAATCAAATTAATCGCAGTACTCCCTGACCTTCTCAGAATTCCGCTTTATGTCTTCCACGACGGCAGTGCCAACGCCGAACTTGCTGGAAAAATCATGCTCCCAACCCACTCTTCCACCATCTTGGCGACCTCTTGATCAGCTTCATTTTCATGAATGCTTTCCTTGAGCACCTGAAGCATTCTCTGCGCAGCAAGTCGAGCTATCAGATGCTTCTTAGCCCACCTGTCCAGCTCGGCAGCCATTCTCAGCTTTCTAGTGTCCAAAAACGAAGGCGAGACTCTGGAGTCTCCGGAAGCTCGGCACGCCTTCCAAGAATTTGAAACAGAAGGCATCCTGATGAAACTTGTTGTCTGCAATCAGTTGGATAAGATGGGTGGCCATCCCAGACTCAATTGCTTCCATAACACAGACGATTCGGAGTCGGACTCAGAGGCTCTCGTTGGCGGGAAACCGCCGGGTTCGCCAGAGGACTTCGTCAAACCGTGGCGTAAGAGGTAGCTGACTGCCCAGTTCCATCGCTCAATTCTCCGCTGAGGCCCGTCATGGGACTCTGTCCTTTGGTTAATAATCCTGATGTCGAATGGAACCTCACTTCCTTGTAGCTGTTTATTCTTGTCCATTCTCGTCTCAGTCTTCGATACTGGTTGAGCAACCTTGTCTGCCTCTCATGGATCCCCAAGCACTGCAAGCAGCTCACTCTCAGTCAGCTCGTTGTAGAATCCCAGTGCCGCTGAACCTTTTCCGCCATCTGGCTGGCCTGCTTCTTGTCTTCGTTCCATAACTGTCTGGCTGTTCTTGCGGAGGCGTTCCTGCAGCTGTTCTCTCCGTCTCTCAAGAAATATTTCCAACGCCCTGTACACGTCACACCCTATCCAAGCACTCTCGCGGCTGGAGCCTCTCATCCGACCAAGGCTATCTGTCTCCTCTCCAGTAGGGTCGTTGCCAACGGCATAGCACTTCAGGTATGTCTTCACATCACAATGCTTCATCAACTGCCTGTCCACCCAATCGGCTCTGTACCCATTTTTAACACTGAGATAAGTCTCTGCCGCCAATGGCATGCCGTTGAAAAGGCCGAGTAGGCAGATAACGCCATGGGTACTTAGGCAAAACCACTCCCCTTCGTCCTGAGGCAGAAGGTAGGCATCACGGCGTGTGTTCGGTGCAAAGACCTAGGATCGACTTTCGCTGAAGGGCTTCGAATGCCATCTTTTCGCGGGGCGAGGAATGGTTGGACCTCTCCGCAGACGAAGTGGTCATAGAGCCATGGGCAGGGCTTTGTTTCAGTGCTTTGTTGCGCCTCCATATTCTCCATCTTGGCCAACTGCTTGGAAACTGAAGGTCCTCATGGGTGATGTCAGGTAAGACCTTTGAGAGGCTGAGAAGGGTAGCTGTGCGCTGTAATATACGACGGTTAACAACAAGGTGAGTGCTCACGATTAGCTTTGTTTTGGCGCGTCAGAAAGAAAGTTTGATGTGCTTTTGAAGCCTAGATGGGCAATTTCGCCGTACTGTCTACCATTGTCGTTAGCAGACGACAAACCTGAAATTTAGAACATGTTATATTGCCGTCCTACTGGCATTCTTGAAATAGGTTACGAATCAGTTGCGACCGATGAAAGCACAATCGCTGCCTTGGATCCATGAAATGAAGAGTGACATTAGGGCCGGCACCGAACGGGAGGATTGTAAGGAAATGATTAAGGAGGAGTGGGCTTTGATTGGGCAGGAAGAAATTGTTAACTTAATTCGTTCAATGTCTACTCGCATTGAGTGCGCTGCAACGGCTGGCGGTCACACCATGTATTGAGATCTCAGATTTGTTACCTTCGAGTGGAGCAGACAAATTGTATTTATAAACACATCTCTACAGCAACGCGTCCATCTCCCAATTCGCCCCGTCTGACTGTCCCAAGTTTTTGTAAGGAGACTGTACCAATAAATGCGGTAATTCTTCGCTGAGATAGATATGCTCAGCAAGCTAACTTGCAATGGGCCGGCTTTGTGAACACGATGAAACGAACTTTTTGAAAAGCAAAGGACTTTATAAACACAGTGACACCCGCTAACAGCCGGCGTTTCGTGCAATGTGTCTGTAGCACACGATTCATGGCTCAACCACCATCTTCCTGGGACAACTCAGGAGTTGAATAGTTTCAGCTCATCAGCTGCCCAGCATGCCGCAGCTCTATTCCCCAATCAGCGACTTCTCAGACCTCATGTCGGAGTATTACCACATCCCAGGCTTCAGTCGTCGTCGCGCCGGACAGTTGAACAGAAGCAGATTCCAAGAGGAGTACTCTTATATCCCTCGGGACCGCACTCGTTCTCGTGGGATATGATTGACCGAGAATTCGCGGTGAACATCTACAACAACAACGGGCCGGTGACAGATGACATCAACAACGATCTCTCATCATTCTCAGAAGCCAACCAAACCACTGCGCCAGAATCAGCTCCGGTTTCATCGGCCTGCACATGTAACATAGGCATCTCCGGTCCTGAAACATCTAGTGCCATTGCCAAACCATAGAGGCAACCTGGAGAATGACGGATGTTATGGTGGTATTGGACCCCAAGACAAAAATAGAGGCACAGACCGCTCTGCAGGAAGATGCATCTCAACTGGGCCTCAGTCCGAGAGGTGTCCTTGTCATGCTCAAGGTGTTGAGCGATCCACTGGTTGCGGATACGTACCGCAGCCTTACTGAGAAGTATAAGCTCGTCTGGGTGATGAATGTTCTGGTGCATGAGCTTTCGGTGTCTGAGTTGGATAAGATGGCAGAGTTTTTTGCGTATGATATTAGGCCGAGAAAGATGCAGAAGACGAGGAGAGGAAGGCGAGAAATAATGACATTACGGCCGGCGCAAACGAGGAGAAGGCAAACGATGAGCAGAAATAAAGAAGGACGACGAAACACTGCTTAGCAAGTCTAACTTCATCCTCGACGATATCGATCTCCGCGCTCGACTTGCCCACGACCGCGCTTCGAAAAACCCCAGAGAAGAGTAAGGTAAGCGGGAATAGAAGAACGGAGAGACAATAACATCAGAGTGGAGTAACACTGCCAAGAATGAGAGCATGCCAGGTGGAAAGTCCGCTGGTGGCTTACCGACATCTAAGCCGGCTAAGCCCTCTTGTTGGGACCCGATCGACTCCCCGTTTATCAACTTTTCCAGCAACAAGCTATGTAGTTCCCCTGTCAAGCAGTCAGATATGCGAATGCCAAGCTCCTGGGCCGATCCAGGACCAGCACCAAGCAGAGACAGAAGGCCGGAGAGGTCTCCTCTCCGCAACGAGGCGAGGAAATCACGTGCGAGGCCAGATCACCCCATGCTGGATTTCGTTCCCGCTTCGTGGATGGAGACTGGGGCGGACCAGCGAGAGATAGCACCGAGAGGCTTACGCCCGCCGATGTGGATTCTCTTGGCTGGTCTGGACCTGGACCTTACCTGGGAGATCGCGAGCATCCCACCAAGCCCAGTTCTCCAGTCAGCTTCCTTTTTGAGGGGCCTCTTTCCATGCAAAACATGGATCGGAAATGGCCGAAGACACAGAAGCAGGACTTCAACTCTCGTGATTCAGAATGGAAATAACGTGCTAGAAGAAGCCCGCAAACTTGCAGGGCCCATAAGTCAACAAATTGGCGGCCGAGAAAGACACTTGCCTGGGTTTTCGAGTTCTTTTGATGACCGTTGGAGAAGTCTGTTTAAGGTGGCCAGATAGGGTGAAGCCCGACTACAAAGTAGTGAAAGTTTCGTGGGACTGAAAAGCGCGGCTACCATTGTTAGTGAGCAGAGTGGGGTTTGACTTTTCTTTTGGCAGTAGTAGAATTTGAAAAAAGACCATGACCACTTTAAGCCATAGTTTTGCTCATTGAGCTTCAGGTAGAAATATGCTTTTCTGCTACCAACGCTTGCTACAGAGTTATCTAGCGTCTAGCCTCACCCTCAAAATAGAACTTGCCCAATCCCTCACCGTCTGATGTCTGCAGAGCATTTCCATTTGGTCCCAGTCCACCATTATCAAGTCTCCTCGTAATCCTCTCCGCCTCGTCGACCGCACCAGTCTGACTACCACCCTGACTCACAACCTGCTGCCCGGTCTGTCCAACCTGTGCTTGTCCGACTTGCGAACCCCCAAATTGACTTCCACCAACCGTGCTCGCCCTCTCACTTCCGCCATCAACAGCCATATCCGTACCCCCCTCACTCCTCGCATCATAGTAATTCGACTCCCCATCAACATCCATCCCTCCTCTTCCGAGGCCCCTATCACTCTCCGTCACACTTCCACTATCCCCCTGTTCACTGAGTACACTCCCATCCACCGTGCTCCCTCTGTCATCAATTCCGCTACCATCCATCGTTCTGCCGCCAGCACTTCCTGTGGCCGAAGCACTGCCTACTGTGGACTTGGTTCTTGCACCGGCCATATTGGGCGCAAAGCCTGGGAGGCGAGAGATGCGATCTGCGCGCTCAGCGGCAAGCATGCTTGTGTGGGAGGTGGAGGTGGGCGAGGTGACGGAGTTATTGAAGGGGAAAGGGTAGGCGTGTGGGTGCGCGGAGCCGCGGTGACCGTCTTTGATTGCGACGGTTGAGAGGGCGGAGAGGGATGTGGTGGTGGAGTTAGGTGTGCCTCTGTAGAGATGTGTTAAGTCGATATCGTGGATTGTGGAGTGGTGAGAAGGGAAGAACTAAAAGGTGGAGAAGGCGTATCGGGGAGAGCTTACGGTATCTCGGAGGGGGTGCTGAGGCCTGATGGCGGGGTTGGTGGGGACACGAGGGGATTGTGTGGTTGAGACATTGCGATTGAGTTATGATTTTATCTCGATTTTAGTGCAGTCGGAATCGGAGTCGGAGTCGGAGTCGGAGTCCTTTCAATAGTCTATAAGCTGGATCGTTCTTGATGTCGATAGAGACTTGGCGCGCGCGTTTTGCTGAGGTTGAAGTTACCGCATTGCGATCGACTCCATGCCCGCCATTTCGGTACGGAAGCACGATGACGGGCGCCAAGTATCCTACGCACGTGAGTCCATCTTCTTTAAAATGGACGAGATCAGGGTCTTAGCACAATGTAGCATTACCAGATTAAGATTATCGATTAGCCTTTATACCGACCTCATGTGGTCAATATTCTAGCTAGCCTCATCTGGGGTCTATAATACAGGAGTTCTCCATCCACTCCATCTGAAAATAAGTCATAGCACACTGAGCATCAAGCAAATACGAAGACCTGATCAATCCCAACCTCAAAAACACCCGCGTGGTAGCAGTAAAGCCATGCGTGGTCTAGTGTAGACAACTCCATCCTTGTCCAACTCAAAACGCCTTTCCCTAATAGAGCTCGAATCACTCCGCAGGTTCATTTTGAACTCCTTCCTACTAATCACACCTCATTTACATTCCACCCATACGTGTGTTCTGGTTATCCGGAGTCATCTGGTTCATCTGCTGGTCATTACTCATCGGCAATCCCATCTGTCCCGCAACATTTTGGCGAGCCAAATTATGCATACGCTGCTGCTCAGACTGAAGTTTGGCACGCTCAATCAAGTTCGCCTCCTCCGCTGGACTCATCGTCGTGCGATATCCAGTTGGGCCCAAGACACCCGTAGTAGCTGGGACCTGATTCTGAACCCCATTCGTGTTGATAGGCGACGTAGCCATGCCTCCACCTAGACCAGCACCAACACCAGACCCAGCAGAACCATTAGAGATCTGCTGTTGCATAGTTGGTGGCATTGGAACACCCGCGCTCAAACCCATGGCGTTTCCACCATAGTAGGTTTGAGCTGCGGAAGGAGTGCCGTAATTCCTTTGCTGCTGCGGCATTGTGCTCTGGGCATTGTTGAAACCCTGACCCATGCCTTGACCAATTCCTTGACCCATACCCGCCATTGGTGTCGGAGTGTGCTGCAAAGGCTTTGCTGGACTTGGCTGGCGCTGAATCGGCGTTCCCATGCCATTTGGTAGATTATAAGCCATACCATTGGTCTGTGGGATAGGTCTCTGCTGAAAGTTTTGAGGCGCTTGTTGAGGTGGCTGGTATCTCATTTGCTGAGGAACGGTGCCTGTCATGCCGTTCGCGGCGAACCTCTGCGTTTGTGGTGTGTTGTAGTACGCAGAAGCATTCTGCGCAAACTGTTGCTGAGGGACTGCACGTGGCGTCTGAACAGCAGCAGTTGGATTGGCATAGCTGCTCTGCACTCCTTGCAAGCCTTGAATGCCTGGAGCACGAGGAACACCCTGATTGAATCCCGGCCCAGATATTTGACGTGGAGCAGCATACGGCACCATACCTGCGGTCTGTGGTGGACGGATCGGTCCACTCGTGCGCACTGGAGTGCTGTAGTATTGGCTGCTTGTGGCTGCTGGAGCAGCTGGCCGTGGCGCAGTGTTGTAGTTTCCAAACATGGATGACGGGTTGCGATTATGGGATGGTGTAGCCGCAGCGCGGACGCTTGCCACAGACATCGCCTGGACCTTTGCGGCCTTGGCATAATCATCCTCATCAAGCACACCCTTGTATGGCTCAGTGAGGACTGGAACCTTGGTGCTAATGTTTAGTTCGGAAAGCTGATCTGAGTTAAGCTTGGCAACAGCGTATGGAGGAAGGGTGGCAATCATGAGGGCGAGCTGGGCTTTGAGAGTGCTGTAAGTGGCCATCTCCATCTCGTCTGGTTGTGAGACACTTGGTGTGATGACGAGAGGTGGCGCGCCGGTTCTTGGTGGGATTGCTGAGGCAGAAATTGCAGGAGCAGCAAGGTTACGATTGCGCTGGTAAGAGTTGAGGGTTTCAAGAAGTTCCGAAATGCTCTCGAGCACCTCTTCGGCATCCTTCTCCTCAACCGACTTCTCTGGCCTAGATCGGGAAATAGATGCCTGAAGCTCTGGGTCGATTAATTGATCCCAATGCTCGATAGCGTCCTTGACCTCTTCGTCATTGACTTCCGCCCCTTGTAGTTCACTAGACTCTTCTTTCATCTCCACGTGTTCGAAAGTACTGGCGAGCTTCTGGAACACATCCTCACCAACCCTCTGCCACCAGATCCTGTTCAGCTCACCTTGTGGCACAACGGCAGCGGAGTCATCCTTCGTTGGTGCAAAGGACGAGTATGCACTACGGAACAGAGCATCGACTTCTTGAGCTCCCTCAGCTTCAGCTTGGGCATCAGTAACCGACGGCCTGATACCACTAAGGCTCATGGCCCTGTCCTTCTGGCGGCGTCTTGGATCGTTCTGCTTGGTCGTACCTCTATATTCCAGCCACTGTCCGGCCTTGACAGGCTGACTGTAGTAGCTTTGATTGTTGCGAGATCTCGACGTCTCCGATAAAGAAGGCTGTGCCCATCCGACGGCAAGGCCTTTGCTCGACGAGGATCTGTGTGGCCTTGGTGGCTGAAACTGAAGCGAAACTGGCGCAAAGTGTTCGCCCAGAGTTGCAACATTATTCTTATCTTCACCAAATGAGACATTGGAAACGATTTGTGTGGTGCTGATGTTATTTGGAAGGGCGATCTCGCGGAGTGGTTTTGGCGCATTGATAGTTCCGCTCGGCTCTTTGACACCCTTTTGCAAACTAGAGAACATCTGTTTCGTATCTCTGCTGTTTGGTAGGCCTCCGTAAAGACTGAGAACGAGCTTCCCATCGCCAACTCTTGCGGCGATGGGAGCTGCTGAAGAGGTTCCGTTTGTCAAAGCGCTTGGGTCATTCTCCAACTTGGTGGACTGCTTCGATTTGAGGGCATCGACCGCCTTCTGACGCTGTGTGAGATCTTCCGCCTTCTTAACCAAAAGACCAATATGTGTAGAGAGCTGAGAGTCGGCTGGCGAAAGTGGCTGGTAGCGGCTCATGCTCGTTCCGGTCGGCAGGTTGAACTCGTCCTTGATGGACCTCGATGCGGATCTAATGTCCGATATGACCTCGTCTAAGCTGGTATATGCATTTGCTGCGGCCCGCGAGGAAATCGATCCGTCCTCAGTTATTTTAGGCCGCTTCGGTTCAGGCTCTTTTGAAATATCGCGGCTGCGTAGTGCGCGCTCCAGAAGAGATGGTTTAGTATCGACCCTTTGAAACATTAGCAGGTGGCCCATCTGACTAAGCAGAACTTGGGGTTCAGCTGAACGCGTTTACCTCTTCAAGATGGAGATCAGATTGGCAATCTGTTCTTGAATAGTCAAGTTTGGCGCGCTTTTATGGATGAGATCTAGCGGCGCATCTCCATTAATGTCGACTTCATCTTCTGATCCGTCGACGCGCTTTCTCTTGGCCGGTGGAAGGGCGTTGTTTAGGTTGTCGTGCGGTGCTCTCATCAGCGGCTCTGGAACGCCGTGGTAGGGCGTTAAGTTGATGTCTGTCATGCTCGAAGTTCCTGCGGCTTTCAAGCCGTTCGCGTTGGGCGAGCTCGGGTCGCAAATGATCAAAAGGTTGCGCCGCTAACTTGGTGTCAAAGTGCTCAAGAACGCCAACACCAGCTAGTTCTGAATGATATTCCGACACAGGTAAATATGTGGAAGCTAGAGGATCATTTATCACCAAATGATATTCGTTTTCGATTTTGTGGTGATTAGAACGCGTTTAACGTGGAACGGATTTGGGTTCGTGAAATGGTGATCCAGCCCTGTCACGTACGAATCCGGCAAGGGTGGATTTAAAGACGCCAAGTCGCGGCTATCATCCGGGCGCTTAAAAAAAGTTACCCGCGGCAGTATCTCCGAGCATGGGCTTCCAGCCAGCCGCCACAAGTATCGATTTTCTAATTGTTCTCGATATTAATGTTCTTTTGTAGTCTCGACTCGACGACTATCGAGGACTGTGCACCATGAACGAATGCAGTCGCGTCTAAATCACGACAAATGGCGCCATCAGATATGTCGGCGGCTTCCAGTATCACAGACGTTCTTTGCGCAACCACCATGCCGCCTGCTATTATTTCGGCGAACAGCCGCGGACAACGCTGCCTCTCGATGTACCTCTCATGATGAGCCGAGCCTTCACCAGACCTCGGTAGAATCAACCACAAATCTTCGAGGTGAAGCTCGAACGCTTGCATTAGAGGAGGACAAGCAGCGACGCGATGCCAGCCGATTAGCCAGGAGAAACTCTAATGACTCTTCTGCAGAGCGTCCGTCTGGACAGGCTTTCTTTCGATGGCGCCCAAGCATAATGCAATCAGAGCCAGCTGATAATATCGTCCATGATGAGGTCCAGTTAGTTCAGAAAGTGAGGCCAACAAGAAGTGGCATGGACCTCAGTACAACCGGCAGGCACGGAGAAGCAGTCACGGCTGAAGGCGGCCATGGACAACCAACAGCTGCGGTGGATGCTCACCCCCAACATAAAAACATGGAAGATCGCCAACCTGAAAGACGATCCATTGGCCGGAAGAGGGGCGCATTATCAAGCATAAAGTTTACTGGGCTTCAGCTTAAGCCCTCTGAGACGGCAAAAATGGCTCGACAACAGTTCTCGTTGAAGGGCAGTTTTAGGACGACCGCTAAGCGGCCTCCCATTGCCAATTCCGCAATCAAGAGGACTGAATCATTCCTCAAAGAGTCCGCCATTCCACAATACTCCGAGAAGGAATTCAAACGGATGCGGTCTTCGCCTAGCAGAATCATTCAAGCTTTGAAACGGGGAGGCCTTTCACCAAAAGTCCGAAACTTCAGTTTTGCAGCATGGTCGGAAGAGGACTCCGCCACGGCTAGGTTCATGAGACACCTTCTAGCCTTGGAACCTAAGGAGATAGCGCAACTACGCACTGAGATGCGACAGTCATCGCTTCTCACTGGTCTTGAATCAGAACAGGCGGATGTGTTCAAGGAGCGATTCTACGAGAGACTCGACAAGCAGGTTGTGGCTGATGAAGATCTTGATGAGTGGACGAGAATCGTGTTGGCGCCTAGTAACGCCCGTGCCGCCCGATACATCAGCTCGTCGTGTGCCGCACCACCTATGGCCATCTTCAATGAGGTTATGCGTGATATCACAATGGATGTGCGGACCTTAAGGAAGCTCGCAACCAGCTGTAAACTGTCACTAGTCTACTTTGCTGAGCGAAAAAGCATCAGAGAGTCTGGCAACATGCAAGACAACCAGTTTATCACAATTTTCAGCCTTCTGATGAAGCATGCTCGTAGCATTTGCCCTAGCATGCTATCCAAATCAATCGCCCCTCTGATAACTGAATACTGCTTAATCATATCACTTCAGCCTATGTCGAAGTCAAAGTTGTCAGAACGATTACACAGCATCTGTAATGCTGCAGTGGTTCGGTTTGCGATGACGCCAGAGAAGCATCCTATGGAAAACATGGAATATGCTTGGAAAGCGCAATCAAAGATTCTACAGCTCGGCGATTCGTTCACACCTAGTTTAGAGCTTGAGCCAAACACGTATCGTGCCATCATCAAGGTTTTGCTTGCTTGTAAGAAGACCGAGTGGGAGGTACATGCTATATCTCATCTGCATCGAACGTGGCCTCCATGGAGAAAGACTCAAGACGGCATGGATGCTCGCATTCAGCCAGATGAGGAGCTTACTCGGGTCGTGTCTGTCATTCGAAACTTGATTAGTGCTGGCTATTCGATATCATCTTTCGACAGAATGGCTATGATTCTTGGCGGGAGGGACGTTGACGGCACGCCATCGATTCCCACAAGGACGATCCTTAAGTCTAGATATGGCAAGACTGCCTACAATCCAGCGAGTACCAATGACGACTTAGAGTGGGCGGCTCGAGTTCGTGCCACGCGAGATGTCAGAGAAGCATGGGCCGCTTTTAGAGCATGCAATCAAGCCGGGAAAAAACCGACACAGGCAATGTTCGATGAAATGCTGGAGAAGCTGCTCTTGGACACCAAAAGGGAGGCTGGCGCACGAAATACTCCGCGCATTCCTGGAGCAGCCAAAGAGGTTGCCATATATTATAACGACAACCTATCGGAGACTGAGCTCCAGCGAGTCAATCCTCCTAGTTTGCATGATCTCTTGGCTCTGATGAAGACCATAGATGTGAAGCTGAGTCAGAAATCATTAGCACTACTGATTGAGGCTGCGCGGTCACCTAAGGAGGCAAGAGACTTCATGGTTGAACATGGGCAGGATGAGATGGCTGTTCATCAAATTAGCCAAGGCAGGCGTGCACAAAATTTTGACAGGTCGGAGGGCATCGTGCTCAAAGCAATTCCCGACGCCTTGTTAACAGCTTACATCAAGCTGCTATCTCGATTCTCCGCATACAAGCACTTGAGACCTGACAGACATGGCGGTCTTCGCAACGGAGCAGACTATCTACTGGATGTCATACACATCCTGAAACTCAAACCCGAGCTTCGTGTGGGATGGTTTGTCCTTCTCAAGACGATAGCTCTCGTCAAAGTATCCAAAGACGGCAAAGGCTACGACTTCGCGGAATCAAACAACCTCTGGAATGTTCTGGCGGACGCGTTGTACCATCTTTGGCGCAACAAGAAGGTCATCGACCCTGACCACTTCGGATATGGGTGTTATGGCCTCTACAACGCTGTTGCTGCTGAGCGCCATGGGTATCGCATGGAGCCAGTGGCCTATTTGGAGGGCGTCAAACTTATAAAGGATCTGTGGATCTATTTGACAAAGGTACCGGACACCGAACGCGAGAATACTTTCCTTCCGACAATGTTGCACGAAGTAAAAGGATGGCAGCTGCATGCTTACGTGCGTCTGCTTGCTCTCACAAAGCAAAAAGATCAGATGGTCAATGTATTAGGGTGGATGACAGAGCACGAAAGAGACTTGGACACGATCGCCGTTAACAGACAAAATGGCCTCGTTGGCCTGCGGCGCACTTTGATAGCAATGCGCGTCTTCGCCATGTCAACCAACGACGCGTTATACGAGCAAGAGCTCTGCGAAGTGGCAGAAGAGATCCCACAAGACTGGGGCGGATGGCCAACTGATACTGAAGTTGAAGAATATCTCAGCTACACATCAGAGGCAGAGGAAATAAGAGAGATTGATCCGAATATGAAACTAGGTCATGGTATTATACAAAATGGAGGGGAGGGCTTGTTCTCAAGAGCTGAGGACGGAATGCCTGATGTAGGATTAGACGGATTGGTAACATATAGGCCGATGTAATTGGGCCGATCTGAATACAAGTATTTCACTGTTTGCATACCGTTACCCGAAAATTTTAATGTTTGTCAACGTTTGGTATTACTTCTGAACTAAACTCCTAGAGCCACGCGTGACTACTGATCTGTATAGCTTATAATAACGCAAACTATCCCGATGATAAAGGCACGACCAGGCGATTATGCCATCAGGCGCGTTGCCATCCAGATACTACCCCTTGTGAGCGACGGCGCGAGGCATTTAACGACGCGTCCAGCGGGCGGCACCAGAGTAAGTTTGGCAATGATTAGAGCATCTCCTCACAAACCATAAGATACTATGGTTTCATCTCTGGAAAGCCGACTTGTTGTGGATATAGCAATCGTGGGAACGTGTAAAGTTATCATGTGAGGTCTGTAAGTCGTCTTTAGGGGGTGGCGGTGCTGCAGCATTCGCCACAGCCTAGGTTCAGGGGCCCGTGTCTGGAAGACATCACGCCCGCAGTCCCCACTTGATTTATTACAAACTAAATGAACTATCAAGCCTCGCCAGCACAAACTGACAGGTTGTAAACCAAACATCAGATGTATATATGCCGCCAACATAGGAGGGTCAAATGGCCTGGCATGAAGTGCAGTAATGCCTGCATGCTACGCCGGAGAACATACACAGTCAGTTGTCATGATGCAAGGGCGGGTATCTGCCTCAATCCCTCCGTTATATATGCAGGGTTCTGCCCAGTGGGTAGTAGTTCAAACTTCGAGTAATGGCTTCGCAGCTTAGGATACCTCGCACTGCCTGAGATGTGGTCGTTCCTGGTAATTCGCGTCTTTGCCCGCTTCACTTATATTCGTTCAGCTGGGTCTTCCATGCTTTCAGCCGTCGACTGCTCCCGGCCTCAATGCAGGTGTTCGCAGCTTTTGCCGGAAATACGGACTCAATATAATGAACTGTCATTTCCCTCATTGTTTAATGCCTGCTCGTTCATCCATCCCTTGCTTTGCTAGCTTCCCAGTTCTTCCAGCTACCTGGATAGGCGGATGAATGTCGAAAGCCTCCCTCGTAGAATTCTCGGGATCGGAAGAAATGGAATTCTAAACGGCTGTGTGCGTTGATGTAGTGCGTCTGTGCCACCTGCCATATGAACTGGCAATATATTAGTCTTCAGCCATGCGTGCAGGCTGGTTCCCAAACGTTTCAAACGTTCCACAGCGTCTGCGGGTATATACCTTGGGACACAGTGTGTAACAGAACTTTCCTCGATCCTTCGTCAGTTAAGGTTTCGGGTCGGATAGAGGCGATTTGGGAAGTCGTCGGTGGTGAACGGTTAATATTTGAATCTGGGTATTGATCATGAATAGGCACATGATGTCGTTTATGTCGATGGCTTCTACATTGCATGGAGAACTTTGTGAGTGGGAGCTGAATAACCCACCGCCGCGCCTCTAATTTTCGCCTGGTTGAAGCACTCAGCACAACCTTTACCTCTCAACCTCCAACAATCCTTCTCTCCCATATATAAGAATCAGCACATCAAAATTCGCCTAACGGACGAATAAGTCGAGCACGCGTCCACTCTCAGCACGGTAACCTCCTGGGACAGCAAAAATGCCTCTGCACTCGCGGGCAGGGAGTCGTCATCGGCCATCTGCCAGAGGGCACAGGCTGGTTGAGAGCGACTCCCAGCAGGGACTCGTACTCAATGCAGCGCCACAGCAGCTCGATCTCTGGGTGTCTTCTCCTCGGCCTAGACTTGGAGCATCTCCACCACCGCCAACAACGGCACGGACATCATCGACGACAGACTCGACGGAGCCAACCATGTTAGAGTTCGTGGAGAAGGATCCTGAAGATCCCATGAACTGGCATTGGGCATGGAAGTCTTTTTGCACTTTCGTCCAATTCCTCAACTTCTTTGTCGTCGCATTCAACAGCGCCATCGTCACGGCGGACTTTGAGGGGGTAGCATTGTACTTTGGTGCCGGGAACTTTTTGGCGCTCATGACATTCACCTTCTATGTTTGGGGTTTCGGCTTTGGTAAGATCCCATCGTTGCATTGGAGCAGGTCTATATTGACCTGTTCTTGCTTGCGTCGCAATGGGATGGTTCACACTGGGCAGTAGTATCTGCAAGAGATGTTAGCTAACTGTTCTTCCCAGGCCCATTACTCTGGTCACCTATCTCTGAAGTGTACGGCCGTAAATGGGTGTCTCTCACCCCGCTCCTCATTGGCATCTTGTTGACCGTTCCATGCGCCTTCGCCCCAAGCATAGCGGTACTCTTGCCATTTCGCTTCTTGTCGGGTGTGTTCTTCGGAGCACCCCTCACTATTTGCGGCGCCGTCATAGCAGCTATTTGGTCTAAGGAAGATCGTAACAGATGGATTTCGGCATACAGCATTGCACCACTTCTCGGGCTTGTTGTCGGGTCGTTGGTCGGTGGAGTACTCACGCACTACTTCCCTGACTGGCACAATCTTTATTATACGCAAATGGCGGTATCTCTTATTGGCTTGATATTGCAGTTCTTCGTGCCGGAGACGCATGGCGTAACGATCTTGCGGAGAAGGCTAAGACGCCTGGCAAAAGAGAATCCTGGGCGGAAGTACGTTCTAAGAAGCGATGATAGGCCTCTGAAGCAGTTATTGAAGCAATCCACCAAGGATTCATGGGCGTTGTTTTTCGAGCCTATACTCTGGCTGGTCACCATCATGGTATCTCTTGTCTTTGGCTTGGTTTACATGTCCTTCATCAGGTACGTCGCAGCACATTGGCTTTCCGGTTCTGTGTTGAGCGGCTTAAATGCGCTGTTGGAGATGTTAATCTAACCTGGATTTAGCAATGGCCTTGTCTTTGTGGAAGGTAGGGGATATACACGAATCCAAGCGGGACTTTGCCAATTGCCACTGGGCGTTAGCTTCATTTTGTCCCCTTTGTTACAGTGGCCAATGTTAATCGGGATTCGCCGTTACCGTAGGAACTCGGCACAAACAAGCCGAGACAATGCCCTTCGCCAAAGATTCGATGCTGGCGAGCAGCACGAGCTTAACGACTTTCGCCAGTCTATTTTATCTCAACAAACGGTAGACAAAACTTCACCGGAGGATGCTCTATTGTTGGCCGCCCTGTGTTCAATCTTCATCCCAGTCGCCTACATTGTCCTCGCCCAGATTTCGACCCACACACCAATCACATCTCCTCCACCTGGTATCGCGCCATACCCAGTTTGGGACACCTCACTCGCCATCCCAATCGTTGGCCAGTTTATCCTCGGTCAAGCGGTTGTGCCTGTCTTGAATGGCGCTGCCCTCTATTTACAGGCATGCTATCCAGAGAAATTTGCAAGCGCCCTGGCAGCACAGACAGCCGTAAGGTCCATTTTTGGTGGTGCCTGCATTCTTTTTACAGAGGCCATGTACCTAAGCCTGGGCATTGAGCACGGCATGTACCTGCTCGCCGGTGTTGCCTCCATCATAACATTGACAAATTGGTACCAGTGGGCTAAGGGGGCCAGCCTTAGAATAAAGAGCAATGCGTGCTTCAAAGATGATATATTGGGTGAGGCAGCAGACGCCGCGTAGGGGTAACCGGTTTGTGGATCAGCTGCGTACATATGGTTGATTTGCATAATTTCTTGGCACGACTCGGGTCATAGGGAAAGCATGATGGAGGGGTCATCATTTAGCTCGCATTTGCTGTAACAGGTTAGTCATGGCTCTCATGATCTAGAAAAGAATATGCAAGGTTTGACCACGATATGACCAGTATTCTACATAGTGGAATCCTGATTCGGTAATGTCATGGTTCGTCGATACCGCATTAATTGGGATATAAGATAGGATCTTATTGCTCCGGCATGTACGAGTAATCTGGCCGTTCTAGGGACCCAGTCTTATACCGCAAGTACGCCTTGTATGAAGTCCACCTTTTACGAGGATTTGGCTGTGAAAATGTCACTTTTTACTGTCTAATAGCAAAATTCTATGATCTTGGCGAAAATGGAACACAGTCTTATATACCCAGATTCCCTTATAGCGAGGGCACCCTTATATCCCAATTAATGCGGTATTATATACTGTCTATGTGCAAGGAAAAGCCGAACCCACTTGGTAACACGAAGAAATTTTATTGCTTTTCGCACCACTCCTCCATCTCCTCCTTGATCGTCTCCAACGTAGCAGCCTTCTTCGCCTCCGCCGCCATCCTCCTCCTCCCCCCTCCAATCCCCTTCATCTGCCTCTCCTTATTAAGCTTCAACCTCTCCCTCGCCTGCTTCCTCAACACATCCCTCCGCGCCTTGTCTACCACCACCTTCTTCCTAATTGGCTCATCAATCTTCACATTCCCTGGCCCCCAAACTCCATAAAACTCCTCCCACACCGCACTCTGCTGCTCCGCCCTGCACTTCTTCGTATTCGCCAACCGCTTCTCCGCTTCTGGTAAGCAATTTTGCATCTGCTCTACATCCTTGCCCTCCCTGACATACCTCTTGATCTGCGCAAGGTCTTGTTCGATCTTGACCACTGCATCGATGAAGTGTGATGCTGGAGCCTTGAAATCATCGGCTGCTTGTTTTGCGCCAGCGAGATCGCAGGCCACACAACGGGGTTTGGCGCGATCGATGGAAGAGATCTTGAGTTTCGGATGGAAGGCCGTGATGGTTTTTGGTGGCGGTGGCAGGGCGAGGGCTTTGTTGCAGCGGAGACAGAGGTAGGGTGTCACTTCTGGCTTGCATTGTGCTGCTAAGACGTTCTTGGAGCGTGGTGGTGTTCGCTTTTGGGCGTCGACATCGGTGGCAAAGCGTACTTGGACTGGTTGAACTGGTTGGACGTGCTGTGCTGGAGGTGGTGTTGGTGGTGAAGGCATCGCGAATGTGACTCGCTTCTGCTGAGTGGGCAAAAATCTTGGTGTCTTTGGTCGTGGTGAATCTGACGCTGTGTGAGATCTCGCGCGAGGTGGGAGGGTATGTGGTTGCAGAGCTGGTGGTCTAAGGGTGTGAGGCTCGGTTTCTGGTGTCTGGCGTGGTGAGGGCGGTGGCATTTGTCGTGGTGTGATAGAAGGGTAGTCATATTGGCGAGGTGAGGAGGGGGAAGCAGCATCAGATTGTTTCAACAGCCATGGTAGACGTGCCGCTAAGGTTGGTGTTCCTGGCAATCTTGGTGATGGTGAAGCTCTCTCGACCTGCTCAAGAGTTCCCTTTGAGAGGACGAGACTCGGTGGAATGGTTCTCTTCGACATGATGAGTTGTTTTTGGCTACTTCGATTCCGTATTGTTACAGTGCTAAGTTGTAGCTGGTTTGGTGCCCAATCATCTTTTATGGTGGAAGGTCTGAATCTCGAGATACCGAGGAAGAGATATGTTTATGAGCATGACTGCAGCAGGATGCATGATAGGATTTATTTGAGCTACGGACACGAAAGGGACAAAGAATCCCTTCCAAGCCGCACGCGGCACCTAAAGCCGACTCACCTTTGACAATGCGCAGCTCATGGTGTTGGGGCGAAGGGTGGCTTTTTGAGGCAGCGTATCTCTTTGTCTCGACTTGATCATAGCCCGAGGCAAACAGAAACAACTTTCAAAGCGTCCAACCATATTTGAGCACATCTTGGGAGAGCAGCGCGATGCTGGCAGACAAGGCAAATGTCGAAAGTTGAGACAACAAACACAGGCCGACGCTTGCCACATAAAATGATAAAGAAGCGCGACTAGCGCCGTCGAGTTCAGCATGGCCGTTTTCAACCACTAAGCTCAACGACGTGCATAGAGGCACATGGCAATGCTGTCCTATGACAAAAAGCTCATTGTTTCTCATGTTCAAGTAATCAATAAAGTCAGTGTGTTTGCGATACTTGACGTCGCGATCACAAAAACAAATTCAGCAAGGTATAATGTAGCGCCAACCCCAAAATCCAAAGCCCACGCGCTCGCACGCCAAAGCTCAAGGGTAGGGTATCAGCGCCGTGTTAAGTAATCTATCCATCCATTTCCCCTCCGGGCCAACATTGTAAAGAAGGCATGGAGTGAATATGGTGGAATTGAATTTAGTTTTGTTTTTGGAAAGAGGTCCAAGGGTCGGAGGAGTTTATATACTTGGGCCGTCCGCGCTTGCGCATGGTCGCTTAACCATCACATGATCTATCCAATTGGACGCTTGACTTGATGAGGCTGTAAATCAGATAAGCTCAATCGAGCTTAGCGGATGTGATTGTCAGTCATCACAATCGCAGCCTCAGCTGTTGGCGGGGCGTAGATATTTACCCCTCCTCTCAGGCTGCAATAACAACCAAGCGCATTCATAGGTAAGCTATTACACTCACAACTGTAAGAAGACAAAAACATACTCATATTGCCTTCCATCAGCTCTACAAACTAGCGAACCAGCTAAACAATCACTCTACTGCTGCAACAAAACACTTGTAGTACCACAACGAAATGGCACCAGGAGGACCACCAGGAGGAGGCGCCCGCGGTCGTGGCGGAAAGTTCAAGAAGTTCACTCGTGGAGGTATGCTCATATCAACTCCAGATACACCCCAAATTCATCTTCACAGAAGCTAACCAGCTACACAGGCGGAAAGCACTTCTCCAAGAACTTGCGCCCACTCGACTCCGAAGGCAACGAGATGGGAATGTGGGGAGACGCCCCAGCAGCCGAAAGCGAGTCCTCCGAAGAGGAGTCGTCAGAGGAGGAGTCTGAGGATGAGCAGGAGCAACAGCAAGAGATGACCCGTGAGGAGCGCCGCGCCGCGGCAAAGGCGAAGAAGGAGGCCGCTATCAAGAAGAAGAAAGGTGTCCCACAAGTCGGCGACATGCCATCTTCGTCTAGCGAGGAGGAGAGCTCTGAGGACGATATGCCAGCGAACCCAAACCATAGCAGAGCTGCTAGAAATCAGGCGAGCGCACCACCAAAGAGTGTTGACGATATTGCGGAGGAAGTAGCCAAGATGAACGTTGCGCCAAAGAAGCCATCTGAGATGAGCAGGAAGGAACGGGAGGCTATGCAGGCGCAGCAGGCGAGGGAGAGGTACCAGAAGTTGCATTTGGAAGGGAAGACTGATGAGGCGAAGGCTGATATGGCGCGTCTTAAGGAGATCAGAGCGAGACGTGAGGCTGAGGCTGCTAGAAAGCAGGTATGTCGCACACTTATCCCCTTTCCGAAATAAGAGCGGAGTACTGACCATAACCAGGCTGAGAAGGAGGAGCGTGAGGAGCAGGAGAAGGCCAACAAGACACAGATCGAGGCCCGCGAGGCCAAGCTGCGCCAGGCTGCTCTTGGCACAGCAGCTAAGAAGAAGGCTGCCAAGAAATAAACGTTCTTGCTTCGGTCTTTATACTTGGATCAGGTCTGTGTGTATCGGCACATTATTCTGGATTTTTGAATTTATGAATCGTGGAGCGTCTGCATAAATCACGAGGTAATGAAATACAATTACAGTCGAAATTTGAAGATCGATACGTGCTCCTTTGTGATTTGATTGCCTGACTTAGGACGCTTGTTGGAGTTTGTTCGCGCAAATTAGGTCAAAAACCCAATAAGGACGTCCAACTTTGTCAAGCTCACCTTACCAGAACTGTGAATAATGTCAGATCTCGACAAGAACTCCTCTACGGTAGAAAGTTGGACCAGATCCACAAGACACTTAATCGAAAGAAACAGAAATCTACATAGCGAACTAGCTAGCATTGCCACGGCGAGGAGCACTGCCTTGTTGAGTGATTGGTGAGTGCCCACGCACGAACCATTTGAGGAAGGAGCCATCCAGGCCAAAATCTCAAGAGGGACATCCCGATTTTAACAGATGTTCTTTATTGAACTCATGAACTGATGAGTTTTGCTTACAGACAAAGGTTTCTTTTATCAGCTGTGGTCTGCCATTCTTTACTAAACCCTTATTTAGTTATTTAACACAACACAACAGCCACCCAAACATTGGAAAGGCCGCGAGGAATTGGAACTGCAAAGAACGACCATTCCATATCTTTCCAATATTTGTTTGATTATAAGTAATGTTAACCCAATTAAAGCATAAATCTGCTGGCGCAACGGCAGCGCGTTCGCCTCCAGAGAGCAATCCCTTGAGTTCAGCGAAAGGTTATCCGTTCAAATCGGGTGCGGTTCAAATCCATTGTCAAAGTTTTGATTTTTGGGGGTTGGTCGTGTTTCTTTTTCAGTTTTTGGGGATGGGGAAAATCGATTGGCTCGTGGCGAGGACGAAGGTGGTTGGCACTTGCGGGCAATTGAGGACGGGGTTTATGGACTACGCAGAAGTGGTGGTGCTAGGGTATCTTTACTCCTCTGCCACATATCGTACTCTTACATATAGAGAGGAGGATGGCAGCAGTTTACTCCAAACCAGGCCAGTTCTTCCATCCACCGATTTTCTCCAGGGTATCCTCGAAGTCGAGCCCTTCAGACTCAATCATACGTCTCGCTCTGGAGCGTAACTCCTTCTTCCTCTCTGCTTCCTCCCACTCTACGACGCCCGACTCTTGCACGACTTCGATCCACTTAAAGAACATCCCCTCCCTCCCCATCCTCATCCACGTGTCCTTAAACTTTACAATCCTCTCCCTTTCAGCCTCCTGATCCACCGTCCCAACCTCCGCAGCCGCATCCCAAACCACCCATCCATGGGCTTCAGAATGCACAAACACCTTCCCCTCAAATGCTCTAAAAGTCTCGATCTTCTGCTGCGCTTTCCAGTGTTCTGCTCCATGTACGACCTCCTTCTCATCGACATCGGCGGAGGTTTCGACAACGGTGTGGGCAGCGGTCATCAGGGACCAGTCGAGCTCCCATTCGCGATCCATGAGTGCGTAGCCCGTGCGCGCTTTGCCTCCGGAGACGCCGCCCATGCTTTCGGCAGACAGGGCTTTGGAGACGGCTTCGTCGAAGACTTCGCGTTGGACAGAGTCGGCGTCGGTGACGAGGTCGTATCCTGGCATTATGCAGGCGAGGTCCCAGGTTTTGGACTTTCGGACTGTGACTTCAATATCTTGGAAGGGAACAGTCATTCTCCATGTGACCGGCGAAGAGTATGCGCCCCTGTTTGCCTTCTCCTCCGTAGTGAGCGCGGTGTTGATGTTGCGTCCCAACAGGAACTCTCTCGGCCATGGTAAAATAACGGCGTAGAGGAAGTAATCCAGGGCAAAGTTGAAGAAGCGCTCCATGATATTGGGCACATTCCAATCGTCCTTGGTCAGCTCGGGCGCAGCGGCTGCCATGGCCCAGTAGTACGGCACGACGTTCCATATGCGGTAGAGGATAATGCAGACGAGGATGGTGTTGGTAAGAATTGGGACGATGAAGACTTTCTTCTTGAAGTCTGCTGGGTTGGTGTCCAGGGTTGTGATGTAGATGTGTTTCTTGTCCAGCTTCTCGATGAATGGCTCTAGTTTTGGGGGTGGCTTGGAGAACGGTGACGGAGGTGTTGAGCCAATAGGTTTGGCGTTGCCGTTAGATGCGCTGAACATTGGCTTTTGCTTGTGGCGCGAGCCTTTCTTCTCCTTTGGCGCCATGATTGTTGCTGTTAAGAGGATAAAACCTCGAGATTTGTTGTTTTGAAATGAAGACACAGAGGCAGGCTGAGCTTAGAAAGCAGCCTTGAAACTATTTTTGGTCCCTGAGAGGTGAAACTCTACGCTAAGAGACCCCCCTGCTTTCGATCGTCATGGTCTCGGCCTAAGGCGGAGAAACGGGAGCTATTCCTCCGGATTCCCCTCGAGGTGCAGCCATAATTTTTGAGACTTGAAGGCGTCACTGAAACTTAACTAGTCAACGCAATTATGAGGGGAAGAATATGGAAAGTGAGTATAAGTAACAGATCTTGAGCTTGAGGAAACATGGAGGCTAATAACGATAGGAATCTCAAACTTCATCCGTCTGCGCATTCTGCGCAACGCGATACGGAGCTTCAAAAGCACCAAACCATATTTCTAGACGCCTCTTGAGCTCGTCAAGTCCTCAACTATTATCCGCCACTGCGCGCGCATCGCAAAATGATAAGCCAGCTTCTGGTGGAGCATTTGGCAGGCCGGCATTTGGAAAACCCGCATTTGGAAATGCAGGCGGATTCGGTAGTAAGCCAGCATTTGGCTCAGGGAAGGTCGAGCTCACAGAGGAGGAGAAGCGCCTGGCGGACCAACTGAAAGCACAGACCGAAGTTCGAGAAGCGATCGAAAGACAGGGACAGGAAGCGCAGAGGAGGAGCGAGATAAGGATCAATCGTGGCCTAGGCCCGGAGACCTCTAGAGCTGGACGACCGGATCCTCAATCATATAATGAGAAGTCAGAGGCACGTGAGAGGAGGGAGCAAGCTAGAGAGAAGGCTGCTGGGAGGTTGGGGGGGGGAGGAGGGGCCTTTAGGATCAACAGAATTCCGGTGAGGGATAATGATGATGCGCCCAGTGAGCCACGGCAACCACGTCAGCCCCGAGAGGGCCTGCATACTCAATGGAATGGCGGACAACTGCGCCAGAGACAGCAGGAGGTGAAGCGGGAAGGACATGAAGACCAGCCAAGGTCGAGAGGGTTTACATCACCAAATACGCGCTTTGCTGGAGCGCAGCCGGAGGCACCAGCACAGGGAGGATTCAGAATCAGAAGGCCAGGACCACCACCGGGAGTAACGGCAACCGAGGGATGGGGACAATTCAGGCCTCCTACAGACAGGCCGGCAAGACGAGCAAGAGCGCCTCCGCCCGAAATTATCGAGTCCGAACCGGTCGAATATCAGCAATTACCAGAAGAGGTAACACCACAACCTTCTGAGGCCGTCCTCCGCCTCCGCGAAGAAGAGGCCGAGCGCCAACGCGAGATTGAGGAGCGCCGCTTGCGTCGGGAGAAAGAGCGCTACGTCGAAGACCCGGTCGAAGTGAAGAAAGCAGAGCACCCAGAGTACGTGCCTAGAGGCAAGGGCAAGGGAGGCAGCAAGCAAGATCGCCGCGCGGACTTCATCACAGACGCTACTGATGACTTCGGCTATTCCCAAGCGGCTGCAAGAGCAGAAGCAAAGAAGACAAGAAAGGCGGCCAAGTTAGCAAAGAAGAAGGCAGAGCCAACGCCTATCTTTTTGCCGGAGTATATCTCCATCGGCAACCTCGCCACAGCCCTGCGTGTGCGATATGACGATTTCGTTGCGAAGCTTGAGGAGCTCGGGTTCGAGGAGACGGCCGCAGACTATATCCTCAACGGCGAGAACGCAGCCCTGATTGCACAAGAATACAACTACGAAGCCTTAATTGACAAGTCCGAGTCCGAAGATCTGAAGCCGAGGGAACAGCCAGAGGATACGTCGATCTACCCGCCACGTCCACCCGTCGTAACGATCATGGGGCACGTCGATCACGGAAAGACTACTATCCTCGACTACCTACGTAAATCCTCCGTTGCAGCGGGCGAGGCAGGAGGCATCACCCAGCACATCGGCGCCTTCTCCGTTCCAATGCCTAGTGGCAAGGTTATCACTTTCCTCGACACACCCGGCCATGCAGCCTTCTTGTCCATGCGCCAACGTGGAGCGAATGTAACAGATATCGTCGTCCTTGTGGTAGCAGCCGATGACTCCGTCAAGCCGCAAACCATCGAAGCTATCAACCACGCCAAGGGAGCTAAAGTCCCAATCATCGTCGCGATCAACAAGGTGGATAAGCCGGAAGCGGATATCAACCGCGTGAAGCAGGATTTGGCGCGCCACAACGTCGAGATCGAAGATTATGGCGGAGACACACAGGTCGTCTGCATCTCTGGCAAGACGGGTCAGGGTATGGATGAGCTCGAAGAGGCAATCCTCACCCTCTCTGATGTGATAGACATGCGCGCCGACCCTGAAGGACAAGCTGAAGGCGTCGTCCTCGAAGCCTCTGTCAAGTCAATGGGTAAAGTCGCCACCATTTTAGTCCGTCACGGCACGATGCGCCCAGGTGACTTTATCGTAGCCGGCAACACATGGGCCCGTATCCGCTGCATGAGAAACGAAGCGGGCCAGGACGTCGAATTTGCATCTCCCGGCCACCCAGTAGAGATTGATGGCTGGCGCGAACAGCCGTTAGCTGGTGACGAAGTCCTGCAGACGCCCACGGAGCAGAAGGCGAAGTCGGTAGTGGAGTACAGATTGGAGGCTGTGGAGAGGGATCGCTTGGCAGAAGATATGGAAGCCATCAATGAGGAGCGGAAATTCGTTGCTGCGAAGCGTGCGCAGGAAAAGGCTTCAGCTGCTGAGGCTAAGAAACATGAGGGGGAGGAGGGCTATGAGCATGAGGTGCCTGAAGAGGCTGAGGGTGGACCGAGGAGGGTGTATTTTATCATCAAGGGCGATGTTTCGGGCTCTGTTGAGGCGGTCGTGGATTCTATCGCAGTGGTTGGAAACTCTGAGATCCAACCGTATGTCCTTCGTAGTGGGGTGGGACCCGTGAGCGAGTTTGATATCGAGCATGCGGCGGTGGCGAAGGGGTATATCATCAATTTCTCGCAGCAGCTGGATGGGTCCATAAAACGCAAGGCGGATAGGATGAAGGTTGGATTGCTGGATCATGATATTATTTATAAGTTGGTGGATGATATTAAGGATAAGTTGTCTGAGTTCTTGCCTCCTATCATCACCCAGAAGGTGGTGGGAGAAGCAGAGATTGCCCAGGTCTTCGACATCACCATCAAGGGACGCAAACAGAAGCCTGTTGCTGGGTGTAAAATCAGAAACGGCACAATTGGCCGTAACAGCAAGGTCCGTGTGATACGGAAGGGAACGGCGATTTATGATGGTATGATTATCAGTCTATCTATGTGTAAAGCAGCAGACGCTAATATGAAATAGGAACGCTCGAGTCTCTCAAGAACGTCAAGAAGGATATCATGGAAGCCAAGAAGGGCGGTGAGTGCGGAATGGGCTTCGAAGACTGGAACGATTTCCAGGTTGGCGATCAGATCCAGGCTTATGAGACGAAGGAGGAGAAGAGGCATTTGTAAGATAGCTCCGGGAGCAAGGGGGAAGGGAAAAGAGTTGTAAGATACAGATTTGTATGTAAAAGGTAAGAAGATGATAAGACGATGTAATATGAGCATTAGATTGTATTAGTGTAAGAAACTAAGAAGATACATAATCCACTACTCCCACTCCACGGCCTCGTCCTGGTTCTCAGACCGTTCCTGTACATCGCCTTCCACGGCAGGCCGCACTCATCCACAGGTACCACCAAGTCCTGGAGGTCTCCTCGGACCCAGCCCTTGACGATAATTCGAAATCTCCAACCACGCTCTCCTCCAGGTCTTTCATCAGCTGATAGACCTCCTCATCCTTCCCTTTCACTGTCTGTTCCGGTGCCTTCGCGCGGTCATGAAGCTTCCTATACTGCCTTACTAACAATCTATACTCTCCATCCTTCATCTGCACCGTATGCTCCGGTGCGACCTTCAAACTCTTGATTGCCATATCTGTAAACCCCACCGTTTGCCCCGGTGCGACTTTCATTCTCTTAATCTTTAGGTCCTTTGTCTGGAATATCGTTTGCAGGTCATTTGCCCGTTCATGAACGATCTTGTAATGCGTGACTAAGAGTTGGTATTTCGCTGCTGCTGTGTCTGGGATGTCCTGGCTCTGGTCCTGGTGCCGGGGTGGCTGGACAATCGGATCCGGGCGGGTGATTGGGCTGTCGAGGTCTTCGGCAGCTCCTCGACCTCGGTGTATTGTTTGAGTTTGGCGACCTGAAATTGATCGAGCTGGATGAGGAGTTCACCAATCCTCATATCCTTCTCTCCCACCCTCTGCTTCATGAGCGACATTGTACTCTTGCAGCAATATCCCGTATTTCTTCTCCAATTTCCCCATTTTCTGGCTCTGTTGTGCCTGAGTATGCAGACCGGTTACCTAGGGCTTCATGTTGGCTTGGTACTCCAGGTCTTTCAACAGCTCGTCGACCTCCTCATCCTGCATCTTTTTCTCCGTCTTTACCTCATCTAATTCAAGCAAAAGGCTGGCGATCCTCCCATCCTTATGCCTATCCATCTCCTCTGCCGTTCTCAAATCCCTCTCATAAACCGCAATCTTCACCTTGTTAACTCTTTGATTCTCCTTAATAGTTTTGCGGCTGTTGTCACGGTCCGCCAACTCCTTAATTTGCGATCTCAACCCCTCGACCTCTTTGGTCCTCTTCTCGTCCTTTCTTTTTGTCTCATCCCCGCCCCCTTCATCACCCGCATCGTCGGTCTCCACCTCGACGGCGTTGACTTTCCTGAACCGCCTCTCAACCTCCTTAAGTACCTCCCTGCTTTCGCCCAACAACTCCCTCCTCGCCGCCCTCAGCGTCCTCCGCGACCGCTCAACCTTCCCATTAGCCAGCTTCAGCTTATTCTTCAGCAGCACTGTCGCTCACTCTCCTCCACCACCTCCTATTGGCGCCAAAAACTCGTCCTTAGCCCTGATAACGTGCTCGAGCTCCTTTACTCTTTGTATTATACGATCTAAGCGCTCTTTTGCAAGAGATAGCGTGCATTTCGTCGCAGCTAGAGAGGTTGGGTCGGCGTCAGGAGGCGCCAACCTGTTTTCCTCCAACATTCTCTCCAACTCTCTATTCATCTCCTCTCGGGCCTTGGTTTGGGCGATGTAGTTGTTTTCGGTTGACAGAGGGATTTCCCTAAGTTCAAAAACCGGTTGATAAGCCACCTCATTTTTGGGCGTCGATTCCACCCTCGTTTCCACCCTCGTTTCCACGGTGTCGACTTTTTCAGCGACTTGTTCAGCGACCTCGTTAATCGGTTTATCAACGGGTTTAGAAACCGCCGCAGCTGGGGAGGAGAGGTGCGAGAAGAAGTGTGCGATGCTGAAGCCGCTTTTGTCGACCTTGTCCAGCTTATTATCCGCCAACTGAATGGTATGGACGTTGTCAAGTTTGGGGTCGACCTTGGGGTTGACTTGAGTTGGGGTTTTGGTGGTTAACCGGTTGGTGGCCAACGGGTGGACATCGACGGCCTCGGCTGCATCTTTTTCGATTTCAAAGTTGACTTGGGTTTCGTTATCAGTCGTGGAAAACCAGCTGGTCTCAGAGACGGAGATGATGCTGAAATCGGAGCCACAGTCGGAGTGAGCGTCGTCGGCTTGAGTGGCTAACTGGTTGATATCGACGGCGGCGGCACCGTCGACTTCATTTTCATTATTATCGACGGCTAACCGGCTACCCTCAGAGGAGGAGATGATGCTGAACTCGGAGCCACACTCGGAGTGCGCGTCGTCCGCTCCGTCAGCTTGCGGTGCCAACTGGTTGGTAGCCAACTTGTTAACAGGCGCCATATCGACAATGGTGCGAATATCGACGAAGTCATCCACAACATCCTTGCTGTGGAGGATCTTGGGCCTAGACGTGGTCAGCCGGTTGGTATTCTCGACAGTGCTAATCGGTTGGTGAGTTGGAGAGTCGGGAGAAGTCCTGAGGGTGGTCTCCTTTGGAGGGGTTGGTTTACGGCGCCACATGGTGGTGGGTTGCTAATCGGTTGATAGTGATCGTGGTGTAAAGAATGTGAAGTTCATAGCTTAATATCCAGCTAATTGGTAACGATCGCATATAGCGATCGTATGAAAGAGTATTAAAGAAGAGCCTCAGAGATTCGAGAAAAGAGGATACCCCTCTCAATCCCACACTAGCGTACAGTATCGACGTGACCTTGGTGGTTACGTCTTCAACACCAACTTCGGTATCGTCACGTAGTTACCAGCTGTCAACCTCACAACCACATCGTCACACCTAATCAACCTCACATCAAGATCAGATCAGATAAGAACAAAATCTATTATTAATTTCATAGTTCATTACGCTAATAACAGATTGAAAATACCTGGATGACAGGGTAACAAAAATAACCGCTGTAGCTCCTTTTGTGTATCCTATCCCTCGTATCGGTATGGGTATCGTATCTCGTGAAGGTGTGATATTGTGATGGTGTCGTGAGTTGAAGCTTGAGCCTTTTGCTGCATTGGTGATAGACAGCCAACGATGTTGATGTCCATCACCCATAGATATAGTGATAGACATACAATCAAGTTGATGTCCATCGACCGCACAAGGACTTATCTCGCCTCTGCGCCGTCAGGAATTCAATGCGCCATAACACTATCAGCGGCCTTAGCCTGGCCGTTGGTGGCACCCGTGGTGGCCTTCTCCGGCTCATCGACCTCCATGTCATCCTCGCCCTCGCCCTCAGCCTCGTCGTCGTCATCGTCGTCCTCCTCCAGATCCTCAGATCCAGAAGACTCGGCTTCGAGGTCCTCGGACTCCTCGCCCCCGTCCTCAGCGGCGACGACACCGTCCATACCCTCATCTCCGTCGGTGTCGGCCTTGGCGACAGCAGTGCCTTCGACATCCTCCTCCTCCTCATCGTCCTCGTCGGCGCCATACTCCTCGCCGTCGGCGACGAGATCGGCCTCTGGCTGCTCTGGGGGGAACTCTGGCGGCGCGGACTCCTCGGTATCCCTGTTACGAAATTAGCTCTTCTGTTGTCTTGCCAACGTCATCGTTATGCGCGAATACGATAGACATGCGGAATGTCCATAATTATGGTAAAACATACCACTTAATAGCAAAGCGGGTAACTCTTGGCTTCTCAGCAAGGACATTGCGACGGACACGGTCCAAGATTGGCTTCGCCGGTGGATCAGCGTTCATCTCCTCGTTATCGTACTCGTTGTTGACATAGTAGCCGACGCGGACGAACTCGCGGTCGTCGTAGGAGCAGGTGAGGAGGATGACGGTGACGCCGAGGATCTCTGCATCTGGGATGCGGCTGGTGTCTGGCGGGGAAGCCTCGAAGATGAACTTGTTCACGCCGACTGGGATTGGACCGACAAGCAGGGAGTCGAGCTCTTGGTCGTGCTGGTCGGATTGGGCGGAGCCGACGTAAGTGAGCTTCCACTCGAGATCTGTGAGAGGGGTTAGCTGCAGTTCTGGTACTTATGCATGTAGATGTCGCTGTCGCATGGGCTGGATGCGATGCCACTTGCAATGCTGTATTGCGCTGCGCTTTGGTGTATAAATAACATGGTGGCGGGAGCTTACCATTCTGGAGAGGCTCAAGGCATTCAAACGTGATCTCGAACGAGTATGGGTCGCCAAACTTGGCTGGGTTGTTCAGGACGTTAATGCCGAGAAGTGAAACGACAGACATCTTTGCGGATTACTAGACTTATGTAAAATGAGATGTGTGGTGTTGATGTGGATGCTGATGTATGACGGGTGGTGTGTTGCCTCAGCGGATTGTTTTGATGTTTGAAGATGGGGTTTAGCAGATGAAAGGAAGTGGATTGTGGAGGGGAGGACTGGCTGAAATTGGCGGGAACGCGCTGGTTGGCAAAGAAACCGCGTCTCGAGCGCGGGACGCGAGGGACACGACCGGGCAGCGTGACGTTAGCCTTGCCAGATAAATTGCCCTGCGTCATGTGACCCAGCAGCATCATCAGATGCCACCACAGAGTTTTTTATCTGGTTCAGGTGTAAGTCACGGGTATGAAACATGTGTCTTTTATGGTTCCTTTAACATATAAAACGCTCTATGAATATCTTGTAACCAAAGCCTTACGGGTTATTGTCCTGAAGGCTCGTGACGCTCAAACGCTCTGTGATGGTTGCTGGGGAGCTCCCTTACTTAGGGTCGTGCCACGCTTTGCGACAAATTTCACCGCCCCCCGGCAGCAAACCACTAAACGGCAGAATATCAAACTTAACCAAAAACGGTCAAGCGCTTGTTTTTGTTCCTTGAGCTCTTGGGCCTCGCAACTTGCGACAGCCTCACCTCATCAACCTCGCGCAACATACTATCCTGCCCAAGTCAACTACAACGACCCAGGCAAATGATGCTCGTTTGCGCATTGATTTTGTGACATCCTTTCTTCATCGTGACCTCGTACTTGGTTTCTTTCTATCTGCACAGCCATAGCGACACCAGGGACGAATGAACAACGTCACTTTCGCACAGTTTTAGTGCACTCGCCTAAAACTGACCTGACGGTGAGCTTGTACCATCAATAACGGGGGGATGAGATTCTAATATCAATCGCAGAGCATATAAAAACGAGCTTCAGCTTCGATTACGATATCAGACACGAAATATACGACACAATGGCAGGAAACGACGACGAAATTGCCCTCTTGCACGCGATGCAACAGGGCCAGCAAGAGGGTATGGCATTGGGAGAAGGAGCAGAGAATAATGGAGAGGAAGAGCAAAACACAGAAGAGCAACAAGATGATAGCGACCAGATCGTGAAAGAAGAACCAAATCTAGATACAGATGATCATGTCCTCCGTGCTCCATCTGCAACTTCTTATGGTGGTGGGGAATACAACCCAGCTGCGATCAACACTTTAGCACCTGGTGGTAGCGACGTCGCATCAGGCTCAAACACCCCACTGGGCGGAGTTTCTAAGAGGCCTAAGACTATTGGTGGCTTTGTGGACTCGGATGATGAAGATGAGGACTTGTCGAAGCCGGCACAGTCACATGTTAAGCTTCCAACGGAAGAGCGTGGTGCCTCCAAATCTCCATTGCATCTTCAGGGAATACCAGAGTCTCAGATCAATTCTTCTGCTCCGACCTCTGCGGTTTCTACAAGTGCTGCTGATCCTTCTTTTCACGCTGCTCCTAACACAGGCGAATCCACAGCACCAAGAGTGAAGAGCGAGAGTGTCGCTCTAGCACAAGGAAGTAGCAAGCCAAAGGCACGCCTTTCTCACGATAGAATAGGGATCCTCGAAGATCGCATCTCGGAGGACCCAAGAGGCGATATAAACGCATGGAGACAATTGATCGACGAGCACATGAAGAAGAACAAGCTCGAGGAGGCCCGCGATGTTTTCGAGCGCTTCTTCAAGGTCTTCCCTATGTCGGTAAGTAGACAAGATTTCTCCCACAGTGACCAAAGCTAACTTGAGACAGGCCGACATGTGGGCAAAATACGCCGAAATGGAACTCTCGTACGACAACTATGCCATCGCCGAGAACATTTTCGGTCGCAGCATCATCTCCGTCCCAAATATCAACCTGTGGACGGTCTACCTTAACTACGTACGTCGCCGTCAAGATCTTACCAACGACCCTACCGGCGCAGCACGGAACGTCGTGAACCAGGCCTACGACTTCGTCCTCGCCAATATCGGCATGGATATCGACGCCGGAAAGATCTGGACGGAGTACATCCAATTCATCAAGAGCGCACCCGGTGCTGTGGGCGGCACCACCTGGCAAGATCAGCAGAAGATGGATCAGATGAGGAAGGCGTACCACAAAACTGTTGGTGTGCCGACAACGGCATTGACTAGCTTGTGGAGAGAGTACGAGTACTTTGAGATGGGCTTGAACAAGGCAGTGGGCAGGAAGTATATCCAGGAGAGACAGCCGTTCTATATCACAGCACGCACAGCGTTCAACCACCTTGAGTCGATGGTCAGAGATCTTGATCGTACGAATATGCCACGCTTGCCACCAGCACCAGCTTTTGATGGACATGAGGAGTATATGCGTCAGGTGGAGCAGTGGAAGAAGTGGATTAGCTGGGAGCAGGAGGATCCGCTTGTGCTTAGGGATGAAGACCTCGTGGCTTATCGCAAGCGTATAATCTATACATATAAACAGGCTATCATGGCGCTACGCTTCTGGCCGGAGATGTGGATTGAGGCCGCAGAATGGTGCTTCATCAACGGGATGGAGAAAGAGGGCAACGAGTTCCTCGACCAAGGCTGTGCGGCAAACCCAGAATCCTGTCTCTTGGCATTCAAGAAGGCAGATCGTTTGGAGACTGTCCTTCCAATCGAGGAGAGTGATGAGGGTATCGCCGAAAGAGGCAAGGCCGTCAGAGACCCATATGATAGGTGTCTCGACGCTTCGTATGAGTTGTTGAAGAAGGTCAAGTCTCGCGAGGCCCTGGCACTTGGGCGCATCGAGGACGGCCCAGAAATCCCAACTCCTGGGGACAATACGCCCCTCGGCTCTGACGAGGATGATGAAGACGAGGAGACGCGGAAGAAGAATGTGAAGAAAACTGCCATCGAAGGCACGAAGAAGATTTTCGCGGTCCAGTTCAAGCATATCCAACGCACACTCTCGTTCGTCTGGATTGCGCTTATGCGCGCCATGCGCCGTGTGCAAGGCAAGGGCAAGGTGGGCGCCACAGTCGGTGGCTCGAGACAGATCCTCAACGATGCTCGCCTCCGCGGCAAGATCACGTCAGATGTTTATGTGGCCTCAGCGCTTATTGAGCACACTGTGTACAAAGACCCAGCAGGCACAAAGATCTTCGAGCGCGGCGCCAAGCTCTTCCCAGAGGACGAAGTCTTCCTCCTCGAGTACCTGAAGCACCTCCTCTCCATCGGCGACACAACCAACGCCCGCGCCGTCTTTGAGACCAGTGTCAACCGCCTAACCAATAAGCCGGAATCCAAAGACAAGGCCAGGCCACTATACAACTTCTTCCACAAATACGAGTCCGACTTCGGCGAGCTGACACAGATTGCGGGACTGGAGAAACGTATGGTTGATCTGTGGCCCGAAGATCCAAAACTCGAGCGTTGGACCTCCCGCTTCAAGTCTGACGGATTTGAGCCTACGGCTACCGCTATGATTGTTAGTCCAGCTACGCAAATGAAGCCCAAACTCCCACCCCTCGACCTAAACCTCAACCCAAACCTCGCGCCCCTCGGCGGCCCACAGGGAGGCATCATGCGGAGTGTGGAAGACCACATCCCCCTCCCACCCCAAACCCTCGGTGGTAACGCCGCTGGGCAGGGAAGTGGCAGAGTTGACGAGTTTGGCCGCGAGTTGTCTGCCAGACCGCAATACGTACACCTCCAGTCCGGCGGGCAGCGGGACATCTCCCCGCGCCCTACCTACGCGCACCTCCAGAACCAACAGGCAGTCCAGGAGTCTCCGCCTAATAAGCGTGGCTACGATGATGGACCGGGCCCTGCGCCGAGTTATGGGGGATATAACGATGAGCCACCCCGCAAGTTGGCGAGGGGAGAGAGTCCGCTTAAGGGAGCAGCCGGCAGACGCCTTAATCAACAACGTCAAGCGCCGCAGCAGGAGGAGTTTAAGTTGCCGACTGATGTGCGTTTCTTGTTGAGTATTGTGCCGAGTAATGAGGATTATGCGCGCAGCAGTGCGCCGCTGTATCTTGATCCGCTGAAGTTGGTTGATATATTGAGACGCACGAGGATTCCGACGTTTGATGAGTGGAAGGCGAAAGGGGGATTGATGCCAGGTGCTAGGTATTTGGAGAGACATGAGGTGGGGTATGGACCGCAGCAGCATCAGGCGTATAGCCAGCCGCCACCGCAGCAGTATGGTGGTGGTGGGTATGGGTATCCGCCGCAGCAGCAGTATGGTGACGGTGGGTATGGGAGACACTAAGCAAGAGTGGCATTGGTCCTATTATGTGGCATTGGGAGAGAAGTGGTTGGGGCGTGAAATCTGCATTATAGCACTACGAAGATGAGGGTAGTTCTTTGACGAAGCATGAAACCGAGAGAAGATCGGGGAAGCAGGCAGCTACTTCGCTGTTTTGGAATCCCAGCTGCATAATACCACTCTTGAAATGACCATCTGTCCATTAGTGCATTGAACTGTGCTTTTCTCATCATGGTATGCTACACTAGTTATGATTTTCGCTCTGTTTCTCTATGCTATGCTACCCTTCGTTCTGGATATTGCCATCCCCGTCCGGTGCGCCAAGACGCATCGGCACGATCTCACCTGAGGCTTGGCGTGCATACTTCAACATCAACATCAACTTCAACCTCTTCCATACACATCTTCCAGAGACAACCTTTGCCTTTTCACCTCGGAACGACAGTATCCCGATGTTAATTGTCAAGCAGTCAAGGAACAAGGCACGAAATTTGGGATGCTACCTCATTATGCTGCTTAGGGGGAGCACAAGCTAAGGACGATCAGGATGGTAAGTGTCTGTCCTACTCGGTTTGTTCTCTTGTTCTTGTCATTTGAGTTTGTATCTCGTTGTCTTGTTCTCCTTCGACTTTAATCTCAAGAGCTTTTCATTTAGGTCGGAGAAGCTGCGAAAGAGAATAGGAGGTCCACCACTTCCAGACGCCGTCTTCACAGACAGCTTCACAAGGCATGGAGCCCAGCTACTTTTATATGCCAGAGTGCTCGAAGCCTGCTTGAAGGGTGGGAATCGCAAAGATTATAGCCTCTGTCACGCCGCGAGGCAACCCATTACATTGCCAGCTTGCCGCCTTGGTTGTACCCTGAGATTGGCAACCATGGAAGGATATGGCTCGCACTCCACCAATCGCCTGCATTGCCCTCAGAAAGTGTCAGAGCGCTTTCTGACCCTTCAGAACTCCATATGCACAAGCGTGCGAGCGGTTGCGGCCAGTATGTCCATAATATCACGCGGAGTTTGCAGCACAAGCTTCCAGCTTTGTGTCGCTCACGTTCTCCAGTCACGTCTGAGGCTACAAACAACGGACCAATGAGATGTTCGAAAGCCCCTTAATACGGCCCGTTGACTACTCCGTCTCAACCAGCTGAGCTATCCGAAGATCGAATCTTTCAAGCGTCGATGGACATCCTCGCCACCAGCCAGCCACCCACATCATTGCCACTTTGTTGCTCCGCCAGTCACTACAATTGTGGGATCTTGAGATTGGCTAAGTTCGAATCTAGCGATTCGGACTTGCGATTTTGAGAACACCGGCAAGCTTAAAGTGGTTGTATAGTGAAGTCTTTGAAGCTACAGAGCCAATTAGATTGTGAAACCTAGTGCTAGGGAATTAGGAGACAATCTTCTACGACGACAATTTCGGAGTCAGTTGTGAATCGCCTCAATTGCGTTCCTCGGACTGTCGACATATCCGTGGCTGATGAACCTCACCAACTTCACTTTCAGTTTAAGCAGGCCTCATATCCGCCTCGAAAAGTTTGTGAAAGTCAGATCAGTGTCAAGTTCGGCCCACTTGCACTCAATCGAAGCTTTTCCGGCGAATCGCAGCATTCAATCGCTAGTCTGCAGATCGAGGCTCATTTGACCAACACGTTTTTGAATCGAGTATATCTAGGGGCCCAGTCAACCATCTTACATATCCTTTCTCCATCAGCTTCCAGACTATCAAGCACTTGGGCATTCAACTCAACTGCTTCCGACTGTCTTTAGGTGGTCCCAGTCACTTTTCACTTCTTCAATACTCATACCTCCCCCATCACAACTTCCGCCGTCTTTGGACACCATCTCCGTACCCGTTACCCTATACCTTTTCCCACAACTCCACCACTGAACTATCGCGATGGAGCCAGCCGAGATCAAGGATTTGATCGACTTCACCTACTCCCACCCTGACGGCAAGCCGTACGACATTCCACCCAGAAAAGGCTTCTATACCAACCCAAGAGGTGGAGCTACCTCGCTCACCACGAACCGTAACCAGTACCGCATTACCCAATGGCCAGACATGATGATGTATCAGTACGATGTAAGTGAAAATCGTCTCCAGGGTAGAAGCTGAATTAATCCGTCGATAGATCACCGTCACCTGCTCCAAAGGTAGCGGGAAGGAAAAAGGCAGAGAGACTACTCGCGGAGATCTGAGATGGCTTTGGAACCACGAATTCGTCAAGAGATGGCGAGGACGGATCTCTGACTTCTGGATCTGGTATGGCAACAAGATTGCTTTGTAAGTCCCCCTGATACCTTTACTATTTACGCTTATTCTAACTTTCTCTCAGCTCCGACAAAGGGTGGCCCCAAGGCGACGGCGGCATCAACCTCGACATCGACTATCTGCAGAAAAGAAAGCCACCTCCAGGCCGCCAGCACACCATCAAGCACTTCCAAATGAAGCTTGTCGCCCGCGTGCCAATGGGCGATCTGAGAAAGTACCTCAACCGCGAGATCCCAATGGGCAACACGGTGCTCCAGGCCATCAACGTCATGGACCACGCGCTCCGCCAGACGCCAACCGAGCGCATGTTTGCGATTACGCGCTCCTGGGTTGACAGAGACAAAGGCTCCAAGTTTCACCCTCTCGAAAGATTTACCTGTTGGTTGGAGATGATGACTGGTGTTTACTGCTCGGTGCGTCTCTGTCAGGTTCCGTGTCCGCAGAACCAATTGACTACTGGCCTCGCTGTCAATGTCGACGTCGCCAATGCAGTTTTCTGGCACCCGCAGAAGCTGATCCATTCGGCTATGATGATGTTGGGTTGTGCACCCGGACAGAAGGTCCCGAGCTTGAGGGATTTGGTTGAAAACCTGCGCCCAGTTAGAAGGAAGACGGAGGATAGTAAGTGATGAGTGAAGTGCAATCCGAAGGGACATCACGGCTATAGCAATATTAATGACGACCAGTGGTTCCCATCCAGGGCTTGGACGGATCTGCGCAAGTACGTCGGTGTCCAGGTCACGGTCGAGCATCACAACAGAGCCATAGCGCACGAGCGCATGACGATCCAGTACTTCACTTTCTACCGCTATTCGTTCCACCCGAAGACGGGAAAGGAGGTGGGGGATGTTATTGGCACGTTTGGACCAGATGGTGGAACGGCTCGCAACGTCGAGTTCATCCAGAAGAGCAAGGACGGCATGCTGAGACGAATCAACGTCCTCGATTACTTCAAGCAGAAATACCATATTAACCTTGAGGACGACCATCTGAGAGGCAAGCTCCCACTCGTCCGCACCCGCAAGGGCGGTCTCATCCCAATGGAGTTCTGCACCATCCCCTTCAACCAGCGCTACAAGTACAAGCTCAACCCCGCCAGACAGCAGACATGATCAAGCATGCCTGCGGCCGCCCACAGATCCGCAAAGATGCTATTATGGAGGGCATCAGGCTGTTGCAGTGGGACACCGACCCTATTCTTAAGCACATGGGGATTAGGATTGAGAAGAAGCAGACGAAGACTAAGGCGCTGATTTTGCAGGCGCCTGGATTGCAGTTTGGGATGACCAGCCCGAGACACAAGAGCAAACGACCGGGGCTGACGGGCAGCTGGAGGATGATCCATACGCATCTCTTACGTAACCCGCCGAGGCCGTTAAGAAATTGGCAAATGTTCCGTCTTGATCAACCGCATTATCCGGCTGCTGCGAAAGAGGAGAACTGGAATAGATTCTACAATGTCTGTCCGCCGGTCAGCAAGCCTGGAGGGGAGTTTCTCAACGAGGCTAGACTGCTGGGCTTGTGGGAGATTCCGACGGTGCCGGTCAGGAAGGCGATGGCGGAGAATATCGAGAAGTCGATCGATGATTGTATGTTTCAATGGCTGACGGGACAGAATCCTCTGGAGACGTTTCCACAGCTGCTGGTCTTTGTCGTGCCCGATAATAACTCGCATGTTTATGAGCGAATCAACGCTTGCTGCGACACGAAGTATGCGGCTATGAGTCAGGTCATTTATTCCGGCCATATCAATACCGGCAACGCTCAAGCGTACTCCAACATCTGGCTCAAGATCGCTGCCAAGCTCGGCGCTACAACCATGAGAGCTGTCAAACTCGGCACCGAGGACCCAAAGAACGACAGGGGGAAGAGAGTCCAGCTGCCGCCGGACTACATGAAGACGACGGGCGAGCTCCAAAGGACCTGCCCAAGCAAACTCACCATGATGATCGGTGCAGATGTCTCCCATCCAGGCGCCCTGAGCAAGTCTTCCTCCTTCGCAGCCATCACTATGAGCATGGACGCAGACTGTATCCGCTACGGGGCCGTCGTGGAAACGAACTTCAAGACATCCCATGGTGATAAAGGGGGGGAGGCAAACCAGAGGGCCTTGCAGACGGCGTATAGACAGGCCGCGGCACATGAACTCAACAAGAAGGCTGAGGCGATGGGCGAGAGGGGCGTGTATGACGAGGAGGATAGGGGCGCTGAGATCCCGGCCCCGAAGCCGACGAAGCCGATTGGGTGGTTTTTTAAGAAGAGGGCTCTGGGACAGATCTTCTGGGAGAATGAGGATGGAACGAAGAAGATGCCGATGGATAGGACGAGGGATATGAGGCCGATTGTTAGGGATTTTAACTACGGTATGTGGTTTATCTAAGCCATTACCTGGATACCGTATAGGCTGCCATACTCGATCCTTATTACGGCCCCGGCTACGCGCACTCGACCTAGCATCTTCCTCGGCTATCCAACATCTTTCAGGTCTTGAGCCCGTCAAAACTCCCGTCGGGACTCAGAGGCCCCGTTCCGCTTTCTCCGTTTCCCTCCACCAAGCAGCTGCGAGGTGCAAGCTGAGTGGTGGGAAGAAAGACACGACTAGCCAGCATCATTTGCTCAATACTCAATACTCTTTCTTGCCAGGTGGAAGCACAGACTTGGTGTGAAGGTCGATTGAGGACCGGTGGTGGAGGATTTTGCTTTGACGATAGAGATTACTTCGTACGCGCTTTGCTTGCTTGCTTTATGGGGTGTTGTGGAGAGTTCGGACTTGTGAGGCGATGTATGGAGAGGTAGAGTTATGGATGTGTAGACACTTTAACTTTGTAGTGTGTTTGGAAGGCACTTGGTGCAATATAAGTACTTGCTCCAGGTGAGGATCTTTTGTGCTGGGTGTGACGTCGTGGTTTGTTTGAGAGGGAGGTAAGTATCTTTTGTTTGTTGTGACGAAGGTGACTGAAATCCCTAAGTCCACCTAGGTCAGCTCAGTGTTCGGCGGTTAGCTAACCGGTTCAGTAACAACGACTCAAGGTTAGCGGGCCAGGCTAGAGCTCGAGTCAAATTTATAGTTGGGATGCTGACGGTTATAGGTGGTACGGTTAGTTCGTTGGATGTTATAACCTTTACCATATTCTATTTAAAGCGAGACCTCTGGCAAGTGCCCAGGGAATGAAGACTAAAACCTTAAGAAATCCAATGAGCATAATTAAAAATATCACGCTTGCTTATTGATATAGCTGGCTGGAATTGGTATAGCGCGTTTTGAAGAAAAATGTCGATTTACTAAGCATAATCAGGACATTTATCCTAGTTTAGCCTGCCTGGGCTGTTTTCGCTATTAACCGGTTATCGCATCGGGATGAAGAATACTTTTCATATTAAGACAATTAACAAGAGAACGATCTACCCTGTTTCAACTCTAAAGGAAGAAATATCCGGCAGCTTGTCCAATTTAGGAATAGCGAGTTGCCGGCCCAGATCCACTTCTCGCACTCGAAGTCACTGCTGGACTACAGGCACAAGTCTTTGCGAGAACATGTGCAAGTCCAAGCCAAAATTCATGTGACTTCTGGCCTCTGTTTGTCACGATTTCAAGTTGACCGAGCGCTTCTGCTGGAAAGTTTGGGATTTCAAAATATTTTATTTTTCACAATAACGTCCTACAAATTATCTGCCTACCTATGGCGCATTATACCCTTGCAAAGGTCAATTTTTAACGGATTATTGCTGTTGCTGGAGCTCAAGACGAGGTACGTTGCACCTTGGGCGCGTGGAATTGTTGGTGGGGTGGCACTTGGGTTTGAGGCTGCCAGGTAGATGGTTCTTTAAAACTTAAAACCGGGTACATCGTTCTTTCGCCCTTAACTATAACCGACTGTATGACGGGTCAGTATATGGCTACAAGGTCCAAACCACCACTGAGTGGGTCAGCCACTAAGGTCAAGCCAAAGGCGTGAGGCCAATATATTCAACACAAAGACTTCATAAAGAGCCAACCGCTCCCTGGTAGATGAACAGCAACGACTTCAAGACTACTTTTGAAAGGTCTTCCAGCAGGCTAGCCCGCAACCAACTGTCAACCATCAACCTGTCTCTAGCTCTTTAACATTCGTCATGGCAGATTCGCAGCGTAAACCCTGTAGGTTGCTGTCAAAGCATTTGCGAAACAGAAACCCTCATAAAGAGCGAACAGTGCTTCAGCAGAAATACTCGCAAAGCTCATCGCTCCTTTTCCTCTTACAATTTCTGAGTTCTGTGGATTGTATCCAGCATATTGCTCAAAGCCGGCTTCCTTTCTCTCATGAAGCCAAATGACAGCCCCTAAGCAAGTCCAACGAGTATTCTGATGAGAGAACGATCGGAGAGCAAGTCTTCAAAGTGATGTGCTTGAAAGAGTCCTCGCTGACGCTTCGCTTTGCTTTGAATGGGAAAGTATATATCCCTCTTCCTCCTCGACTCCGGGTGTCCATCATCACCGACCCTCTCACTACAACTCATACTCGCGATATATAAGTAACTTCAAGATGGCCTACGTACCTTGCCAACGATCATATGACCTTGTAAAGCTCATTAAGACGGAGCCCGAGGACACACCAGCCGACCTCAAACTGTGGTGGTGCTGCTGCCACGGCGTCAAAATGGTCGAACACTCAGGTCTCAAGCGGGGGACACAATATTGCGAAAACGTAGTTCAGCAAAGAAGTACCTGCTTGAGAGCAACCACTGCCAGCTCGGCTTAGAGTGGGAGATTGAGGATTGTGGTTGGGACGAGGAGAAGGGTCCTCATCGTAAGGATCCCATAAGCATTAACGTGCACGAAATGGCGAGTCCCCACTGGTTGGATGACTGGGGGAGCGATGCCGCATGGTGGCAAGATTAGTCCACGAAATCATTACTGCTGAGAAGTGGGATCAGCCTTCGAGCAGTCACGGCCAGTGAACTCAGTGGCAAGGCGGCAGCAGCGGACAGAACTAACAGGTTGGAATTGTTCGCGCCTCGAGCATAAGCTAATCGTGAGGCGTTATCTCGTAACATGCTAGTAACCAGCTGGGAAGGTTTTTCTCCAGGCCAGCCTCAACACCAGCCATGGTTCCCTTCGAAGTTGCTCTGCAGTTTTTGATTTAGGAATTGATTAGTTTGTGCACCCTGAAATCCATTCGAAACCAGCAGGTCAAGGCTATCTCTGCGCTTCGAGTCTTTCTCTCACTAACTGGTCGGGTCCTTGCTAGCGACTCTGAACTTGTGGTTGCCGGTGTAGTTACAACTGCCTCCTCTCCAACACCTGTCTAGCCTCCTGAGCACTAAGTTCCCTGAAGCCCAACCTACTCAACAGCTCCTTGGCAGCCTGGTTGTCTCTATACACCATCTCCGTGGCTTCCTCAATCGTCACCCTCCCTTCTCCCTTGCCTCTCTCCTCTCCCTCAGGCCCATCGGTCACACTCGCCCTTCTCAGCATCTCACTCTCCGGCAACGTCAACAATACACCGGCCTCTCTGAGCCTAGGCATTCCCAATACACTCCTACTCCCCATCTCAATGTACTGATCCACCAATTCCCAGACGGCGATAAGGTCGCGATAGAATTGTGCGGCGCCTAACTTGGTGAATTTCTCGCGCATCAATACCTCGGACCACAGACTATCCTGCAATGTATCAAGCACCTCACGGAAGGTCCGCCTAAGTGGTGCTGTAGCAAGTGTCTTAGAGAGGAATTCCAGACTATGGGAGAGGACGGAGAGGGGGGCTTCGAAGTCTGATGATATGCTGAGGGTCGAGGGATCGATCTCTGCTTGGTGTTAGTCGTAGTTCAAAAGAGGTGGGTTAAAGATGGGGAGAAAGGGACGGAACGACGTGCCAGTATCATTATTATCCACCACCAACCAATTCGGCCTCTGCACATAACCTCTCAGTGCCTGGCCCAGCGCGTATTTTATCGACTCGGTCATAAGGCGCTCAGCGTGGTCTCGGCGGCGCTTGAAAGAGGCGATAGTTTCATCGAAGAGCCCTCCATCGCCTCCGGATCCCACAGCTGCTGAGGTACTCGATCTGACTTCATCGTAGCTCATTCGTTCAGCGAGGTTGTCGTCACTCCCACTCCTCTTCGCCCTAACCTGCAACTCATTCCACAGATCCACAAAGAACAACTCATTTGACCAGTCGTGCAGGGTGTTGATTACATGATCACTACTCCCATAAACCTTACACAGACTCTCCAAACCCTTTGTCCCCGCAACCTCAACCATTTGCTCTTTGGTCACGCCGTGGAGTGCCCGGCCGACTGTGGACGTCATGGCCATATACGCATCCAGTGAGTCTTTCAACAACCCGTGGTACTCGTCTAAAATCGCGAGCTGGATGTCGATCAGGAAGCGGAGTTTGAACTCAAACTTTTTCAGGGATTGGTACTGTGTTGTTATAGTGCCGATGAGGTCTGTGACTTTCGGTGCGCCATAGGTATACTTCGTCCTCTTCGGGCCTGTGGAATCATAATCGATCTTAAAACTATCCTTCGCCATGATAATGTCTCTGTACCTGCTTATCGCAAACTCCTGCTCGACAGTAAGCCAGCCGGAAAACCATACGTCTAGGACTTCCCAGGTTAGACCTCTCCATCCTTCGCGGGGCCAGCCGCCGTCGTAGTTGAATTTGGATCGGATGTCCTCGTCGAAACGCATCAGTGAGACCATGAAATTTGACAACGCGGCTGGCTCACGCTGAATGTCGGGCAGGAGGAGAGAGGTCTTCTCGCGTAAGACAGGGAGGAGCGCGGTGATGAATGCTGCTACGGGGTCTACATAGACACCTATGGTCGCAAGCTTCGTGTCGCCGAAGTGGGAGACGAGGATCGGCTGTACGTTATCGATCAAGAAAGCCTCTCGTTGTTCGACGAGGGTGATTATCCATTCGAGGAAGTAGTCAGGATGGAGCTTGGAATTCGTAGCTTTAGAACCCATGAAGTGGTAACGGAACTGCTGGATGAAGACCTTGGCCAGCGCTGTCATGGGAAGCAGGACAACGACGTCGTTCGAGTTCATGATTTCGGGGGTCTGCAGCTCGAGGAGCTTTGAGAAGCTCTCTGTCCACTCTTGTCCCACGCCCTGACTAGAGGTCGGCCAGTCACTCTTCTTGAGAATACTGTCAAAATCGTCCAACATAATCCTCTCCATCTCCTCCCACAACGCCTCCGCCCGTCTCTCAACATAATTCACTAAATGCCCCGCCGCCTCCTCAGCAGGGGCTTGTAGCTGTCTCAACCTCAATGCCAGATCTTTGAGCTGCGCATACGGCTTCAATGCCTCCTTCGGCCTCCCCGGTAGAAATGTGCGCACCTCTTCGGCGAGGTTGTCGACTTGTTGGAGGAGCTCGACATAGTAGTTCGCTAGGTCCAATTTGCGAAGTTTCTCAATTGGGCCTCTGAATTTTTGAACCGCTTCATCCGGGGCGTCGCTGGCGGTGACGATGGCGAGGCGGCGGTCGATGCCTGCTTGTTTTGCGCGAAATTCAGAGGTTTGGGCGAGGAGAGCTTCGGTGTGCTGCGAGGCTGCTTCGCGGGAGGCGATGAGCTTGCTCTGGGCGTCTTGGAGCTGGTAAGTGGTTAGCAAGTGCACCATATGTGAGGTTGTGTAGTTTGAGGAAGGACATCGTACCTGGCCCTGCAATTGTGATCTCTGCTTCTCAACGCCAGCTATCAAGCTATCCAGATCCTGAAGATCGTCCACGCTCTGCAGCTTGTCGTTCAGGTAATCGTCCAGGCGTAAGTCGTCCTCGCTGCTCATCACATCGCGCTTGTCCCTTAGCACCGCAATGGGTGTACCTTGACGGTTCATTTCCGTGATTGTTGCAGCCATGTTGTGTGGTTGAGATCGTTGTGGTGCGACATCCGCAGGTATGGTGTTGTTGACTTGAAGCTCTGGATAGCTCGCCAGGCCCCGAAATGTGTCAATTTGCGCGGCCGCACGCCAACGCGACCGCCGCGGCTGATGACGTCCTTGAAGGCCCCGAAACAAACTAAACGACGACGAAACCCATCAGAACGAACACCTTTAGCAATAATGGACTTCTCAGATACAATACTATGTCCAATTGATTCTTTTAGATCTCTTCACAAGCTTCTATGATAGTGACAATTATGCCGAATCGAGAGAACAAAGCTCCAATGACAACCCACCAGGTAGTGACGGCTGGCTGAGACATTGGATAATGGATACCTTTGCGAACTCCGACAAGCCAACACTTATCGCAACGCCATGGCTCCTCCGGCGAAGAAGCAGAAGCTAAATGGCAATAGCAAGACGGCGGGAGCATCAACACAAAGTAAAGGACTGGAGTACTTCTTCAACAAACAGACGCAGGGAGCGCCCACAAGTCCAAAGAAAGAGGACAAGCAAGACGCGGAGCCCGCACCACATACATACGACAATAACGAGGGCCTCACAGATGAGCAATTAGCTCGCAAGCTACAAGCACAATGGGATGTTGAAGAGGCAAGTGAGAGGCAGTCCGTGAAGACGGACTCGAAGGATAGCGGGGCAGTTTCAAATACTGAGGATGGTATGAGCAACACCACAATCGATGGATCTAAAGACGGTTCAGACAGCCCAAAGAAGAGAGCTTCGCCATCAAAAACTCACGAGCCCTCAAGCAACTTCTTCACTCCCAAAAGGCGACAAGCATCTCAAAGTCCAACCAACGATACGGGCGCAGCACAACCCTCCCCACCAAAGCGTTCCATCACGAATCCCTTCACCACGAAACCAGCAAACACCCTCTCCCTCCAATCCGGCGGCGCAGGAACAGACACTGTTTCAGAAACTATACCATTCGACGAATCCCCACTGACCTTCCAGCCGTCTAAATACCTGCCAGAGCTGCGCAAAGCCTGGACCGAGTCCAGCGGCCACGCAACATACGCCCTCCTAGCCCACTGCTTCGTTCTCGTAAACGGCACAACCTCCCGCATCAAAATCGTAGACACGCTCGTTAACCTCCTCCGCACAATCATCGAAGGCGACCCTGACAGTTTGTTGCCAGCTGTCTGGTTAGCGACGAACGCCATCTCACCCCCCTACATCTCCCTTGAGCTCGGTCTCGGCGGGTCAGCAATCTCAAAGGCCTTAAAGAACGTCTGCGGTCTCGACGCCCGCACCCTCAAGGTCCTGTATGATAGGTTGGGTGACCCGGGCGACGTGGCTTTCGAAGCTAAGAAACGACAGTCGTTTAAGTTACGGAAGCCGATGCCGCTGAATATCAAGGGGGTGTATGAAGGCCTGGTCAAGATTGCATCGACGAGTGGGAAGGGGGCGAGCGAGCAGAAACAGAGGATTGTGGATCGGTTGTTGCAGGATACGAGGGGGGCGGAGGAGAGTAGGTATGTGGTGCGGACGCTGTGTCAGCATTTGAGGATTGGGGCTGTGAAGACTACGATGTTGATCGCTCTGTCGAGGGCATTTTTGGTGAGTAAGCCTGAGGGTGCGGAGTTTGAAGTAACGAGCCAGGAAGAGTTGGGAAGTATGAAGAAGGAGGAGGTGCAGGAGGTGTATGCGAGGGCAGAGGAGATTATTAAGGCCTGTTTTGCGAGGCGGCCGAACTATAATGATTTGGTGCCAGTGCTGCTGGAAATCGGAGTATGCGACGAATTACTCGTCCGTTGCGGTCTCACACTCCACATGCCCTTGATGCCCATGCTTGGCTCCATCACTCGAGATCTCTCAGAGATGCTTACCAAGCTGCAAGGAAGGGAGTTTACGTGTGAGTATAAATATGATGGCCAGCGCGCACAAGTGCATTGTGATGATAACGGCAAAGTTTCGATTTTTAGCAGACATCTCGAGTTGATGACAGATAAGTATCCCGACCTTGTCGCGCTCATGCCTAAGGTGCGCGGCAAGGGCGTATCAAGCTTCATCATGGAAGGCGAAGTTGTCGCCGTGGACAAGTCAACGGGCGACCTCAAAACCTTCCAAGTGCTTACCAACCGGGCACGGAAAGACGTAGAGGTATCATCCATCACAGTCCATGTATGCCTCTTTACATTCGACCTTATGTACCTCAACGGGCAGCCTTTATTGGATCGGCCATTTAGGGAACGGAGGGAAATGTTGAGGGGGATGTTTACAGAGGTCCCACAGCAGTTTACTTGGGTCACGTCTATCGACGCTACGAGCCAGGACTCTGAGAAGGTCGAGGAATTCTTAAAGAGTGCGACGGATACGAAGTGTGAAGGTATCATGGTGAAAATCCTCGACAATCTCCCAAATCCGTCGCTGGATAAGGAAGTCTTCGAGGAGGCGGTGGAGGAGATGGACGAAGCTAAGGCCGCGCCCGTAGTTTTACCTAAAAAGGGAAAGGGTAAGGGCAAGAAGGCCGCAGGCGGAGGGGATGAGGAGAAAAAGACGAGGAGAAAACCACTCTTAGCCACATACGAACCGGATAAGAGGTTGGATAGCTGGCTTAAGGTTAAGAAGGATTACGCATCCACCTTCGACTCTCTGGACCTTATCCCCGTTGCAGCATGGCATGGACAGGGGAGGAAAGCGAAGTGGTGGAGTCCGATCTTGCTCGCATGTCGCAACGAAGAAACTGGTTCGCTCGAGGCTGTCTGCAAGTGCATATCAGGCTTCACCGACGCATTTTATAAAGCCAACAAAGGTTTTTATTCTGAAGATGGCCCGAATGTGTTAAGTAGTAGGCCGGGCTATCTCGACTATAAAGGTCATGAGCCGGATGTGTGGTTTGAGCCAAAGGAGGTGTGGGAGATGGCGTTTGCGGATATTACGATCTCGCCTGTTTATACGGCGGCGATTGGACTGGTGCAGGAGGATAAGGGGTTAAGTCTGAGGTTCCCGAGGTTTCTTAAGAAGAGGGAGGATAAGGGTATAGATGAGGCTAGTACGACTGAGTTCTTGGCTGGGCTGTGGAGAAAACAAGAGTCGAAGGCTCCGGCTGAGAAAAAGTTGGAGGTTGCGGAGAGGAATGGGTATGAGGATTTGTAGAGAACCCCAAAATCTAGTGATAGAAGGTGAATGTTGTTGCTTGATCCTCTAAAAAAGGAACAATCCAGCTTACTTATTCCAGAGTGTTTCCATAGTCTTTCACCAGTTCCTTACGCATGATAAAGACAAACGAATAAATCCCACCTGTTTCTTTCACAATGTTTTTATGTCTTTTTCTTTGTTCTAACTTAATATGTTATGCTTATCAAACACAAACAGAACGTTCAAAGAACTTAGGAGAACTGGGGGAATGTGGTGAAAACTGGGAGAAACTTCCAGTTTCCAGAATTTTCTAAGGCAAATTTGTCAGGTCATATGGCCAATTGCCGTCAGGTGACCCAAAGAGCCAGAAGAATCCCGATGCGGATCACCTGATATGCTTGGTGCTTGCACATAGTTAAAATGGAAATGCTGCTTCTCAGTGAACTAGCCAGCAATTAATTTACAGAATACAGTACCGCACGCCCTGCTACACTATGTCGCGTTCTAAGTGCCCACCTTGCGAGTAGCTGACTTGATCACCCTGTCTACCAATCCTCACACTTTATTGGTAGAATATCCTGAATGATTCTGGTATGACTGTGTGCAACAAATGTCAGGAGAGTGTAACAGGGGAAGTGCGGTATTGCTGTGATAGCTGGAATAAAAGTGCTAAGTTGAAAACTGATCCGGAAATTGCTTATGCGAGATTTGCGCAAGTTGTGACATCCTGAGTTTGAAGGCTGTTGGAGTGAAACGAAATGTCGATATGACACTAGTGACGTCTCCAGCGAGTCGAAAAGCTTCAAGAGCACGCAGAGCACGCAAAACTCTCCCTGATGACGAAGAGAAACATGTTGCCAGAATCGACCAAGTTCTTGCTCCGGCCACTCCTCTCTCACATGTCGAGCCGCTCTCCCTTACATATTCTTAGGTAAATCGCCAACTCCAGCAGCAGAACGTCAACCGTTGAAGTCGGCCATCGAAGTAAAACACGGCACTTCCGACCCCGACAACTCCAGGACCCCGAATAAAACTCCATATCGCCGTCCAAGCAATACCACCACCGCCACGTTTAAGAAGCGAGGAACAAAACGTTCTCATGTCAAGTACAGAGAGCGAACCCCATGCGCTAAATTCAGCAATCAACAGCGTGGATATCAATCGCAAACACAGCGCTACGGCATCGTCGGACAATGTACTAAACGGCGCCTTCGAACGGCCGTCAAGTCCGACATCCCAGAAATGCGAGTCGTTCGGGCCAGCCGGTGCAGCAGGAACAGGCGCTCTATATACACGACCTTGCGAGCGTGGAGCCTGAGGCTAGACACGCCAAACCGCAAACAAATCGAGCAGCAGAAACGGCATGGCGAGTAGGAGCCTCGTACGCGAAGGTAATGTACGTGGAAACGTCAGCGAGCCGCATTCGGCGAATGATGCGGTTGTGGCGAATGGGAATGATAGCGGCGATGAGGGACTGCACGTTCCAGTTGAAATTGGGAAAATGTCGTCGAGGCCGCGGAGCACGGGGTGGTGAGGGTCGTCTGTCGACCTGACTTGACTTTGGGTGAGGTTACTATCACGGCATTTTTGACTTATGATTTGGCACGACATTTTCTGTTGCCTGAATTTCCTATTTTTCCTGCAGAGAACATTTGTTGCGGAATATCAGTTCTTCTCGCCATGCTGGGATTGGTCCAGGAAGGTCTTAAAGAGCTCCAGTAAGTATGTGGAAAATTTGGTCGTCAATCAAGATATATAAGGTTATGATATCAGCCACTAGTAATAATCCAATTTGTAAAATGCGCGTTTTACTCGATGGGAAATACGGACATAAACATAAACATCACCGTCGAACCTGTTCGTTTAAAGGATTCGTCCGAAAACCTCCTATAGTCCTTTCGACAAGTCTCCTTATGATGGTGGACGATATGACAGTAGCAGCAAAGGTGCAGATGATTGAGGTAGCGACGAACCACCAGATGGTTGGATGATGGTCCAACTCTTTAAGGTTCATTCCAAAAGCCGAGCAAATCGTACTTAGCGGCACAAAGAAAAAAGCCAGCTTGGTTAAACTGCCCACACTAACAGCCTGCTGGATTGCGTGCCGATTTTCTTCCAGCTGTAAAACCATCAAGTCCATCTGAACTTCGCTCTGGTGGTCGTTGATGTTCAGAAGTACCTGAGCGACGCGCGCCTTCTCGTACAACAGAGTGGTTTCAACTTTACGCTGCAGGTCACGGAAGGTCTCCTGGTCTTTGGCGTCTTCAAGTGAATCGTCGAGCCAGCCTTTCGCAATTTCCAACAGCTCGATCGTCTTGGTCATGCTATCCCTAAATTGCCGCTTTGGACGCTGTGACACATGACCAATGGCACGCTCGGTGTCAAGGATAGCTCTGACATCTCGCCAGCATCGCCCTTCGTTCTGGCAGGCCATGTGGTAATTGTGGTTCATTTTAGAATACAGCCACAAAAGCGAACGCTCGCGGGTAATACCTGGACGGATGCTTTTCCGATTATTAGTTGAAGAGGATACACCGTATAACAAGGCTTGGAAAAGAGGCTGAACTCGCTCCCATTGCCCTTTGCCCCAATCGCCATTTTTCATAGAAATTTTGCTGGAGTATGTGACTCCTAGAGTTGGAGGAACCACGCCGTATCCATAGGAGTCAAGAACACTCGCGAGAGGCCATTGTGAGAGCTTGGGTTGCATTTGCGCGAGTCGCTTCCACATGGGGAATGCTAGAATGATAGCTGAGAGGAGTTAGTAACCTATAGTATATAAATCTCTACTTATAATTATAAACTGTAATGATACTCACTCGTTTCGATTTCGCTCTCCGGAAAAACCAAGCTCAATCGGTGAAAGGCTCTCTGGGGCGGCTCCCAGTCCTGCTCTTTACCCGGGATCTGCGCTATTGGGCGATAGGCCTGACGAGAATATGTGGAGTCCTCCTGGAGGCCGCTCTCAAGCTTCCGGACACTAAGGGGCTTCAAGTCGCAGGGTACAGGCACGCTGATAAAATTATCCGGGGCGTGACTGGGCATGCACCATGTGACTGGAATATTATTCTCGTTGACAGCATCGACCAGGTCGGCCATTGCGGACCTCCTCGTATCAAAGCCGAGATGAAAATAAAATATGTGCGGATCCAGGTGAAATCCAGTGCCGAGTGCTTCGATCGCCCCAGGAGAAAGATCTTCTATGACTAGAACACGCGCGCTAACAATCTGTTTATCACCCTTTCCAGAGAGCATGTCATGGTGGGACTCCATATCGACGGGGTCATAGCAGTCGATCTGGTTATACGTAATCTCTCCGGTTGTTAAGATTTCCGCAACTAATATGGAATCCGAGTCGTGTGATCCAAGTCGTCCATCAATACGCGCGTGCTCGGTGGCCTGCATATATAGCGACAAGGACTGGAGGTGAGGGAAAGCATTATGTAGAGTACTGATGCGGAGATGGTAAGGGGAATTCTTGATGAAAGCGGCGTCTTCTTGAGACATGTCGGAGTTCATGCTCTCTGAAATAGTCCGCGAGAGCAGTTGGCGGAGCACGGCGGGGAGCATGCTGACTATTAATATACCGCCTTTAACAAGGCTGCTGAGCAGTGTGATTTGAGGCGTTGAAATTCGATGCAATGAAGGGCGCCTATGTTGTGCTACGGGTGGGGATGTTCGGCGCTTATTTAGGATCCACCTTTGCGTTAAACGTTATGTGTGGTTGGTCCAGTTGTGAAGCCGTGTTCAGCGAGCCTCAGTTTGAATCTCATTGGAGCATTGCTCGAACAGAAAAATAACATGTGTTCAAATTTAGTGCTGTGGCGGTACTTGGGTTGGCTGATTTTTAAGTATAACCTGAACGGGCATGAAGTCGATTAGATTTGACTGATATGGGAAAAGCGGGATCCACTGTGCTATATATCCTGCCAAGTGTCAGATGACAAGGAAGCCAACCGATAGGAATGCGGGGTGGTTTCCGGGGGCGGGGACACGTAACCCTGGTGGTCCAGCGCATCCTCATAAATAGCCACGCTGACCCCCGTAGGAACGGTTCAGCGATTAGTCTACAGAGAACAGTAACCGATTGCCCTGGTACACTACCACGCCTACCCGGCGAGGCCCTTGCGAGTAGTTTGCCAGTTCGCATTTCTTCTCCTTCACCTATGTTCATGCAGGAGGAGCGAAGAAGGCCGCCTAATCGTGTGACCACTTGGATGATCACAGTAACCGCCGGACAGCTATCTTGTGCGACTGCCAAGAGGGAATCTGGTAAGTGCGGGGAAATCCGGCGATTAGTCGCGATGTCGTTTTTAGGGAAATGCCTCGGCTAAGCAACAGCAGGCGCTCCTAATGTTAGATTTCCTATGTCCTACAATCCTACAAACACCATAACAGTCGGCATACCTTACTTTCCGTTTGTCCCTTTTATCTACCATGGCCAACCACGATCTTACATACTTTCAGTCTATCCCTTGGTGTGCGTCTCTCCTGAACGATCCGAGGCACGTGATCATATCCACAAACTCCCGCGAGCCCAAGGAGAGCACTGAAGATGCACTCTTTGGCGAAACACTAAAGACGGACCGGACAATCTCAGCATGCCTATCACTATATAAGAAACCAGCAACCCCCAACACACGGATTGAGGAGGTCATGACTCTTCTTTCGCTCGAATCCGGAGTCAATGGTTATCCACATGTTTGCCATGGGGGAATTGTCGCCACAATGCTAGATGAGGTTATGGGAATTTTGCTTGCTGTGAACAAAGACCTGGAAGAGGATGTTGCGAGGACTACTGGAGGATCGGCCGAAAGGATGGCTACGGTCACGGCACAGTTAGTTGTCAAATATTTAAAGGCAATCGCAACGCCCCAGAATGTCTGTGTTAAGGTCTGGTTTTCCGAGATTAAGGGTCGGAAACTTTGGATGCAGGGAACCATAGAAGATGAAACAGGTACAGTCTTGGCTGGGGGGGAAGCTCTATTTGTCCAGATACGAAGGGAGAGGTTGTAGTCTGTCAAGTTCGTATTAATATGTTCTCATGAAATTTCTCGTCCAGCTTTCTTTTTCGCGCTTGTGCAAGCTAACTGAAATTATTAGCAAATTGAGGCACCTCGAAGCGCTCATAAACATTCGAACACTGGCTAGATCGCTCGACGTAGATATGCCGACTTTCAACTTCATGTACGCTGGAGGTTGTAAGGTGCAGGGAGAAGTACCCTTGGTTCTTGCGGATGGGTGTATCAAATATATGTGGCAGTTATGATGGTTGCCCTTTATAGAAAGGAAGCTGTGATAACAGACTATTAAAATGATAGTTTCACAAGTCCTTTTTAATTCTGTCCAAGGATTTTCAACATCGGGTGTCACAGCTGTGCCTATGTCGTCTCACTTCATGCCACCACCACCACCACCCGCCAAAGCTCTCATGTAGGCAACTCTTGTCTCGACGTCTTCCTGTGCGCCTGCACAGTTTGCAATTCAGCCGGGGGCCACCAATTTTCTATATGCATCCTTGCCATCGTATTGAGCATCATTCCATTGCGGCGGATGAACTTGCCGTCGATTCCTCTTCTGCCGTAGGACGAGCCATATCACAAATCCAGCGATTGATGCGACGCCCGCTACACCGATACCGACCCCGAGTCCGATGCTGACCGTGCTACTGAGTTCCGAACGTACGGTTTCCGGGGGTTGGGGTGGTGGTTGTGGTTGAAGATATGGATGTTGCAGGCGCCATGGTGTTGAAGGTGGGAAGTGGAGTTGGTGGCTTGTTAGTAGATGAAGACGGGCGGGAGATGGAGGGCGAGGACGAAGAGCTTGCAGCAAGTGTAGTCGACGAGGACGAAGCAGAAGACAAAATCGTAGATGAAGGTGAAGACGCAATCGACGTCGAAGCGGTCGGAATAAGCGTAACAGATAGAGCCGCAGATGTCGAAATTCACTTGCCCGTTGACCAACCGTCGAGTTCGAGATATTGAAATTCGAACTCAACATAAATGGTGTCCCATTCTTTCTCTCAAAGATAATGAGGTTGAAAACATTGCTGAAGGTGAGGTCGAATTTCGGGCCCCCATCACTGCCATCCACCACGACTTTCCAGCTGTAGGAGATTTTCGTCAGGATCTAGGATATATGTTAGCAGGGGCAGGGTAAGACCGTCCGTGATGATAAAACTTGCCTGAATTGGGCGTTCAATCAATCGGGGAGATAAGTGAAGCTTCCTGGTTTATGACCAGGCCTACGACCTCGGCCGTCGTGATCATTCGATGCCAAGCAGGTCTTCAGACATCGTGTGTCGCCTGGTCCTGTTCTAGGTTCAGCCTGCAAGTGATCCGCATGCGACGAGCTCGCAAAACCGTCCGTATAGGGGAAATCAACCACTAACGCGATCTCGTTAATTCCCAAGGAATGCTAAATATAGATACGCTGTGGCTTCCTCACGGCGGTGCATCACGTGAAGTATCATGTTCATGAAGGAACTGCAACCGTGTATTTCGCTAGACGGGTGCCTGCCCTAGTATATCCACCTACAACATACATGCAGAATGAAGACAGAAGGCAAAACTTACAGAGGGTCTCGGAACGGACAATGTCACAAAGACCAGTTGTTTTTCAAGAGATATTTTTTGGCTCTCGAAGTCCATGCCGTGCACTCTCCACACGTGATTCTTGGAATACACAACGTTGTTGAGAAATAGCCCTTGGCTTTGCAAATTGGATGGCAGCATTCAAACGACCCTGCCGTCTTCCTTTTTAAATGCCTCTCAACATGGTTCATCATCTTGTCGGGTTTAGAAAAGGTCTGCGTTCGTCTGTCATAACTCTGTCGATCGTCACCAATACAAAATATACACCGAGTTTTCTCGCAGATCAGAGGGAAGAAATTTGGAACCTGCGATTCTTCCTTCGGCACCGGGGATCCTTCAAGGGAAAATCCCGAGGACGATTTGTTCAGATGTGACTTATGACACTGGACTTCTTGGCGACGAGATAGTGCGACTTTTGTGTCGATTGCACTAATCCGTCGCATGGCAATGTCGCGTGGATTGAGATCCTTGGAGAAGTAGCACACGATTTCTTGAAGCTGAGTCCGTTCTGGCGGCTGGTGCCTGGCGACAGGCTCAACATACTTGGATGCTACGACCCTGACCTTCTTGATGGCCCCCTCTTCGTTGTGGACACCGGTAGAAGTGGTCCCCACGGTACTCCTTCTTTAGTTCTTGCTCAAGTGTATTCGTCAGCCTGTTAACTTGTCTATTTAATTGTCGATATTCGTAGGGTGATCTAGCACTGCGTCTTGAACGATAAATCTAACCTTGTCATTCATGTATGATCCGCAAAAGACGCCAGTATGGGGGTTGTGTCTCAGTATCTGATCGTGAACTGCCGTCGTGGCAGCCTCTACGCACTTGTCAGTTCAAGCAAAGTATGAGCAATAAAAAGTCTACCGTCAACAGCGTTTCCTGTGCCTCTACGAAGCCAGTAGCTCTTCATCTTCTGCTCGAAACCCGTCGCCCAACCGAGTCGACCAAAGTAATAGGTGTAAGTCGAGTAGCTTACGGCTTTGCACTCCGACGTACGAAAGATATCACTCGTGTCTACAGCCTGGCGGAGTATGGGTCATTTAAGCAGCGCTGGCTTCCAATGAATTAATATCGCTTTTGGGATGCTCTACATGACTTGAAATATGACTTGAAAAGAAGGGCTCTGCGTGTGAAGAGCCTTCGACCTCAATAGCATCGTCCTTTATCGCCATAGCCAAGACATGGCTGGTAGGGCAAAGTATGGGACAGCCTTCTTCATGAAAGAGGAAAGTCGTACTGAAGTCGTCAAGTTAAGAAATCGGGGGGGGACACACGGTTTGGGTTCCCTGTAGACACCTTTGTGACGAGCGAATGTAATCCCCATTCCGGGAACGTCTCGTTCTCCTGGTGTGGGGTTCCGTACAATCCAGAAGCGGATGTCCTCGTGACATAGAGTCTTGTACTTCCGTGTGAGCATATCTGGATCAATCTGGTCATCATCATATTCGGTATCGTTTTTGTCAGCCCAAGGCTCTAGACGTTGGGAATTAGGGACACCAGATCCTTCCGCCTCGTCTACACACTCGTCTACATCCATGCCATTGACGGCATCCCAGGCTTCGACACTAGGATGTTTGCGAGAGGCAGTCTTTCTGTCCACTCGCTTTGAGGCGTCAGCCAGCTCGCCAGGCGCCAGGTCGGCAACCGGTGTAGATGGACAGAAGCATCATCGTTGAGAGCATTAACTGTTGATCTTCAGTCGGAAATGTGGAAGTATCCAGAACCCAGAGGTGAGTGACAAAGGATATCGTTTGCTCCCAACACTGGTTTAGCCTTCATGGTTCGTCTGGGTTGAAATTCATCTGCCAAGGTCGCATCTAGATACTCCACGAAAGGTGTCAGTGTTATGTCTTCCATAAAGTAAGGTTGAATACACGTATAACATACCTTATACAGGTTCTTTGCATCGTTTATTGTGACGCCCACTAACTCGATTGTCGAGTTGCTTGAACCGAAGCAGGTACTGGTGGGCAGAATTGAACGCCTTGGCTTTATAATTCTCGCAGATGGAGCAGAGGAACAACACAGTCGTCCCCTTATCGCATTGCTGGGCAGCTCCTCGCCAGTCCTGCACCGTCTGACATTTACAGAACCTAGTTTAGAGTTAATAAAGACAGGAGTCTGAGAAGAACAACGTTGACTTACTTAATCCACTGGCGCCATATCCCGCCGACATTTTCCTTTGTGGCTTCAGCATCCTTGGGATTCCAAGGTTTGGTGGCGTTGAGCTCTTGATCCATAACCTGGTAGCCCTCGGCAGTGCGCTTGGGTTTCTTAGACTATTGAGAACGTCTTGTTCGTTTAGTGATAAAACGTATCATGTTTTGCTTTAAGGGTAGGTAGTTGCCGGTTGGCGGTTCGTTTGTGGACAAAATGGGCGACTCAACGATAGGCATGGGATAACGAAATAAACGCAGAGATCCGCAGACGGAGTCACAGGGAGCTTGCCCCCAGGATATGATGATCATCCTGGCTGACTTATTGGGGGGCTTGAGAGGGTAAGCTTCTTGGAAGAAGTGGTGCTCGATGTAGGCAGCGGGGTCGCAAAGGATCTAAACAAGTGACCAGTCAGAGCGACGTCGGTGGACTTCATAGTCATGATGCCTGGTGGTCACTTGGGACGAGCAGGAAATAGAGAAACGGAAAGCGGAAAGAAGAATACAGGAACCAGGAAAGGGGGGCTTGAACGGTCCATAACCGACGTGCGGCCACGCCAGTCGTGTTAACGTGCCTTAGGATTTGGCGTGGATGTAGAGGTTGCGTAAAGCAGCAAACGCGCCCTGCTAAACTCAGCAGCTGCAATCCCCCCCACGCGGCTTTATATTTAAGGGATTTGGACCACGGTTGTGTTTTTTTGAGAAATACCCCGGTGGCAGTTCAGTCCGCGGCCGCATCATGTGCCTGCCACTTGACGTTCCGTAGATTCAGGCAGAGATTCCTAACCACGATTGTGAGGCAGAAACATTTTAGCGGATCGCGAACGCGACTCTTTTTGATATTTCGATAACGAGCCATAAGGAGGCCAGCAGCACAGAGCTTACCCCACCCATCACCCACCTCAAAACCACAAACACCCACCTCTACGATACGTCTAGGAAGCTTTATAAACTCTCGAAACAGTCAATCACCACACAAATACAGCCAATATGTCGTTCGGCGGCCAGACCCCGACTATTATTGTGCTCAAGGAGGGTAGGGCGCATTAGAGCTCCATGTTGATGGTTTGGTGGAAAGAAGTTAACAGATGGAACAGGAACCGATTCCTCGCAGGGAAAGGGTCAAATAGTATCAAACATCAACGCATGTTTAGCTGTACAGGCTACTATTAGAAGTACCCTTGGTCCATACGGCGGAGATTTATTATTGGTGGATGAGAATGGAAGACAAACGATCACAAACGATGGAGCAACTGTTATGAAGGTATACACTGCCTGTCGAAGCAACTACACCATGAGCGCGAGCTAATAAATATTGCAGCTCTTAGATATTGTCCACCCAGCAGCCCGCATCCTCACAGACATCGCCAGATCGCAAGACGCAGAAGTCGGAGATGGCACAACATCCGTCGTCGTCCTCGCCGGCGAGATCCTCAAAGAGGTAAAGGAGCACGTCGAGCAAGGCGTCTCCTCGCAAACTATCATGAAGGGATTGAGAAGATCAAGCACAATGGCCGTAAACAAGATCAAAGAGATCGCTGTCAACACCACCGAAGGCAACCAGAGAGACACACTTTCCAAGTTGGCAGGCACAGCCATGAGCTCCAAGCTCATCAAGCGCAACACCGGCTTCTTCACCAAGATGGTTGTTGATGCCGTGCTGACGCTCGACCAGGAGGATTTGAACGAGAACCTGATCGGCATTAAGAAGATCCCAGGTGGTTCCCTTACTGATTCGCTTTTTGTGAATGGTGTAGCGTTCAAGAAGACATTCTCCTACGCCGGCTTTGAGCAACAGCCAAAGAGCTTCAAGGACCCAAAGATCTGTGCGCTTAACGTTGAGTTGGAACTCAAGTCGGAGAAGGACAACGCAGAGGTGCGTGTTGAGCAGGTGTCCGAGTACCAGGCCATCGTAGACGCCGAGTGGCAAATCATCTATAACAAGATGGAAGCCATCTACAAGACGGGCGCCAAGGTCGTCTTGTCCAAACTCCCAATCGGTGACCTTGCAACCCAGTATTTCGCCGACAGGGACATCTTCTGTGCTGGCCGCGTCGCCTCGGCCGATCTCGACAGAATCATCCAGGCCTGCGGTGGTTCCATTCAGTCAACGTGCTCGGATATCCAGCCAGAGCATCTCGGTGTCTGTGGACGTTTTGAGGAGAAGCAGATTGGTGGCGAGCGCTATAACTTCTTTGAGGATTGTCCAGAGGCGAAGACTTGCACTTTGGTGCTCCGTGGTGGCGCAGAGCAGTTTATCGCTGAGGTTGAGAGATCGCTGCACGATGCTATCATGGTTGTTAAGCGTGCCATTAAGCATAACACTATTGTGGCTGGTGGCGGAGCTTGCGAGATGGAGATCTCTGCATACCTGCACCGCTTCGCAGACAAGAACATCCCACACAAGCAACAGGCCATCATCAAGTCGTTCGCCAAGGCATTGGAGGTCATCCCAAGGCAGTTGTGCGACAATGCCGGTTTCGACGCTACGGATATTCTGAACAAGTTGAGAGTTGAGCACAGAAAGGGTAACACCTGGGCTGGTGTCGACTTTGTCAACGAGGGAGTTGCGGATAATATGGAGATGTTTGTCTGGGAGCCAGCTCTTGTTAAGATCAACGCCATCCAGGCTGCCACCGAGGCATCTTGTTTGATTTTGAGCGTTGACGAGACTATTAAGAACGAGGAGTCGAAGGCACCGCAGGGTCCAGGACAACAGCTTCCACCAGGAGCAGCACAAAGGGCACTCAGGGGTAGAGGAAGAGGCATGCCAAGAAGATAAGTTGGAGGAATAATGATATCAATGTAAACGCGATGTTAGCGAAGATTAGAAATAGATTCTTGATCTGATGCTATTTTCGTTTGGACTGCCTTGAACGGGAGGAGTGAGGGTTATCGATGCCAATATTGAAGGGTTGTGAGCAGAATTGGTGACCCTCTTTCAAGCAAAGGTAAGTGGCTGTGAGAAACAAGTGCAGAAGCCGCTTGAGTGGTTTTGTTCAACTAGTTGGGTGATGCTAAGAATGATCGTATTGCTAAATCAAAAACTACAGAACAATTCCGAAGGAAACCATGGCTGGGTGTTAGGCCAGTCTGTAGGAAAACGTTCGCTACAAATCCACCAAAACATTGATTCCATCCTTGTCTACCGCACATTTCCAGGTGTTTCGATCACGTCGCATGTGAGTTGGTATGGCGGAAGATCGTCCATCTAGCCGTGATCTTTAAGCTTGGGATGGAGAAAGACAGAAAATTTATACTCTCCATGCGTGGCTTTTAACAAAGAAAGCGGCGCCCATTGTATGAGCTCAATCTCATACAAGCGTTCCTGTTTACTCGGCAGTTTACATACGGGATCATTACGCCACAGAAACTTCGAAGATTTGTAAGGCGACAGGATGGCCAACCTGAGCTTGGAGATTGTCGATTTTGTAGTAGCAGTCAGTAAAGTCGTAGTCTTCCAGGGGCTGCCTGAACTGCCCTGGTTTTGGACTGAAGTAAACAATCAGGGGTGGCTCTAATGGTGCCTTGTACTTCTTTTGGAATCGTCCGGTTTCCCGGCGATTTGTGTGCTGTTGAGGTTAGAGATCTTTAAAGGGCCGGATCAATCCAAAAACATAAGGGTCTATGATGTAGTTCCCCTTCTCGTTGTGAAATGTATCGTGGTCAGAGGGAATCTTCTTAAACCCGAGCTGTTATATGCTACCAAAGCTGGAATGAAGTTTGAGTTTGGCAAATCGGCGGTATCTAAAGCCATCTTACATCACTCCACTGACAAGGTTTAAGCTCTCATCCGGCCTTCATCAAGTGACTTCGTTTTTAGTCTTCCAAGAATTGCTTTGTGCTTATGAGTACTAAAGAATTCGAAACGTTTACTTAACCGGTTTAATTACCGCTCAGTCTATTCCGGCAAGGAACCTCAAGAAAGAAGTAGAAAGTATCGCCATCTAAGGTTTATAGACGTGCTTCGGCATAGCAGCCATACGCAACTCAAAATGTCGTAAGCATGCGAAGGAATGATGGGCTTTGTAGCACCCACTAATCACCAACAAGGAAATCTATGCATATATGTCACCCCCATCTACCATCCCAGGTTTTCTGTGTATACATGCAACCAGCCTAAACAACTCTTATATATCACCAAGTATGAGTGAGAACTGCAGCGATCGTCATCACCGCAACCCCACCCCTCACGCCCATCCTAGCATGTCTCAAAGCGGGCGGCTTCTACCTCGGCTTCTACCTTACCGCCGCCCACAGGATCTCTCTCAGCCAACCTTGTTGATAATGGAGTAAAAGTCTGCGCGGGCTTCAAGACGAGGAAATTCCCGGCGCTTGAGTTGAACTACGAAGAACGGCACAAATCGACACTGAACCGCGAGCTCAGTGATGGTTTTGATCGACGGGAGGGCTATTGGTGGTGGATGGAGTACTACGTAGGCGAGAGCAAATATGAGCTTGATATTCCTGTGGAGTACGGCCGGGTGAGGCAGGTGGGCCAGGAGGATGCGCTGTCCTCCTCTTCTACCGTCAATGCACAGGCCGACTCCGTCCAGTCTCAAAAACTTCGTTGTGATATTATCTCGCGACTATGTTCCGCCGGTGTCTTAATAATTGACACTCAAACCGTCCTCGTCTCTGGTTCCGATCAGTTAGCCAACGCTCCTCGTTCCTGAAACCTGAACGTACCAACCACACATCTCACAGCTACCCAAGAAAGCACCTGCGCCAACCTCTCCTCATCGACAACCTCCCTCAACTTCAGCCTAACTCACTCCTTCCTAAGGCGTGATAAGACGGTAAAGTACGCATCTGCATGCATTGGATCGCCAAGCACCTCCAGCATCGTGATAACCCCATAAGAGCTGAGCCTCAGTGTTTGGTCCTGTTGCTGAATATCAAGGCGAGTGTTTTCGATGAGTTCGATAGCTTTGGAATCAAGAGGTTTTGTAGTGAAAGTTGGTCGGGAGGGCTCAGCTGGAGGGAGAAGTCGGATGGTGAGGTTGATGTTGATATCCTTGGTGGTTGGGTCCACAGACATGGTTGCCCTGGTTTCCGACATCTCTGTGTTTGTAGAGGTTGTGATAGTTGGTGGCATTGGGAGTCAGGAGGGAGGGAAGTGACCAATATAGAGACACGGAGACCGCTGATATACTGTCTGTCCACAAAAGCTGTGTCAGAGGCCTATCTGCATGCTTCGGTTTGCAACCTGCACCTCGCAACCTGATGCAGGACATGCATTGAAGGAAAGAATTTACAAGAACACAAATATCCATTAACCTTTAGCTAACCTCACTACCAAACAATACCCTAAATCCTATACAACAACTACAATGCATTACGGCCACCAAGTTATATGCTCGTCAGAGCGTGTGGGTATATGGCATCGCAAACAGCTACAAGCTGATGATATCGCCCAAAAGACTTCCCCATTACTTCCATCATAAGCGATAGCAAAAAGTTGCCACCTAACAGAGCAAAGAAATGAAACCCATCTACACCAAATACCATATTCGTTAGGCTCCTTCCTCGGTCCCTCTTATACGCCTTCCCTCCTCCTTACGCGCCCATGGTTCCACCTTCGTTTTTCCCGGTCTTCCCATCTCTCCCCCCTCCCTCATTTTCATTTCCTGTTGACTTGAATCTAGCCCTTCCCTGGAACAGTGAAATCCGGGAAATTCGGCCAACTCCCCAAATTCGCCGGATCCCCCCCAATCCTAACATACACACTCCTGGACGGGACACCATTCTCCAGCGCAAAAAGCTGGAACCACCCAGGTGGGCAAACATGCGAGTTCGGTGGCGCAGTAACGGTGCAAGTACCTCCATTGCAGGTGAACGCAGGGAGGATGGTGCGTTGACCCATACTGTTACCGTGCGTACTGCTCTCCGCACCCATAAGACTGAACTTGACAGTGCCAGCAGCTCTCAAGGTGACTGTGACTGTAACAGTCTCGCCGTACGCCCAGTCCTTATCCGTCACCGCCAGTCCCGGCTGAGCCTGACCCTTCTTAAGATACGGCGGCACAAACACCTCAACCCTCGTCTCCTGATTAAACCCCGGCGTCTCCGGATCACTACCCGTAACCAGCACCCGTCCATCCTGCAACAAGATACTCTCAGAATGATACATCCGGTCAATCGTCGTATTCGCCATCAGGCTCATCCTCTGATTAACCGGCTTGGTCGGATCATAGATAATAGGATTATGATTCGGCTCCGTCGCCAGACCAAACCCTGCCACACCATTCTTCGCCCCATTGATAATCAAATAAGTGCCGTCTGGCAGCGCCGTCATGCAGGACATCACGCGCTTGGAGGGCATCTTTTCGATCGTCCATTGTGGGTTTGCGGACTCGGGGGTCGTGGAGACGCAGTTGTCGAGGGCGAAGCCGCCGAAGGGTGTTGAGCCTCCACAAATCAGGACACCGAGCGGTGCGGTGTAGGGCGCTGACTGAGGGAGAAGCATCATCGAGCCTTCAAGTGGATAGGATCTACCCCCAGCAGGATTGTTAACAGCACCTGGAATCATAGGCAGGGTCTTAATCGTAGCGAACGAATTCTCATCCAGCACGATCGCCTCGTTGTAGTAAGCAGCAAAAATACCACCGCTTGGGAGGACGGCAAGGTACGGGTACAAATTGTACGGATCGGTGCGCTCAAGCCACTCCATGTAGAGCGTCAGCCCCCTTCTTGGCAGAATCTCAAGAGTAGGGACTGGTGGGCCGTTCGACCCGTCTTCGCCGCCGACGACAAGAATGGAGCCGTTAGCCATGATCATGGCGGTTGGGTACCAGCGGCCATCTTGGAGGGCGAGCTCTTGGTAGTTCTCCTGCCAATCGTTGGTGGATGCGGCGCCGGGAGAGCCATTGGGCCAGTAAAGACGGATGCCGTATGTGGAGTCTCCGGACCAGCCACCTGACACCCGTTAGTCAAGACAGTGGAAGGATTACTAGAGGGGCTTACCAATATTAATCTGTCTCCCAACCCTATCCGGGAGCACCAGACCAGCCGAGCAGAAGACATCAGTCTTCACATGCATAGTGCGATAAGTATTCGTGGAGACATCATACTCGTACGCTCCGGTAGAGCCAGGCGTAGTTGAAGTGCCCGCTTTCTCAACAAAGGTAACCTTTCCGTTCGTGCCTTGAGTCGTAATGAGGGCAACCACTGGAGCATCACCCATAAGGATAAACTCTCCAGCAGCATTGCCTGAAGGGTAGCCGTAAACATTGATCGGAGCCCCTTCCCACTCATAGTACGACAAGTAATTGCCAGCACCACACATATACCTGGCGTCGCCTGGGCAAACAGTATTGCAGTGCGCCTCGGTAACGAAGGTCGCTCCAACGGCCGCGGGATCATTCCTATCACCACAATAGCACTCCTCACCATACTCCATTCCCGCAGCATTATATCCAAACTTCTGACACTGACTCAAACAAGTCGTGGCATCATTCTCCGTCTTATAAATAACCTGCATTGGCAGACTCCTTCCAATCTCCAACGCCGCATCGATGAGACACCCCTTGTACTTCCAGCTACCCGGCAAGCTTTCATTCTGCGATGAAGCGGGGACAATAACTTTCAACTCGCCATTAGCATAAACGCTGTCTCTGTTCGGACCGCCGCACTTCTGCTGCGCGTCGCCAGAACAAGCCGTATTGCACTGCGCTTCATCAGTGGCCGCAGTGGCGCCGTTGCGGAGCTGGTTGTCGCAGAAGCATTGCGAGTAGTACTGCAATCCTGCTACCTTGTAGCCAAGGCCGGCACAGGTGTCGACACAAGACTGGATAGTCATGGTGCCGGTATCAGCGAAAGGGCCTTGCATGATACGGCCATTCAGACTATCCACCCAGCATCCCTTGTAAGACCAGCCAGTCGGCAGACCCGTCGCAACAGCAGAATAACTCGTGCTAACCGGTGGCCTCGTCGTGCTCGTCGGCGGTCTAGTGGTCGAAGTCGGCACAGTAATAGTCCCCGTTCCAGCCTGCCAGCGATAGACATTCAAGCGATCTGGGCCACCACACATCTGTGCAGGATTCCCGTTACAAGGCATGTTGCAACCGCTCGCAGCAGGAGCAGAGGTAATGGCATTGCCGCAGAAGCACTCGCTTGCGTACTCGACGCCGGCGAGTATGAAGCCTGCTGCTTTACAGGCAGTGGTGCAGAGGTCGACGGTCATGGCGCCCCTGCCGCCTGGGACGGCCATCCCGTTTGATAGGCTGCGTTGAGCGACGCTGTCGACGAAACAGCCTTGGGAGACCCATCCTGAACCCGTGGGCGAAGCTGCTGAAAGCGAGGTGGAAGACGAAGTTGATGCTCTCGTGCTCGAGGTGGCTGGAGTGGACGTAGCACGAGTGCTGCTAGTGGCTGCTCTCGAGGTTGAAGTTGCCGCCGCGGTAACCGAGGTAGAGATACTGGACGGCTTAGGATAACCAAGGCCATAGACGTTAAGACTGTTGATAATCAGTATGGACACCACACGTCAAGGGGGTTGGAACTTACCGATAAGGACCACCACAAAGCTCAGACTTCTTGCCATTACATGGCATATTACATTGAGCGGCTCCATCCTCGGCCGGACCCCCACTGTCTGCAAAGACATTGTCGCAGAAACACTCTCCTCCATATTCCGCTCCAGCTTTTGTGTAACCCGCTGCCTGACAAGCATTAACACAAAGCTCAATGGTAAGTGCACCTTCCCCACCAGGAGTTTGGACCTGATACCTCAACGTCCGCTCCCCGTGGTCCTCGTAACACCCCATGGTGCCCCATTGTCCCGGGCCCGGGTTGACCTGCGGGCCTGTAACCTTGGCAGTCTCAAAGATATTCAGCCTATTCGGACCACCGCACAACTGGTCGGCGTTGCCAGAACATGTCATGGAGCAGGTTGATTCATCGGCCAGGGCCGCGGTCAGGGTATTGCCGCAGAAGCATTCTACGCTTTCGGTGTATTAGCATGGGAATTGCTGGGTGAGTTGGGTGGTGCATACCTGTACTCCAGCCCCGCAAACTTGAACCCTGCAGTATCACAAAACGCCGCACAGTTCTCCTCCGTCATCAGGTCGGCAGAGCGATATGTAGCGCCGTTAAGTGCGCGGCCGTTTGCCATATCACTGTTAAAGTCAGCTGTCATGTTCTAGAAGTCGTGCTTCCTTGGTTCATGGAATTCCAGTTCGCCGGCATGACGGCGGGTGCTTGCAGCTCGCCTGCATCATCGGTGCATGACAACGATAACTGGGAAAGTTGATGGCTTGACATACACATGACACCCTTTGTACGACCATCCCTGCGGGAGCTGGGACTCATCGACTGCAGCGCGGCGTCCTAACGTCGGACCGGCGAGGGTGAGGGTTGGTGTGATCTGTGCAACAACAATCAGTTTACATTCTCTTGCACTGCAGAATCTCTCAGATGGCGCTGTATGGCGCGGTGGAGGTGGCAATATTGAAGATGCAGGTATTACATACAGATAACAGCAACAAACTCAAGGAGCTCCATTGAAACAACCGAGGCGCCATTATAGCAGCGGCAGCGAGTGGACGAAAGAAAGAGATCTTTCTGATGCGCTGTTGCGGTGCAGAAGTGGATTATAGCGACAAGAAACGTCGATGTTATGCGAACGAACTGCGTCAGCAGTTGATCGACAGGTGGGCCAGCTGAGAAATATTATATCTCGGCCGCGGTTGACATGCCAGGGCAATTTGATGTGCCGGACAAGGGTAGTGCTCGAATTGGACGGCTTTCTAGTTAGACGTCCCGTCTGTTTCCAGCTGAAGAACGACGGTGATGAGTTAGTGGAAACTAACTTTGGCTAGACCCAGAGGCGTAGGCGCGATGCTGTTCTAAAGTGGCAAAGAACCAGCGGAGGTTGAAATCTTATGAAAATTGGAGACAAAGTGAAGACTGGTAGGCGATTGAATTAACGAGCCGCTGTAATATGAGCGAGCTGGGAATACCACGCGGTTATTAAATGCTCCGGGTAAGACGTCAGCTGAGTCTCTTAAGCAGTGGGCGGACAAGTGGTACGAGACGCCGTGAGCAGGTGAGCGAAGGGGGCAGAGCTTTGTACGAAGAGCGGACTAGCTTACTTTCAGCCGGAATTCTCCTCCTTCTCGGCAGACACGCGGCCGAGAGGACAACGCCGAGTTGATGGGCTTAGCTTTGTCTTGGTTGGAGAAAGTTTACGAGGTGAACCAACTATTAGCTAACTTGCATGGGAGAGCTGCTTGATGACTGGAGAATCTATAGCCAAGTGTGCACTACCGAGCTACTGCTGCAAGAATCAGACTTGAGCGTTCAACCAAAAACGACTATCGGCTCCAAGCGCTAGCTCTGTCGCCGTGACGAGGATGCTTTGAGATATGGACTGATATCCTTATTTCGATGGTTCAGACATGGAGAAGAGAACAGACGGCACAGGAAAACTGTTAGCAGGAAGTGTAGCCAGCGAAGTTGACTCCAGCCTGCTTGTGGATGTGATGTGGCATTGGCTGCTGCACATAAGAAACCTCGGCCAAGGCACTGGCCCGGAAAGGACGATGATTGGCTGGTGAGAAGTGACGATGGCTGCTATTGGCGTTGGTGCTTGGCCAGTTGACTAATGTATGTTTTCTTGGCCACGGAACGTCCATCGATATTTTGTGTTTGTGGTGGGTGGAAATCTCCACAAAGGACGTGGCGCTCGTATTCAGAAAGCCAACTGGTGAAAAGATGTACGACTTGCGAGAAACATAAGCAGCAATTCTCCGTTCGGGCGTAAGGCAAGACCAGCCTCCTGGTCTGATAAGATGGTACAGAGCCTCCGTTTTGTCTCCGTTGGCTAACCTGATGCGACTGCCAGGCTGAGAATTTCCCCGGCTGCGAGCCCGAACAACAAAGAAAAGATCAAGGGTCGCAATGCCCCGCTACCTTAGCTCTCTAGACTATCCTGATGTCTTATTTGCTTCGATAAATGTCTCACCCGCTTACCATCACTGAGGATTTCGCCATGGCCTGGATCTATTCTCGAAAAGTCGCCAAAGGAAAATGACCAAGTGCTAACATGTTGTGGCCGTTTCCGATGGTTGTGGGGACCCCTCAGTGTCTCTGATGTAGCTGAGCAAGCTGATGGTCACGAGATCGAAGATTCGTAATGAAGAATGGGGTGATGTGCAACAATGATGTTGTCATGGAATGCGGAGAAGTCCGTCTAGATGTTTCTCTTACGCGTACCTTTACTCGCCGATTCTTCTGCTCAATCTTCGTCTCGAGCCCCGTCCTCGTATCTACTTTCTGCGCGGCCTTTGCACGTAAACTTGTTGTCGCAGTCACTTCTCCGTGTCGTCCTGTGATTGGTCAATTCTTCGACTTACCACCAACCTCTGCGGCGGAAGCGCTCAGGAACACGAGGTGGTATTTTTGGCAATCATTACTCCGTACCCTCTCAGACCCGACCCTGCACACCTCCAATGGGCATCGCGAATCATTTCCCTATCCGCCATCACTCCTTCAACAGAAGAATGAGGGATAAGGTGTGACGTGTGGCCGACAGTCAAGTTTCAAACGATGATGATAAGAAAGAGAGGTAGAAATGTACTTGCACTCCGACGCTGTTACGGAGGGTACGGCTGGCGCGTAGGATGCTCTTCGGGCACCAAACGCCTCGTGATACCGAGCGGCACACGGTGAGGAGCTGCAAGTGGTGTTGTAGCGCACAATCGTCGAAAGCCACAGTCTTGTCTTTTTCTTGTCCTTGAGCTGAAGTTCTTGGCCTTTTCGATGCTCGGGAACAGGACAATGACCGTAGATTGCCAAGATGGGGAGATGGATGCCAGGACGTCAGGGCGGGCCACTATTTTAGCGTGAGAGAAGGGGTAAGCGGAAGTGGGGTAGCGCCCAAGCGAATTGCCCAAGGCGTCGGTCGTTTTTGGCCGCTTGTCACTTTGTCACTTGTCACGATAAGAGATACCGGCTCAGCTTCTGGAGCACGATTGCTGTAACTCAAGTGCTTGTTATGGGTTTTATAGCTTATTAAGGCGGAGGAAGTGTTGCGAGTCTTATCGTGGGACTGCGAGCGGGGTAATGCGAGCTGAGTGCCGTTGAGAATGGGAGGGTTGAAAGCACCAAGCCAGAGCAAATAGCAAATAGTTTAGCGATGAAGAGCTAACCAAGTCCATTATTATGAGAGCACGATTTGCATGATATTCGCCTGACGAGAAGGCCTTAAGGTGGTCTTTTTTTCCAACACATGAGTCATGCCGAGTAGCGCTGGGACTGTAGTTGAAAACGGTGCAGGAGGTTCGTTATGCCACATCTCGGCTTCACTTTTGGTCTAGGTTCGTTATCGCGATGCCGACCATTGTACCAGTTTTTGCTTGTGGGTTTCCTCCATTTCCTTTGGTGTCTTCTTAGTCTTGGTTATGAGCCTTCCTTTTTCGCCTTCACCAGCGACCCGTTGCTGCGTTTTGTTCTGCGCTTATTGCATTGCTTCCGCGGTCGGCTTTCTGCATCGCGTGAACAAGGTCTTGGTTCTTGGCACAATTTCTTTGTCAGCAGCATGATCACAACACGAAGCACTCAACCACTCACCAAACCTTCGTGTTGTAGCCGCTACCCTTTTTTTTCCCGACATTAGCGTTTAGCGCCGCGTCAAACCCGCTTCAAAGCGGCTATCCACTTCCTAGCTGCCGAGGCTAGAGGAGATAGCGGGGACGTGTCACTGTCGGAACTTTAAGTTGACGGACTTTTGGCGTGCGGTGCCGCCGGCCAAAGCAACCTCGTATGGCCGACTTTAGTGAGGAGGTTACCAACAGTAGTGAGGCACCAGCAGGAAACAACTTTGATCATTGCTGTCGCTAACCCTCCTCTTCGCGCCCCGCGTGTAAGCGTTGAGTTAGCGGACCTTAGCACTGTTTAGAAATCACGACAGTGGGGAAGAGAGGGTTGGGGCGGCTGGCAGAACGTTTAGCACAGTCGTAAGCCGCTGGACTTGCAGGCCTTAGCAATGTTTCAAGCCGGATGATATCCAGCCAACACGACGACGTTGAGAATGCGCAATTTCTGGAGGAAGCGGAGAAGTGGCTGGCTGCTTGGTTGAGGGCTAACACAACTAGTACGGCGACAGTTGCTGAGCCGCATGCTAGGAATCCCAAGACAGGTCTTTGTTGAATTGAGGATAGGGGAGCAAGGCAAAAGAGTTTGAAGGTTGAAGTCATCGCGCAGTTGCGGAATGAGGGTATTTAGTCAGTCTTGTAGACGGTTGTGTCGCCTTTCTTCGAAATCTGTTAAACCGTAGGGGAAGCCCCGTTGGCGCGGGCCTTTGAGTGTGGTCGGTCAAGTGAAGATTGCTATTCTCACCCCATCCGTGGGAACCTTGCCCTTGCTGCCAACATCGACCCTCGAGGATGTCTGGGAGAAGACTCAAGGATGCGACTGGGAAGAGGCGACTGTGCCTGCGACGGCCAAAAGGAGTTACGCAAACGAGGAGGGCCAGCAGAACAGCAGAGTCGTGATGAAATTAATTTGGTGCAGTTAGGGGACAGTCGTGGGACTTTGAGAGCGCGATGCCGCACAATATTTATGCGAATATCAGGCCGTATGAGAACGTGCTGTCCGAGTGAAAAATACATTGGACCGCCGTTGACTGCTTAACCATGATGTCGACAGGATGTTCCGTACAGCTCGTAATGAGTTGACTGTTGTGTGTTTCGAGGTAAGACTTTTTGAGGTGAGCTAGTGCAAACTAGTGCAAACTAGTGCAAACTAGTGCCCATGCTTGAGTGAGGACGTGTCAGATAGGCAACGGAGTGACATCGTTGTGAGCAAACTCTTGGCGATAGTAACATCGCTCTCTACAGGGTAGCAAGCGAAAAGTGTTGTATCATCGGCTTCCCAGGGAGAATTGAAGTCTCAGACCAACGTGTCTGACAGCGCTGTTTTTCTAGCGGCATTTACCAAGGCGAGCAGCCTCAGAATAGCTCGCATGTAAAGCCCATTTTCGACCTGTTGCTCTATGACGAAGATCCTCATAGCAATACGGTGAAGAGTATGGAATTCTCGACATAGAGAATCGCAAAACTTGAAAACACCTAAACCGAGAAATGCTGCCCGCGAATGATGATCGTGATCAAAGCTTCCGCCTCGCCTGCAAAAGCTGTTGATCATCGTATTGAGATCCACGATTGACAGCTGGCACATTGGTTAATACAGTATCTGCTTTGCAACGCCGGGTCGGTGATGATCATTGCCATAGGCGTCAGAACGCGGCGTGAATGGCTGGAGGACGAGAAAGGATTATTGGAGGACAGTTTGAGGGGTAACGTGAGTGGTCACGTGAGAGGTGACGTGAGGGTTGAGATCGGTAAAAGCTAACTTGGTAGCCCCTTAGAAGGGTAACAGCCAGCGTTTGAGATGGAGGGTTCAGGAGAACAATTTGTGATTCAGGTACTCCGTACATCCTTCGAAATGACTTCGTGAGGGGTGTTTGGGGAGATGTCTCCGGCATACCCGAATGAACTGGCTTCTCCTTCAGAGTTTTCGAGGCTCTAAGAAGATGCACAAGCGGGGGTGTGTGCTGGATTCGAGGATTTGGCACCGCGTAAATGTATGATCATTGTCGGGGGCGACAGATCCCATAGCACCTCTTGGCCGTAAGGCGAACAAGCAATATACACTATTAAGCGCATTGCATCTCCTCCTGTATCTTGCGCTGTGTCCCCAAGTCACCAATACTTCGGCCCTCAGTACATTAAGCCGTACCCTCCGCCATTGGCCTGAACACTTCCCTCGACAACGACTGATTGGACCATGACACTGCAAGGCCCGCGTGCTCTTACGTGCACACCCCTCGTATCATCCAGCCCATGACGCTGCGGCACATCGTGGCTTCGCAGCGGTTTAGCCGACGGCCAATGCATCAACAGTTCACATGCAGTGGCTCTGTTCCTGATTACGAGCTTCATGCACAAGTTGAGGAAGAAGGGTGGATGGGACGCTATTTTGAGATGTGGCTGAAACACTGGTGCCTGAGTACGACTGTGCTTGATCAATCGAGACGGGGAAGCTGAGGAAGCTGAGGAATCGGGAGGAAGAGGTGAAGTGGCAGAAACGTGACAAAGGAGTTTGGCGGGGGGAAAGGGTAAGTTGAGACAAGCTCGAGAAGAAGCTGCCGCGTGCTAACCAGGTTTCGAGCTCGTCTCGGGTAGCTAACAGCGCTGGTACAGGTTCTCGGGATCTTTCAGCGGGAGGAAATTAGGAGCTTCCTTAATCCGACCCTTGCTCGTATACCCGCTCTCGTGTTCAAACCGATAAGTCTGACAGCTGGTGAGGGGCACAGACAACGAGAGGTTTTCCGAGAAAATTGAAGATGTTCTGATTGTCCAGTGGGGCAACACAGGCGGGCAACACTAGCCAACAACACTGGCGGATAACACTGGCAGGCAACACTGGCCGGCAACAATGGCGAGCAACAATGGCGGGCAACACAGCCGGCCAACACAGCCGGTCATTTGATTTGTTGAAGCTGGTTGAAGCTGGCTGACTCAGCTGGCCCATGGCTTTATCCCTATTTCAATTTTTACTGTCGTACACAGTCGCCTTAGCTCGCTACTGTCCCCTGTGCCGTCTCACGGCATGTGCCAGTGCCAGGCTAAACCCATGTTGGGATGCCGGGCGTGTGCCTGAAGACACAGCACACTGTTTGATGGTACTGTACGGCGTTGCTTCCAAGAAACGATAGTTTGCGGCAAGCAAGCGCATCAAGACAAGGTACTTGCGGTGAGGTACTGTGGCAGGCTTTTTGAGGCTTTTAGCACACATTAATACCGGTGAGGGAGGATCGCGTTGTCCGCTCTGCCATACACAAGTTCCAGATCATGTACTGAGCGGGACATTTTCAAGGCGACATTCCAAGGTCACATTCGCTTGCCGATATGCTACGCTCTCCTCTACCAGAGGCGTCGCAACCATAGTTTCAACGTGTTGGCCTTTCTTGGTCAACGCCAACTTCATGGCGCTAAGGATGGAGATTCTCAACGCAACAGTAAATGCGACAGTGCTAAGACTCAATTGGTCGCCTAGGGAAAAGAAGGCTGAGATAATAATGTCTAGGGATTGAGGTGGGACTGACTGCACGATCACAAGCGCTAGGAGCATCACAGGGGAGAAACTATATTTCTCGTGATTTGAGACGAGTTGGGGTAGAGGGCGGGTACTGGTAAATTAATGATGACAGGCCTGGTCAGCAGTCGGTCAAGCCTTAGTGACAGGCGGCTTCGGAGTAAGACGAAAATCATCATCGCCCGCGTGTCTGTCAGCAAGATATCTGTGCTGTGGTCTTGGGTGTGGTCTTGGGTGTGGTCTTGGGTGTGGTCTTGGATGTGGTCTGTGGTCTTGGGTGTGGTCTTGGCTATGTCTCGGGTGTTGTCTTGGCTGCTGTCTTGGCTGTGGTCTTGGCTATGTCTTGGGTGTTGTCTTGGGTGTTGTCTTGGCTATGTCTTGGCTATGTCTTGGGTGTTGTCTTGGCTGCTGTCTTGCGTGTTGTCTTGGCTGTGCAACGGTCGAGACACCCAACGACGACTGCACAGCTTGTGTCAAGGCGGCAGCAAACCACCACTTTATCGGCGACCGGTTTGAGTTATTCAGCACACTCCGGACAATATCTCCCCTTCTGGGCGCGACATGCAGAACTCGTATGAGGTACCCTTCGCCCTGTACTCCATACCTGCCACAACTTGGCAATGCACGTCGCACAGGCTGCAAGCCATCTAGCTTGATCCAGGCACGTTATCTGCTGGCATCGGCTGTCAAAAACTTTGAGTGGCTCAACCGCCTCCCTCAACACGAGCTCTAACAATGCAATCGACTATACGAGGCCCCATACCAGCCGATCGACCTCTTTTGCGCCTGTATAACGCCAATTCCGCCCACGACATAGTTTGGGCCCGGACGGGATCCAAACCTCGCAGCCCGCAGACCTCTATTTTAGCATCAACACTAGGAGCTTTTCCCGATCTCCTCTGCCGCCGGATTTCAACAAGCTCCTCGGCGGCGACAAATGCGGCGATACCAAGTGAAGATGTTCCCGTAAAACATGTTTCACGACTTCCTCTTGGGTCGACCCATGGCAATGCTTTCTTTGTTTATTTTTGTCGTCATCTCCTTCTTATCCACTTTTCTGTCTCTGAACGGCGTCACGCCGACGTGTTGAATCCAACGCAATGGTCCCAGCGGGTAACTTCTTGACACTTACCCGCTCATGGACTAAGCCAAGTCTTGACGAAAAGACTTTGCTCATCTTGGCAGGAAAGATCCATGTCGTTTGACTGCAAAGCTAAGCTATGCTATCAAGCTAAGCCTGATTCTTCGACCGATTGACGTGGGGTGTCATTAACATCCCGATACTTTGTTGCAGGCCTACAAGCTCGAGTTCCAAGTAGGGCAAGCAGGGCGAGCTGGGCTGGGCCGAGACACAAATCCACCGTCTCTGACCCAAGCAGAAGCATGTGTCTTTGTAAAGAAGCAAGCCACTGAGGTAACGGAAGACTCAAAGAATACACAACTGGTTAGGTTGTCAGGGCGTGTGTTGTCCTCCATGTGAGTGCTTAGGACAAGAGTTGAATAATTCTCACGACAATACCCTTCTTTACCCGCATCTCAATATCTCCTCCCATGTCCTCTGGTCTTGCCCTGAGTCTCTCGCTCTTCTTCAAGCATTGACAAGCACTGCAACTCTGCCTAAATCATATCTGCATGCACGTTCGTTTGACGCAGCACGTTCGTTTGACGCAGCACCTTCGTAGACCACCATCCACTCGTTCAGTTGCTCCCTCTTTTGGCCACCGCACCTCTTCGCTCGTTCCCGAAGTGAGGTCTGCGGATAATCTCTGCCAGCACAACAGTAGACAGTAGATCCACATTCGATATCCGCCACTTCAGCCGCCCGCGATCGCCGTTCACCCTTATTCGGAAGGTCACCTGTGAGCTGATGGGTGAGACGAGTCCACATTGATATTGGATCTAGATTTCGGCTCTGGGTTTCAGCGTCCCACCACTCGCGCCGCTGCTGATTGATAGCCGCCTCGTAGATCTGCCTGGGCCTGAGCTTACGCACTTCAAGCCGGCCTTATCAACCTTCACTTACACACTATAAGCCGGCCCTACCAGCCTTCACTTCTCCCTTACTTCAAGTAAGGCAAGAGTCGACAGGCCTGACTCATCAAACTTCACTTCGAATCCAGTGAAGATGTCGGCCTATAATGGTATGCTCGGTGATAGCATTGGACCTGCTCCAAGGAGTCCACGCAATGGCTCTTTCCAAACACCGCCATCGTTGTCGTCGAACTCGAGACCGGGCAGCTTGTGGGAGGGCCAAGGCGAAGATGGATTTTCGCAAAAGCATCAAGTGGTAAGTCGTAACCATACGAGACAGAAGCTAGGAGGGTATATGCTTACGCTATCATAGATGGTGTCCTACCTTCACGGCCGCATATCCTCGCAGATGTGGTTCGATGCCAACAAGGAATTCATATACACACCAACTGGTGTCGCTCGCTCGAACACACCCACTTCCAGCTATGATAGGTCGTCTGTTCAAGGCGTCTTGCTCAGGACAACAAGAGGGCAATATGTCACCCAGCCATCGAACCTGTGTCCAAACATGGTGGCAGCGGTCCAGAGACTCAATGTCGAAGTCGCCTTCACCATGTCCACCGAGCTCACAAACCTAATCTTCTCCACTTTGGCACCAGGCCAAACCGAATTCGTCCTCCCACACGATAGCACACAATACCAGATCCTAGATTCTTTTGAAGAGATGGCAAAGGCGTCGTCCAATAAATTAAAGCGCTTTCAATACACCTGTTTCGTGCGCAAGGAGAAGGTCATCCTTCTGTGGCACGACGAGGTCGAGTCCATCCTGGCTCATGGCGATAGGTTGGAGAGACAGCTCCTCACTGTCGTAAGTGCCTCCCATATACCCAAATGGATCGACAACCATGCTAACGGACACAGATCTGGGGAGCCAAAATCCCAATCGCACCCTCCCATTCGGCTCATGGATCTATGGTCCCAGGCGGCGTTGCATCGTCATACTTCGCCACTCCAACATACCCCGGCATCTCCAAACCAACATCCAAGGCACCATCTGTGAACGCACAGAGTCTGCGTGTTTCGCTCGCTTCGAAATTCGGTTTCGGTACCTCGACGCCGATGGAGAAGGATCCTGTTCAAGTTACCGAAGTAGAGAAAGACGACCTGGATCTTGAGTCCGCCAAGCCGCCGAGAGAATCGCTTGAGAGACCTTTGGTGTTTATCTCGGCCGTGTTTGTGGGACTCGCGGTGTGTCTCATTGTTATCCTTCTCCTCGGTTTTGGTGGTTCGGCACTACTTTATCAGTCGCTCATGGATGGGAATTGGATGCGCATGGCTCTTTTGGCTTCTACGCCATTCTTCGCTTTATTCGGCTTGGTGGGTCTTTCTCTTATATGTCACGATCATCACTTTCTTTGTGTTTACCAGTTGTGGATTAAGTGCGCCGTTAAAGCTTGATTTTGTCCTGCCTGAGACATCAGCCTCAGTTTCGCTGACTCCCCACCAATCCTTCACATGACATGTTAGCTCAGCTCGTCAACACCATCAACCAAGCCATCGTCAAAAATCATTTGCTAACCAGTTAAAATATAGTTCTTCGCAATTTGCATTTTCACCGACATTGCGCAAATCATTGGGCCAATTAATGGTGTCACTTCAAACTCAAGATGTTATTCGGCTATTCGTCCAAACATCTCCGCCGCCTACTCTATCGGGTTTCGCCCCAGCCATATTACGATCCAGATGCCCGTTTACAAAGAGTCGCTTGAGAGTGTTATCATCCCCACTGTTACCTCCTTAAAGGCTGCTATAAGTCACTATGAGTTGAATGGTGGGACTGCCAGTATCTTTGTCAATGATGATGGACTCCAGTTGTTGAGTGAGGAGGAGGCGCAGGCCAGGAGGGACTTTTATCATGATAATAATATTGGGTGGGTGGCGAGACCGAAGCATGGTGTTGATGGGTTTGTGAGGGCGGGGAAGTTTAAGAAGGCGTCGAACATGAACTACGCTCTCAACATTTCGAACAAGACTGAGGATGTCTTGACCGAGATGATCGAGATAAGGAAGACTTACACCACCTCCTCCGACATCACGGAAGCCGAGCAGGATGAGCTCTACCGCGCAGCTCTCGATAAGGTTCTGGACGACGAAGGAAAGGCATGGGCCGACGGCGACATCCGTATGGGAGAGTACATTTTGATCAGTAAGCCCTAACCTCCCTCCCCCGCCAGGCGGCCCTCCCCTTCTTTACTATGCTAACCGTACTCAGTTGACTCAGACACCCGCGTCCCAGTGGACTGCCTCCTCTACGGCGCCGCCGAAATGTACCTCTCCCCTGAAGTAGCCATCGTGCAGCACTCCGCCGGCGTCATGCAAATCGTAGGCGACTACTTCGAAAATGGAATCACATTCTTCACCAACCAAATTTACAGCGCTATCCGCTTTGCCGTCGGGTCTGGCGAAGCGGCACCTTTCGTCGGCCACAACGCCTTTTTGCGCTGGAAAGCCATTCAATCCGTTGCCACCAAGCGCGAGGATGGGAGTGACTGCTTTTGGTCGGAGAGCCACGTCTCCGAGGATTTTGACATCAGTTTGAGGGTGCAGATGGCTGGGTCAGTTGTCAGGATGGCGGCGTATCATGGTGATGAGTTTAAAGAAGGCGTCTCGCTAACCGTCTACGACGAGTTGAGCCGCTGGGAGAAATACGCATACGGCTGCAACGAGCTGGTCTTCAACCCGATCCACACCTGGCCCTGGCGCTCGCCCTTCACGCCCTTATTCCGCCGGCTACTCTTCTGCAACATGCAGATGTCCTCCAAGATCACCATCCTGGCCTATATCGCTACGTACTACGCCTTGGCCTTTGGACTCCCATTAACGATCCTTAACTACTTCCTCATCGGCTGGGATAATGGGTATATCGACAGCTTCTACATCGAATCTTGGCGCATCTTCGTCGCTCTCCTCGTCGTCTTTTCCGGCTTCGGAAACGTCTGTCTCGCCATCCTCCGCTACCGTCTGGGGGAGAAATCCCTCATCGGCGCACTCCTTGAGAACTTCAAATGGATGCCCATGTTTGCGATCTTCTTCGGCGGGATATCCTTCCACCTCTTCCTTGCTCTCTGCGCCCACATGTTTTCTATCAACATGGAGTGGGGAGCCACCGCCAAGGAAGCTGAGGCGAGTAACTTCTTTAAGGAAGTGCCGAAAATTTTTAAGAGCTTTAAGTGGATGTATATATTCACGATCCCGATGGTGGGGGCGATGGTTTATCTAGGGTGCTTTGCGCCAAATGGGTGGGAGATCAAGGGGGTTACGGCGGTGGTGCCGTTGGCGATTATGTTGTCGAGTCATATTATTTTGCCGTTTATGTTGAATCCGGCGTTGATGATCTTTAACTACTAAGTTGATCGTCGAGTGGTAGAAAGGTGGAGAGGAGAAGAGGCGAGAGGAAGGTATATAGGAGTAGGCTATCGATGACGTTACGATTCCGTTAGGGGGGATCAAGGATATATGGGTTAATGGATGGATTTTTCTTGCGCAGCGAGCATATAGACGGGAACGGGACAGTGCAAAATCGCCTTACGGCATCATAAGGGATAAGGCGTTATATGATAGTAGCTTTGTTAGTGCGGAGGAATATGGACACTCTTTCGATAGTACCAGCTTGCTAGCTTAATCGTAGTTACTGCTTATACCTCTCTTCATCATGATTGATGTGCGATGACTCAACGCGGGATGGTGAATGCTTAGCTATGACTTGAGCACTGACTAAAATTCAATCATTCAGCTCGACGAACCGGCGGGTCCTTAAAAGGCAACGCCAGGGCTCCAGCCAGGCAAGCTACAAGCTATCTTGGATGTCCACATCAACCCAAAGTACTTGATATCAACCATCATAACAGACAAGGCCGGTCCTCGAAAAATCTATGAGACCAACCACCTACCTCACCTTCCCTCTTCTCACCGCCCTCCTCTCCTTTGCCTCCTTTGCCCGCGCATGTCTCAGAATCTCCGGCATGTTCTATGCCTACGACTCCACCCTCCAACTCTCCCTCATAGACAACGGGCTAGGTGTCTGCTCTTACAACGGGAAAGCACCACACACAAAGACCTCTCTGCCTTGCGTGCCCGGCTTCTATGCTTGGATGGAGAGGGGAGACGAGAGGTATAAGCTGGAGGCGTGGACGGTTACATATGGACACGATAGGTTGGAGTTTGATGTTGATTTGGATGTTAAGTTGAGTGGGTTTAAGGCGGGTGGGAGGAAGGTGTATTTGCTGGGTGGGGAGTTCTGGTGTAAACCAGGGGAGGTGGGTTGAGAGGCAGGGAGGGAGTAAGAGGGAGGGGTAGAAGCTGGGAGAGTGGTGAGGGAGGGAAGTGCGGAGGGAGGGGATGGGCGAGTTGGAGAGAGACGTTGGTGAGGACGACTTGGCGCACGAGAGTGAGGTTGCGCTGGAACCGGTCAGGCTGGTTAGTTATGTCAAAAGTACTATTCCAGTCTCCTACTCATGCGATTGACTCCTTGTGGTCCCTTCAGCATGCACACTGGCAAAACTCCGTCGCCTCGCCTCGAAACAATAATCCGGGGACATCTCATCCCCATCAACCTCTTTTCCATGACTGCCATAAATAATGCAAGTCCTTCGCTGATGTCCTGGTACGAGCAGATTTGTTGGCCGTTGTCGACCACTGTGAGGTCTAGAAATGTGGGTCGATTGCGGTATTTGCCGCTGACTTCGAGGCAGGCGTAAGAGTTGTGTGCGAGTAGTGCCGCTGTACTAATAATTACAGCTGACGTCTTCATTATGTATCTTGAAGGACTGGGCCAGCAGGCCTTGGACTACAGTAGGCAGTTTGAAGATAAGGTGGTTGTATATACGCAGTTCCTTCCTTGTTAATGGCTAGACGCACACGGTCAAGAAAGCCATTATGAGAAAGACTCCTTTTAGGGGATGGGTGGGAAGCGAGCTTGGAGCCCTTTGATAATCCTTAAGCTCCCCGCATTGAACGTCTAAGAGGTCAATTTTGGGGGTTTATATGCATTGATACACCTCATAGCGCTTGCTTTTCGCATTCCGTTTCGCCTCCTTTGCCTTAAAGTCATCAAACGCTTCATCCGCTTTATCGTCAGCTTTCACCTTTCTCACGCCCGAATTCCTTCCAATCCCTTCCAATTAAACTTCGCAAGGATTCTTTCTCTGCTCTTGGCTTCATCGCTTTACCTTTTCTTCTCGCTTATCTGACTTGGCTCACATCTCTCGAAGAAAGCAGAAGCCATAAAATACCGTTTCTTCGCTCTTAACCCAGCACAGAAACGAAACTCTAGCACCGCATACTCACCTACCATGAAACCCCATGCCCGCAACCTGGCGCTCGCAGCAGGTCTGCTCACACCCATCTCAGCAATCTGCACACTGCCCCGAGTATGGGGAAGAAGCAGCTACTACGATGGCTTGGACTAACTCAACAAACCCTATGACTATTTCACAACCACCCTTTTCGACAACAACATGAAAGTATGCAGTTCTACCATCGAGGTTGGTAAGGTACCCTAAATTCCTTTCCCACAGGAGTTGGATTGCATTGATGGGTATGTGGCGGGAATCATGGTAACGAATTGGATTTGGACTTACGGTTTTTGAGGTGAGGATGATGAACCAAGAGATGGGAAGAAGGCATGAGCTTGGACTGTGAGAGAGAGTGGTGTTGACGGTCGTATGAAGTATTGATTTTTGACAGGTGTAACATAAAGGGCTGCGTAATAAAACTTACAAAATGGCTTAGTTGGAGTCATGTCTGGATGTGTTGGGTATACATGAAAGTCCCTCGGTGACCCCCCACAATCAAACGTGCCTTCGTTAGCACTTACAAACTGCAAAGAATTGAACCGCCAAGGAATTAAGCAGATGTTTGTTAGTTGGCGATGAAGATGCGAACAGCAACGAAGTATCTTCAGGAGGCCTCAGCTTAAGATTATTTGTCAGCTTAGATGGAATATTCACCTTGATGTCAAGAAGGAGGTACCTGTATCCTATTATGGAATCATATTTCTTAAAGTATGTAATAAATCTACTGATATCCGGCGTGCCTAACCGGGCCAGCCGGCGGGTCACCTTTCTTTCTCTACTGCATGCCTATGTAGCTATTATGAAAGCATAGCTTTACGTGAGACTCGGATACGCGGCTTACTCGCCTGGCCTCTTAATCTCTACCACGCCAAGCGAGTACGTTCCCGGCTCTAAGGGACAAACAACATTCCTGTTGAAACCGTAGATATTATGCCCGCATGTGCCTCCCTTCCAATCGATCCAGTTCTTGGTTGCCAGAGTATTGGTTCCATAGGCCCTCTCTTTTTTGCCCTGCACATTTAAATATACTAGCACAAAACCTTTGAGGTCGTTCCCCTCATTTTCAGCTTTCAGCCATGCAGTCAAGCCTTCGATGCATGGAAGAAGCTCGTCTTGGCCTTTACTGAAATTGGCATGTGTAGCGTGCAGCTCACATTCGATGTCGTCCGTTTCAGCCGCAGTGGCACCTTCGAGTACCACGATGTCGAGTTTGGAGAGCGCTGCTTAAACCGTGCCCCTGAGTGGCAGACAAGCCGTCGCCGTGCGGAGCAGGATGGAAAACCTAGCAGTGAGGCCTGAAGCCAGCTTCAGAGTTAAGAGCCCTGATATTTGGTGGCGTTTGAGCTTGGAAGATTTGAGTTGTTGGCAGTTTTTGGGTACGACTGCTGCTGTGGTGATCTCTGACCTTAACTTTTACAGCTGACGTTAATGTTATATACCACTTTATCTCGATGCCAAGGGATTTGTCAATCTACTGCTTCTACCTCCTTATAAAACGAAGAATGATGAGATCGATAAACCCATTAACCTCAACCAACAAATCTTCTTTGCCGCCCTTCATCAATAAATAACAAGACCGCGAATCAAACCATTTTGATGAATCGGCCGATAGAAGGCAGCAAGTTGAAGAGGATCAGTACATTCATTATCTACAGCCTGATATCTCCGCCAGAACTCCATCAACTCAAGTAGCGAATCAAAGCAGACCCTGGGTATCTTATCTTTCCTTCTTTCAACGCCTTGCTCAAAATCATTCGCTCAAGGGCTTTCACAACCCCATCCACCACAACCATGTCGCTACCAACAACACAAAGACGCCGCAACCACAATGCCATGCTACCATCGCCTCAAAGAACCCAGACGCCATCACCGTGGAAATGCTAGCTCGACCTCACTTCTTAGCATCGTCTTTCTTGGTCTCATCGCCTTCCATCGACTCATCGCTTCCCTTGGCATCATTGGTCTCCTTCATCTTAGCCGCCTTCTTGTTCTCACCACTTTCCTCCTTCTTGGCGTCCTGCTTTGGCTCAGCCTCACCGGCACCAGTTTCTTTCATCTCGTCATGGACATCCTTGACCTTCTCCTTCTTCCTACCCCTCATCAACCCAGCCAACGCATTCTTCGCAAACACGGTCTTCCTTGGCGTCGGTTCATTCTCACCATCTTTCCAGTCGGCGCTGTCATCCCACTCAACTCCGCTATTGCTGATATTACCCATCTCACTACTGTCACCACTTCTCCTGCTACCTTCACTCAGCCTGTTGTTGCCGCTCAATCTGTTGTTGTCGCCGGACCTGGATTGCGATCTTGATGTTCTTCTGATGATCTCATCATCCGTCGCAAGCGTCGAAGACGTATCCGAGCGAGTAAGGATGCCGGCGCTGATGTAGCTAGACGTCGAGACGAGGTTGAATGGCCGTGGGCGGAAAGAAGAGGCGGCAGGTAGGTGTGATCTCGATCTTGGGACTCCATGCCGGAGCGGTCTTCCACGGACGTTCTCAGACGAAGTCGAAATGAGGTTGTGTTGAAGTTGTGGCTGAGGTTGCAACTGTGGTTGTGGTGGGATTTGTTGTTGTCGTTCGGGTCGTGGTGAGGCTGTAGTGAGGTTGTTCTGAAGTTGCGGTTGCCGTGGTGATTGTGGCTGTGGTTGTTGTGGTGTTGGTGCTTGTTGTTTGCGAGGGCGCTCATTAGCAACAGCCAGCTGGGTAACAGCCTCGCCGATGGAGGCGCCACTGCTTAACGCTGCGTTGAGACGGGTAAGTGGGCGCAAAGGTGACATAGCCTCATTTCTGTTGGTGTTGGCCTGTTCTTGCCATTTTTGTGATGACATTGTGGAGTTGCAGTGACGTCGAGATGATGATGCAGTGATGTTGCAGTGATGTTTTAAAGCTGCCGTTCCGTCCCGGAATGTTTCTGGTTATGCGAGCTTGACGTCTAAGTGGATATCTTTCTTATCAGCGCGGTTGTCATCGTTGTTGAAACTGATGTCGTTGAGGCACAGGCGCTGAACTCTTGATGCAGCCGCTTGCACATTAACCTCCTCTATAACTACCAGTTGGACCCCTGGCTTTTACTGACTGTGCTGAGAGTTTCTCAAGATGCAAATTGAAATACAAATTGAAATCGCTGGGCAAAAGCCGGTTAGCATAAGCTGCTGGTTTGAGATGTTCCTTTGTCAACTACCTTTCACCACCAATTTCCTACCACAGCGCTTTGTTAACTAGGTGGCACTTACTCATCCATACTTATACGAGTAAAGGACTCGCCATATTTTTACTCTGTGCCAAGCCAGTCAGCACACTCCACCAACTCCTGTAGAAGACAACAGTCCAAAATATGCTCCATTATATACCCGCTATCCGGTATCCCTAAGAATACATGCTAACCTCGGCGCTAAGCAGCAAAGCTATGTACCAAGAAAGGGTATCTCTACTCTCGCTATTCATGTCACCATATTTGTCTCTTCTTCGTTCTGGTTGTGTTCTTGCTTTCATGTTTCTCCCCACTCTTTGCCAATCTATCCTGCTCCCCTGTCCCATCCTCAGTTCCCCTATCTTCGCCTCTTCTCCTCTTCTTATCCTTCCCCTCTCCTCCCTTCCTAATTTCACCAATACCTAATTTACTTTCACCAATACCTAATCTTAAGCCTCATCATTAACCTCCCTCATATTCCTATAGGCCTCCCTCTCCCGATAAACCTCCCTCCTCCTCTTGTTCGCCCCTTCAAGCGCATCAATATACGTCCTAAACTTCACAATCTCCCTCAACAAATAAGAAGATTTCTTCTCCCAATTAGCCATCGCCTTCGCCGCATTCGGGCTGCGTGTTGAAAACTATTGAGCGTTAGCGAAAATCCTTCGTCCGAAAAACATCCCCATCACACCTCATCGTCTCCTCTGAACCTGGAACATGTGGTCCGGGCGAGGTGGGACGGAAAGGTTGGGAAAGAAGACTTACGGCTACACCCATAGGGCCCCTAACAGCCTGATGCCGATCCAGATCCTCTTCCACAGATTTAACATAATTGCTCAAATACACCAACTGCTCCTCCTCTGACAGTTGACTCGCACGCATCGACTGAGATGGTGGTGTCCAGTTATTAATCGTCACCTTATCCGCCGGTAACTTCGGTCTGAAGCCCCCCCCATGATCCAGTGACGTCCTAATACTAGCCTGCAAACTCGCTCGCCCACCACTCGTTGAGGTCCGCGACACCGAATTTGGCAACCCTTTGCTTGATGCCGCCGCCTCGCCTGCTTCGATGGCCGAGGACGCTTCGGTCACGGTATTCAGCAGACTTGTATTGATCACCGCATCTGACCAACCATAGTTAATATTGCTTATCCCGCCAACAAGAGGGTGGTTGGACAGCCTAGCTGACCAGTAGTTGGCGGCAGACACCCACTCCTTCACGATGCTCTCTGTGCCGACCTGGAAGAGGTGCACCGCGCCAGTCGGCAGACTCAACGCAAACACATAAGGCCTTGACTTAGAATACCCCGGGGCCGGGAGCGCGCTCGCTATCGTTTGGCGGAGAAGGAATTGTCCGAGTTGCTCGGCGTTGTCTTGCCAGTTGCCACCGCCAACCACTTTCCCTGTCCCCGGCCGACTAGGGGCGCCACCGGGTTTGTTCATCTTCTTGATACGTGCTGATTTGCTGTTGGAAGAGAAAGAGAAGAGCGTCAAATACCCTTTCTCAACAACCGCAAACACCTCACCCCACTGCCTATCCTTACTCTTCCGCTCCGCACTGTCAAGATGATGCTTATGCTTAACTAACCCCTCCTTCGCCCACGGCGCGCCCTCCAACTCCAAACTCTCATCATCCAACAACTGCCTCTTCGCCGCCTCATCAAGCCCCAGGCCCCTCGCTGCCGACCTTCCACTCATTATCGATCTGCTGTCGCTCATATGCATACTCGCGCCATCCCTACTCCCAGGATGCGGTTGTTCCTCGCGTATGATGGCTTGGGAGAGTGCGGACGCGAAGCCGATGGATAGCTGGTAGCCCTCCATCCCATCTGAACCCATTGAGCTGACGGAGAGCGTGGTGGGGGTTTTGCCGAGGGAGTATTTGCTCCATGTCGATGTATTGGTTGATAGAGCCGAGGGGCTCCAGATAGAGGATGAGTTGTCGTCGAAGGATGTACGACTACCGTTCATGATGGAAGAGCCGTATACGTTTCCACGCACTCTTGATCTGGTTTTGGCTGACCACTTCCCGGTGTTGAGACGCTGACCCTCGGCTGTGCGGCCACGGGTGTCCCCCCGGCTCTCCGACCCAGCCTTTGAGATCACCGACGGCGTACGGCGGAGCATCCCAGTACCAAAGACAGACAAAGTAGATTGCGATTGTCTCTGCCCGAACTTCGTCTCCGTCTCAGCACCAAAAAGCGGGAGACGCTCAAGCTTAATCGTATTATAGAATGCCTTCAACACAACCTCAACCTGCACCTCCCAAGTCCTGAGGGTGCCGTGAAAGGGTGCGCGGACGAGTGGTCCGCAATCGCTGTCTGCCGTTCCGTACTTGAGTGGTGTAGGGCCAGCACCCGGACCATCAGAGTTCGATCTCGTTTGCGTAGTAAGAGCCCCAGGACGAAGACTAAGGCGCCACGATGGTTTCTCGCCGGTGTTGATCTCAAGGGAGTTCCCTCTTCCGCGTTTGGGTTCTTCGGAAACGAGGTCGGCGCGGGGGTTCATATCGAGCACCATATTCTTCTTCCTCTCCTTCTTCTCCTTCTCCGTCAATGGCGGCTCCCACTCCTTTTCTTCCTCTTCCGGATTCTTGAAGTTTTCAACCAGTACACTCGGTCTTTTGTTGTCGAAGACGGGCTCCGGTGCATCCTGAATACACCTCAGAATAGTCGGTATCGTGTTTTTCACAAACTGACTCCTAGTCATTTTGTTTTCGATATCTGCCATGTGCAAATCGGTATTAAGGAGTAGTAGCGAATAACAAATCGTATGCACCACATCCTGCAACCTAAACCCATGGTTCGGATTACAAGCACACCAGCGGCTCGCAAACGCATCCAGAATCCGATCCACTTGCTGACTCTCAGCCCTCAGCACCAAACGCCCACAAAGCATGCGCAGCGCGGCGAGGATATTGAGGTCCGCAAAATTATACAGCTCCATGTACGCCAACAAGGTGCGCGCGCGCGCCGGCCCGTCTTCGCCAATCCAGGCGGCGGCTTTGGAGCGCTGGATGAAGTCTTCGTTGCCGTCGTAGATCTTCTTTGCGCGGTCGCGGTCGCTGATTTTTGGCTCGAGGGTGTCGTCGATTTCGGATGATTTGGGTTTCTGGTTCTCGTTGGTGTCTTTGTTGTCTTCGTCGATTGGGAGGGGGGATTGCACGGCCGAGTCTGCGCCTTCGACGTTGAGCTGCGGGAGCTCGGTGGCGGAGTACCATACGTTTGGGGTTGATTGGGAGGACTCGGTTGTGCCTGTTCTGTCGCGGATGGTGGCGTCCGTCTTGCGACTAGCGGTGGTGTTCTCCTCGGAGTAAGTAGGCTCGAGCCTCAACCTCTCTCCGACGGAGCTTTCCAGTTCCGCCTTGGTAGGCGAGACGACCACGTCCTCGTCGTCATTAAGCTCCAACTCTTCCTCCTTCGGTATATAAACCTCTCCACTCCTGACAATCCTCTGGCTACCAGGACTGCTCCCGATATCGGGATACAGCGACAAAGAAGCACCCTTCTTTGCAGGATCGCGTTTCGCGTATTTTTGATTATACTCCTTAACCTGCTGCCTATCTCGCTCAATAGCAGCAGATGAGTGTGACGAAGTATCTCTCGCTTTGTCGTCCTTGATGGTGAGACTCTGTGTTACCACTCTGCCCGTGCGCTCGTTATCACTGCTGTCTTGCAAGAAGCTCCGATCCGTATCTTCCGTATCCTGTCTCTTCAACCCCCCATCAAGTGTACCCATCGTCTCACTCCTCGGGAAAGCCTGCGTAATATCCATCCTCGGCGAATCCACAGACCGAATCGTCGCATGCTTATCCGGCTTATACCCGGGCGAGAAGCCTTTCAAGTCCTCAATCTCCGAGTCATCGGTGTTACTCTCATACCTTCCTTGCATGCTAAACTGGCTCGCCTGCTGCTTGCTCGCATTCCGCACGGCAGGTGACTCGCCATTGTTATCCACATATGGCTTCATCGCCTGCATCAGGCTGCCTGTAGGACTATCCAACCGCCTAACGTCATCAAGCGCAAATGTTGCAGGCGGCAGCGGCAGACCTTGAGGCATCGGCGGTTCCTCGGAAAGACTCTTCTTCCGTCTGCGAAAGAAGCTGCTCGGCGTTTTCTTCACCACATGCAGATCCTTCGGCGGCGGCTGCGGCGACGGATGGCCATGCGACGTAGTCCCTCTTTGACCACTCGGATTTCTATTACTTGCTGGGCTTTCACTCGACCTCGAGGCCGCCGATCCGTTTGAGCTCGCCGTGTCAGTTTGCGTAAGGGCTGCATTAAGGTTGCGATTCGAGCCGAAGACGCGGCGGAAGAAGCCCTGCTTTTGTGACGGCGCAGGAGGCGGCGCCATTGCCTGCTTAGGCTTCTGTTGTGCAGTCGGTTCATCCTTAAGAAATGCTGGGAGAGGCGGTAGACGTCTGTTGGCATCATTCGAGGTGTTCGTGGTCCTGGGACCATCAGATGTCTCGGCGCGTTTGCCAATATGCATGTTACGAGATGCAGCACCACGCTTGCTGTCCGGCCTCGCTGGGGACTGGAGCGGGGAAGCTTCGGCGTACCCGGTTGTGACTGTCATATTGCCTGGCCTTCTCACGCCGGTGGGTATCGTGGGTGTTGGGGCGGCTTCGTATGCGTCGTATTGGGATTCCGGTCTTGCCGCTTGTTGCCTGGCAAGATCGCGGAGCACTTTGTCGTTGCTGTAGCCGCCTTCCAGACTGACAGACCTCCTTCTGGATGCCCCATGTGGCGCCCACCGCTGATTACTGGTAACTTGTGCATATCCCAAGTCAAAGCTTCCAACGCTAGAACCTTTGCTTCCCTGTCCCTTGTGCCTGGGTAGTGTTCCTCCTCTCTTTGCTGTGGCCATATCCACCTTTCCATTCGTAGTGGCAAAGTTGCTGCTGCTAACACTCCTCCTTGTCCTGGTGCGCTCGTAGCCACTGCTCTCCCTGCTATGGCTCGGATGTCCATGCGCATCATACTCGCTCTCGCCTCTCGAGTGTCCGCTTCTCCCGCTGCCGTTGAAGCGGCCGTATGGGTAGTCCTCGTCCGCAAAAGTGCTGTACGACTTCGCTTCGTCCGCAGTCATTCCGCCCAAGCCGCCGAAGATGCCTTCGTTGGAGTTGAACTGGTCGAGCGAGAGCAACATGTTGTCCACTAGACTATCCCTCGTGCCTTCTGCGCCGATGTTGAGGTCGTGGCTATGTCTTTCCTCCTTGCCTTTGTATCCCGACGCACCATTCCTCGGATCAACAGGCGTAATATCCTCCAAGAAAGTCTCCCGCGGCGACCCTCTGGCATCGCGTCCCAGCGTCTTCGTAAGCGTACTCGCCCGACTCTTACTCGGCGTCCTCGGCGGGCTATTCGCACTCCTCCTCTCACTCCTCGTATTATACCCCGACGTATTCAACGTCAAATTAACCGGTCGCCTTGGACTCGCCGGCTGATTCTCATAACTCTGCATCTTGCTCAATCTCCTCGCACTCGTCTTCGTAAACCCAATAGGCGGGGGCTCAGAACTCTCGTGTTTCGTCGGCTGTGCACTCTTCCGTCTATTATGTTTCCGCTCAATATCAACCACTCCCAGCGTCAGCAGCGCGTCGACCTGTTTCTTAGTCGGTTGGGGTTTGGCGTCCGCTGGTGGCATTTGCTGTCTCTGGATATCCGCCGTTGTCGCTGGTATGCTGTGCAGGAGTGTCGAATGCGCCAATTTCCAAGAAAGTCGGTAAGTCGGTATTTCGGTAATTCTGTGAGCGGCTCTCCGCGTTGTCGTTGGGGGTGATGATTAACAGTAATGCTGGTCGTGTCGATGATTGTCGACGTTGTCGCGGCTGGATTGGGATGGTCCAGGGGTTCAGCGGGACCGATTGTCCAAGAAGGAGTGCGCGATAAGAGCATTATCCGTGCATTGATCCGCCTGCACTTAGCGGCCTCATCCTCTAAAATGAGTGACACTCCTCCTCTGAACAATATCGCGACGATGAGTTGGCTGCAGCGACAGCAATATCTAGTTATCTGTCTTTGCATGTGTTTGGTACCTTAGGGGTGCAGCGAGTTTTTCGCGGTGGTTTGATTGTGGCAGCGTCTAATTTGTCTCCTGCAGACGGTCCCTTGCACCTCGACGCTTGGAACTCCTCACTCTGCTGATTCGCTGGCCTTCGTGACGCCACTCTTGTCTGCGGCCGTGGCCACTCCTTACTTGACAGTTTCTAGAAGACAACAAAGACTGAAGTCAGGAAGTTTTGACGAAGGTAGGGCAGCAATAAGTCACTGAAGATGAGCTGTATAGATCGGAAACTCGGCGACACCCTTCCTTCTGCCAAAGCTCCCTGTGTACCTGCGAGCATTTGAAAACAACACAAGGTATCTCGGGCTGAAAAAGCTCGGAGGAGGACAAGCAGGACTCTGGGCCCTACCTTCAGTGAGTGCGGGATGCCTCGAGTGTCTTGTCCACTTTCTATCCAAGAAGCATTTTGGCGTCAGAGATATCTCTACGATACGATGAGAACGTGTCTGCAGAGAGCTGGAGGCAGCACAAACAATCCGACATCGAAATATGGAGCCGTCGTCGCACCAAAGACGCACAACGGAGATTACCTCATGGCACAATGCAAACATCCGTCGATCGAACTGAGAGAGAGAGGAGAGGCTGTAGAGCTGCATTCTACTATCGCCCTCTTTTCATCCCCATCACTGCTTTTTATTAACTTTATCCGTTTGCTCAAAGCTTTTCCCCATTAAGCAGTTACATGATCCCATTTCTTTGCTTCTATCTCCCATTACCTCTACTCTTCATCATCAACACTACTCCACAAGCAAGTTGGTGAAGCTCATGAAAGAATAATGTCGAAACCTACCTCTAGGACGCATCTGCGTTGATAATATATTATGAGCCGTAAACAGCTCGAAGCGCTAGCTCTTTGAGTGAGGCTAACTTACTCGATATGGCCCACTTCAGATGCCCACTTAGCCACTAATAAGGAAGACGCTGCGTATACAGCGTTGGGCTGGTATGTAATCGGGTGGGTGTTTGGCCTCGACGGGTAGAGGTAGG
>RCNJ01000028.1_pt1 | contig 122078 bp, 128 predicted proteins | sample 2041171 | NCBI WGS metagenome assembly RCNJ01 (sample SAMN09708213, study PRJNA481090) | feces metagenome | biome: feces | host: Pygoscelis adeliae | place: Antarctica: Rookery Lake | collected 2010-03-01 | reverse complement strand
TCGGGTCGGGGGGGGGGGGGGGGGGTTATCATTTAAGGCGCATGATTTAAAAAGATGGAAATTCGCTGATTTTTACGTTGGATGATCGGTCGAAGCCGCTGCACCATAGCGCCGAAGCGCTGGTATTGGAATAATGTTGAGCGAATTCTTATAATACGAAGCTTGAGATTGAATAACTCGTTGAGATTTGTTTTCCACCGTTTTCTCCTTGGGAATCAAAATGGTGCTCTGGTTAACTGGTGTCTTGTTTGTTCGAGTCACCGGATTCACCTTTCTATTCATAACACAGAGTCCTCTTGTCCCATCAAGTTATCCTTTCTTGATGTCTTGGGATATAGAGTCTTCAACACCATTGGGTACCGACGCACCGTTGATCGCTCAGTACGTACCAGTACATACAGTACTGAAGATCGATCGCAAGGGTAATTTTGAAAATAAAGGCCACTATAAGTGACCAAGCACCAAGCCTAAAGTGCTCCAACCAAGTCAGAGTTCTAGATCTCGCTTCTTCGAACAAATGGCCAACACTACTTCAGACATTGATGCTAAACTAACCGTGGCGGATTGTCCGAGTGAAAATAGATTAACCACCTCGTACAACTTGAGGCATGAAGAGCGAACGCCACTAGACCAAAAGAAAAAATCAACAACCTCGAAGTCAACTTATCATCCAAAGCAACCTCTGATTGGCTCAAATTTGAAAAGGAGTCGACAAAGTCGACGTCGTGCAACTCTCAGCCGCTGTCCATGTCTCACTTATCCCACCGTGTGCGACAACCGGTATCTGTCCTCCCATCGAAGTCCCACCACAATCCCCAAATGTACGGTAGCACGAGGCGAATTTCGGGCTTTGCTCATCCGTCCTCCTCATTTATATTACTCATTGCGTCTAATGTTGAAGTGGTTATTCAGGATGGCAGCTCTCTTCACCCTTCTGTTTTCATGCGCTCACATCCTGAGTAGAGTGGGTTTTAAAGAAAATGCATAACGTCTATAAGTGACAGGGAAATGAAATGTGCAGTTAGAATACTCACCAACCCACTATTGCGGTCATGGTGCTTCTGATCATGGCATTCGGCACCGTGCAGATGTTTGCTCCCTTGGCCGCCGCCATGCAGGTAGACGGCCCTCCCTCGCCGTTTTCGCATCATTCCCCGACATCTTGGATCTCCAAATCGCGGCGGCGCGGGACTTGGTCCCGTATGCAAGTTTACGACACGGAGTGTTGTACGGAGTATGCAGGCCAAAGTCAGCATGGGTAAGGGTGTGGCATTCGAGGTGGGGTGGTGGGGGAATCGGGGTAGCTAGGCGGAATCGAAAAACATGCATGTGATGTGTGATAACCATGGAGACATGCGAGATTCAGCATAGTATCGCATGATTTGCACAACCTCTTGAAGAAGAGATCTCGATCGTACGACGTGAGAGATTGGTATAAGGATGAAGTTGTCTCAGTGTTCTGCCGTTCCTTTGACCCGCTCAGTTTAGCTCTCGATAGTCGACTTCAATGGGAGATACCCTTAGAAAGCTGCGGGGGGAGCAAGATGTTCCGTTTGGGTGGTATGCAGGACGAGTGGACCGAGACCAAGAATAAGGGTATGAGTGGTTGAGGTTGACTACGCCAAGTTTTCGTGGATGATTGTAGCGCGAGACATCTCTGAGGATGGCGGATGCGTAGTAGGCGGGTTGGAATGCGTGGCGGAGGCGAGGCGGACCGCGGATGCAAGGCTTGAATGCACAGCGCCGTGATATGAGTGCTAGGACGAGGGTTGTCGAGTAGTGCTCCGCCGTTTTGGAAGCGAGGGATGGGAGGCATGCCCTGACTTCGCTTCTGTGCTTTGGGATGAAAATAGAGTTCGGAGCGATTCGGAGGTAGTATCATTTGAACGTTCATCGAACTAGGATCTACCCTCCCACATTGGAATCTAGATCGATCAAGCGAAGTTGCAGTGAAGAGTAAAGAGTAAGGAGGATGGCGAAGGCCTCCCGAGGTCGTTCGGACGATGACGATGACCTTCACTGTCACCATCAGGAAGGTGTAAACACATCTCGTCGCTCCTGCCGTGTCCAACAACGTTGAATCTCAAAGACACCCGCGCCACTGATGCCTTATATCTGATCTTACTGTCACTCTTGCGCAGGATCTCACTACTGCCGTAAATTTATAAATTTTCTTGAGACATGGTAAATGTGAAAGGTAAAGCTTGCGTTGTCGTCGTGATACGTAAAACCATTCCTGAGCCGCTGTCATCACAGTATCTCGTACCCTTCTGTCCAATGTGCTCCGTATTGCAAAAATTCCGTGGCATCACACAATCGCCTTATGTAGCAGACCCTTTAGAATACTTTGTTTCGCCATAGCGATGGCCTGTTTGAAAGTCCGCAAATCATTGAGCATTTTGTATTCTCCGTGAAGGGCCCATTTTATCCGTATATCGTGTACGCCTTTCGGGGTCTGAAAATCGCCGTCGTAGATGAATACTTGCGTCTCGGCTTCACAAAAGGCGGTACCAAATCCGTTCGGGATCTCGAAGTATCCTCAGGCTCCGCCGAGGGGATGAATTGAGGGTCATGATGACCTGGCGGTGATATACTAGCAAGACAATCTGACAGCCGCCAGCGGAGGCTTCTTCTGTAAGAGGCAAAGCATCACAGTCACTCAAAAGTCCAGTCAGAAGATGGCGAGTACTTGAAAGAGTGACTAATATTTAGCTATCTATTCGCTAACCACCAGGACTAAGCTCAAATTAAACCACACACCAAGGCACCGCTGACTATAGACCGCAATAAAGATGCACAAAAAGCCCGGAAACGCTCCACGGCTTCTCCCCCCCCATTTTGAGTTCCACCCAATGCAAGACAAGAAGACAGCGTTTGGTCCTGCCGGTATCACTAAGCCGACGTCTTTTCTTGTTAACCATTTAACACCTGTTGGCGTACGTTGGCTGCGGTTGAGGAGTGCGGTGCTCGCCACCATTCATGCTCTGATGAACACAGTCTGGGCAGATTCCTTGCTGTCTCCAAACACGCTTGAGTACTTTGACGCTGAAGCATTGGTGTGCGTCGTCACAGCGGGCAGAGTGACAGTATGAGGAGCGGCGGATTGGCTGGTGGCCACAGGTGTAAACAAATTGCTCGTAGTCGCACATGATGATGGTGAAAGGTGGTGTAGTGGACTGAGGTCGAGTTAGTGAGGCTCATTCAGGCCAGCTCTCTCTAAGGACACACACGGCGCTCATGAGGTGACGAGCATGTACTACCAGAGAATCCTCCCATAACGAGAGGTCACGCTCGGTAAAGCGGTGAAATGCTAAGACATTGACACTGAGGGAATACTGACACTGTATCGGCGTCCCTGCAGTCTTATGTGGCTGCACCGAAGCAGAGTATCGTTCGTTTGTCTGAACGTCTGTCCTCCCAGAATGTTTGGAGATCTTCGGCTCTCGAGATCTGGTACTCATGCGTCAGAACCCGTAGTCTGTGGCCAGCATCTGTGGGAACTTACCAGTATAAAAAAGTTTGGTACCGAGATTTGTATAACGGTAGTACAGATCTGAGGATCTTACAGGCTGGCTGTTGGTAAAGGGCTGATGGCGATGGAGATGGGAGGCTTCTGGCTTGAGGCTGCGGAAACGGAACTGATGATTGATGGAGAAAGAGTATGAAGCCGGTGGGAAGCCACTGTGCTTATATAGAGCTTCCCATACCTGTATATGGCCTCTTTGTGGAGTAACGGCGAACAAAGTAATACTCTAAATCTAGACCCTAGGCCTGCATCCGCGGTTGCATCACGTATCCAACAAAATGGAGGCATAATTCTCCGTTCATACTAGAAAACCAAATCCTTTAGCCAAAGATGCCACCATGTCGCCAAGTCGATCGAGCTGTGCTCTGTTTCTCCACGCGACGCTTGTAGTGCGGCAACCGGGGACGTAATGCCATGCACCCTGTGTACACCTGTCGGATTTCGCAAGCAATATTCCAACCGTAGTAATGGTGCTTTGGAAACTTTGCGAGCATCATGTCGTCGACATCGAGCCTACTGCAGCCCGCCGTAACACAGAATATGGTCGACTTGCAAATTGTTGAGCATGGAAAACAAATGACACAGGGAGTCGATTTGTGTGGGGACAGCTACTATCGGGACTACCAGTCACTTGGAAGGAAAGTGCTAAAAAGTTCTGCTGCATGGGTTCTTCGTATGCAGGAGGTCGCAAACTATGGTGAGAAGGCCTTATGGGTGGACGACTAGCCTTCCTAGTGCACAGCAGGAGTCGCGTTGCCGCTTCGTCTTTTCAACCCGGTAGCTGGGAACAGAATAGATTGGTGACTTTTCGTACCACGATCGGGATCTTCAAGCCGATCCGCAAACTGACAGGTGGCCTGGATGCAGAGACAAGCGATTGTGCAATTCTGAAGCATACTTCATAGTAAGGCACGGTCCGAGTCCCGTCCCGCGGTTGGTAAAGTGACAGCCAGTGAAGACGTGCTCTTTCACATGTGCTTGGAATGAGACATTAACTCGGCCCCTAACGCTGATATTGGACCTTTGACACGGATACGAACTCTCGTCGACTAGGCTCGTGAGCATAAGTTTCTCCCATTGCATATCATGCACCGTCGGCCAATCAATCTCGCGGACTTAAAGTAAGCGAGGTTGATGTAGCACGAAGCTTGCCCAAGAGAGATAGCTGGGCGCGCGAGATTTCTGCGGTGCCGCTCGCAGCCCAGCCAGTGGTTTCACACTCGACGGCCAGCATTCAACGTCTCCTGTAGCTCCGAGGATCGTAATACTGATACAGCCAGATCGCTTGTGGCCATCGACATATATGAGGTATGGAAGTATAATGCCAAAGGGGCTGAAATCTTCAACCAACTGCTTGGAATTTCTGCCCTTCGTCAGAGCTACGCAGACTACTGTATGTATCCACGGCCTTATGCTCAGCGGCGCTTAGAACGGCAGAAAGCTGCAAAGAATAGAAATCGATCGGGGAGCTGCCGGGGAGCTGCCGGTGTGAGGGCTGCTCCCAGATCGCGAATGCTGGCGATTGCCGTGAATAATCCCTGTGGTCATCGTCATATCCTTGAGCACACCAGGAGATTGGTTTAAGAACTTCTCTGAGACACACTCCCAGAATCGGGGTAGCATCCGGTAGCAACCGCGCGGGCGGGGACGGTGTTTGCTTAGCCGGCCCTGCCTGCATGGAAGGACCTAGCATCCATCGCGTATGCATAAAGGGCAGGAACAAATTTTCGCAGCTCGCAATCATCTCAAGGATGGAGGCATTGATTGGAGGAGACAGCAGGGTTAAGAAATGCTTACTACCGACGAGGGGACTGGACCCGCGCAGCACGCTTGACCAGATGATGCCTTCCCTCGAATTTGGCTATACGATACAATGTTTCTGACAAAAATGATTCGGAAGCGAGCCACACTGCTGCTAGGATGCGGCGCACAGGATCAGCATAGTAGAATATTGCGGAAAGATGTCCAATTCGAAGACGGCTAAAATTGAGGCAGACCTACTCATAACACAGCTAGAGAAAAGCAACAGGCTCGAAAGTCGACGAGAACATGCTCTCGCGCCCTCCAAGTTGATCGTGAAGCGCTTCAGCTACTGCTTGAACAGTGGAAACAGCGAGATCGCGTGTTACCAAAGCTCATGCTCGAGGAAGCTCCGAGATCCTAGCGTACTCTGCACTGCCGCGTACCGCATCGAAGTTCGGCATTGTAACTCGTATATCGGCCAAGACCATGACCAAATGACACTGTAGAGGTATGTTTGAGTATATTATGTGTGCGACAAATGCTCTGTCGTTATTGTCTAAGAGCTGGGAGGTTGGACGAAGCACAAAGTGTGATGAAGTGAGGTTGTGAAATGGGGAAAGCTTGGGCGGAAGTGACGCTTCGCTTAATAAGCGCCTCCGAGAAACGTGGTTGGAACACCACGTCCAAACCTAAGCAACAACGTACACATGAAGGCAGAAACTAGCTTCATCAGTATCTGAGAGAAGTTTAAAGATATGCCAACAGAGGAGTGATTTAAAATCTGAAAGATTTGGAGAACGAGCTCGCCCAAAACCACTGCGGAAAATATTTCTTTTGCCAACCGCTTGCTTCAGCAGCATATTGTGGTATCCAAGCTCATACACGGGAGGTCCTGGCGATGAATGCTTGTCTTAAAATGAGACAGCTACCAGCAAGCGCTTACCAATTAACCCACCTTATGTGCTCTCGACCTGAACAAAGCAACAAGAACTCAAAGATTGACATGCTTATTGAAATCTGTAGCAGCTAATCGGGTAGTATCCATCAAACTATTGTTTATCAGCTTTACACACATTTCACGAATCAATGGTGCCTGTGCTGTCAAGCCCAATGCAACTTTCCCATCTGCCGACACCATCTAATCTCGCCCGGGCGATCGTGTACATACGCTCTCCACGGCTCGTCGTTCCGGTGCGGAATATATACCTTTTCATCTGATATATTTGCCCACAAGGTTTGCTGGATGTCTCGCCGGCTTGTTTGTAATATCTACAGGATTTGCCAATCCAAGCAATTCCCTCAATCGTTTCCTCAGTGGCCATTTGCGGGGACTGAGGAAATAAGCTTGTTCGTCGTCCTGATCAGGTTTATCAAATGCACAATTATACGACGAAGAGCAATCGAAAAACACGATACATCGCCAGGGAGTGGCGACTGGAGAAACCACTCGTACATGGTGCCATGCTTGTGAATTGCCCTGTCCACGTTCAGGGTTGTGTCCCAGAAGCCAACGTCGATCTGGATTGAGGGGTCCACCATCCCAAGTCAAATCCACTGGCCAAATCATGACACTAAAGCCGTCGAAGCCACTTGCGGAGATGACTAGTCGTTTCCCAGTAGGCACGCTTCTCAAGGCTGTTAGGAGCCTGTTGGCTGATCTTGTCATATGGTCTGTGGGATGATGTCTCCCGCATGAGTCGCCATAGAAGGCCGTCCGTAGCTGGAAGATCGTAGAAGGATACCTGTGGCAGGACGTGTGCGCCAACTCCAGAGCAGTGGTCATGGTTGAAACGTTCAGCATCAAGTAAGAGCCACCTCTCGTACGCATCTGGTCCCTCCAATAAAGCCTGCTGAGAGGACCGAGCAAGTCGCAAGAGGTAGGCGTCCCACGGGAACATCTGATTGCTGCCCACTCGGTGTCTACGCAAAGCAGTGTGGAATGCTAATTCTCTTGCCATGTCTGCGTGCCATGTTTTTGGTCTTTCTCACATCTTCGGCATTTGCGGATCTTCCACCGCGAATGTCGTCGAGCTGTGCACTGGAACCGCCAACGGTTTGCTGATAATATCCGACTCCAGTGTTAACACCGGTACCATATTGTAGCCTACAAATGAATGAACCTTGCGCCAAAGTCCGAGCCCGAACTAACGCAGGCCACTAATCTCGTGGTCAGGATGATCGTCACCAATTACTGGACTCGAGGTCGAAGTCAGAACGTGGTACCATTTCTCTACTATCCATCCGTACTTCCGCTTCACACCCTTCTCTGCCTTATCCTTCCGATCCCCTCTTCCACACCCGCTCCATCAGTATTCCCTCCCTCTCTCAACCGCTCCACCAGTCACAACCTGGCCAGTCAAGCACCAATCTTGATCTCTGGATCAAAATTTGACGCTCCCTCGACCGTGCCGACGACATTGTAACGTTTGCTAAAGAACGTAAACCAGTCCTGAAGCACACCCTTCTCCTTATCATCTAGATCTTGCCATTCTGGGAGGACGTCGGCGGGGTTCGTGGAGGTCTTTGCGAGAGCGCGGGAGGCGTCGTGGGCGGCGAACACTGTGAGACGCGTTAGTAATGGCCATCTAAAGTAAGGATACGAAAGTTCAAGCACACAGATGACGGCGCGAAAGCGGAGGGAGCAAATTAGACGACCACAGGACCTCGGGGTACCGAGGCGACGGCTTGAGGAGACATGAGGATAGTTGACGGGAAACGAACTTGAATATGATCCTCCTGGCTGGTAAGGCTCCTTCTTTCCGACATCGAAGACTATGCCCTTGATTGCTACATAACATGGGTATCCATTCGTGCCTAGAAACTGGTTAACGTCCAGACTCCTTTTATCACATCCATTGAACGCGGGGTAGTTCAAGCTTACCATCGCACTTTGACAGGTACTCGGGCGAGATAGGATCCGTTTTTGGTGGGTTGAGCTGGACTGGCTCTTTTGGTTCGAATTTGCCTCCTGCCATTCTGACTTTATCAACTGTATATATGAACAGGTTTAGAGGATTCGAGAAATATGGAGGATATCTAGAGCTTCACATGCCCGAATACCGAGGGAATGGTGGCGTAGAGGGGTGTTCGGATTAGATAGAAGATAAGATGGATCTCACGTTATCTCTTGGCGGCGATATTCTGGGGGAGCTCTCAAGGTTCAAGCTTCATTGGTCTTGCTAACCAGTCAACAATTTCAGGCGCTGACGATGGGATTGAGCTCAATTTTCAACACCAACCCCTCATCATAAAGCTTCGGTGCAACTCTATTCCAACGACATCTCCACAATGATGCGCCCAGCGTTCCGCGCGCTCTCGCGACCGGCTCTCACGAGCACCAGGGCCTTACGTCAACCACAGACCTCACTTCACACCCTCCAAACAGTTTCCTTACGCCAATCTCAATTGTCACGATCGAAAGCACAAAATCAAGCACAATCCGCAATCCGGCAATATGCGACTGCGCGCGCGAAAAGTCCCGGCTCACCATGGAACGCCATGAAGATCCTCTTCCGCGCCTACCCCTACTCTGTCTCTCTCGCCGTGGCCATCATCCTCTTCGGCTCCGGCGTGCTCCTCTACAGCAACTACATCTACCACACCTACATCGTGGGCGCCTTCCACAAATTCCCGGAGCCCGTCGCCAAGGAACTGCGCAAAGCGCTGTTCTACACCAACCAAGACCTGCGGCCTCATGACGCGCTAAAGTACTATAAGAAAGCGCTGAGGATCAGTGAGGAGATAGGCATGGATCCGTTTTCTGATGAGATTCTGGGCGTGAAGATTCAGATGGCTGCGTTCTTTGAGAAGATTGAGCAGAGGGAGAAGGCGATTCAGGTTTTGGAGATTGTTAAGCGGGATTGCCTTACATGGATGGAGGAGTTGGGGATTAAGGCTGAAAACATAAGCTCCGGAAAACGGACCAGAGTCCTGGCGAAGACGGTGCAGATAAGCACCAAGCTGGGAGAGCTCTACGCCTCGCCCTACGTGATGCGCAAGGACGAAGCGGAGAAGAACCTCATCTGGGCCGTCGAGACCGCGCTTCGCGAAAGCATCAGGAGGCAGAATGAGGGTGTGAAAGAGGGAGAAGGCGAATGGATGGACCGCGAAGCAATCGGCATGACGATGGAGAATCTGGCAGGCACATACGAAGAGAAAGACGACCATGAGCTCGCTGCACCGCTGTACCTCCAAGCCATCAATTTGAGCCCGCTTAAGAAGTGCCATACTGCTACACTGAGTAAGTCTCCCTTCCTCCATAGCGCCTCCGTCACTCGCTCGCCAACGGTACGAATAGGAGAGATAAGGCTAACAAGTCAGTGAACAACCTCTCCATCTCCCTCGCCCAACAAACGCCCACCTCGCGCATGCACACCGGGCTCACCCCCTCCCGCGCCGTCCTCGTCGAGAACGCGAGGCAATGGGCAAACAAAGCCATTGAGATCGCCACCACCATCACACCTGCCGAAGGGAGAGATGAGGAGTGCGATGTCGCGTGTGCGGTCGCCACGCACAATCTTGCCGAGTTTGCCGAGATGAATGGCGATATTAAGGAGGCGCGGGTTAAGTATAGCGAGGCGAAGTACTTGGCGAAGGCGTTGGGCTTCGATGAGGGAGTGAAGAATGCGGAAGGTGGGTTGGGGAGGGTTGGTGAGCCGTGAGTGGGATGGAAGGTGAGAAGTGGTGGGTCTTGTATAACAGATGTATCAAAATCAAGGCGTAAAATATCAATGAGTTAAAACGGGTTGGATAACAACCATTCGTTCTATCAAGCTAGCCATACCAGCGCGAACCAGTTAAGACAATAACGATACAGTTCCAATCTATCCTCCTCTCGCTCACTGAACCTCCAATCCACATTCCCACGACATCGCTTTTCCTTCCTTGCCTCACCCAACCCATTTCCCCTCACCACCTCACTCCGCGTCTCTCCAACCAGACCCCAAAACACCCTACTCCCTAGCTCCTCAACCCCCTAAGTCAGAACGCCAAGAGATTTACAACCCCCTATGTCTCTCCTGCCCACTCACACTCCCATGACGACTCGCATGGTTATTGTACGTATCCGTATGGGTCAGAACTGGCTCACCAACCGACCCCCTCATGACAGATGGCGGGACGGCCGCGGCATCGTGCACGTCCTTGTAGGTGTAGTCCGCTGACGACTTTCTGGCTCCGGTGCGCGCGTTGCCGTCGTTGATAGTGGAAGTGGTTGGCCGGTTGGCACTCGCGGTGGAATTCTTGCCTTTGCCGCCGACGAATGGGAGGGCGATCTTATGGTGGTGGGTTTGGGTGTCGTGGTTGGTGTCGTGAGTGGTTGAGTAGGATGACTGGGTGGATGAGGTGGTGTTGTCCCTATTGGAGGGAGCCAGTTAGTCGAAGGTAACAGATATTTGAAACTTGGTAGCATCGAAATTGAGCTGCGGAGGGAAGGTACGTATCAAGTTAATTCAAGCGAAAGCCGGAGAATTCTCAACTCCCAAAAGTGAGCTCACTGAGCGAAGTCGAAGCAAAGGCACAAAGATAACCATAAAGGTGGCTCGTAGACCATGCAGAATATATGTCATAATATCAAGTTGATTCATTGGGTATAATCAAATCGCTATCGCTAACTAGAACGGAGCTCAAAGACTCTTCGCTCTCAAAGGATCGTTGTGATCGTCTCATCTCATCATTCGCATCGCGCTCAATCACTCAGGGGAGAGTAATCGCTTACGCGTGGGTCTTGTCGCCTCCGATCGTCTTCGAGCCATCACGATCGCTATCTGGAAAGGTGTCAGTTTAACTGCTACAGATGAGCTCGGAAGGAAAATATTGCTCACCAACGCGAGGATCAGCCTTGTTCATAAGATCAGAGTTGTGTGGACCAGAGGTGTTCTGAGCAGACCCGCTGCCTGCGGTTGCGTGGGTCTGGGCGTTGTGGCCGGAGCCCATTCCAGAACGGCCGTCTCTGTCGGAATCTTGTGGTGTGTTAGATAAGTGCCAAAGGGTGCTCATAAGTTACACTTACCAACCGTCGGATCGGCCTTGTTAGCCGTGCTTGGGGAATGTGGGCCAGCGTTGGTGGAGTCACCATAGCCGGTGTGAGAGGAAGAGCCGTAGGTACCGGTGTTACCGCTGGAGCGAGTGTTTGGGCCGGTGTAAGTGTTGCTACCGACGGTGTGGGAAGAGCCGGTCAAGCCAGAGCCGGTGCCAGTGTGAGTGCCGTGGCTACCAGTGGCACCGGTGTTGTAACCGCTGCCGGTGTTTGAAGAACCGGTCAAGCCAGAGCCGGTGCCAGTGTGAGTGCCGTGGCTACCAGTGGCACCGGTGTTGTAGCCGCTGCCGGTGTTTGAAGAACCGGTCAAGCCAGAGCCGGCGGTGCCAGTGTGGGAGGAACCGGTCAATCCAGAGCCGGTGCCAGTGTGAGTGCCGTGGCTACCAGTGTTGTAACCGCTGCCGGTGTTTGAAGCGGCGCCCATGTTGCGGCCTCCGTCACGGTCCGAATCTGGAAGTGTGTTAGATAACTGCCACGGTGTGCTCCGAAGCGAAATATTTCTCACCAACGCGAGGATCAAGCTTGTTAGCGACCTTGCTATCATGTGCACCATTGTTGGCAGTGCCAGAGCCGTGCATTGGAGCGCCGGCCGAGTATGGGCCAGACTGATTGGAAGAGTAACCAGTGGCAGTGTTGGCTGGCTGAGCACCGTGGGCTCCAACAGTCTGCTGATGCTGTCCGACACCGTGGGAGCCGGTGTTAACACCGGATCCATAGGCTGCACGCCCATCACGATCGCTGTCTGTAAATCATATTAGTCAACAGTAAAGTGTGCTCAGAAGCGAAATATGACTGACCAACTCTTGGATCCGTCTTGTTGCCGATGTTGCTATCATGTGGACCTGCATTGGTCGAACCGTAGGTGTTGTGGGATGAACCAGTCAAGCCTCCAGCACCAGTATGAGTGCCGTGGGTGCCGGTGTGACGGCTGCGGTCAAGATCGCTATCTGGAAGGAGTATTAGTTAACTGCCAAAGTGAGCTCGAAAGCGAAATCACTGACCAACTCTTGGGTCAGCAGCATTGCCGGCACGGCCTGAGTGTGGTCCTGCGGTTCCTTCTTGGACACCCGAGGTGTTGTGACCAGTCACCCCAGTGTTAGAGTAGCCGGTGTTGTGGCCCGCGGTATGAGTTCCAGCAGTTCCATCAAGACCAGTCTGTCTGTTGCCATGGGAGTCGGTGACACCCTGGGTGGAGGTCGAGGTGGTGTTGGAGGTGGTGGTGTGGTCACCGGAGACGGCGTCCTTGATCTTGTTGATGAGTCCAGACATGTTGACTAAGTGATGTGGTTATGTAATAGTTGTGTGCTTGTTGTTTCGGGTATTGGGTATTGTAGTATCGCTTTGAAGTTGTTGTTCAGTGTTTGACTGTTTATGGTATGAAGAAGGAAAACGGAAGAGGTGGGAGATGGGTTTACTTATAGAAGGTTACAGGAGGTGTTGGACTTAGATGATGCAAAAGGTCGATATTGTGTTCTTGCCTTGCTTGCGGCTGTCTGCCACGCGATTGTCTCACTCCCGGGCGGGGCAAGCACGAATGAGGGGTCGATCTTGCACAGAAACCTGCTTAGGGAGAGACCTGACATCAAACACAGACCAGTTTCGCTACAACATCATCACGCCAAACTAGTTTAGGGGTACTGATGTACACGGGATACCCACAGTCCAGTGCCAAATGTTGGTATTCTTAGCAAAATATTTGGACCCTGACACAACAATACCCATAGTATTTTGGCACTAAGGCCACTTTGAAGCCAGAACGACGTCAATTGTTCGCTGACAGAAACCGTCGTGGCAGCCATCAAGGTTGCGAAGCCTTCAGAGACCAACCCCTCCACAGTAGTCCCGCTATGACGTTATGCCTACGCCACACCCCAATCCCACTACTTTATATGTGTGGCTGATCTTAGAACAAGCTAATGAGAGCTCGTTTCCATTCTTGGCCGGATCGGCAGAACCTGCCCAAGACGACCATGTGGCTGAGCACTATCCTGACCCCGCGATTCCATCTCCATCGCCCGCACTAAGGCTGCTGAGAAAGGAAGTTTCTCATTCTCTTCACCGCGTTCTCGCCCATCGGACATTCGCTGTCCGCAATCTTAGCTCGCATACGCTCAATATCTATGTCCTTCCAAGCTATTAGCTAAGAACCCAAGCTCGTCTGGCGCGGCCCTCCACTACCTCCTGTCCAGCTCTCCGTCTTCCAATCACTTTCCACAAAACCTCATCGTGTATCCCACACTATTCCCATCACCTGACCCTCAAATCGAGCCACTCTCCTCAACTCAAAAGATGCTGAAAAAGAAACCATCATCTCGATCGAGTATCGATCTCCATTAACCCGCCAAGACACGTAAGCTCCCCCACTTTCAGTTCCATCACTGCGAGACTGAACGCGGCTTCAGCCGGACTCGACGTCATTGCCGTTTGGCATCTTGGCAGAACCTCTCTTGGTGTGGATGAGGGGTTAGGTTTGGCTATTTGGGCATTAGTCTACGTAGTGGAGGGGATTACTGAGGCACGAATGACTCGATGGCATTCTAGACCTTCAACTTTGTCCTCGTGTAAGGCCCTCGCTCAAAGTCACCTCTTGGATCTGGTCTCTGCCTCAGACTAACTCCTCCTTCGACCTCGCTTCCGCCTTGGTTTGACTGCTGCTCACAATCTCTATCCCGTCCATTTCGAAGGTGGCGGGAGGTGGCGGGTTCTAAAAGGTCACCGCGAACCACAACTGAGCTCGTCCTTGGTTGCAAAGGAGCCAGCGATGAGAGCATTCAAGCCTCGAGCGCCTCCGATCTACCAGCAAGATCACTACCAAGCTCATCTTTCAAGAATCGCCTTCTCTGTACTCTCTTGCTTTCTGCCACCGCCTTGTCTCCATTCTATCTAATCCCTCCTCAAGCCCGCCTTCTGACCCTCGCCTGTTGCTCTGGTCACTTCACAATTTACTCCGCAGCCTAGCTTTCAACCGATGGACAACGAAAGGTATCGACGTTTAATCACAATCTCACTCAAAAATCATCACACTCAAAAATCAACACTCCAAAGTCGTAACAATGTCTAACTCGCATCCCGTTTTTTTTTCAGTTTCCAAACCCCGTAACTTTTATTTCCGCCCTCTCAGCGACTATCAACGTCCAATGACTCTCTTCCCTTCTCTATCCTGCTCCGTTGCCTTCCTAGCGAATATCAACGTCCATTAACTCTCTTCCCTTCCCTATCCTGCTCCGTTGCCATCCACCGCCCACACAATAAAAGCCTAAATCAGCACGTAAGAAAAACAGCCGACTCGCATGTTTGAGCTTCTTGTGATTTTGGTAATTTTAGTGATTTAAGCAAGATCTATATATCTGGGTAGATTCTAATCATCGTAATTTACGTTCTGGCAGTTGTGGAGAGCAAGGTAGAAGGCGAGGGAGGACATCTCCGTGACGACTTAAGAAAAGCTCGAAATTTTAATTAATCCAAGACCCTAACCAAAACACCTCATGGTTCTTTGGGCCTAAAATCATGCTATTGGGAAAGAAAAATGGACAACAAAAAGTCGTTCTAATTTCCATCCACCGTGACAAAACAATGGTAGCATGAAATTTATGGACCGAATTTCACGGGAACAAAATGATGAGAATAAAATAGAGGTTAGGGTTGGAAATATATTCTTGAAAAAAGGGGCAGAGAATTCATGCTTCATGTGTGAGGAGTTTCGAATTAAGGTTCTTAGAACCCGATTATTTGGATGTAGGGGAGTGAGGATCTCTCCGCCATTCCGCTGTGGAGCGCTGTCGGCGGGAGGTAACACCGGCCAGCAATCGGCGTCCTCAACCGAATCCTGTCCCGCGATGACTGAGGGGATGCCGATTTCAAACCTCATGTTTCCCACTTTACGGGTCCATCAGCCCATTCGTGAGGTTGATAGGCAGTGAGGGATGAGGTGATAGGGTTTAAGGAGATTAACGAGCGCCATCGTCCCGTCAGAGTGCATGGTCGATTGTGACACAGACTGAAGGCTGGAGACGAGTGGGGGGGGGGGGCGGGGTGGAAAGATGGACAAGCCAAATATATTGCTTTGACATCTTGAACCTTTTACGTTTTGACACTTTGACATCCTTCAAGGTTAAATCGACTTCTTCACAGTACGCGCAGTGAAAGCATCCTTATGGCGGAATCAAGTACGTCCTGCCATTCTTCACCTCCCGTCGCGCAGCCCACTTTGTTCGTAGTAATAAGCATGACACAGTCATGCTCACATGAATACAACAACCTCAAGGCGTTTGGAAAGGGATACTAACCATCCCAAAGTATACATTGTCCTCGGCGCAGGCGTTATCGGCCTCACGACCGCGTTGGAGTTGAAGACTAGACAACCAAACTCCCATGTTATCGTTGTCGCCAAGCATCTCCCTGGCGATTTGAGTCTGGAGTACACGAGTCCATGGGCTGGGTTTGTCTCCGCTCCTCCTCCACTTCCTTTCTCTGACCGACCTCTTTTCCCATTGCCATTTCGCCGACCCGACCAGAGGCGTGGGCAGTGCAAATTGGCAGGACTAACATAAAGACAGAGCCAACTGGTTGTCCGTCGCCACGGATAACGGCCGCCAAGAATCCTGGGACGAAGTGACGTACGGAAAGTTGGGCTACCTAGCTGACAACGTCCCTGAGGCCGATGTCACAAGGATGCCGATTAGGGCGATTTTCGATAACGAGCGAGAGAATGCTGGCGTTCTTTCTCAAGGCACCGGCAAAATCTGGTATGATGAGTTGACTGGAGGCATTAGACCAGTTGACGAGAAGGAGTTGCCAAGGGAGTCAAAGTTTGGGTTTGAGATTGATACTTTTGTTATGAATGTCACGTCGTATCTTCCATGGCTGCAGACCGAGTGCCTCAAGGCGGGGGTTGACTTGAGGAGGAAGATCATCACAGACATCCAAGAAGTGTTTGACGAGTTCCCGACTGCCAAGGGGATTGTCAACTGTACCGGGTTGGGCAGCTATCATTTGAAGGGTGTTGAGGATAAGAGTCTTTATCCTACTCTTGTAGGTGCTCTCCCTCACTTTCATTGGCCTCTCTTGGCCATATCGAACTGTAGACGCTGCATGAGTTGGGATGGGGATGAAAGATGGGGCACAAGACAGTTCGGGATGTAAAGTGCTAACTCGGTGCCAGGGACAAGTGATGCTCGTCGAGTCAACACACGTCGACATCAAGAAGATGTATTTCCGCTCCCCAGCACGCACCCACGCCGACACAACATACGTCTTCCCGCGCGGCGAGCACGGCGGTATCATTCTTGGTGGCTGCCGCCTCGACAACCAATGGGAGGGAACCGTATCCCTCGAGTTCGCGGAAGACATCAAGCGTCGTTGTTGTGCTTTGGCGCCGGAGCTGGGGAAGCCTGAGGATCTCAGGGTTATCAAGCACGGTCTCGGTCTCCGTCCCTCCCGCAAGGGCGGAGCACGCATCGAGCGCGACGACCGCGCCGGCAGGAGACTGGTGCATAACTACGGGGCCGGAGGCGCAGGATATCAAGCATCTTGGGGAATGGCGAAGGAAGCTGTTGATTTGTTGTTGGCGGGTGGCAAGCTGTAGAATGCGCGGTGACGACCGGAGAGAGCTTGTATAACCAATTGTTATGTATAAGACTCGTTTGCGCTCGCATGAGGTGCAATCGGTTTGTATGAGTCATGTGGATGAGAGACTGCGTGGTTGGGTCGCGTGGTTAATGGTTCGCGTCTGGATTGGAAAAAAAAGTGTGACTCCTCTGCGGAGGGATAAATCACATAAGACAGGCGAAGCTGTTTGAAGTGTTAGGAGGGTAAAAGGTCCAGGACCTGCAAGCTTGATCGTCGTATATGTGAGATGCGATATATCTGTAATATATAACAAATTACCTACCGCCGCGAATTCCGCACACGACACAACGCCTCGTTTACACCACAAACCTCTGCAGAGCAAACCGGCGCTGCCACCACAGAAGAATGGATCAGGTATACCCAACGCGGGGAAGCCTCTGATGCTACTATGATGACCCAGTGGGCGACGGACCTCGAAACACTGGCTGGGCCTCGCCGGGTCTGGTGACAATCTTACATGACGATCCTGTTCTGCCGAGATAAAAGTAAGAGCAAACAGCCGGGCCTAGACGACATCGCCAAGTATCGAGAGGCATCGTACGAAGCAACGCCTGAACCAGAACCCCCTATACGAGTACCTGGTAAAAGCGCACATGAAAGTCGGCCAACTGTGCGTGGGGAAGTTCAGGAATTGGATGGTGCCATTCAAAGAGCGCCCGGATGGGACCATTATCAACAGCTCGTTACCGCCTCCGTTCGATAACCACGAGGAGATGCTGATTATGCGCGGTGCCGCGATGGTAAAGTTGCGAGGAAAAGATGGCAACCGTGTAGCCTTTCAGCGACGCCGCCACCTTGTGCGCTTCGCTGTTGGAGCAGACCAGAGCCGCAAGTACTATGGATGGGTCAGCATTGAAAACACACCTTTGCTTATTGTGCGTGCAGGAGATAAGATGTGCATCACATTTGACATTGACCCGACGGCGTCAAAAATGCCGTGACCAGGAGGCCGCCGTGATGGTGACGAAGGGGAATGTAGCCTTGGGGATGGAGTTCCGATGAGTCGTCCACTGGAGCCACGATCCTTGAACGTGGGCTGGAACGATCAGACGCCCCGCGCTCTCAGACACACAGCTAAAGTCAATCGGCGCGTTTGGGCCCTCACTGCCTCATAAAGCCAACGTCATGGAATTCTCCAGAGTCCAAGAGTTCTGCATCGCCGCATGAAGACGACGCAAACCAGGCAGGGCAGGCTAGGATACGGCGAGGTAGCGGAAAAAGCTCGGATTTGCAACGCTCATTCATAGGTCGCTGGCACTGAAAAGACGAGCATTGCGAGATGATATGATCAAGGCCAAGATCGAACATGACGTGGCGGGGCATTCAGGGCGAGGAGGCTGGGACGTGGTGTGTTTAGGGACGAGACAAAGTCTGGTCGCAGAGAGGGCGAGAAGGAAATTACATTGGGGATGGGGATGGGAAGGCTTCATTACGGAGGAGTGGTTGAGGAATTGGTTGGACAATTTGGCCATTTGGGAAAGTCGACAGATAAGTAGTATACTAAAAAATGAAACAACTATCCCCTAACCAGTTTTCCCCTGCAGCAAAGTCTTTGATGCGTCGAGCGTTCTGACCCACTGAGTTGAGGCCAGGCCCACGATATCGCCAAGCCTCTCCCGCCAAAGAGGCGGCTGGTGACGGTTCGGAGAATAAATAAGGTTCATCGGTCGGCCGCGAGTTTCGCTGTGGCACCATGGAGATTGCAATCTCGGCCTGTGAACCGGTTTACCGCGGGCGCTGGTAGAGTAGGCCGCTCCGAGATGAATGAAAGCTCAAGCTTTGAGCTGCTTGCCTCTCGTGCATGAACTGCATGTCTCTCGTGCATGAACTGCTTGTCTCGTGCATGAACATGCCGGCGTCCGCGAAGACGAAAGCGCAAAGACAGGAAGATCCTCGGGTATCGAACCTCCAACCTGGAACAATCGACGATACCCTCCGCACGTTCGCTCCCTTATCGGTGGGCAGTCCCACATGTGAGACCCTACGAGTTGTGAAGCCAATGAAAATGCATAAAACCATTGAATTGATAAACGTGATTCAGAGCGCAGAGGTAAATCGGACGATGAGGAGCAAAGCATGGAAGTGTAAAGTCGGCAGTTAGAGACAGAGGGCGCAAAATATGAAAATGCGGTGAGTCAACAGAAACTAAAGACGTTTGTTTACCTGAAAACTCTGCGGTTGATTTTTACGCGTCGCGAGCCTGGGGCGTTTGTTGTTTATTGTTTATTGTTTATTGTTTATTGTTTATTGTTTATTGTTTATTGTTTGTTGTTTGTTTGTCATTGTTGATTGCTGATCACATATCTGTCGGTCGCCCTCGTCCATTTTTCTCCGTCTTGGAAAGGGTGAAGAAGGGGTTCGAGTTTGCCATCATCCGTCAATTTTTTTGGGGGTTTTTTTTGCACGTAAACTCTCTTATTATTGCCCAGCCCACAGCGGCACGTCAATCAGTTGTCAATCTGCGCAATGATGCGCTGGTCCATAGTGCAGACGTCAAGATAGGTAGCCGGCGTGGTGGTGTTTATCGATTGGCAGTGCTTAGGATGATGATAGGGATTTATAGGGATTGATAGGGATTGATAGCGATAGATAGCGGTTGATAGCGGTTGATAGCGGTTGATAGATACCCTGATGGACGCTGTGGATTCTTGTGTGGTGGGGTTGGGGCCGGACCGTGTTGGTGCCCGCTTGCCGCTGTGCACCGCTTGTACAGCATGGGGTGCAGACGCGCTGAGCCTAGAAAGAAGAAAGATAGAAAGAAGAAAGACGCAGAGAAGATAGAAGCGGAGAAGAAAGACGCGGAGAAGGAGAGCAATACAGCCTAGTGATTGATGCCGATGATGATTATCTGTCCATATCCATTTTGAAAGTTGACAATGGGATCTAAATTAGATCGTTACTAGTAGAGCACGAGGAATGATTCGAAGCAAGAATGTCAGTCCCGAGCGTGGTCCGGAGCGTGCTCCCCAGCATATGTGTCCGGCACTGCCTCTTCAGATCACGCCCCGGACTGTCTCGTCAGATCTTTGTTATAGGCCACCCCACACAGACCGAGACTGGCTTGATCGGGGGTTAGAGTAAACAGACCCATGAGTCTTTCTATTCCTGCCCAAAGAGGCGTTCGAGGGCACGTTGATGCATAATTGCGTGGAGGCTGTGATTGGCTGGTTGTGGACTCAGAATAAACAAAGCCGTTTTGGCAAGTCTGACCAAGGCAAGGGCTGCTAAATGTTTCTTTGTGGTCATCCTGCATGAGACACGTGAGGGTAGGGAGGAGAGGTATTTGATTGATGTGGTAGATGCTTTGTCAACCATCTTAGCTAGATTTATCCGAAGAAACTTCACTTTTTGAATCAAAGTTGAAATTGTTAATTTAAATGATGATGATGCTGGTGGCTTGGATGATGTTCGGTCTTCAGGGTCGCCGCTGTCTGCAAGACGCGTCTCCCGCTGTGGATTGTCCCTGCCACGCTTATCCCAATGGGGACGTGGGTGTAAACAATGGGCTCGCGACCAACTGCCCCAGGCCTCCCCCCCCCCCGGGCGCGTTCAAGGTCTATCAGACGAAAAGTCCGTCGACACACACCACACCATACATTCGCCAAACGACAATTTTTACAAGTACTTCTTTCCGGCGCATATATTTGCAGCGGAAGGCATTCAATTATTGGCGCCAAAAAGTGTGCATTCCGTTGCTGAGCGCTATATACGCTTGCGCAACTTAAAGAGCTTGACTCGGCGCGCATCGACCGACAAGACACAATAGGTGCCAGCACATCAACCAGCGCGGCAGCCGAAGCGCAAGAAGGACCCAAGTCTACCCCAACATTCCTTCCACCACATTGAGACACCAGTATATACGCGCCCCATCACGCATTACTGCCACTTCCGACACACAAGAGGATCACTCAAGACAACCCACATCCACATCCACATTCCTCGCACAGCTCCGCCTCAGTAGCTGCTTCCCAGCTGTTATTGCTTGCAACTACGATCCCTTCGTCGCAGCTTCCGAAAAGGCGGTGGGCCAAGCTATATACCGCCCTCACACACCACAAACTTGGAAAGAAAACACGTACGACTATCCTACGACTCTCCTACGACTTTCCTACGACTTTCCTACGACTTTCCTACAACTCTCCTACAGCCGAAGCTCTCGCCAGCTGTTCATACACGACTATCTGGGCGATCGACATCTCATACCAGCTTACCGCCTATTGTATCCATGACACGCGGGATCTAATTTCCTTCAGGAGCTTCGACATTGCTTCTATCCCAGACCTCGTCACAGGTATCCGCCGTGGTATTATTCACATTCCAGAAACAATGTCATACTCGAATAGCGGGGGAGGTACTTTGACGCTACCATCGCCGACCCACGTCAGGCACGTCGATGTAACCTCTGCAGTGAGATCTCTCAGACGCTCGCTATCTAGATCTCCATCCAGGTTCGCATTGGGACAATCACCGGGTCAGTCGCCGAAATCGCCACTGTCTCCAACTACTCCAGGCTCGCCATCGCCGTCCAAGCTTGGTCCAAGTCCTATGGGATTCCCAGGCGCTACTACACATGCACCATCGCCATTAGCGACTCCATTTCCACCAAGCGTCAAGCTGTCGCTCAGATCGGCCAGACACAAGACACCAAACACACATCCAAAGCGCACTTCTCCGAGAAGTCCACTGAAGCGCGTACTGAGCGAGTCGCTTGCTCGCGCAAATAGCCAAGTCAGCACCCCAACGATGTCATCAAGCTTCAACGACGAGAACGCGGTATCGCGAAGTATGCCGAATCTCCAGCGCAAAAGTTTTGAGAAGAAGGCTCAACAGAAGTCGATCTTCAGCATCGAGATTCCACCTCCGGTCAACCAACCATTGGCAAGATTGGATGCCGACATCGCAAATGGCGCATCGGCACCAAGCCCATTGAAGCGCAGCGACACTCTTATGAGCCTCGACCAAGCCGCTCTTGGGACTCCTCTCGCAAAGCGTAGAAGCGTGCACGGATCATCGAGTTTCGACAAGGAGTCTGGCAGCATCTTTGGCACCACGCCAACTCAGCCAAACTTTGATATCCACGAGGACTCTCCGATGAGCAATAACGAGCCGGAACCAGCAGCTGCTCCAACGGCAGCCCCGCCACCAATATTCTCCCCAAGCAACATGCTTTTCAGCAATGTCAGCATGCCAAAGAGATCCTCCTCGCTTCGCAAGTCGACTTTACAACAACGTCAGGAGAAGAAGAGCGCATCTTGGCACAGAAGACAGGCCATGATGGCGGAAGAGGCAAATGGCTTTAATACACCACAAAAGTCAAAGGATAGGCCAAGACTGTCTATGGATCAGTTCATGCCTCCTTCAGACCGTGGTAGCCCGTTCACTTCGGGCCCTCTTCCAAATCCTTCGGCGCACATGATGTTCGGCCAGCCACCAGTAGCAAGAAAGGAGCACCCGCTTGCGCGCGAGATGACCAGCTCTTCGTCAAGTGGTAGCCTCTCGGATGAGTCCCCAACACATGTCCCGGTCAACTTTAATGGTAACCCACGACCAAGACTTGACTTTTCCAAATCTCTACCAGCTGGATCGTTTCGTCCGCAGGCCATTGATGCACTGAGACGCGAGGAGTTTGGCTCGAATGAGGTTTCCACACCAGAAAACTTCAGATCGGCCAAGCCGCTTCCAGCAGCATTCATGTCTACTGGATTAATCTCCAAGGTCAATCATCATCCAGAGCAGCCACCACTTCATTTGCGCCATCTTCGCAAGTCGACCATGCCAGACACTCCATGCAAGAAGCCGATCGGTGGATTCCACACCATGCCATCTCCCGGCCCAGGCAGCATTGCTGCGCAGAGGCTTAGAAGCATGCGTCACTCGTTTGGAACCCCATCAGCACCATTAAGCTTGCATGGATCCAACCAAGGCTCTGCCGTTGCACGCAACGTGTTTGGTAGCGAGTTTGGCAGCAATCGAACCAGACGCGAGAGCTTTCACAGCATTATCAGCGATGACAACACTTCTTCAGACAACATCTTCGACTCTGTGCTTACCGGCGACAACGACATGCCACCAACTCCAACAAAGGCTACCAGTATGAGCCATGAGATCAGTACTGGAAGCCCGAGAAGCATGCGTGGCTCTCCGTTCCAAAGGCCCGGTGGAATGAGCAGACCTACACTCCCGAGAACAAGTAGTAAGTTATGCCTGTTGACTATTTCCTGTGAGGCGGATGGCGACGAGGAATTGGACGTTGTAAACTCTCCTACTGTTTTCCGTTCATCGACTGGCCCTTCTGCCTCGATGCCATCTTTCAGCCGCTCCCGTGCGCGCAAGGGCTCCAAGCCACCTGCTCCACTGTCGAACGGCTCTCTTAACAATGCGTTTCTCAGTCCTCCAAACCCAGGCGGTGCTAAGATTCATACCCAATTCCCAGGTTCTCCAGATTTTCGCACGGATGCTTCCGAGCACAACACTCCACAGACGCCACAGGTGGACAACTTGCCAGAGGATGCAAGCCGCTTGACGATCTCCGGTCAGCGTGTTTTGTCTCGTCAGCACTCGCTTGTTGGTGTTTCCGCAGCAAAGCCACCTCCAGCTACGCCAACTACGAGCACCGGTCGCGATCTCTCCATTCCAGATGGCGGTGTCACTCCTGTGCAAGCTCCAAAGGCTGCAGAGGTTGACGAGCATCTTGCTTCTCGCTTCGAAAAGGTTGAGATTATCGGCAGCGGCGAGTTCTCTGATGTCTTCCGCGTCACCAAGGCTCAGAACTTCTTCTTCAACAAGTCGTCGTTCGCTTCCGGCACTCCGGGCGCTTCAATCACCACTGCCACGCCACCAACTCCAAAGACGCCCAAGGTGTTTGCGGTTAAGAAGTCTCGTCAACCTTTCACTGGCCCAAGAGACAAGGAGCGCAAGATGAAGGAGGTTGAGATTTTGATGAAGCTCGGGAATACCGAGCATGTTGTCAACTATATCGATCACTGGGATTTCCAGGACCATCTTTACATCCAGACCGAATTCTGTGAGGAGGGCAGTCTCGACGGTTTCCTTGCTACCGTCGGCCGCAAGGGACGTCTGGACGACTTCAGAATCTGGAAAATCATGTTGGAACTCGGAGAGGTACGTGCACTTCAATTCATTCCGCGCGACGATGAACACTTTGCTAACACACCCTTTAGGGTCTAAGACACATCCACGAGTCCGGCTTCATTCACCTCGACCTGAAGCCAGCCAACGTCTTCATCACCTTCGAGGGCGTTCTCAAGATCGGTGACTTCGGCATGGCGACTTCATGGCCTGCAGCGCGTGGTATTGATGGTGAGGGGGATAGGGAGTACATTGCTCCCGAGATCTTGGATGGGAAGTATGGTAAGCCGGCTGATGTCTTCATGCTTGGACTCATCCTGTTGGAGATTGCGGGGAATGTTGTCCTGCCTGAGAACGGACCGAGCTGGACGAAACTTCGGAGTGGGGATATGAGTGACGTCCCATCTCTGACTTGGAGCAATGCAAGCTCAATCTTTCGCGATGCGAACGGGATGCCTATCGTTGATGATTCGGATACCAGCATGGACTCCTTCCTCTCCGACGATGAGATGGAGGACATCGAGCTCCCGCAAGGCCAAGGTCGCAAGCGGAACTACAACCCTACCAAGCGCTCCACCTCCCACGATCCAGCCAACTTATTCGGATCGATGAGACGCGGCGAGTTGAGAAAGGCGCCCGCTTTCATGACGGATCAATATGACGCTGGCAGTCTGGATAAGGTGGTGAAGTGGATGATTACCCCTGAGCCCGAGCATAGACCGACTATCCAGGATGTGCTTGCGCAGGAAGGTGTGCTGTGGGTTATGAGGCGGAGGAGAGCCGGAGCGACGGTTTTTGAGGGGACGTGGGGCCCGAGCGAGGAGGTGTTGGGGGAGGATAGTGAGATGGTTGATGTTTAAGCCCGATATTGGGTTTAGGCATGGGGTGAGGGAAAGGGGCTTGGGGAGAGGAGGATACGGTCGTTACCGACAAGGCTTGAGGGGCGACTCTTGGTTCAATTGCTTTCTTACTTGAGAAAAAAGGAGTGGTTGGATTAGGAGTTGCGTCTTGAACACAATGTACACTGCTATAAGGCGACTATGGGGATATGGAGATGGGGGATGGATTACTACTACTTGGCGCAAGGAAGGCTGGATAAACGAATCACGACATGATAGTCGGTGTGGCTTCTTCATGACTGATGGGGAGGCAGCAGCACCGCCCACACACAGCTTTCCGGCCCAGGACTTATGATACGAACTATTACGACTACTACTACGCCGCTGCGAGAGGGGAAAGCAGATACATGGCATTCGGAGTTTCTTTACGACTACTACTACAAGCGCTATACCTTATTGCGATTTTTTTCGGGCCTCATTCTTCGGCATTACGAATGGCGTTTACTTTGCGATTACAACGACTATTATCAGATGACCTTCATGGCAAGAGGGCATCACTGTAACAATATTCATGGCATTTGATTATTGCGGCGTTAGACTGTCAGGGCCAGGCGGGTGAATGAGGGGTATGACTATTACTGGGGAGGAAAGGGCGAGATTTCGACGACGGGCGAGAGATGTTTTGGCAGTTCGTTCGACATCAAACAATTTGCTGAGATCTGAGTTGGCACTTGCTTTGCTGAGATGAGAGAGGAAAGAGAGAGAGAGAGATGCATAGATTAGAGATAGGCCTCGTTGCGCTCTGAGTGAAAGCAACCATTATAGATAGGAGCCCTCAAGGAAGCCCCTTGCGGGGTGGGCGGGATATGATGGTTGAAGAACTTGCTTGACCTCAACACTGTGATTCGATATCAACTGTGAATGTCCTCGATATGAGCCATGTTTATTGACTGCTATCTTTCATCCACATCGTTAGGCTCCACGCACCAAAGTTATAACGGAAAGCCTCTGTAGTCTGCTACACCAAGGGAACGTCTTCGGGCCAGGCCTCATTTTTACAGGAATGATGAGTTGTGGACACTTTGGACGACAACTGATAAGGAGTACTTCTGACTAACGAGAGCAATTCATCTTCGATATCACCACCAATCTTACTCTTTATCCAAGGCCTAGCTAAAAAGTTTGCGCCTCATTGAGACTCTTTCACTGGTCTTTGTCTCCCTGTCAAGGCTGGCTGTCACTGTCTTCGCCCTTTCCGTTCGCATCCAAACTTCGCGCTTGCCAGCGGGTGTGCCCGCCGGCACTGCCGAGACAGCGCCAAACCGCGCTTCTTATTCCGACGACACATCATTTTCTTCTTTGATACATTCTTTTATCCTGTACACGATATCGATATTGCTTTACCTAACGTTTCAAGAGGCTTAACGATGACTGAAATGGCTTCAGGATGCGCTCAGTGGCTTAGCCTTAGTGGAGACGGGGTCCAGCTTTGTGCTTCAAGGTACAGCATGTACTCACCGAGTACGAAAGAGCCACAGCCTTTCTTCCCGCTATACAGAGTACTCCGTCGATATCGCTACTTAATACTAACAACGAAAACAGAACAATATACGGTGGAGCTTACCCGTCCCCTTCTCACTGTTCCAATGCCTTTTTCCTTCATGTCAAGCTGTCAAAGTCGGCACAGACAGCGGCCCAGCCGGCCAAGTTAAGCCACTGGCGGGACACCGACCCCCCAAGGTGGATGTGCGTCATCAGGCCAGCCCGCCAACTGGGCAGACTCCATGCCGCCCACGAAAGGCCAGCGAAGAGGCTCATAGTCATCAGGCCGACCCATGTCTTGGGCTCCAAATGAAAGCTAGTGAGGTACTGGCTTCATCTGGTAGGGAAGGCTGGGAGGAGAATTACTTCATCGTGCTGTGCTGTGCCGTTTTAGAGTCGTCCATCCTGCCCTGAATATCTTCTTAGCCGTCGCATCCTCGTCGCACAACTCCCCCACTCCTAGAGGACATGTTGCACTTTTAACTTCACCATGGATCTTTGCTTTTAGGCACCTTCAATCCTGTTGCACCCAAAGACCGTACTCGCACTGCATACTCGATTACTGCTGTTCTATCATCTTCCTTGCAGCTGTACTCGGCACCGCATCCCGTAAGCACAAGACCTCAGGCGCGTAGGGCATAAAGGGCCGCAGACAAGCAGCAAGGCTCTATCCAAGGCTTTTTCCTAGTCATCACCTTCTTACACTTTTACATTATCGCCATCAAGTAAACTTCACCTATATACGCGACCACGATACACAGCTTCGCGACAATAGCGTGGAGATAGGGTGAGCTTGACGGAGCAGCTTCCGACGATCAGCGATACTGAGCTACCCCGCCACACCTGAAACGCTTATCGCTCACCACATCACCATCACCATCTCACCACAACTCTCACTCACTCATCAATCCATCCACCAAACCACTACCTCAACACCATTCTCCATCACCTTACCATCATCAGTATACCCTATAACCTCAACCCCACCACAAGAGGCACAGCCGGCGAGGCAGGAATAGCCCACCATGCCAGAAATAATCCGCACTCGCGCCCCGCGCTACACAGACCGCGACTACTCCGACGACGAGCGCGGGCTTTACGTCAACCGTGCCCCGCGGGACCGTGGGTACCAGACTGTGCAGAGATATCGTATCCAGCGCTCTCCATCACCCGATCGTACATCGTACAGAAGTCGCTCTCAAGATCGCCTGGAGAATAGTAGGGAGACGAGGGTCCAGCAGGTTGTCGAGAGGGATATTGGGAGAGATGACAGGAGGGATGATGGGTATAGAGGGAGGCATAGGGATGAGGGTCGATACGATAGGAGAGATGATAGGAGGGACGATAGAGGGGTGGATACGGAGATCGTTTATGAGCGCCAAATCGAGCGCGAGCCAGTCAGGGAAGTTATCAGGGAGCCAGAAGTCCGCCGTACAGTAGTCTACGAGCGCGACAGCCCAAGGTACTCTACCCGCGACGTCGCATACTGGGAGCGCGAAGACAGACGCGACGACCGTTCGATGGGCGGCTGGGATAGAGAGAGAGAGGAGGAACGTCAGGTTATCGTGACGCGCACGAGAGAGAGGAGCCCGAGTCCGAAGTATGAGATGGTGACACGAGAGACTGAGTACTACTCCAAACCCGACCCACCGCCGCAACCACTCGTAATCCGCACCCGTGAACGCGCCCCGGAGTCGATTCATCAAAGGATTATTGTTGAGGCGCCGCAGCCACCCCCGGCGCAACAGATTGTGATTAGGGATGAACGGCCACAGTATGAGGTTATTCATCGAAACGAGATTGCGGATAACAGGGAGTTGATTAGACCCGAGCCGAGGACGCAGGAGGTGGTTTATAGGAGACATGAGATCCGCGACTCCTCGAGTCCTGAGGACGACTACCTCTCCGAGCGCCGATACGTGAGACGTGACGGTGACTGGTCAGATGGGGAGTATGAAGACGACCACCGCTACCGCCGCTACGGCCGTGAGGGAGAGGGCAGGTATAAATCCCGCTCCCGCTCCCGCTCCCGCTCCTCCTCAACCCACCACAAGCGTCACCTTGCAGAAGGCGCTGCGGCCGGCGCAGCTGCAGGCGCCATCCTAGCCAATCATAGAAGTAAGAGTCGGCGAGGAGACGGTAAAGGCGCAAAAGCAGGCCAAGTCGTCGGGGGCGCTGCGCTCGGCGCTCTCGGTGCTCAGGTCGCTACAAAGGTGTTGGAGCGGAGGGAACGCAGCCGTCATCGGCGCAGTCCGTCACGCTCACCATACCGCGGAAGAAGACGCAGTGAGTCCCCTGGCTTGAGTAAGAAAGAGAAGTTGGGGTTGGGTGCTGCGCTGCTTGGTGCGGCGCTGGTGGGGGGGAAGATGATGAAAGACCGTAATGACCGCCGTGCCGAGGAAGGTCGTGGACGCACTAGATCGAGGAGTGTTGTGAGGGGCGCGAGTCCGGATCATAGACATTTGGATGAGAAGCATCGAAATAAATCTATGGCGAGGAACGCGGCGCTTGCGGCTGGGGCGTTGGCCGTGGCGAATAAGGTGAGAGAGCATAGGAGTAAGTCCCGTGGTGGACGGGCGAGGTCAAAGAGTAAGAGGCGTGTGGGTGCCGAGATGGCGGCGGCCGCGCTGGCGACGGCGGGCGCAACGAGCCTGTATGAGAGGAGGAAGGCGAAGCAGGAGGCCAAAGAAGAAGCTGCCGGTATCTCGCCAACCCGCGGTAGATCTCGCAGCTTGGGGAGGTCTAGCAGATCCAGAAGCAGGGCGATGTCGGCGTATTCTGATGGTGTGTATGACAGAGATATGGAGCCGCGGGAGTACGATGAGCCGTTGCCTCCAAGAGAAACGTATGTAGAACACCAACAAGATCCTTTGTTATTGCGGGCAAGGAGTAAAAGCAGAGGACCAAAGGCTGATTGGTATAATAGCCGCTCGCGATCGAGATCGAAGGTTAGGAATGTGCTTGGGGGCGCGGCGGCAGCGACGGCTGCTGCGGTTGGGGTGAAGAAGTTTAGGGATCGCAGGGAGAGGAGGAAGAGTATTGAGAGGGATGAGGAGTTGAGAGGACGTGGGTATTCTCCGTACTAAGGGTGTAGAGGCTTCCCGACCCGAGGTGAGCAAGGAGCTAATTTATTCTAAAGGTTCTCTGAGCTCTAGCCCAGATCGCTACTATGATCACAGAGACTCGTTCGATTCCCTCGACTACTCGCCATCCCCACCGCGCGCATCTGGAGGTGCCTACTACGCACCTGGGACAGCGCCAGGTGCGCCAGCGTCAGGACCTATTCCGGGTCCACCTGTAGGCGGTGCGCCGGTTGTTCCACCACCAGGGGCCTTCCACCAGCAGACCACGACGACGGGTTCAAGTCCAGGTCCGTATGATATGAGTGGTGGTGTAGGGCCAGGACCTGGAGGACAGCCGCATGTCAACCCGAATTATTACGATGACAGGAGCAGGGGCGATAATGTGAGTGCTCTTCCTCACAATAGTAAAACGGAGGGTGCGTGATCTCCCTGGCATACGCATCTCGCAGACTTAACCCTTCGCCACGTCCCCAAACTCCCCCACTGCTCCACTACCCACCATTTATTTTGAAATAGCCAGAGGGAAAAAGCTAAAGCTAACAGCCCTCAGATCGCCTAAATGACAAGTACGTCGCTCAACAAGCCGCCCTCCACGAATTATCCTCTGAGTCTGACACTTCCCGTTCTTCCTCCCCTGATCCTGAGCGGGTGATCCTCAACCATGCAACCCTCCACCCTTCTCTCCGTAACCTTGCGCCCATCGCGGCTACTTCTGTGGGGCCCCAACACCATGGACGCCGCTCCGCATCGCCAACCGGCCACGTCTCAGATTTCGCCTCCGACACCGAAATCGTCGATGAACGATCCCGTCATCGTAGTAGTCATAGAGATGGAGGAAGGACGGAGGCAGCCAGGACGCCGTCCACGTCTTTTACTTCGTCTCTTGATAGGGGGCTGGAGCCTCGGAGGAAAGTGGAGAAACCGTCTTTCTTGCAGAGGCTGGATAGGAAGTTGAGGCCGGGGGTTATGCACCACGAGCCTCCTATTCCTCGGTATCGGCATGAGCGTCCTCGCATGTCAGAACGTCGCGCAACATCTTTAGCTCCTGAGATGAATTCGACAGCCCACCGTCGACGCCACCGTTCACATTCGGACTCCCCATCCAGATCTGGAGGAAGGAGGAGGGCACAGAGTGCTAGGAGTGAGGGTCCTACCAACAAATCCGTCACATTCGCTCCACTTTCACCCAAGAGTTCTCAGGCACTGGCTCTCGCGCAGTCAAAACGCGACAGTCCTGAAGTTTCCCCTGATCGTGAGGTGGGAAGGGACCGGGAGAGGGGCGATGGGAGTACGGACTCAGATTCGGGGACTATCGAAGAAGTTCCCCGGCGGTTTGACGAACGCGGCCGTCCTATTTATGACAGCGACTACGATGACGACGATGGGGGCAGAAGAGGAAGGAAAAGGGGCGGCGGTGGGGGACTGAGTAATAGGGACGGAGGAGGTGAAGCTGGAGATGAGATGTCGGGGTTAGTGCAAAAAGCCATCGGTGTTGTGGAGGGGAAGGGGGATTGGAAGGATCTTTTGAAGGGGGTTGTTGAGGCGGCTAGTGGGAGTGCTGGGGGGGACAGGAAACGGCGAAGACACTGAGTGCGGTGAGGCGAGATGACTGATGATGACGATGATTCCTTATTTTATGGTGGTTATTTGCTTCTATACACGGTTGCGCTGTTTTGTCTTCTTTTTGTTGATGGGTTTCGCTTGCTAGTTAGAGTCATGAGAGATGAGATACGAGAATAAGAACGAATTACGAAATCAAAACGTGCCATCCTATCCCTGAAGTGAGGTCAACCAGGCAACTAATTAGCAGATGTCAGCTATGGTATCTGCGTATTCGAATTGTCTCTTCCACAGCATACCGGGTTTTCAATACATTATCCAATAGACTCTGCCGACCGGTTGCCACTATTTGTTTTATCCGTTCTAATCCTCATCCCCCTATTTCTCCCTCTTCCCCAAATCCACGTAGCCACTCAAAACCCCCTCATGTAAACGCCCATAACTACAAAAGATAAATGGTACCTGCTGTTACTACACCGATTGTGCCGCATACTCCTAGTACAGCACCAACCAGTTTCATGTAGCTGGAGGCGTCCAAATCTCGTTCCCCCATACCCCTTGCCGGGCGCCACTCCCTATCCGTCAATACAACACCTAGCCCTTCCTCCATGACTCCCACGTCTCTGCCGCCAACCTCGTTGCGGCCTCCATCCCCGACCTTCATTGCCGTGAATGGGATGGACAGAGGCACGGGGATGCCGGCGGTAGGATAGTCAGGGAACTCCTGCCGTGGGTCATCTGTATAGTGAGCTACCGGGTCGTCATAATACGGCTTGGACGCTTCTCCGCCGCCGTTACCACCACCCACATTCCTGGGACAAGGCATTGAACGGCCGTCGTCGTAATCGCTGCCAGCTGCCTGAGAGCTGGTAAGTGGTTGGCTCGCCGTTGGCTCAAGTGCTGTGGTGATGGAGGCTGAGATGGTCGTGGTGAGGTTTCCCGAGGCGTCGAGCTGCTTCGAGATATTGTCCACTTCGAGTAGGGATGGTGCTGGCGCGGGAGCAACGCCAGCGATAGTACTTTCCATATTCTCTGGCATCCCAAACGGCGAAGGCGGAGCCGAAAGTTGGGCAGAGGAAGCGACCGGGGAGCCGGTGGGCGTAGCCGTGGCCGGTGGCGAGGACTGGCCATCGTACTTCGTCACTTCGTCCTTCTTTGGCTGCTCAGGCGCGGGAAGCGTGGGCGGAAAGTGACCACCTAAATCCTTAATCAGTCCGCGTCCTCACAAACCGGTTGGTGTCCCTTGAATGTGAAGTACCTTCATCAATAGGCTCATGCGGAACCAGCTTCATCGGCTCCTCTTCGGCATTCGAGGCGGCATTCGAGGCAAACATCTTGATAGTCTGGATGTGTTTTAAGTCGGGGGGCTGCATCGGGATATCCGCGATGGCGACAGCTTCCTTCTTCGTAACGGGTTGGAAGAAAGGGAGAGGCAAGAAAATGAAAGAGAAAACAAGAGATGGGGGGGGGAGGAAGATGGAGAGTGGGAAGGGAAGGGAGGGAAAGGGAAGGGAAGTGATGCGTCGTTGATGAGGTGTGCGCGTAATCGAGCTCAGTGATAAATGGTTGACAAGTAGTTGTCACGTCGAAGACGGCTGCCACAGTACAGTACAGCAAGAAGGGAAGGCGAAATGGGTCGTGTATGGTATTATCTATGTCTATTCATTCATCATCATATCTCCCATCGGATCGGCTTTCGTGTCAAAATCTACACTCTCCCTTCCCCTTCCCCAACCCCATCCTCCCCATCACCCCTTCGCCCCCTTCTCCTTCCCCCCCCCCCCCCCACTCCCCCCACCCCCCTCCACACTCACCCGACCCCCAATCTGTGCACTCCTCCACCCCTTCTTCCCCCACTGTAACGGCAGCTCATACCTGACCAGTCCCTGCACCACAAGCTCCCACTCATGTCTAACCACCTCCTTCCACCTCTGATTCCCGTCTTCGGTGCCATTGCCCGGATTTCCTATCCTTATCTCGCCTGCCGCATAGGTGTGTATGTGGCGGAAGGGCGAACCTTCGAAGTATAACGGGTTATCGAACGCCGTGATGTGGCCGAGGAGAAGTAATGGGCGGTCGTCTGGAGGAGGTTGGGTGTCTATGGGCGGGTTGGGGAAGGGGTCAAGGGGGCTGTCGTCCAGCGCCACGACTCCATCATCATCGACTTCTCCCACTACTCTCCCCCATCTCTGTCTTCGTTGAGGTTCCGGCTGGGGTATTCTCGCGCCTCTTCGACGCATTTGAGACTGAGAAGGAAGGATGTCGGACCACCAACTATCATCCCCTGTCGCATACTTACTCTTCGCATGGACACTCAACTGCGCACACTCCACCGTGACACCCAATATATTCGGGTTGCGGGCCGCAATCTCAACCTCAAACATCAACTCTCCCTCACTCGCCAACACCTTCTTAAGCCCCGTAACTCTTACCTCCAACAGGGGCTGCGTCGTCGCGAACAGGAACCCAATTGCGCCGCTTAGCACTATCAGGACCATAATTGATAAGACCAGACACCCGGCGAAACGCGCAAGGAAGCCCTGGCTCTGCCGAGGATAGCGGCGACGATTATGACGAGAGCGGTTGGAGCGGATACTCGACGTAACAAGCGGCGTCCGTTCATCATCCGCACCAAGCTCATCATCATACGGTCCCACCAGTCTTCTATTAAACTTGCCTCCTCCCACCCTCGGACTCGGCGGCCTAGAACTCTGCCTCGAATTCGTGCCTCCGAATTTATTCTTCGCATTCGGAAATGGGCTCTCATTATCAAAAAGACTGGGGTGGCCATTCCCATTCACTCCTCCCCTGCCCCAACGCCCGATGTGATGGTGTCGGATTGTGCCTCTGCCTGTGCCCAGGTTGTTTGCTGCGTCATCGGGCGCGGAGGAGTCGATGGGCTGGGAGGAGTAGTTTGCGAATTTCATGGATTTTTTCATGGCGACGGAGTGGCCGCCTACGGTGCTGGAATGCATGCCGTTTCCGCCGTCCATGCCAGGATGAAGGGATCTGCTGCCACCGCGCTGTTCTATCGCTGAAGCCATGGATGTTGCCGATGGTGTGCGGCTGTGATACCTACGTGGGCGCTCATGATCGGGCGGGTTGGATTCATAGACGAATGTCTCTTCGCTGTCAGACGAATTCGCTTCGTCGACAGCCGAAGCAATTTTTGCCTCAAAGATATCTGCTTTCGAACTCGCTGTGGGTTGGGAGGTTAGTATGTTTCTCACATAAGAAGAAATCTTTCGTCCTGTGGAAATATCCCCATCCTGGTACGCCGGCACATTACCAGCCGGCGGGGCATATGGAGAATAAAACGAACATCCACTCTGGTAGCTGGCAATGCTGCTCGCATAACTGTGTGCATGACTTGTGCCAGGCCGTGAACTCTCACTGCTTTCCCTCCCCCTCAACGTCTCCGCACTACTCTGTCCTCTCAGCTCTCTCAAGTAACTCGTGCTGCTCTTCCGACTAGGAAGAACTTCTCTAGGGTATACCGAACTCGATATTATCGGATGGTCATGCAACCTCGACTTGCTCCTCCGTCGCCCGTTACTCGTAGGAAAATGTGATGTCTCACCACCCGTTGCCGCCACGCTCGGGGCCTTTCGCCTCGTCTTGGTCTTTTCCTTCTTTGGTCGGATGGTTTCTGATGATGGCTTGGCGCGGATACTGCCATTGATTGTGCCGCCTCCGCCGACTGCTACTTGTGGAACGGAAGACACAGTCTCCGTCTCCACAGTCATGTTCTTCGCACTGCTCCCTTCAGTCGGTTTTTTAAACGTGCCGCTCGCTGCCGGCCTCAGTGTCGGTAATGTAGGTCGTAGTATGCCTGATGCTGTCGGCTTCAACTTAACCTCTCCCTTCTTCTCTCCACTCTCCGAGCCACTATCAGCCTTGTCCGCCGCCTTAGTTTTTGAGTTGTGGTCCTTCGATAACACCGCAAGATCAATAGGATTCTGCTCCTCAGCCGTCCCATCAACCTGCCCCGGCGCCGGCGTAGTAGGCTGCGAAATCTCCTGCACAGTCTCCAGCGTCGTGCTAGACGTGCTCGGGCCCCACGTAGGACTCCTTATCGCCTCCTTATCCCTCGGCTTCGCCAGCTCAGGCGCGGTGGCTTGTGTCGGCGTATCCTCCTCTCCATCACCACTTGACGTCGACGTGCTGCCCTCAAGCCTCAGACTCGCTGCCGTAAAACTAGGCAAATCATCTTGTCCCCTCCCATTCTTCACCGGCGGCGGACTTCTCAACCTCGGGCTGATTGGCCACCTGGGCGTCTCTTTAAAATCTGCAGCAGGCACAACGACTCTCAGTTTACTTGGCCCTGTCACCACCTGTCCTTGCGTCTGCGCCGCGTGTGCCGTCAATATCGCCGAATCTGAATAACTAGGCTTCAAGCTCGGCACCGCCGTCCCGTTCAAAGCTCTCTGTATCGCCGCACTACTCGGCACGGTAGTTGTAGTCGCATTTGTAGGTACACTCGCGCTCGCGCTTCTCGACGGGCTTGGGTCCTGACTTGTATTTTTGCTCCTCGGCGCGGTACGGGAGATGGAGGCGCGGCTGCTTGTGCGATCGCGTGCAGGCGAAGGCTCGCGAGACGGCCTGGGAGAGTCTATTTTCGAGGATGCGGCGGAGTCGACGAGCTTCTTTGTCGTAATTATTGGACGTTGTTGTACTGGTACAGGTGGCTTTCGCGCTGGTGCTGCTGGTTTATCCGCTGGCGCCGTAGTAGGTGAGGATGAGCTTTCTGCCGGCTCTGGCTTTGGCGGCGGCTTCATGGATTTGTCGTCCATCTTGTATGCTCTCTAGCCGTATATTCGCCGAGGCGTTGTTCGGCGGCCCGGGAGGGTGCTCTATGATGTATGCCCTCTGCCTCCGCCTCAACAAGTCTTGTCAACACTCTTCGTGTGTATTATGGCCCTCTATGCCGTGTAATGGATACAGTGTTGTCGTGAGCGTCGTGAAAGCCGGTGATCAATACAGAAACAGAAATAACGGCTCAGCTCGTTGTCGTTCCAGGTGTGGCATGTGGATCTGACAGAGGATGGCCAGTGTCCCCTCAAGAGGTCCACTTGGTCGGAATGCTGCTGTGATGAGCGTCGTATGAGCGTCTGGAGCCTAGATGAGGATGTCGGCAATGTTACAGAATTGAGTATGGAAGCTCCAGCTCGTTGTCTCCGCTATGCCTTGTGCTGGAGATGTTGCGCGTGGTGGTGTTGTTGTGTCTGTTTGTGTTCGGAAGGACATCGACACCCTGAAGGGTCTGGTTCGTGGTCTCACTCGTCAATCAATCGCGACGACGTAATCGTAGCCGAATGACAGGACTCAACCACAATGTGGCGCAAGAAGTCTCAAAAGCAACAAGTATCTCGCTTAATTTCACAATCCTACTTCGTTTATACACCGCAACTCTTAATGAACAGTCATCAGCATAAGGTGGCTCTTTTGTTATCAGGTCTCAGCTACAGAGAAGCTCCCTGCGCTACCAACAGGCTACAGCTGCACTATGCGCTGGCCAAAGGGCCAGCCACACTCCTAACCTTTCTAACCCTTCTAACCCTGCGACTTCCAAGAAATGGTCACAGAACATTCCACTGCATTAGTCTAGCTACATCAGCTTGCTTGTCATAGGGGGCCAAATCCCCCTCCGTGACATTCATTTTAGCCTGGGGAATCCATCTTTCTATTCTAGTCCATGTGCCCTTCACGCTTCCGTTTCTTCATTGTTTCCCTCCTTGCTGGCATGTCCCAGACAGAGGCGGTGTCACTGCCATCCCCGAGTGGCTCAAAGTTGAAATGACGTCCCATCCATCAGCGACGACTACTTAAGCTTGAAGGTGGAAGAATGGGAGGCACAGAGAGATCACGATCCGTTCTGGCCAGCACTGTAGTAGATGTTCGAGACCTGCCAGCTGTCACTGTCTTGGCGCCTAGACGAGGACTCAAGCAGATCAAGATTCTGTGTGGGGGGACAATCAGTCGGCGCAACCTCTTAGCCATGAGGGCTTCTTGGTACTTGAGTGCAAGATCACGAGTATTCGAGGATGTTTCTCTGGTCCCACGGGGCGTAACCACTGCCAGAATGCACTCTAACCCAGCCACCGGCAGCTCTTATATTACTAACTAGTTAGTGCCAGAGTCAAGAACAGTAACAATTCTCCCGTGATGACGATAAACCTCTACAAGACTGGCACGAGGACAACAGACACGAGTCAACCGAGGCAATAGCAAGCACACCGAAGTAATCAGACACAGCAACGCAAGAAGAGAAGGATGCATATAAGCATATCTCATTAGAGTTCATATGTCATTGCACTAACCACGCATCGTTATGGGTATCAGAAAACACAGCACCTACTAGCTACCTTTCAACCTGGTAGATTGCTCTTCTCATCCAATTGTCTTCGTCCCTCCGTCAAGGTCTCTCTCTTCCGACCTCGGGCGCCCTTCACTCATCTCGGCCACCCCTCAGGTTTCCTCGCCATATTAACAATCGGCGGCACATCATCCAACGGATAAGGCGGCACCGGTTTCCCCCCCTGGTTCCTCAGTCTCCTCCCCCCCTCCCCACTACTTTCCATCCGACTACTCCTCCGCTCATCCCTCCCACTACCAGGCAAAGGTGTCTTGGGTGGCAGCGGCGGCGGCAACACCGGCCTGTTATCCTGCGCTGCCGGATAAATTCCTGGCACTGATGCCTGTGACTCCGTGCGCTCGTGTCCACGAGGTGGAAGCGGAGGTGCGTGGTTATGTGGCTGGAAGGGATGACTTGGTCTATCATCCGCAGAGATAATGGCGATTTTGTCGTCTCCTCTTGCTGTCCTGTACTGCGTAGGAGTTGGAGCATGTGTCACGAATCTATCTCCCTGAACAACCCTTGGGCTGTTACGCGGAGAGCCATTATTTCTTGGAATATCACCTGCTCCAGCGCTTAGTGAGCCGCGAGAGTTTGGTGGGTGGCCGGAGTCAACGCTCATCCTGTCAACACGTTCCGAGAGTGCCGAGACGGCGGAGACGCGGTCTGCTGAAGCTCGCGGGCTATTACCATTTACTGTTGCAGGGAGCTGCAGGGTGTCTACGCCGTCATATTCATAGCTCAGCCTTGACGCCTGTGTCCGTAGGCTCAGTCCTGGCGCTGCGAGCGGAACAGCCTCAGCTGGCAGCTCAGCCGTGAAAGATGGATATGCTGGCTCCTCACGCTCGTCAAGTCTGTTGCGAGGTAGTCCAAAAGTGACTCCCATACCTTGAGCACGGCTCACTCCTGCATCGCGACGTTTCTGGAGATACACCCTCGCCAATCTTGCCGCCGCATTTTCCGTGAGCTGGGAGACCTCGGCTCTAGCCAGGTACCGGCGTGTTGAAGTTGAGATATCAGACAGAGCCTGCCATTCATTCATGCCGAAGTCTCCAACGCCTACTTCGACGTTAAGCCGGTAGTACACATCTTTGCTCACATTCCGAAGTGCCAAGCCATCTGACAGCATCCACTTGTGCGTCTCCTCACAGCCTTCGATCTTGGCGATCAGCTTCCGCTTCGCCTCGATAAACTCTCCGCCCAACAACTCCTCGTACCAGATGTGGCTGTTATTATCTGTTCCAGGCGGCCTCTTTCCGGTACCCACTGAGACAAAGACGCCTACTTCTCTTCCTGGCCACTCGTTTACGGTAGCTTCGTCCAGAACGATCGGTGCTGGGTTGAACTTTCCATGTCCCTCATCAATGAACTGCGATTGACCAATCTGGATCGGCTTGAACGCTAAGCCTGTTGCACATGTAGCACGACCTGCTTGCCAGATCGTGCAGTTGAACTCTGGCGGAGGCTCCTTCCTCGAGTCGTAACTTCTGAGCAATGCTGGTGGGCCACCCGGTGGTGTATTTCGGTACACTGCCGTGATTGCAGTCTTTGTTCGATTCTCCCTTCTATCATACATCTTGGCGTTGGAGTCGCCCATGCGATATGAGTTGAAATTACCAGGCCAAGCTCTATCTCGGTAACCAGGACCTGAGCCGGCAGATTGCAAACCGCGAGCTGAGAAAGACATCGTTGAAGCATTACTCTGGTGTCTCCTCACACTTCCACCGTCCAACAAGGAGTTGCGGTTGGTCATGGGGCTCATCGGCTCATCGTTATCCCCTGGCTCTTCGTCATTTCCCTCTCGTTTATCGACTGTGTGTTGTCGTACACACTCCCTGATAGCTTCCTCCAGCTTACTAGCCTTGAATAGTGTGCTTCGATATGGAATACCTCTTATCGTTTTATCACTTTCGAATACCTTCCGGGTCATGCGCACATACACCTCCTTGCACGTCTCGAGGTCGAGGCGCAAGCGGCCAAGCATGATAGCTATGAGACCGCCGGTGCCGGTTCCGATTATTAGATCGAAGTGGTCGCATGGCCTAGGAATCTCGTGCCGTCGTGGTGCTCGGCCGTGAGTTTCGACGAAGGTGCGGTGCATGAGTTCTTGTAAGATGATAAAGACCGAATAACCCCTCACTCCGCCGCCATCTGCAAACTAGTCAATTTTTGTTCTCTCAGCTGAGCCTCAGCCAGATATTCGAGTAAGCGCATGCTGAGGCTGCCAGAAGAGCCGTGGAAAGTTGGCATACCGAGTGATAAAATGCGCAACGGCGGTCCTTTTGTGGTATCTTTCCTCCTTAACGGCTGATTCCCATTTGCCTCCATCGTGAAGTCGTGCGCGCAGCGGCGACGCTGGCGCGTATTGCTGACGGTGCTGCCTTGGTGTTTACGTGCCCCGGGGGGTCATGCGCCTCGAGTATTCTTTGTCGCAAAGTATCACTTGTGATGTCAACTGGGTTTGGGTATATAGCAAGACTTGAAGCGACAGTGAACGATATCAAAGAAGTAAGGCGTATGTGTAAGAAGAGGAGTTGTCTGGATATGTAAGATCTAAGTGTATGCATGGAAGGCCAGTCAAGCTTCCAAGAGCTTGGTGGCCGGGATCATCAGCGGCGAGGCTGTTCAGCGTTGGGTATCATGTACCTTGACGGGTCTCCTCCACAGAAGCTATTCAGCATAGAGAGTTTTTTTGTGGAAACATAACTCAGGGCTGACTGCGAGTCTGAAGGGTTGTATGGTGATAAAGTCGTAGAAAGCTGGAAATGTCTTGTACGGATGAGTATGGATGGGAAAGATGACAAACTGCAGTACGTACTACCAAAAACACCAGTCCCATGCATTACAGAACCGCGGAGCAGCCTGCTGTCGTATATATGTATATACCATCTGACTAAGAGGCCTACAACGGTGAATGAGAACGGTACGCAGAAGAGTAAAAATTAATACCATCCACTGAAAGAAGCTAACTTAGCGTCTTTTCGACGTAAAGTCTTGATGTTCTCGCCGTTGTCAACCATCCAAGCGATGACGTTGGCACCATCCTTGCCTTGGCGCTTGCTCCACGTTGTGGCTGTGTCGGCCGTGGCTTGAGTGTCTCACGTGAGATCCATGCATGAAACAGTGAATGATGCATAAAGGGGGTAACTGCTATAAGTGGTCCAAGTGAGGTTGAAAAGGCTGTGGATAGGACAGAAGGTTGGAGATGCCGAGTACGAGAAGAGCCTCAAAAACATGACGTGCTGGCCCGATGCATCAGACTTGCTGTTTCTAGGCGGCCTAGATGCGACACTCCTGAAGTCGAAGTGAATGCGAAGCTTAGGCGGCCATCTTACAGAGCCTTCTTGTATTATCATTGTGGTAGCCCTTACACAACTCAGCCGCACCGTACTCGCACAAACATGCATGAGATAGTATCATCCTGTCCGGTCATCCCGAAGGACGGAAAGCTCTTCGGGTAGTGTTCAATCTTACCAATTTCTCCAACAGTATCGGTATCTTTACTTTTCCTTCTCCCCATAAATCCCAGACCTAAACGCCACGCTATGCAATCAAAACTTTCTCGGAGCCAAACTCTTTCGGTACACTGGCCATATTCCTCCCTTTTTCCTAATCAAACACTAAGATCGAGATCATTGTTTTAGAGAAGATCAAAATCATCCAGCTTCTCTCTATACTGCAACACAGCCCTCTTAATCTTGGACCCATCAACCCAAGTAACAAAGTCCTCCATTCCCTTGCTCACCAAGAACGCGGTATCCGTAACCGTCTCAGTGCCAACTCTAACGTGTCCTTGCTCAATTATCTTATTCGCAGCCTGAACAGTCTCGGCCATTCTCAGACGGGTCATGACGACTGGCAAGCGGCGACGGCAGAACGCGGAGACGGTGACTTCGTTCTCGACAGCAGAGAGCTTGGAAGCAGTCTTGAGGATGCCCATGTCGTGGAGCTTGTTGAGGAGGAGGGCTTCTTGCTTGTGGCGGAATGGGTCGTCGGGTGGGAGCGCGGCGAGCTTGTGTGCTAATTGACGGAGGGACTGTAACGAGTTAGCTTATGCCATCCTGAATGCGCATGAAAGGCGGCAATGTCTCCTTGAGGTTACAGATATAAGAAAAGACGAACTTACTCCACACAGTCTGTTGTACTTCTGGTAGTCTCCTGGTTTCTGGATGGCATAGCGACGAATGACGGCAGCGTCGCGGTGGTTGTTGTCGCTGGCGTAGGTGGAGAAGTCCACCTTACGGAGGAGCTTGGCCTCATGATGCTTGAGCTTGCGGACCATAGTTGCTGTTGTGTGTTTTTTAATGCTTTTCTGGTATGATGATCCTCTTCCAGGGTTAAGAGGACAGCGAATATGCTTTGCGACAATAGAAATGGCTATCTCGTCGTCCAGATATGGTGAGGCCCGAGATAAACAGCTCGAGGCTGAGAACTATTTTTCTGATCACCGGATAATCCAGCCTTGTCCCTCCGGCTCCATAATAATCCGTCCGTCGGATTTTGGCCTCGACAACACCACGCCGGCGCGGATAGGAAGGGAGTTCGACAGCCATTGCCACGCAAATACACGTAATGGCCGCCCGCACATTTTTCCAGCCAGCGCTGACTGCGCAGAAGACCGTTCATGCCGGCTTCTCCAGCAGCGCCAGGGTACTTTCTGATGGTAAGCCAACCAGTTCGACCAATGCGGTTGCTCGAGCGCACTGATAGCTGGGGAACAATGAATATAGGACGATATCTGACAATTTCATAGCACCAGCACCATTCCGCATCACCCGCGAGGGCACAGCGCCCCAACGCCGCCCAGGCAACGACACAGCCAACTCCCGCATCCTCTCCCTCCTCGGCGACCGATCCACCCAGCGCCAACGTTACAAGGGCAACAACACCTCCCGCCTCCAACAGTCCTCATACCAGAACAGCCAGAAGTCTGCAGAGGAGCTGGCAAACCACAAGCAAGCTCTCGAGCTCACCAAGCAAATCGGAAGAAGGTGGAAGACTGGAGATGTGTATGCGCCGCATGATCTGAGTGAGGTGGAGATGCAGAAGTGGAAGAAGAGGGGGAAGCCGGCACAGGATGTTGTGGATGTGTTGGAGTTGGAACCTGTTGTGGAATACAGGGTATGTGTTCCGGAATTTGTTGGATGAGCACGAGGCATCGGAGTAGGATGCTAACTAGGGGACAGAACTTCTCCATGCTCGCCGAGTATGTCACACCAATGGGTCGCATAGCCCACTCCAAAGATACCGGTCTGCGCCCGAGAAACCAGCGTAAGATGGCAAAGGCCATCCGCAGAATGATCGGTATGGGCTTCATGCCTTCTGTGCACAGACACCCAGAAATCTTGATGAAGGAGAGTTTGAGGAGGAACGAGCAGTTGAGCAGAGTCACCAAGGTTTAAAAGATTTACGGAAAATGATGGAGTCGTGGAGAGGATGTAGAACGTACAATATGGGGCCACGATACGGACAGCCTGGCGAAACGGAACATAGATGTGTAGTACCTAGGACAATTGTAAGATTCCCAAATATGCCGAAGTCGGTATTGTGTTCAATGCAACTTGGGGTGATGAGCGTCAAAGTGGCTAGGGCCACGAAGTTGCAAGCGCTGCACAGAGGGGCCACCGGAAAGAGTAATATGCACAACGGAGTTGGGGTGCTGAGTTCATTGCTATTTATCCTGACACTGCTTATAATCCGACGCACTTTGCTATACCGCTCATCTATATCATCAAGTTTATACTCACTTAGCCAAATACCTCCCCTTAAACGTAGCGGCCGCCGCTGCCTCGTCAGATACGTTCTTCTCCCTCAAGTCGAGCATATTCTGGTAGTCCTTGACAGCCTGCTCTGCTGCCTTCTTGCGCTTCTCCTTACCCTCGTTGAGTTGTTTATGAACATCGTCCAGTTCACGCTGTAACTTCTCCCGCTCCTTGCTTTCCTCCTCCAGACGCTCGTCAAGCAGCTCCTTCGCCTCCTTTTCCACCTCAAGCTGTTCCTTGAGGACCGTGACCTGGCTGATTCTGGCGCCGTACATCTTCTCGAGCTCCATCTTATCCCTTTGCCAATCGTCCTTCCCGTCAAGGTACTCCTTCTTGGCCTTCTGGACAATAGTATTCTTGAGTGCACCGTCGGCTATCCTATCAATATCCTCATGTCTCTGGCGCGCCAGCAAAACAAAGCTCTCTACTCTTTCGTCGAGGGCTACAGCATCTGCGTCTGCAATATCAGCTCGCTCCTTGTGCGCCGCGACATCGAGTTGGGCGAGTCCAAGGAGTTCTTGACTGTTCATCAACTCCGTCTGCAAATCTTGGATCTGTCCTCCCATCTGAGCTTTCTCCCTGCGCATAATAGAGAGTATTTGAGTTACCTCGTCCCATTTAACTGTTTGACTCTCCATAACCTGGGTAATGCGGCCATTCTCCTCCAAGTGGTTGATCTTCCGGCTGGCATTGATCAAGTTATTGCTGGCGTTGATCAAGTCCTGCGAGACCTTGAGGGTCATTATGTTGGCTTCCACAATCTCGCCATTCTTTTTGACGGGTGATGTCTCAGCGGCCTCAGCTCTCTTTCGCTGGAAGTCCGCTTCGGCAGTTGTTTTTGGCACGGCCCTCGCCACGAGCTGTCTGTCTCTTGCTGCAACCAAAGCCTCACCAGTCTTGGCTCTCGCCTGCATAGATTTTACGTCCGACTGCTTCTCCTCAACGGCTTGCTCCTTTGCAAACACCCTACTCTGCAAACGGGCTATCTCCTGCGCCTTCGAAGTAACAGCCTTCTCTAAATCGGCCATCTTTGTCGCACCCACCGATCCCAGGAAGCATTGCACAGCAGAAATCACCCTTCTGTGTCTCCAACTACTTCCTTGTTCTTCGGGAGCTGTGGTGACACCAGCAGAGAGGTTGGCCTGCAGCTTCTCGACCTCGGCGTCTTTCTCTGCAAGCAAAACCTCGGCAAGCTCTGCGCTTTTAGGCTGGATACCTACATCCGCCAGCGCCTCCTGAACTTCTGTCCCAACTTCACCGAGTCTGGTCGTCAGCTGGTTGATTTCGATGGCCTTAGATGCGGCCGCGGCAGTTGATTCTTGGCACGCCTTCGTCTTCTCCATGACCTCGTCATTCATCGAGGCAATCATTCTTTGCAAGCCCGCGATCTTTTTATCCTGTAACGAGATAAGCTTGGTGGTTTGCTCGGGAACGAGACATTTTGAATGAGGTCTTGAGCCGCCTTGAAGATCTCCCATACGCTTTCTCAAGCCTTTAATCTCGGTGGCCTTGGCTTTGGCAATTTCGATAAGCTCATCACACGTCTTCGTCTTCTCCTTCAGCTTTTCGGTCAATGTGTTCACCCTCTGTAAGCCTTCGATAGACTTGTCTTCTGAGGTGATTTCCTCCCTCAGGTTCTCCATTTCCATCTGACCATAAACGTTCTCGAAGATATTCTTCAGCATGTGGTCGTGGAACGTCGTGCCGATAGCATTATCTCTGACAACTTCGCTCTTGAAGTTGGCCCAGGCCTGTGTCTCTTTCTGGAAGCACCGAGCTTCTGCCTTCAGCACCTCTTTGGGAATGTGGTACATAGCAATGGCTGACCTCGTGGGAGCCACGGAATCAGGTGCGGCTTCTTTAGTACCAAGCCGAATCTCCAGGCTGTCGATTTCACTAGACTTTGTCTCTACCACACAGTTTAGGACAGCAATCCTGGAATCCTTCGCCTTGACATCAACCAGTCTCAAATCAGCAAGGCCGCGCAGTTCTCTGATTGTCTTCTGCATCAACTTGAACCCAGTCGTACCGTTAGTATGAGATAATTCAGTCTGGTCTGATCTTCTGTCTCCGCCGTCAAGTGGTTGGATCCCAGCGCGCCAATGGCGGCTCCGACGACGGCTCCTGCGCTTCGTGCTAGACCCGACATGATCTCCTGGGTTCTTGGTATTATCGTCGCCATGCGTGGCCTGGATGCCCGAAGCGACACCCTCGCCCATGTCCTCCAGCACGCTCGAAAGTCGGCCCTTCAGCTCAGAAATCTTCAGACTATGCTCTTTCGCGAGTTGTTCCAGATCTTGAACCATCTTATTTTTTGAAGTAAGGTTCTCGGCCGTCTGTGCATAACGGCTCTGAACATTAGAGGCCCACACCATCAGTACCTCATCAGGGTTGCCAGTAGCCTGCACCTTCCCGTCCAGATTGCTTGCTCCGGCCGCAATGAGCCCGATTGCCTTGTCTCTCACATCAAGCCGCGTTATCAAGCGATCAATTTCAAGACCTCTCTGCTCGGAGACTGCCGACGTCTCTTCGATCATTTTGCGATGAACGGCAAGCTTCTCGCTTAGTTCTTTGATCAGCTTGTCGTTATCGGCGATATTCTGTCTTAGCAGTCGGTTTGAAACGGAACCTTTTGAGGCGGACGCCTCAGCATCCGTTACCCTTTTGGCTTGTGCAAGGATTTTGGCCGCCATGTTTCTAAGCTCATCCTTTCTGTGAGTAAGCTGCCTCTCGAGTTTCCTGGTTTCCTTAAGCCCAGTCACAGCGGCTTCCTGTAGCTGGCTTTGTAGCTGCGAGATTTCATTGGCTTTACCAACTACGGCCGGCTCTCCCGAAAAGAGTTCTCGCCATTTCGAGATCTCAATTTCAGCATGCGCTAGCAACACAACCTTCTTAGCACTTTCTGTCCTGACTGGCTCCATTTCAGCATAACGAGTATTCATTAACGTGTCTGCAGCATCTGCGCTGTTGGACTCCCATTTTGCGGCGGCTTCGAGATCATTAACTCGGCTGCGCAACTGTTCAATCTCGGTAAACTTGGCTGCGGCTTCGAGGTCATTAACCCGGCTGCGCAACTGTTCAATCTCGGTAAACTTGGCTGCGGTTTCTTTCTCCAGCACCGTAATTTCATAAGCTTTTGCTGCGAACTCCTTCGTGACAGCTTCAGGCTGCGACTTGGCATTCTCACGTGCTTTCTGAGTGGTCAGCGTGGACGCCGCCGCAGCATGCACAAGCGTCTCCAACTCGGTTATGCGGGCCCCACGTTTGCTGAGCTCTGGCAAGTGGGCAGATGCTCGAAGACGCAGCTGGATGACCTCGGTGGTCCTTGATGAGGCAAGCTGCTCCGACGTTGTAATCGACCTTCCTTGGTTCAATAATTTTGCCTTCTGGTGTGCAAGCTCTATGTCTTTAGCAGCTGCGTCTCCCTTGAGTTTTCGGATGGTAATGTCACGTTCGTCAACAAGCTGGTTAATCCTCTTTATCTCGGCGTCCCTCTCAATGGCGGTCTTCTCGGCAAGCTCAGCCCGCGGGGGAAGCATCATCTGTTGCTGACTCAATATCTGGCTCTGCTCTTTTGCCGCGAGGAGACGCTTTGACATATCGGTCTCTGACCTTTTCTCCGCCGTTTGCACCTTCATATTTTGTACCACCTCGTCGTTGTTGACAACCGTCGGTCTCTCCAAGAGGCCACCAGACGCGGTAGTGCCTGCCTCGCGTCCAGCGCCAATCAGCTGCTTCCACTCATCCACAAGCCTCTTGTTCTTTGGCTTCTCAATGGCATCCTTCAGCGCAGCCGCAAGCATGGCGCCGTGTTTGCGGAGGCGGACGGTCTCAGCTGGCTCGACTGCGGGGTGGTACTGAAATGTGTTTGCAAGACAAGTCTTCTGATTGCGTGTGCGAGCAGGAGAGGTGCTGGGTGTCGGAGATGCCGCCTGTGTTGGCGTTGGTTGAAGAGCACCTGGGAGGGCTGTGGAGATACTGCTGTTATTCGGCTTGTTCTCCCGGGTCGCATTGTGATTCGAGCCATACGGATTGGTGTTTTCCATGTTATAAAGTTTCGCCTGCGGTCGACTGGTTACTGCCATCGGCATGCTGCGCACGCTTGTCAGCAGTGCTCATCCTGTTTGGGGTAGTTGGAGTGTATTGAAAACCTGGTAACGTACTTTGCTGTCATGCCTATTATGCTAGGTCCACGATTGTTAGGGATATTCTCCTTGTTGACCTGGACCGGCTTGGAGGAATCATCGGCTATAGCGTACATACTGAGCCCGAGGATTAGCTGCGATTATTGGGTTTCTCGCGCGGATGGGTAGGAAGTCTCGCGACGTACCTAGCGCCGAGGCCCAAGATCCTAGGACCAGACCTCTTGGAGGTTGTGTTCGCTTTGTTTGGCTTCATTTCTATTATACTGTCTTGGATTAGCTTTGTTGGAGCAAGCAAGAAGGCCGTTGGCCTACCTCCATGTTTGTACTTCAAATGGCAAGCTATCCGATGGTGAGGCATGTAGACGCCTGTTAGAACCCCCCTCAGCGGTCCCTCTCTTTTCCACGCTGACGACCAACATTATAGGCGTCAGCTGTGGTGACCAGACACGGCCAAATTAAGGAGGAAAAGCGTGGGAGAAGATGGCTTGGGCGACGCTGTCTCGGCGGCTAACAGCCCTTGTGGTTCGTTTACAAACTCCACGGCAATGTTTTCCTTCAGATCGATTCCGGCTCGACATTGCACTGCAACACAATCATGATTTCGATTTCCCTCAGCCAGTAAATGATCGACCGCCATGTGCAGTGTTTTGCTGGGACCTGTATTTTTCGACAGTGCCTTCCCCAGCCCATTTGGGTTGCCACAACTTGAGCTTCCAAACGCAGAAGCTGAATTAACACAGTATAGCCAGGGTTTTGTACACCCCACAAGTGCGAACCAGTTCTCGCACCCAAAAATTGATTCACAACTCAACTATGGGGTTGAGAATACAACTTAGTAGACTGATATGGAAGCTGCAAGCCGACGTGACCTCCTATAGCTTGCTGACGGCAACATTGAAGCCGATGTCAACACCAGAACATGCGACATCGGAATTTCACCAAGAACATCACCAAGAACATCACCGGCGGCTGGTCTACGGCTAGCAGTTAAGACGAGTATAACGGGTGTTCAATTGCTACCACCGCTCACGCGAAGACACACCTAAGCGATCGTCTCAATCCCCTCGGGCTCTCTCACACCAGCACACAAAATCTGATCCTTCGTTCCCCCCGTCCTCAACTTCCCACCCTTCGGATTGGCTTATCACTCATCCGCCACATCCTTTCCATCGAATCATTCTGATCACCTCCTTGGAAGCCGCGACCCTTCCCACTCCTCCCATGCTTCCCCTTATCCGCATGGGTCTACCCCTGCAACCGCTTCCCCATATTCGCCATATTATAGATATCTTTACTCGAGGACCCATTCAACGTCGCATCCGCATATGTCCACGTGCTCTTCGCGCTATTCGGATACGACTGTCCCGGAATCGTATAGATAGGGTTGGGCTGATAGGTCTTGGATGGTGGTGCGGAACCGGAGTCGAGCGTCTGAGTGTGGAATTCGGGCTTGCTGTCGTTGCCAATGTTGGTGCGGATCTTGTTGTGCTGTGGCGGGGTTAGCGCTGTCTTGCTCATGAATGGCAGGTTAACTGATAGGATAGGGTTGGAGCTTACGATTTGTCTGCTGCCGTCGCTCTGGTGGTTTTGACGGGATGGCTTGATGGAGTTGTGAAATTGGCCGGCGCCAAAGACGGAGTTTGGGTTTGCAGACATGATGGGTGGTTGAAGAGCTGTTTTGGAGTTCTTCACGTTCTGTTATGTTTGAAGATGGATATTGGACCGAGATTGACCATATATTTGTACGTAGCTAGTGCTTTGGTAATCAGTCGTGTTGCTGTCATCGAGGGGTACCATGACGTTTAGGGCTGTCAACCACTATTCTGATGCGATCCAAAAAGAGTTGTCCAATACATTTGCACAATGAGACAGTGTGAAGTCATTGACATGATTTTGATCGAAGCTTCCAGTTTTGACACACCCTGATGGGTAGCGCGTGACGTCGTCCTAGACTCCAATTGAGCATAGAGGCTTGCCCCGAAACCTCATACCTCAACCGATAAGAACCCTCACCATGTCACCTAAAATGTGGCAAAAAGCTGCAGAAATGCAACAAGATGAGACCTTTTAAATCTAGTAGGCTGAAAGCAGCCTTACATAGCTTTCATGAAATATGAACACATGCCTGTGCCCTCCGCCAACGAATGGCCATGCCGACCTCCCTCCAAACGCCTTCTGAACTCCTTGTCATGCTTTCATAGCTCACTCTCTCGACCCTACATATCTTTAAGCTCGAACGACCTACTCAAGCTTAGCAGCAACGAGCTTGAGAATCTCCTCCGTGCTCAGCTTAGCATTCTTCGGATCCTTCGAAACCTGCTGCCACATCTCTCCATGCTTCGGCTCACTCATCACACACTTGTTAATAACATCCTCTCGCTTCTCACTGGTGCCATGTTGCAGCAAGAACTTGTAGTACCATGCCCATGTATCACCAAGATCAGAGTCAAGCAAGATGGCTTTCTCAAACCAATTCTGTGCCTTCTCCAACTTCCTTTCACCCCAGAAGATTCTAGCGACAGTGACGAAGAGTATAGGATCATTATCCACTTTCTTGATAGCCTCTAACGATCTCGGCTTGCGCTGCGTACGAGCCTCAAGATGCCATATGTTCTCAGACCACAACAGGCCGCTGTTAAGGATCTCCTGCAGCGCCTTGGCCATCAACACCTTAGCCTGGGCAATATTATTCGCTCTCCGCTCAACACGCACGGACTCCGCCCACAACTCTGGATTCTTCGGCACTGCCAGGCGCGCACGATCAAGCACAGAACGAGCCTTAACAATCATGCCGGCCTTCTCCTCCAGCCTTGAGAATAGCAGCCATAAAGGCACAGAACGTGGTGCAGCCTTGGTACCAGTACTGTATGCCTCTCTAGCTTGCGGTAGCTTGCCTTCACCTTCATAGATCTGCCCCTTCATCATCCACAACTTCGCTGCAGCAGGGAAAAGCTGCAGTGCCTGGTTGACGAGGTCAAGTGCAGCTTCGACATTGCCAGCTTGGCGCTCGAAAGCTACGGACTTCATCCATACACGATCAGTTGGAGCTTCTTGTCTTGCCTTTGCCAGCAGATCACGAGCTTGCTCAGTTTGACCATTATCGGCTTCCAGCTTGACGGCTGCGAGCCAAATATCCTCGTTGTTTGGATTCTGGTGGAATGCCTTTCCAAGGACTTTGCGTGCTTCGTTGAGATCGCCGGACTGCCACTTCTCTTTTGCAAGCATCATCCATAGGACTTCGGAGTGTGGACAAGCCTCCACTGCCTTCTCGAGAAGTGCGGACAGAGATTCCTTGGTGCCGTGGTTCTTCTCCAGATCTGCAGCCGCAAGCCAGAGGGTCTTAGAGTTGACGAATATGCGAAGTGCGTATGCGTACATGGCTCTAGCAGTCTCGTACTTCCCGCGGGCAAGAGACTCCTTAGCATCCTGCATCCAAATCTCCTTTCTATCGTCGTCCTCATCCAGGCCGTAACCGAGAGTCTCGCGGATGGTGTTTCCGCAAGTCAAAATGGCGCCTTCGTCCTCGCACTTCTCAGCCTCAGTAATCCAGTCCTCACGCTTGAGCATGGCAGACTCCTTAGCCAGAGCTTGCACGGCACGCTTCATGACGTTGACCTTACTTGGCACACCTGTCGCAAGCTCCTGCTGCTCCTGCAACCTAGCTGCAGCCATCCAAATTTCGTAAGACGTTGGAACGGCTTTACGTGCCTTGTTAAGGACCTTCTGTGCATTCTCAGCGGTTTCCAGTCTCGCAAGCGCAAGCCAGAGTTCGACAGACAACGGAATGATCTCTGTGGCTTTTGCCAACAGCAGCTTCGCATCATCTGGGTCTTCCTCCAGGTTGACGGCTTCCTTCCACAACATTACCGATTGTGGGATGTGGTCTAGTGCATGACGGATAACCTTCTTCTTCGCTCTTGGCTCTGATTCCAGCTTCATAGCTTCAATCCAAAGACGGACTGAGTGGTGGTTATTCTTGATCGCATTCGCCGCAATGATCTTGGCATTATGGTTGTCGTTCAAACGGATGTTCTCCAACCACGCGTCCTCACTCTTCGGACAGATCTCGCAACCGCGCGCAATGACGTTCCTAGCTGCCACAATCTTCCCCGCCAGCTCCTCCAGACGTGCTGCTGCAATCCATCCAGGCGCATGCTTAGGATTGGTTCTGATGACTGATTCGAGCAACACGCGCACACGCTTGATATCCCCTACTTGTGCTTCACCTTCGTTAATTTGTGACTTTGCCAAGCTTGTGAGGTAGCCCTTCGGATCGATGTTCGTTGCACTTCCAGCGACTGAGTCTGTGCCGCTTCCTGCTGATGCTTGATCAAGCCTGACCTGCAACACCTTATCTCTTGCAGCACCAATATCCGCAAAGTTCGTCATCGTGCCATCCTTCTGGTCGACTGTGCTCGCCGTGCCGTCATCCATGACTGTTGTGCCCATTTGACTCGCATCTCTTGCGCCTGCCAATACCGAGTCTGGCACAGCATAGAACTTGTTCCTCAGCGCCTGCTTACTCCTTCTGTTCTTGCCTGTCAAATCTCCAACCTCTGGCAAGTTCGCCCAATCGTCGTCGGATACCGTGCCCAGAGCTCTCTTCAGGTCTGCGAACTGCTGTTGGATCTTCGGATTATTTCTTTCGTATTCTTCGCGTTCGGCTTTCTCTCGTGTTTCCCTATGGCGGAGTTGGTAATCTGTTCATCCACAATAAACCACTTGCAACTGGTTGGGTTGGGGCAGCAACTAACCTCCTGATCTTTCGCCGCCTGTCCATCTTCTCATCTACCTCCTGGTATATCCTATCCGCCTCATCATCATCTCTGTCATACGTGCCACCGGCGAACAAGCCGACCTCGTTCTCCGGGTCTTGGAAGCGTTCATCATCGTCGTCTTCCTCTTCCTTCTTCTTCTCTGGTACGCCGTATGCTGTTGGTGCAGCGGCCCCAAGCTGTGCTGCGCGCTTTGCGAGCGCCTCCTTGATTTGGTCCTCTGATGGGCCTTCGCGTGCTGGTCCCAGATCTGATCTCGTAGTGAATCCTGTAGCCCCGCGACCTAAACCAGCGACGTAGTTTTCCGGCGCCGGCCTCGACAAGAAATCGCGTCGTCCTGACATCTTTCCGATTTCAATACCAGTGGTACCGCAACTAAAGGCGAAGGTATTTGAGAATGAAGCTCACAAGGTTTCTGTTGATATCGAGAAGGCTGAATCACATGATGTGGCTTCAGCCTTAAAAACCCCAGTCAAGCCACCGATAAACCCCACACCCTAAGATAACATCGCAAAAAGTTCACGATTTTGGTCTAGACGACGACCCGTCGTAGCCTCGTCTCCTGGTCGGCATCATCTTCGGTTTTTGTAACCTGTTAACACCACAACGACAAGATGGGCAAAGTCGCAAAGGGGAAAAGGAATGGCGCCGCGCCGTCAACGCCGTATCAGAAAGCCGAGAAGCAAACGAACAACGTCTTCAAGTTTAATACAAACTTTGGTCAACATATCTTGAAGAACCCGGGTGTCGCAGAAGCTATTGTGAAGAAGGCCTTCCTTAAGCCTTCCGATGTCGTCCTCGAAGTTGGTCCAGGAACTGGTAACTTGACGGTCAGAATTTTGGAGGCAGCAAAGAAGGTTATCGCAGTCGAGCTAGATCCCCGCATGGCGGCCGAAGTCACCAAACGTGTGCAAGGAACACCAATGCAGAAAAAGTTGGAGGTTCTGCTGGGAGATGTTATCAAGACCGAGCTGCCAGAGTTCGACGTTTGCATCTCCAACACCCCATACCAGGTACGTTCTATCCGCCTTGCGTCAACCAGTTACAACTCCTAACATGCGCCCAGATTTCTTCTCCGCTTGTCTTCAAGCTCCTTTCCATGCCAAACCCACCCCGCGTCTCCGTTCTCATGTTTCAGCGCGAATTCGCGCTCCGTCTCACCGCGCGCCCTGGAGAAGCACTCTATTGTCGCCTCTCGGTCAACGCACAGTTCTGGGCCAAGATCACACACATTATGAAGGTTGGAAAGAACAACTTTAAGCCACCGCCACAAGTCGAGTCTTCAGTCGTTCGTATTGAGCCGAAGTTGGGCAAGGATAGACCAGGAGTCAGCTGGGATGAGTGGGATGGTATGCTGAGAATCTGCTTTGTCAGAAAGAACAGGACGATGAGAGCTTCGTGGTTGGGAACCAAGGAGGTGTTGGGTTTGATTGAGAGGAATTACAGAGTCTGGTGCGCACTGAACAATGTGCCGATAGATGAGACTATGATTGACGACGGAGACGATGATGATATGGAGATGGATGATGGACCACTGGCTCAAGACGAGTGGGACGGAATCATGGATGTTGATGGAGAGGCCGGAGAGGTTGCCGCACAGGCTGACGACGACTTGCCAAGTTTCTTCGACTCGCTGAAAGGAGAGAGGAATGGAAAGACGAAGTCGAAGAAGAAAAAGACCGCGGTGGCGGAGCTTATCAAGGAGAAGATCCGTCATGTGCTTGAGGATGTTACGGAGCTTGCGGATGTCCGTGCTGGGAAGTGCGATGAGAACGACTTCTTGCGGTTGTTATCTGCTTTCAACGAGGAAGGCATCCATTTCGCATAAGCTTCTGGTCAGCTAGTGGCTGAGTGGGTAGTGTAAAGGTTGATGATGGGAGATATCATGGATATGCTTGGGATGGTTTAGCAAGGAGTTCCGGCGTCGGGTCAAAAGTTAGGTAGATTCCCATACAGCAGATGAGCCATGATCATAGAATCAAAGTCGATCGATCATATTTTGGCGTCCGTTATTCAACTTGCTGCATGTGTGATTTGACTCTTACCTTTAGACTGCTGCGAGTGCACTCTCTGCGGTAGATGCGTGTGACGATGGCCACGTGGGCTCGGCACAGATATCCCGAAAGCACCTCCAACTTCGTGTGCTCCACGATGCCTACCGGTTCCTGATAAACGACGCCCGTTGCAATCTCAAAGTGTGTTTTAAATTCATGGCCCGGCTGATTGGTCGCCATAGGCTGGCATGCCTCGAGAAGCACAGCCAAAGCTGGCGGTTATCGATCATCTGGTTGCCGGTCGGTATGCAAGATACGACTGCGCCTCCTTTCTCAAAGTCCATGTCGATTCTGGGCATGTTTAACTGGTCGGCAAGGCATGGTGAATGCTCGCAGTGACGGAGATCCCAGATTGAATCGACCAAATTTACAGAGCTCCATGAGCACTGCCATGCCAACCGGTCTTGAAGACGGGGCCACGGAGGCGATATCAAAGTATGTTCTGATTCCGGGCTTGGTTATTCGGTTGGCAAGACTTAGTAATTGTTGGCGGTGACAAAGATCCCAGACAGGGACAACCAGTTCTGGAGCTTCTTCATTTTCCGGCTGCCAACCGACTTTCCAGATAGGGCCGTTGCGACGATCTCCAAGTATGTGACCGGGGGTTTTTTTTTAAATGCTTGGCACCCTGGTGATTGTCTGCAGTAGGGAGAGCCTCGAGAAGTGCAATCAAATCTGGGGCGTCGTAACCGCCGCGATGCCAATTAGTTTTCGAGATTCTCGAAGTGTATTTCGCTTTCGGTCGAGGTTAACCCGTCGGCATGGTGCTGTCAACGTTGGCGCGTGTCGGAGTTCGTGGAAAGAAGCAACCAAAGCCCGGCGTGAGTGTCGCGAGACTAATCGGGTTTTTATATACTGTTGGTCGCGCAATTTCAAAGTACGTTTCGATTCTGGGTCTAGTTAACCAGTTGTCAGGAAATGGTAGTGCTTCGTGGGAGGAAAGGCGGCAAAAAAAGGGACCGGAGTCGGCGGGCTAAACTATGCGTTAGTTCGAACACCAGTTAGCTGAGCCAGGTACGGAGACTCGTGCAGAATTGATTCGCTTTGGCGGCTACGTTGAAGTCTCGTCACCCTGCGCGCTCCTATCTTGAAGCGCGCCACGACTTGGAGTTCTGATGTCGTGCCTGTCACCTTCACCACAAAACAATATCATCAAATTACATTGTTGTCTTCGCACCATACGCGAATACTATCGTCGCATCGAACCACTATTATCATTGTAAAGCAGTATCCACCATAACAAAATCGTCACATCTCACCATTACACAAAAAATGAATCCTACAGCAAGCGCCTTCGTCCCTTCCGCCGCTGCCCAGCAACCAGTCTCTGCGGCCACCGATTCAGCAAATTATGGGCTGCCAGACCCCGTCGACAATGACACCCACCCACGAAAGCCTCAAACAAATCGAAATGCAGTACACCAAGCAATTTTTCACCCTCGCCCCCAGGTTGGGGAAGATTACGAAGACCGCTTGATATTCTCCGCGGCGAGAACGCCAGACTTCGTCGCGAGATTAGGGAGACCACCACTACGAGAGCTAGCGCGGATATTGGCACGCAAACTGACGATGAACTGGAGGGTTCTGCTAATCGGTTGACTAAGAGCCTGAAGAGGATTGCGGAGTTGGAGAAGAGTGTGGCTGGATTTCAGAAGCATAACGCAGAGCTTGCGGATGGCCACAGGGAATATGTCAAGAAGTAAGGAGGCTAAGGAGGCTTTGGAGACGACACAGAATGGTCCAAAAGGCACGAAGACGAGTGAGAAGAAAGCGAAGGCTGTCAAAGATGCTATGAAGATGGTTGAGAAACCTTACAAGGAAGATGGAAATGTCATGCTCGCTCTGAAGGGTGCTGTTGAAGACTTTGGGTTGACGAAGAACTAAAGATGCTTGCGACGGAAGATCAATTGCGTTTACATGGCATTGTTAATAGACTGGAGAGCGGATACTGAATGCACGAACTGATAATACCAGATGCGACCGTAACATGTAAACAACCCCTTCATAGTGAATGTCTATAAGTGTCTTTCTAACGGTTGACAGCTGTCAAACATGGTGGTTCAGAATTGCCTTTTGCGGTTAGCAAGCTGCTGCGGGGATTGCCGCAGATATTTGGAGATCCATCAGTGGCAAGCCGCATGGCTGCAACTTTAACCCATCGTCATTCCGCCGAAACCTCAACTTCTGTTTGCCATGCTGCCATTCTGAGCTTCACTCCCCATTCAACTCCTTGAATAAAATTTTTCCGACCTGAACCGCCGCTCGCAAGAAGCAGAGCAGCTATGCGCTCCCAACTGACCCGCGGCGTCTTCAGACGACTGCTGGTCAACCAAGGCTTCGTCTTCCGGTGTCCCCATCGCCCAAACACACACATACACGGCCAATGCAGCGCGTCAACAGTCCTTCGTGCGCCGTTGAGGCGCTCCATATTCGGCTTTGCGCCGAGGCAAGAAAAGGCCCGCAAGGAAGCCGATATGGATCCTGGCCTCGCCATAATGCTCGATCTTGGCCTGCGACTACAACAAAACGCTCGTCCGCCAGATGCGAAGGAGCTTGCGACGGGATTTCGGAAATTCATACTACATAAGAATGCCACAAAGCAGGCGATAACGAAGCTTCAGGCGGAGTTTGCATACACGACGTTTGAGCATTTGAGGGTCACGGACCATGAAAGGCCAGGTTTTGGTGTGGGCAAGCAGGATCTTGTGAAGGCGATGGACGCTGTGAGCATAAAGCCGCGCAAAGGCTATTCTCAGGCTCATGTCTGGTTGGCGCGTGACGCGTTCGCGGAGTTGAAGAAGAGGCACAGCGCAGACGCGGGAGCCGAGAAGAGGACCGACGTCAAGGCGTTTTTTGTGTCGACAGTGCATATATTGGAAGTGCTCACAACGACGGGACATACAGAGGAGGCTGAAATGCTGCTTGATGAGCTAATAGCCGAGCAGGAGATGAACTTCCCCGGCCGGACGGAGCCACAAATCCTCAAGCTGTACAACATGGTTATAAAAGGATACGGCGGCGAGGATAAGGATGCACAGCTCATTAGTACTTGGGAGAAGGTTGCGGCCAAGGGTCTACCTCTGACCAAGGGCACTCAGCTCGAGTTTATTAGATACTACGCTGGCAAGGACAACGTTGAGAAGACGAAAGAGTGGTTTGAGAAGGAAGTTGCGGTTCGCAGGGAGGGAGCAGAGCAGAATCCGCTGCCTGAGGCGCTGAAGATCACAATGCAGCTCGCTGCTAGGAACAACGAGCTGGAGTGGCTGGATCCACTCTTCAAGTCCATCATCAAGTCAAATCCATACAAGCCAACCTGGGATGTCATGCTGTTATGGGCTGCGGAGGTGCTTGGTAAGGGACCAGAGGAGGTGGAGCGCATGATGGATGTCATGGAAAAACATAACGGCGACAACATGGATCCTGTTGATATGGATACCTTCAACCTGTTGGTGAAGTCGGCAGTCGACAATAACAACCCATACCTCGCTGAGCGGTATATTGCTCTCGCTGAGAAGCGTGGCATCAGACCGAATGCGGAGACCTTAATTATGCAAATGTCCTATCGTCTCGACGCTGGTGACTTCTCCGGCGCACAGTCCGCGTATGATGCTTTGAAGGGCGAGGACCTGACAGGCGATATCGACGTGCCAGTCGTCAACAAGTACATCCGACTTGCCGCCGCCGTAGCAAAGCCAGATTACGATCGCATAATGCTGCTCCTCGCTGACATCGAGGAGCGCGACCTCCTGTGGAGTCTTGAAGCCGACACCGTCTCTGCTCTCTGCCTGCTGCACCTCCGGCGTGGCGAGACTCAGGAAACTATCAACAACCTGCAGTCCGTCGTTTATCACGTCGATCGCGACGACAGAGATAAGATACGTGATGCTATTCTCACGTTCATCTACGACCGCACTAACACGACTGCACAAGCTTGGGACGCATACTCCGTGATCAGGACTATCTTCCCGGAAACGGGAAGAGATATCCGCAGCGCATTGATGACCGACTTCTTTGACAGAAGGCGATCAGACATGGCGTGCTACGTCTTCGGTCATATGCGCGCACACGAGCTGCTCGAGATCAGGCCAAGTGTCGACACATACGCAGCCTGCTTCCTCGGCATCGCGAAGTGCGATGATGAGGAGTCGCTACGCATGGTTCATAATATGATGAAGATGGATGTTTCTATTGAGCCAAACACCAAGCTTTACAACTCGTTGATGATTGCTTGGACAGCTTGCGGCGATGCTGATAAGGCTTTGGACTTCTGGGTCGATATCACGAACTCGAGAGAAGGACCGAGTTATAGGTCTCTTGAGATCGTGTTTAGGGTTTGTGAGAAGATGGACTTTGGGGAGAAGACGGCTAAGGATGTCTGGGGCACGATGAGACGCATGGAGATTGAGGTTACGAAGAAGGTCTTCAATGCGTATGTTGGTGCGCTGGCTGGTCAGGTTAAAATTGAGGAGGCGAAGAGGTTGGTTGAGGATATGGAGGGTGATGTTGCTTATGGGCCTGATGTTGAGACGTAAGTTGACTTCTGATTGAAATTGAAATTGAAGTGAAATTGCTAACAAATATGATAGGATTGGTATCATCTATAACGCTGTGCCAGGAGAGAAAAACAAGAACGATGTTAGAAACTGGGCAGAACAGAGCTTCTCAGGGCTCTGGGCTGAGCTCGAGAAGATTCCGGTTGTGAAGCATAAGGAGGATGGATACGATATGTTTGATATCAAGCGCGAGTGGAAAGCATAAGACAGTGTGTGGAACTGGCATCTTGTCCCACGCGAGCCCTAGACATTACCGAATGCTCCTCCAGTGCATCAGATATTCGGCCGGACACGAATGAAGAACGCGATCCACAATAAATGGATTCATCACGATCCAATCAGCTCGATAGCGAGGGCATGTCGAGTAAGACGTAAAATCTTAAGCCAGCTCTTGGCTGAGCGAACGGAGGCGAATCTGTAAGATACAAGGAGAAGCTCGATGTATATTACCATGTATATTTATGAGGCACTGACGTGAAGGGGCAAGATATTCGATACGGCATATCGTTAGAAGATACGAGAGTTGGCCGGCAACGAGGACATGGTCAAGAAATAGTAAAACATATAAAGAAAATCCTCACGTTTTGGGACGTGGTGCTAGGCTCCATAAAGAAACATTTGGACATGGTTGCTCATCGCTTTACCAGTTTGCGGGCTTAAACGTGGTCGGCGGCTATAATCGACTTGCTTCGCGATTGGAGCAAGACTTTTAGTGCTGCAGCTGACATGAAACGCCATTAGCCGCACGCAGTCGCAGCCTATCACACAAATGAAAAAGGTTACCTGGTGTTTTTATTTCATAGGACAGGGCTCAAGGCCTCGTGCGGTTGATATGCACGGCCGTCGGCGGTGTTACCATACTCGCTTCGACGCAACGAGCATTTCGAATGTAGTGATAGTTGTAAGTTACCAGGAGTCCAATGCTAAATCTGGCTTTTTATCTTTCGTCAGCAATCATCGAGATGTAGTTGAGCCTGGTTACGCTTTTTTGATCGTGTCCTTCGCGATCACCGTGTCGCTACAGCATGTCATCTCCTAGGCACGATAACAATATCAATTATGCACAGGCCGGCGACACCCATCAGTCGCCTCACGAGCCTTCTTCTCCTCAAACAGAGTCCACGATCAATCCAATACGGCGAATGTAACTCACAATCAAACACCTCGAGCGCCTATCTATGTGTAACCCGTAGACGAACATGAAGGACTCGAACCTGTATGCGTTTACGAAGACAACACATCTTATGGACTAGAAGTTGCGCCTGGGAACGATAAAGAGCTCTTTGCCGCCAAATCAGAGGAGATCAATGGTGGGAAGGATGATAAGCGACGGAAGATATGTGGGATACCCGCCAAGGCGTTCTGGGTCCTGATTGCGATAGTTGTTGTGGCGGTTATTGGAGGAGGCGTTGCTGGTGGAGTTACGGGTTCAAGATCAAGGAAGTCGCAGTCGTCGCCGCAAGCAGAGCCGTCGTCGACTTCGAGTTCGGTGTCAAGTCCGGAGCCGACAGCAACAGAAGCATTCAGCATTACGACTGTCACAAACACAACCAACTCATCAGCCGAGAAGGCATTTTCGGCGGACAAATTCTACAGTATATCTCAGGTTGACGAGTTTTTCCTCAACACGACCAGCACCTTACTTTGGCGATTTGCAGTTGCGGGGTTTGTACGAGATAATGTCTCCACCATGTTTATGCCCCATGGGGAAGCTCAACAGTTCGGGCACTTCGGCTATGACGGTCCTGCTTACAGTGACAACGAAGGTTGGCAGTTCACTGAAATACCCAGCACAAACAAACGAGCCAAGACGTATCGGCAAACACTAAATCTTGACCCGGCTCCGAAGTTGTACTGGATTGCAAATCAATATTACGGCATCCATAACAGGTTATCAATGGACGACTCGGCGGAACAGAAGCTGAGCGAACTGCGAACATTTGATGGAAGGACCAATTTCACCCAGCCTTGTATAAGACAAGCGGGTAACAATAATCTAGCGCAATGGTGGTGGTTCGATGAGTCGTACAAGACCGGCGAATTGCGCCCAAAAAACGCATACCTGTCATTGCCTTTCTCATCAGAAGGACGTAGCAAGTGAGGTCTGAGAGCTGTACGCACGAGGGGGAAAAACCCGTATGGGTGGACCGATGTGTTTATACTAGTAATGCAGGAGTATAGTTATCATAGTTGGAACTTAACTCCCATGGGGAAGATTGGCTCGAATTAATCGTTAACATGGCGAGAGGCGTGAAGGGGACCGGGGGCTGCTTACTTGTTGTTGCGTACAGGAAAAGAGCCTGCAATAATGTTTTGTCTAATAGATCATATATACTTTACTCATCCCTCGCTTTGTGCAGTTCAATTCGAAAAGGTTTGCTGTTCTTCATGTCGCTCCTGTGCTACCAGCTGACTGTCTTCGTCTAAAGTTTAGCTTTCTCCCGCTCTCCCACATCATTAACAAGCTTCTCCAGTCCCCTCCTCAACAGCTCATTCATCCCACTCTTCGCCGGCCTCCCACTCCCCCTATCCACAAAAACATGCGTAAACGCCCCCACACTCTTCACACCCTCAACTCCATTCTCAAATAAAGCAAACTCATACTCCACACTACTCTTCCCCAGCTTCTTCACTCTGAGTCCCAGTTCTGCTACTGCTGGGAAGGCGATGGAGGCAAAGTAGTTGGCGTGTGAGTTCACGACTAGTCCGTATTGGGCGGAGGTGGAGGGTGAAAGGCCGCAGTGCTCGATGAGGTAGGTGTTCACTACGGAGTCGTAGAGGAAGGAGTAAATGGAGTTGTTCATGTGATTGTACCTGAAACATTGTGAGATTTGGGGAATGATGAACAGTGAGGGGATTCACATGTCATTGTCACTCCATCTTGTTCTGTACTCGAGGATGTAGGGGTAGTCGGAACGCTTGCGGTGTTTGAGCTCTGCAGCAGCCATGATTGAGATGTTCACTGGCTGTTTATCGTTGAAGTGTTACTTGGAAGATGGGAGGTCTTTCAGAGAGCCAGAGATAAGCAAAAGAGTGTCGCATCACAAGGGGTCAAGAGAAGTCTCCTCAACTTTACAAACGTCTCAGCCAAGAATATGGGGAACCTAGCGACCGAGGTACGGGTGCTGCCGCCGCTAATTAAAACGCTGCGGCCTAAACGATTCTGCCATACATTTCCGCCTCGTTCCAAAATTGGCGGGGAATATTTTTCTCAGCCTTACCGGCCACCACCACCCTCAATCCTGGCCGCGCATCAACCCTCTTGTCTCAAGATTCGAGTTTTCGCGAAAACCAGGAATACCCTTCCATTTCCTCGCACGATCTACGGCACCGTCGCACAAAAGCGACCTCGAGACTGGCGACTATCGCATCCATCACCTCGCGCTTCCGCGAGTTAATAATCAAGCGCGCCCGAGCCAACAACATGCTCGGCCTCGTCCACGTCCCCGACGGCGTAAAGCCAGCCACAGAGCGTAAAAAGCAAAAGATAAAGCCCGCTCCTCGCACAACCGTGACGCCTTGCGATCCGTGGCCACGACCATACTCTATCGACGGCATTTATCGTCGCTGCGCACCGTATCATTTTACATACCAAACGAACTGCAAGGAGCGCTGGCGCGGCAGGGGACTGTTGGAGATTTTTGAATCCGAGTTTAGGGATCGGCCCGTGCAGTATTATAGGAAGGCCATTGAGGTGGGGATGGTTACTGTGAATGGGCAGAAGGTGGGGCTGGATCATAAGGTTAAGAATGGGGATGTGGTGGCGCATACGTTGCATAGACATGAGCCGCCTGTGAGTAGTGAGGAGATTGGCATTATTCATGAGGACGAGGATATGCTTGTTATTAATAAGCCGGCTGGTATACCTGTCCACCCAGCGGGACGCTACAATTATAATTCGATCGTGGAGATTTTGAGGAGTGATAGAGGTGGTGGATGGAATCCGTTGCCTTGTAATCGGTTGGATAGGTTGACGAGTGGTGTCATGTTTATCGGAAAGCACCCAAAGGCGGCGGAACAACTGTCGACGGAAATATCGGAAAGGACAGTGCGAAAGGAATACGTGGCCAGAGTCAAGGGCGAGTTTCCCGACGGAGACGTTGTTTGCGACATGCCAATCTTACAGATCTCTCCGAAGCTCGGTCTGAACAGGGTGAGAGCGAACGGAAAGGCAGCAAGGACAGTTTTCAAGAAGTTGGCATACTACCCACCGCAAGATGACGGAGAGTCAAAAGACGGTATTGTGGCAGGAGAAGGAGACGAGAGCGCAACGATGCCATGGATGACGAAAGAAGGATACTCGATCGTGCGCTGCTTGCCAATTACAGGCAGAACGCACCAGCTGCGCGTCCACCTGCAATTCCTTGGCCACCCCATCTCAAACGACCCGATCTACTGCAACCAACGTGTTTGGGGTCAGGACCTTGGCGTTGGAGACGCCGATGGCACGCAGGCAGACGAAGACATCATATCGCGTCTGGCACGCATGGGCAAGGAAGAAGTTGCTGATGCTGTTGCATACCATGACGAGGTCGTGGATGAGTACAACAAGAAGAAGATGGAGAAGATGAGTGGCGAAACGTGCGATGTTTGTGATACGCCATTATACACGGACCCAGCACCACAGGAGCTGGGTATCTACCTGCATAGTTTGAGATATGAGGATAAGGACTTGAAGTGGAGTTATAAGAGTCAATTGCCGAAGTGGGCGCTTCCGCCAAAGGGGTATGAAGGGCCGCAAGAGGTGGGTGGCCTGGATGAGGTGGTCGACCTTTCGAAATTAGATGAGTTGGAAAAGATGAAGGCATAGAAATGATACCATATCATTAGTGATAAAACTCCGACCGCAATCAGATGTTCTAATTCAGGACTGGATGAAAGAGCACCATGAAAGAACGCTGAGATCTATTTAGACGCATGCGAATCTCAATTGAAAAAAAGACGGCAGCGTTGACAACGACTTGATAAGAAGATTAAATAAAGTGAAAGAACCCGGGTTCCTTTCTTCACGCTTCTCGAGGTATTTCTTTATGCGATTCAGCGCGGGTCTGGATTGTCACATTGAAAGAGTGCAGCAAACAAGTAGGAAGACAGACCTATCTTTGTGGTCATTGATAGAACGGGAACACAGAGATCGAGCAGGACTTTAAGCAGCGTTGTAGAATCTCGACATGTTACACGCCCGGCAGCTCCATGCAAGGACACCAACACCACAGATTATATATAGAAACCGTTACCAGATGGCGTCACAACACAGATCGATATTTACAGAATGTCATGTTCCGAATGCGACGTGATCATGTGGTCACCGTGGTGTTCCTTTCAGCTCTTGCATCCGGGTTGCTGGGAGCCGTTCCCCCACGTCAAATACGACAGAAGCATGGCACCCCTGCACGTCTTGGCATGCGCCGCTCTCAAATACAGCTTGGCAGCCACAAACACCTCGTCTGGTGCAACCTCGATCTACCTTTCATGCATGGGACCACATGGAAACCACGCGATGTTTGTTATCAGAATCCGAAACTGCATGCTAGCGTCTTTCTTGTTGTTTCATCGTTGTGCCCATGTACTCGCCCGAGTATACTGCAAATACATCTCCACTCACCTCCTGCGTCGAAGAGGCAAACATTTGAAAGCAGGAGCTCATCACAGACCACCTCCTTCACAATTCACTTCTCTGTTTCGAAATGGATGAAACGAAACTATGCTATTTTAGTCTCCTCCGTCTGCGTCATCCTTCCTCTGACACTTCGGGCGGAGCCTCACCCCACCGAGCTCCCGAACCTTATTCACACTCCTCTGGATCAGCATATCATAACAGGCCGATCTCCTCATAGCGTCCATCTAAGAACTCTAACCCACACTTGATCAACCAAGCTTCAGCCTTACTAATAAACACCCATTACGCTCTATGATTGACGTACCGATCTGCGACCGCAACTACACAAGCTAGGATCTGTAAACAAGACCTACACCCCAACAACACCACCTTTGCGTCGACAACGTCACCATGGCGCCCAGTAGCAATGATGTTCCGAATGCTGTACAAATTGGCGAAGACTTGGTGACTCAATACCTCAATGACGAGACAATAGCACATAATATTCCTGATAGCTCCCCGTCGCCATCTTATCGGCGATTGAAGGATGATTGTGATAGAAGCAAAGCTGCTACTGGTATCAATACTCCTCAAAACGGCGCACAACATCTGAAAGAGAGGCTAGAAGGAGGGGCAGAGACTAAACATCGAGGTATGTGTACCTGTGCGGCACAATCTCAAGATCCCCAAACGGCAAATGGTAAGAAACATGAACTAACTGTTTAAGCGTCACGGGCAGGCACTCGCTCAGTATCAAAACTATCACCTGCGCAACTTGCCCGAAAGCGAGCGAACGATAGAGAAGCCCAACGAGCAATACGGCAACGGACGAAGGAGCATATCGAAAGCTTGGAAAGGCGAATTGAAGAGTTATCGGATCCATCTCGGGAAGTGAGGGTTGCATGGCAGCTTAAGCAACGAAATAAGGAACTGGAAGAGGAATTGATACTCATGAAGCAGAAGATGGCGCAGCTGGAGATGCAAAATGCTGCTTTGGCGAGTGGGAACATGCCGCTTGCAATGGGAGGAAATCCACCTCAAGCGATGAATGATATCGATGAGTGGCCGACACTAACGAACATGCCAATGCACTTCAACGCGGACGACATGGCCGGATTCGAACCGAATCCGATAGGAGCTACCAAGGCAGACCTTGACCCAAACGGCAGCATGGTGGAATCGTTTTCTAATCAGGACCTGAATATGCTCAGTCCCTATCCGTCCGAATCACCAACAGCAGGAGCTTTTCCAAGCCTGGACGCCTCGAATCTTGGAATTGGATCACTGCCAGGACAACCGAATGAATTTGGCCTGCCAAATGATATGGCGAATCGTCAGTACCCTTGTACTTTCTATTATGCTCGCTGATTCTCCTAACTCTTGGACTCTGGGTACTGTTCAGCTCACGCTGACCTGCCATTTCTAGCTTCATGGACGAGTACCTTCCCAAATCAAATAAAAGATCCGAATATGTTCAGCCCTCCAAATAGCTATATCAGTACTCAGGACATGTCCTACCGGTATAATCAACCGCCACAGCTTCAGAACCCTCCAAGCATACACGGGCCACGGCAACAGCAGCAACAACAACGACCTCCGCAACAGCCACGACAGTCGCCTTATCAGCAACAAGCAGGAGGTATTCCAATTGCTCCGGCACCTCCTCACCAACAACTCCAACCACAGCCTCAACGACCAAACATCCTCCAAGGATCTGGTTCCGTGTCTCAAACACAGCCATCACCTGGCTCACCACCTTACTGGTCCCGGATACCGCGCTTCCTCCCATCGACATCTCTCATCGACCAACTCCTTCAACAAGCACTTCAGGCCCATCGTTCGTCTGTCACTGCCGGTGGACCCAATCCCAAAAATCCCGACTATACTGGCATCCTTGGTCTTTCTTCCTCCCAGATTAGTCCTCTGTCATCCGCCATATCGCGAGCGATCCAGGTCGCAGGCTTCAAAGGCCTCGCGACGCAATCAGCAGTGCTATACACCACACATTGCCTGTTAAGGTGGCAGACTGATCCTAGACCCGAGACGTATCAACGTGTGCCTTCCTGGCTGCGACCTGGGAAGGTACAGCTGCAGATACCCCACGCAATATGGGTATCCCAACTCATCTGGCGAGGGCTACGCGAATGGGTAGCCGGCAACGGCGGCCGATACGTCAGAGACGAGTTCGCGTTATGCTATGCAAGAAATTTGAAGATCGATTGGCAGACTGTGCCGCCACCGGATATGACGCATAGGAATATGGCAGCGGATGGGGGGGGTGTGAGACTGGGTATGGGACCGGGCTTTGATGAGGGATTGTTTGAGGTTGATGGAAGTGGGATGGCGGTGGCGACGAGTAAGTTTGAGCAGTGTATAAGGACGCAGGAGAGTTGGGGTTTGAGGCCGGAGTTTTTGGAGACGTATCCGGACCTGAGTGAGATGGTTAAGAGGGCTGAGAATCATTGAGTATGACGATTCTGAGAGGGCCAGGAGAGATGGGTGGTGAGGGCTGTGTTGATTGTTGCGAACGAATTGAATGTCTGACGAGAGACGCTCACAAACAAGGCATTGATGGAGTTTATGTCACTTTTGATTGAGGTCAGGGGTTTATACCACATAGACTACCTCTTACAAATAAACGAGTATTGATCCACAGTTGGTCTGGTGTTTGGCCGTTCTTAGCATTCTTGATGAGCTAATTCCACCACAGCCTTCTCCGTGTTCGACTTTGTCTTCCGTTCAGAATCACTCACCAACGAGTCGAAGAAGCTTGGCAAGTCGTCGTCGGGCTGTGCCGCAATCTCTCTAATCCACCATTCACATCCACGACGCCGTCCCATTTGTCCCATTTGTTCCAAGCCAGTGGTCCATCGCCCATAAGTCGCGAAACGCCAGCCACAACTTCATCGTAAACGCGTTCCGCGAACACTACGATCTCTTCGTCATCACAAGGCCGATCAACATTTCTGGGGACCAACACCTTTCAGCAAGAACTATAAATCCCTGGGTCTGACCGGCCTTGAAATTTTCCTCCCTTCCTCATCAGACGCCGCAAACAAAGTTGTGTCTTTGCCTCTGGCAACATTCGACCTCGGCCCTTGCAATCTCCGCCACCCTCCATACCATCACAACTCCTGAGTCTTGTCACTCAAGCTCATTCCCTTCTTCCAAAACCACGATCGCATATACGCACACCTTGCTCAATGCGCCCCACCCCTGCAATACCTCTTGGCTAAACCAAACATTTACAATGTCGCGCCGCCACATTCCACGTCCTAATCTGTGTCCTAATCCGCCTCCTACTCTACCTTTTCGCTGTTTCATCTGCCCCATTAACGGGACCCTCGGCTCGTCGAGGAAATATTCCAACTCACTGCAGAGGACCTGGTCCATTGTACGAGCAACGGATCATATCTGATTTGGACCATCTAACGGAAAGTGTGAAAGGTCCATAGAGACGTCACTGTTACCACGCTCAGCGCCACCAGAACGGAATGGCATCGATTCTTGACTAAGGATGCAGTGCACAAGCTTGGAATAATCAAAGAGCTGATCGCTCAAGCGGGACCACAGCAGGGACATGCAAACGGTCCATGAATTAGAGACCTATACGATGCTCACGACGAGGGCACAGAGGACTGAGATATCCTGAGATTGGTCGGCCCATATTTACTCGAATACACGCTCCATCATCTTTGCGCCGCTGCAAACAAGGTGCCGCCCTCTCTTCTGGCATGCGGCCTGTACCCAAACGGCATGTTGAGTCTACTCACGAATGATAGGCATGACAGGGGTTGATCATGAACATAGCATTGATGGAGTTTCATGTCGGTTTGATTGGGACAAGGCCGGCATCTCTTACAAGACTATATTGGCCTTCATCACGTGACATAGACTTTATACCACATAGAAGAACGTTTAAAATTCACGCGAATATTGCCTACACAATTGGCCCATTGCTTTCAGGTCTTAGATTCTCAGGTTCGAGTTGCTGTGAGAGTACGGAGCGTGCAACTCATTTGCTCCATCATCTTTCCTCTAAGAGTAGCAACTTGAAAAAAGGAATGCACCATTATCGTCTACCAATAATAAAGCTGTTGTGAAGATATCACATTTGAGATCTCGAACAGTTGACCTCGATCCGTTTCACAAAGTATTTATAGTAGCGGAAAGCAGATCACTGGGGTCTTACCGCATTCCGCACCCCTGCAGGCTTCCCCGCCATGTGGCCCGACCCACTTGCGTCATCCCACTGCGGCTGCAATCTGTAAGGCTGGCGCGACGTCCTCGGTGCCCCCAACGACACAGATTAATAAAAGCAACAGCTACAGAAAAGGAAGATAAACCGAGTAAACGAATTATGATAAGATGACCAACAAGGAGACGCTGTTGTTGGTTTTTATTCACGGGTTCAAGGTAAACAACCTCTCATCTCGTGCTCTCAGCGGATTCGCCGTTGTTTCTCTCCAGACCTCACTTCCTTCTCAGAACTCATCACTAACCGCTTCACCCAGGGCGACGACAACACCTTTGCCTCTTTTCCTGAGCATATCGCAGAGAAGCTTTTATCCCAGCTACCATACACCAGAGTCCTAGCGAAGCGCTATCCTTCGTTCGAGACTCGGGGGGAATTGCCTCAAGCTGTTGCAGCCTTCAGAGAATGGCTTTTAAACCTAGTCATCGATTTAGAGGTTGAGGCAGGCACGGCAAGCCCAACCATAGATCCCTCCGTGCACGTTGTGCTGTGCGGACACTCTATGGGTGGGATCGTGGCTGCTGATGCGCTGTTGTCGATTGCTAATGATACCGCTGAAGGTCTTGTTGATGAGGATGGGGACGAGAAAGGAAGAAATGGGATGGGGATTGGGGGGAGTGAGATACTTTTCCCTGATATCAAAGGCGTCCTTGCATTCGACACCCCCTATCTAGGGATTGCGCCGAGTGTGCTGGCGCATGGGGCGGAGACGCATTATAATACCGCGACGACTGTTATCAATCAGTTACAGAACTTTGGGGTGTTTGGTAACACGGCCAAGGCATCAACGAGTGCTGCCACGAATGCATCAGCATCGGCATTGGGAGGGGGTTCGGGAGCAATGAAAGCACTCCCACCACCAGATATGAGTGGTGCCGGCATTCCGTGGGCCAAATGGGGAAAAATGGCGGTGTACGCTGGTGCGGCGGCTGCTGTGGCGGCGGGGAGCGCGGCGGCGTACAATAATCGGGAGGCGATCACGCAGGGGGTTAGTTGGGCGACGAGTCATCTGGAGTTTGTTGGATGCTTAATGAGACCAGAAGATCTGAGGAAGCGAGTGGCGAGGATAGAGGACCTGAGCACGACCCAGACACAAATGACGAAGTTTGAGCCGAGTAAGGATCCGAGGATGGCGGCGATACAGCAGGATAGTAGTCGAAGTCAGAGTAAGGAACGAGAGTCTCCCCTGGGCAGAATCGGCTGGATGTGTCTCTACACCAAGCTAGGCAAAGCAGCTGCATCATCACAAGGAGATAACGTTAGTGTCACCGGCACATTAATGGGCACAGGACAATCAGGAAGGACGTTCTGCAACTTGCCGAAGGGACAAGGGAAGGCGCACTGGAGGGAAGAGATCAATGACATGGCGAAGGACGAGGTTACGGCGCATATGGATGTGTTTGATCCGAAGCAGAATCCGGGATTTGAGGCGTTGTTGGAGCATGCTGTCGAGTATGTAGCGCTGTGGACGAAGGATGTGTTGAAGGTGGAGATGAGTAGTGGGACCACGGTCGCGAATACTGAGACGACGAATCCTTGGGCGTAAAAGGAACTTGATTATAAGACACAGAAGGCCTAGCTCAATGGCGACTGCTATCTTGAAGAGTGTCTGCTCCTTGGTTAGGATAGGCAGTTTATCGGTTGACTCAGGAAAATAAGGATACGTGTCATGGTTTGTTCTTATCTGGTCAAGCGTTGCATACAAATAATCCATCAACTGCGCTGGCTACACGGCTACGCCAACCGAGTCGCTGTAAGGGCTTCTGGGCGATTGCTCGGACGACTGAGAATACCTCGAGTCCACACTTCTCTGCGGACTGAGCGATGCAAAGCACCAATGTTCCAGCCGATCGGCTCCTCTGAATTTGCATTTCCTCCAACCTTTGCGCCGACAGTTCTGCCAATTCTATCCATCATCGTCGTCGGATATCATCACAACCGGTTGCGTTATCTCGGCCTGCTTGGTCTCGGCGTCTGTCTTTTCGAATATCCGGTTGGAAGAGAATAGGATAATCGCGTGCAACATGCCCGCCGCGCTAGAGAACAGGGCGCTGACTGGTTTCGAGGCCACGTATATTCCAATGCTTGCGGCACACAGGGCCCAAGCCACGAGTCGGCAGCTCCACACCCAGCCGCAAGTCCGACGGTAGTACTTTGGATAGTCGTAAATGTGCTTGTAAGAGGGCAGCATAGCAAAAAGAACTCCTAGAATCGAGGTGGCGCAGTTAGAGAGCTTGAGATTAAAATCGCTGTCACCCAGGATCTTGCTCCATGCCAACAGGTTCTCGTCATCAGGTCCAGATTTGTCAAGTAGTTGACTGAAGCCCATTCCCAGTGGCCAAGCGCTAATGAAGCCTAGCAGGCCGAAGAGCGCTATGCTCAGAGTAAAGCAGTATTGATTGTTTTTGAGGCTACGCAAAGGTGGTTTGTCGGTTGTGGATATCTCGTGCTCTGCAGTGGATAGCTCACCGGCGCAACAAGAGCTGCGAGACCTGGCAAAGACCCCCCCATGAGCGTACATCAGTTGGATGCCCCATATTTTTCTTCCAGCGACATGCTCAACAAGTTGGCCTCTTACGTCTTGCCGCGGTCTGGGGGACCAGTGGAACAGGGCGAGCACAAACTGATACAGGGCGGCATCTGAGGCCCGCTGTTTTTGCTTCGAGGACGTCCATAGCTGACGTCCCGTTGTAATGTCCTTGGAGCAAGACCTCGTGGTCTTCTTCTTCGGTTGCCCATCGATCTAAAATTGTTGCTTTTCGCCTCTTGATCTTCTAACCGGTTCGCCAGAAGTACCATTTCGAACATTGTTTCCACGCATCGTTTTCCCAGAACCCTCATTCCCCTCTCCATCGCTAGATTGTGCATTTCTTCTGCCTCGCCATAATCGCCCATTTGGAACAACAGGTCAGCGACGTCTTTCATACTCGACAAAGTGTCTTCGTGGTCGGGACCATGCAGTTCTCGGCGAGCCTTTAAAACACGTTGCTGAAGTATTTTTGCTTCTTCATGTTGCCCCTTATTGGTGATGAGTGCCGCCCACGTATGTAACAATAGTGTGTTTGGCCGTTCTGCTACTTCGCGAGCCCCAACGTGAGGTCGTAGTAAGTGCTCCGCTTCTTCAGCGCGGCCATCAGAAATCAGCGGATAGGGACACTAGCTTGAAGAATATCCTCGTAAATACCCAGATCCGCAATTTCTGGGTTCTCGGATTCCGTGTCTTGAATATCGCCTTGGCTTATAATCGTTGCTTCTAATCGGCTTCCTGGCTGCTCGTCTATATACTCAGACGAGTCGAGGGTAGTTGACCTGAGTGAACGTGAATCAAGATCAAGCTCGTCGTTGAGAAGTTCTTCGATTGATGATATGAGGTCCTCAATGCGATCCTCTTGCCTAATCTCTGATGTTTCCAGTCTAACAGAAACCGATCTCCTAGATTCAACATCGGTCTGACTGCGACGCCTCAATGTTCCTATCCACGCCTGCTGCAAATTTTCAATAGGCGGAGACTTTACCTCTTCAAGCTTATCTAGTTGAGCCGTCCCCACATGCTTACTTTGCTGGTTTAGGTTCAAATTTTCTTGTGACGCGAAACCGGAGATAACATCATCCTTTTTACACTCGGTACAGGTGTATGATAAGCTGTGCTTTTGGAGATGCTTCCTATACCCACAATTAGTATGTTCGCTGACATTGGGATCAGGGTAATCTTACTCTAGTGCCGAATTGGATGAGCAAAGCTTGAGACAGCCAAGAACTTTACAGTATATGTTCCTATGCTTCGTTAAGCTTGGGATGTCTTCGATGTTTTTGGACGTTGTAGAAGGATTTTGATATTTACGGGAGAAGTCGCTGAGCTCAGAAAGGAGACGCGACGACGTGAGACCAATTCCTCATAATGCCCGGCCTTTAGACTCCGTGGAGGTGCTGCAGCTTCTTCCTTCGCCACCCGAGATTTCTTTGAAATCGACCTGTGGGCTCTAGCTTTCTACCCTAACCAACCCAGCATATATGAATTTTACTTCCGCAACAAGCTGCTCGTAAGAGATCGGCTTTCCATCAGGATGACTTGCGATCTTCCGGTTTTCCTCTTGTGCCGTGTCTTGCTCACTATCTCCTACTGAATTTGCGCATGAGCTAGACTCGAGACTATCTTCCTCTTGGTCGAAATCGTAAATCGGTGTTGAGAATCGAGTCCTGGATTCGTCATGGGTCTGCATCAGAAAAAGCGCAACTTTATCTGTCTCACAGGCAGCTTCGCACCGATCGTGGCTACAGATAGGACAGGCTTCTCCCCTCGCTGGCACTGAAATCAGAGTCTTGCCGCATCTACAGCAGGTCCATGAAATATTTCCATCAACCATGGCGATGAATGTGCTTGATTTGGTTCGCAACCGCTAAGTTGCAACTTCAGTCGAGGTTTTAAATGATATTTTAGAGATGATGGAGAAGAAAAAAGGCCGGCCATTGTCACTCTTGGCACACAACAAGGCTGTGTTTAGGCGCATTGCCTGGGTCGTGATGATGACGGACATCGCGACAACCGGTTAGCGCAGGAGTCAAATAGCTGCGCGAGATAGAATAGCGGAGATGTGACACTCTGAAAGCGCGAACAGTAGGACTCGAAGAGAAGAAGAAGCGTTCATAAGATATTCTACAGGATACCAGTATGATAGAATAATTCTTGGATTTTGTAATTCTACATTTCGTGGCAATTGGTCGGTCATTCTCGCGTCCTGCTCTTCCTCATATGGGACCTGATGTAAAGTAAATGATCATTCAAATCCCTGCGTCCTGTATCAGTGCTTGCAAAGCCATCGAACCGTAGCGCCGTCGTTATCATACACCTGTGTGCTCTTGCCGTTCCATGACTTGCTTAAGCGTCAACCTTCGCCTTCTTGGCTTCGCCCTCTCCATCCTCCTCGGCCTTCCTCTTGCTGTTCGCAGCAGCTGGCTCCGGTTTCTTCTCTTTCTTCCTGACTATGCCAGTCAGATCATTGGCACTCTTCTTCGCCTCTTCCAGACGCTTAGCTGCCTCTGCTGAGCTTTCGCCAAGAATAGCACCGATGACGCCAGTCGTCGTTGGGCCACCAAGGGCAGCGGTAAGGTCGACTGGTGGAGCCTGGAGGTCGGCAAGCTTTGTCATGTCAGCACAATGTCCTGATTGCAAATTGTGAAAATAGTGAACTTACTCTTTGCTTCATGTCCACCACCACCTCCTTACAGTCAATAATTTGCTTCTTGATAAGTTCATTATCATCCGAATCCTTCGACTCCTCAAGCTCAACCTCCTTCTGCTGCAACTTGCCCTCCGTCGACTTAATAGCCTTCTTCAGTTGCTCCGCAGCCTCCTCTCTCATCTTCTCGTCGATCTGTGCCACGCTCGCCTCCTCGCCAGCCTCTCTCTTCTCATCGGCTTCATGTGTGGTAGTTATGGAAGTGAACTCAAGAGCAAGAGAGAGTTTGTAGTGCGCCTCGGCGATGATCTCAGAGAAGAATGGGTAAAGCTTCTGCTTGTAGCCCAGCGATGCCTGGAAATCCGCAACAGCTTGTGGAAAGCGCTCGTTCTCCAGCGAGATCTCGGCGAGCAAATCGTGGGTATCTGCGAGACGCTCCTTGAGGTGGCGGGTCTCTGAGGTATCCTTGGCGCACTCGGCTGGCTCGGCGTCGCCTGCTGGCTCCTCTGCTTTACCCTTTCCGTTGTCCTTTGATGCCTCCTCGGCCGTGCCGTTGCCATCCGATGTCTCGTTGAGAACTGACTCCCGCTTGCGCTCGAAAAGGACGCGTGCAAGATCTAAAACCTCGAATGCGGTGGCCAGCTCATCATCTTCCTCCTCCTCTTCCTCGTCCTCATCGTCGTCATCCGAGCCCGATTCCTCAAGCAAATCGTCACCGACGAACTGGAAGAGTCCACTTGACTTTGGCGCATCGCCCTCCTTCTTCATCTCCTTCTCAGCTTCGTCCACACCCTCGGCAATAATCGCCACGCCCTCCTCGGCCACTTTAGCCTCCTTCTCCGCCTTGGCTTCCTTCTTTGGCCTCTTCTTCTCTCCTCCTTGCCCTCCAAGCACATCGCTCTTCACCTGGCCAAGCTTGAACAAACTCCTTCCATACAAGAACAGTACCTCGGCGTTATCTGCAGAAAGCTCGCCATTGAGCTCAGCGTTCAACTCAGCGCCTCTCGCATAAAGCTCAGCAGCCTCCTCGTAGTCCTTGTGTGCGTATTTCGATGCGGCCAAGGCGCAAATGTCTGCGAGGTCGACCTTGGCGTTGTGCTCGACGGACTCGGTGTTGAAGTGTGGTGCTGGAGAGGAGCCGGCTGTTGACAGAGCGGCAGAGAGAGCGCTGACAGACGGGTTGACGGCTGGAGTCTGTGCCATCTTTGCGATTTCGATGGGATGAAAATGAGGTGATTATGTTGGAATTTCGATGGGATGAAAATGTGATGATTAGGTCGGTGGTGAGATTGAAGTGGATTGCGATGATGTTGCAGTCGCGCACCTTGGTCTGATGTGTGAGAGGTATATGTGACACAAGTGATGAGATTGTATAGTCGCTAATATATCGTGGTGATTGACTCTTCACTTTGATATGGATAGTAATTGTGGTTATGTTGGAGTTGCGGGATTGTGGATGAAGGACGAAGCTTGGATTTGCCAATCCGAGACCAAGTCGCGCTTCGTGGGGACCGCGTAAAGTGGTTGGCAATCATCGTGCCCAGATCGTGCACAGACCACATCAACGGCTCAAGCCGAGCACAGTTCTATACAATAAGGCAACCCTATGCGCCCATTAACACCATACACTTTTCCCCACCACCTCCTCGCATACTCCAATACATCGTTGACCCCTATATTTGGCGACTTGACCTCCGTTTTCGAGGAAATGATTACCAGTAATCGACCCATCATCTGATGGGCCGTCCTCCGAGGCTCAAGCTTTTCTCGCCTCAGTTTGCCCGCCCCACCATGACTGGTTTAGTCGGCTATCAAGATACCATTCAATACGTCACCTGGAAAAGAATCCCAACTTATATACACGACTCTTCCTTTGCACCGTCGCAGGCTTGAACAAAGGCTCAGATAAAGGCTTGGATAAACCAGCAAAGATGGATCCTTCAGGAGTGAGCACCTGTGCTCAGATTGCTTCCACGTCCAAACGGAGCAGTGAACTTGATAGCTGTTCACAGCTCCAAACATGTAGCTCAGATGCTATACCCGGACCTGACTGCGGGTTGCAGCCGACAGATGGGAATATCGGCGAAGAAATGGCGGCGGCGTTGCCGTCAAAGCCAGAGGAGCTGAGAGGCTGGAGGATGGTGATACGCAACTTTACACCATCGTAAGTCGAGCTTCGAGGGATGAAGAGCTCTGAGGAACCCGTCTCCGTCTCATTAGCCACATGCTGATCGTGCGCTCTGTAGATGGTTCTCGGTCATAATGGGCACCGGTATAGTGTCGATCTTGCTCCATAATCTCCCTTACAATGGAGCATGGCTATACTGGATATCGGTTATTCTTTTCGTCCTCAATATATTCCTCTTTTGCACATTCCTTATGATCACGATTTTAAGATATGCCATCTACCCAGAGATCTGGACTGTTATGATCAGACATCCGGCACAATCGCTCTTCCTTGGGACATTCCCAATGGGACTTGGGACAATTGTGAATATGATTGTCTTTGTCTGTGTCCCTGCGTGGGGAACATGGACCGTGTATCTGGTATGCATTTATTTGTATTTATTTGTTACAGCTGCCTGAGCGATAATGATCTCTGACTCTCTTAGGCCTGGGCCCTATGGTGGCTAGAATCGGTGATTTCTGTGGCTACCTGTTTCTACCTGCCATTTATCCTGTGAGTACCCCTGCGGTTTGTTTCACACTTTGGATCTGAATCGCTTATACTGAATAGCATGTGCGACCATAAGACGGAGCTCTCTACGGTAACTGCTGCGTGGCTCCTTCCGATAGTTGCCACCATCGTTGCGGCATCCTCTGGCGCTATCGTTGCTGAGGTGTTACCCAATCCTACCCACGCCCTCTGGACAATAGTTGTCTCATATATCTTGTGGGGGACGGGGGTTCCCCTTGCCATGGTGGTACTCGTTATTTACTTTACACGACTTACGGTGCACAACATTCCTCCGCGAGAAGTTATCGTTTCGGTTTTCTTGCCGCTTGGTCCTTTGGGCCAAGGAGGCTTCGCCATTATGAACCTGGGTAAGGTCGCGATGAAGGTGTTCCCGCTTACGGGCACGCTTCCTGGTACAACAGCCGGACATGCCGGAGACATTTTATATGTTGTGGGTTGGCTCATAGCGCTCATCATGTGGGGCTTCGGACTCGTCTGGCTCTTCTTTGCTCTTGCGAGCATTAGCCGCAGCAGATTCCCATTTAACATGGGTTGGTGGGGCTTTACATTCCCACTTGGAGTGTTTGCGCTATCGACAACGATGATTGGCAAAGAGATGCCCTCAACATTCTTTGAGGTACTTGGCACGGTGCGTATTCCCCCGTTATTGTTAGCACGGACGCCACATCTTTACTAAACATGGCAATTAGATCTTATCCGTTTGTGTGACACTTCTTTGGATTATAGTAGCAACTGCAACCGTCCGCAAAGTCCTCTTGGGCCAACTACTTTTTGCTCCATGTCTAAAGGATGTCCAAGGAAAGGAGCGTCCTGCAGCGAACAACCTCGGCGAATAGAATGCTTGAGAAATGTCTAGGTAAGGCGTTTATATTGGAACGGATGGCATGTGTAATGCTCAGGAAACTTGTCAAAAGTTTGTAAGACGTCACACCGGGCAGGAATTCAACGGAAAACCAATGCTCGTCAAAAGCCATACCTCAAGGTGCAATTCCGCCTCGCCCTCTGCCGATACCTACCCAAAATTGCTGAATGGAGGCAAGGCTGCCTCCGGTTTCGCGCCCACAAATTCTGCCAGGCGATAGGAACGCAGGGGGCTGCCTCCTGTTATTAGAGTGTAGCTGCCTCTAGTTACGCCCGTCGACCCGCCACGGGTCTGGTAGCGGCGAGGTCAAGGGTGAATAGATTTAAAATGCACGGACGACACGGTTCCGCAATTTAGAATGGCAGTAAGAGGCGTGGTTGTGGTGCAATGCGTTGTGTTAAATTAGGGTAGGTTCGGATGCAGGTCGGTCGTCCCCCTAACTGTAGTTTCCCCCGGTCATGACCCCAACAATCGAGGCTCGCAAACAGAAATTGGCTCGTCTTTGGAATATCAGCCTAGACAGAGGCTGACGTCGCTGCTCAGTGCCTGTAACTCGCAACGTCGCAAAGTGTGCGCGGCGGCCTATGCAAGGGCCTGCCACGTCACCGCAGGCATTTTTGCGATTGGCTTAGGTCGTAGCCCAAGGCATTCTCAAGGCAGATTTACCATGCCGCTGTCGCAGAGGCGTCGAATATGTGCGACGAAGATGACGGGCGCAAGAGAGGCAGGTCGATCAGAACGCAGCTCGGCTCACTCTAGCATCTTGACCGACCCGAGGGTCGACGTCGACCCTCCAAAGGGCTGGTTGCCATTGCAGAAGGGATCGAGAGCATGGAAGTCATGGAAGGCGCGGTAATCGACGAGCGGAAATCGAGGTTGTGGCTCTGCGAAGCGTTCATGTGCCACTGCGGGTTTTCAGCTGCGGCGACGCTGAGCACGGGGATCCGTTTGCGGGGAGAAACGGCCCATGAAGTGTGGAGAGGTGCGGAGGGGCCAAGCGCCGCACGATGAGCGCAGCAGGGGCGAGAATGTTGGGAAGGAGAAGGACGGTGGAGAGAGACAGTCGCGGGAGGGAGCTGCCCTTTTATAGAGCTCGAAAGCTGCGGAAGGCGTGTGCACGCGCGCTGCCAGATCGGGCGGACGCCAAACCCTGCGCGGCCTATCTCGCGACTGAAATTGTATCTTCTTTCGTTGGCTTGCAGACTAACCAATTCCCGCAAAGAATTGACAGGTTTTAATAGCAATTGAGTCCGACGACTTTCAGGATGCATTCCCAAAACTTTGTATATTGTCAAATCTGGGTTAACTTAAATCCATTTAATACCGAAATCTCTACTTTCCACATTTTGCCTCACAATGGGTCGTCTTTTTTGCGTGGCATGTGAACACAGGGACGCCTATACTCCCAGATGACGAAGCGTCTGGGTTTTTGATACATTCAAGCACTCATGCTCAATTTGCCACGAACATATGACACCATACTGACCGGTTGCCGCTAAAGGAGATCGAAAGTTCCGACGTCTTTTAGTTTTAGCATTGAGTCAAGATCAAAGGTCGATATTGCGGCACCGCTCAGAACGACTCTCTTAGACCATGTATTAGTGCTGACTGATTTTCCAGGGTGGCCCCAAACTCAGTTTCAATTTAACAACCCTGTCTTGCTGCTAACTGGTTTAAGCGGAGTTTCCCAGTCTTAATTCCTATTACAAGATTCATTTTGATTGTCTTGATGATAACCGGTTTTGACCGAGGTTCCCAACTTCGATTTCAATTTCATGTTTATTTGGCGTGTCTTGAAGCTAACTGGGTTTTAAGTTTTTCTAACTTCTATTTAGATTTCTAAAGTCTATTTTGTCCGTGTTGATGTTAACCGGTCTTTGCAAAGATTTTTCAACTTCAATTTCAATTTTAGCGTTCATTTGTCTTCTGACTTGTAGGATAGCACATGGAAAACCGGTTAACAGGAAGTCTTTCAAAAGAGTCGACGATTTGTGGTGATTTGTCATGAAGAAGAATCTTGTAAGAAGCTAAGCGGTACACACACGCCGCCTACAGCGACATATCTCTTACCGAAAACACCACAAAAGACACGCGCTGGGAAAGCCCTGAACAAGAAGTACCATGTCCGAGTCTGCACAGGTCGTCTCCTCAACTTTGAGTTGCCTTCGAATTCGTCCTTCGCATCGTCGTTTGACGATTTCCGCGCAACCGTCATCACCGAGCCTTTAAACGGCCGCAGCCGGATCGGAGATCACACACCAATTGGTGAAGTGCCGGCTTTGGGGATTGATGGATCGAGCATCGTCGTCGAGAACGACAGGGAGATCAATGATGTGACGCCGGCGGCGAAGTGCGGGAAGAGGGCTCTCGAAGCAGCGGAGGAACCGCCCACTCGCAAGAAGCTTGTTGCGAAGCTTGGCATCTGATACTATGGCGCCACACATTGGTCCTTTTTTGAGGAATACTAGCTGGCGAAAACGCTAATTAGGGTTGCGACGGCGGGACTCCGAGACTACTGACTATTTGTGTGGTATCATATCTTACACATTCCCGTTCTATCTCCATTTCTATACACAACTAAGATTACAAGTATATCAAAGACAAACGACCTCTTTACCAAGAGTAGTATTGTCTCTGTGAAGTAATCTTCCTGTTTGGAAGCTGGTGCCAGACCTTGCGGTTCTTGATCTTATCTTGAGCCTCCTGGTGCAAACGAAGACGAGTCTTCTCCTCCTTGATGACAAGGTGAATATCTGCTTGATGTTAGCCGTAGTCTTCACATCCTATGCTTGGCCGGTACGTACGAGTAGATGGATTGTGCATCCTGTGAATCTGTCCTCTAGCCCTGTGATCTGGAGTGATGCCGTAATCACCCTTTCCAACCCAAGCCTGGTCGACATACAACCTCGTCGGTTCATCGACCTTGACTCTCTTTCCGTCTTTGGTCTTGATCTCGACTGGGTGGAAACCCGGCTGCCCCTTGTTCTTGGCAGCACCAAGACCCATACCACGACGGACAATAGCCTCGTTTCTGGCATGCTCCAAATGCTCCTTCACATCTCTCGCAGCCTTCTTCTTCGAGAATCTCATCTGCACAATAGCCTCCTCAACTGTCTTGCCAGCAATCTGGTTGGCGATTGGGAAAAGTTTCTTGAGCGAGGTGGCGAAGTTGTGCGACTTGGACTGGAGCTCTCTCTCAGTCTTCTTCAAGATCTGGGCCTTGGTGAGACGCCCGCGGTTCTGCATGTCGCGGATGACCATCTTGCGCTCCCAGCGCATACGCGCCATCGGGGTTGGGTCCAAAGCGGCGGACATGGTGTGCGGGTTTCTGGCCTCGGAGACGACGCCCTTCGACTTTGGCTTTGGTCCGGAGATGGCCTCATCTTCGAAGATGGAGGAGGATGCGAGGTCACCGCGGACGAGAGTTGGGCCCTTCTTTGGCTTTTTCACCTCCTCAAGGATAGAGTTGGCCGGGGCCGTTCCTTTTACCTCCTGGACATCCTTTCTTTTTGGTCTGAGCCAGTCGAAGAGTGTGCGAGATTGGGTGGTTGGGAGGATTGATTGGGTGGCTGCAGAGTATGTCAGTATTTGCCCTTGGGCATCGCAACTCCCCACAATTCCAGCTCAGACAATGTGCGCGCATCATCAGAATAATCTCACCCTTAGCCAGCCGCCTGGTTGGAATAGCCAAACTCATCTCGATTGCGTTGAAGTTCGGGCCCTTCGAGTATACTGACGCGGGCGCGAACTGGATATTTTGGCTACCCGGGCAGAATCCCCGCTAGGCCGCATCGGGATGGTTGTGGGAACTTCGTGGCTGGACTGGGCTGTCACCTCAGCTCTCCATTCACCCTCTACACTCTTTCGCTGCTATCGCGTTTACACGATTTTAATATTCCGAATTCATCCAGGTGCAATACACGCACAGCTTAACCTCATCACAAGTTCGACGTGGTGACGACGAACCGAATACGAGGCCGCGCACGCAAACGACTGCGCAATAGACTTATCGGCTCGGGCCATTCCATGACGGACAATACATAAAAATGGGAGAACCTGTTGGAGAGGACGCCTGGGTGTCGCTGGTGGACGAAGGAAGCCGTAATGCCGCCAATATAGAACAACGCATTGATGTCATTGAGAGTTATACCAGAGCTGTTCGCGCCGAGCCTTGCAGTTTACGACTATGGCTACAGTACTGCGAATGGATGTGGTCGCTGCACACCGACTGCCAATCTTCAGACGCGGGATGGGGTGAGGATGAGCAGATGATGGGAAGAGAAATCTTTTCATTTGACAAGGCCATAACCGTTTGGTCGGAGGGAGCACATCAGGTGCGTTGGAGGCTTGACGACAGCCACATTCTCTGGAACCGCTATATGTCGATCGAGCTCGAAGAGCTTGCCAAGCGCCCAAGCCATGAAAGAATTGAGAGAGTAAAGAGAAGATACTTGGATAGGCTCTCCCAACCACACGCAACTTGGAGCGACACGAGCCAAGCATTCTCGAGCTTCCTTCACAAGTACGATGAGGCGCACTGGGAGGAAATGATGGCACAAAGCACACAACAAGCGGCAGCAGCGAAGGATATATATGCTCAGCGAGAATACCACGAGGATAAACTGCAAGCCGCAAAGCGATCCGGCGACCCGGCCAGCTTGAGAGCAGCTATTTCCCAGTACCAGGACTTCGAGACGAGGCAATGCAAAGGGCGCGCTGGAATTCCGGCTCTTTTGTTCACGTTCTATGAAAGAGCGCTGCTGCTTCTTCCGGCGGATGCTCCTCTTTGGGAGGAATACATTACAGCTGTCAATGGCTACCTGAGCGACCCAAATAACAACCCACAGGATGCACCGAGACTGCTGGAGCTCATCAACCGCTCGATAAAGCACTGCCCATGGTCAGGAGCGCTTTGGTCTCGCTTCATCATACGTGCTGAGATCGAAAACCTCGGCTTTCGTGAAGTTGAAGGGATCAAGCACGCAGCTACGTCATCAGGTCAGCTTGATCTCGATGGCAAGATGCAAAATGTTCTCATGGTATACTCTGCGTGGTGCCAGTATCTGCGTCGCCGTGCAACCAACAGACACGCCACCGACGAAGACCATGACCTTGCCGACATGGGGATGCCATCCGCGCAGGAGAGTGTCCAGCACTGGGGAGAGAGACTTGCCCGTGAGGGCAGGCTCAAGGATGAAGACGGCACTCCGTTGACGGAGTGGAAGGGTGACAGGCGTTTCCACATCGAGCGCTGCTGGATCCAATACCTCACACAGAAGAATCTCATCGACGAGGCAAGACAACAGTGGCATAATCTCATCCGTACCCATGGTGACAACTATGAGTTTTGGCAGAGATATTACCAATGGGAGATGGCCATCCGTCACGCCGAAACCAGCAGACCACATGCCGTCCACCTGTTGAGACAGGCCATATCTAGACGCACATTGGACTGGCCAGAAAAGATCATCGAGATCTATCTGCTTCACGCCGAAACTTACGAGGCACCGCTCGAGATTGCTAGTGCTATTGACTTTGTCCATAAAAACAATAAAGGTATCAAGAAGCGCAGAGAAACGGAGGAGGCGGACAGATTGGCAGCTTACACTGAGGCACAAGAAGCCGCATATGCCAAGGCCGTGGCTGAGGCGGCAAGCGCGCCTGCGGCGGACGTCACCTCAAATGGCCCACCATCATCTGTTAAGCGCAAGCACGAAGAAGACGAGGCGGAAGCTGCTGCTCCGAAGAAGCCAAAGACAGCGGGAGAAGACCTTTCATCGCAGCATCTTAAACGTGATCGCGAGAACACATCCGTCATGGTAACAAACCTACCTTTGGAGGTGACCCAAACCAAAGTACGACAATATTTTAAGGAGTACGGACAAATCAACAACCTCTCCATCAAGAAGGAGACTAACGGAAACTCGTCAGCAGCTCTCATCGAATTCCGCAGCATTGAAGATGCACAATCCGCTCTGCTGCGCGATGGGAAGTACTTTGTTGATCACCAGATTCAGGTCAAGCCAGGAACAGGACTCACCCTGTACGTCACGAACTTTCCACCAACTGCCGACGAAGCACATATCCGCAAGTTGTTCAAAGATTGCGGCGACATCTTCAGCATTCGCTGGCCAAGTTTGAAGTACAATACCCATCGCAGATTCTGCTATGTTTCGTTCAGGACACCAGAGGCGGCCGCTGCGGCGACAAAGCTGGACGGCAAGCTACTTGAGAATAGGTACAAGCTCGATGCCAAGTACTCCAACCCAGCACAGAAGAAGGCTCGTGAGGGAGCAGCCCAGGAAGGCCGCGAGTTGCACATCAGTAACCTTGACAAGATGGCCATGGGGGATGACGTCAAGTCGATGTTCTCCAAGTATGGAACAGTCGACTCTGTCCGCATTCTTCGCAACATTGCCGGGAGGTCCAAGGGCGGTGCCTTCGTAGTGATGTCGACGAAGGCCGAAGCTGACAAGGCAATTGCCGAGCTGGATAAGGTGAAGTTCATGTCTCAGATCATGTCCGTCGAGATCGCGGAGTATAAGAATTTTAAGCCGACAGCGACGAGTGGCTCGGTTGACTCAGGCTCACCAGCACCCGATGCACATGAAGACCAAGATGGCGACGCGACAATGCATACCGATCTTCTACAGGCCTCAAGACCAGCTGGTAACAACGTCAGTGCGCTCCACGCTCCACCAAATCCATCCAAGGCTGAGATCCAGCAACGCACAATCACCCTTCTCAATATTCCAGATACCGTCAACGATACCCGCATTCGCGCTTTGTGCGAGCCATACGGCAAGATTGTCAAGCTCAGCCTCAGACTGGACCACAGTGGCGTTATCGTCGAATACGCCAATGCATCTGATGCTGGCAAAGCCGGCTTAGCGCTCGAGGGTACTCAAATAGTGCCAGGTCGTAAGATCCGCACCGGTGGACTTCGTGATCTCTTCGCTAGCAAGGAGGAGACGAGGACGGATAGGATCGTGATTGGGACTGGAAGGAAAAATGAGGAGACGACGAAGCCGGCTGCGGCTCCCACTGCGCAGCTCCAGAGTAGTGCGCCGATTAAGAGGCCGAGTGCTGTGAGAGGTGGGAGAGGTGGATTGGGTGCGAAGCGCGGACTGGGATTTCCTGGTGCGGCGAGAAAGCCGGCCACTTTGGAGGCTGGCGAAGGTGGACAAGCTAAGGAGAATGGAAACATGAAGCCGCCGAAAAGTAATGCGGATTTCAAGGCTATGTTCATGGCCAGTAAGGGTGCAGCTGCCGCGCCAACTGCTGATGAAAACAACAAGGAGGCCAACTAATCGTGGATATTGGAGGAACATATGAGACAGGACGACGAGGAAGATATACCCCAACAGAACCAGGCAAGAAAACAAGAAATGGTTCGGCACGATGGCATGATGTATCAATGGACGACAAAACTGAATGGGAAGCTATCATGACTGGTTGTATAGAAAATGAAGGAAACCTAATAGTCCGCCTTGATGATGGTCCTGGCGCATTCTCAGGGGATCAAAATAGAGCTATTTGATCTGTAAATTGTAATGAAGTCTACATTTACCCTCGCTAACCTGTTAGCTGTCTGTATAACGTGATGACAGCAAGATCGGTGGTGCGAGCTGGCTCGACATTGACGACGGAGCTCTTTTCAGATTGGGGGGTCGGCTGCGCGTGTAGCGTTGGTAAGTTTGGCGGCGCGATGACAACTGGTCCGAAAAGTACTGTTACGAAAACGCCACGAATCAAGGTTGTTTACTTTCTGCTTTTAGAGGGTCTCATCGGTCACTGTTAACCAGTTTCGCTTCATCGTGACTCTGCCTTGCAATGTAGTGCGAACTTGGTGGTGTGGCGATGGGTAGTATCGCCGCCAATACGGGCCAGGACATGAATCACACTGCATGGAGTACAATTCACAGCCACACCACAGTCTTGAGCCTCTTGACCTTTATTTCGTCCAACAAGGAGTCTTCGGCTTCATCTCGTCAACAGAGCTTTCTTTCGCTCTTATTGAGATATTGGCAATTGGTATCGAGGCACACCTACCGTCCCTTTCAACGTCAACTCTCACAACTCTATTGTCGCCGATGTAACTCGAGGTGCCAAAAGAACAATTATTACAACACCCGCTAACATCTCATACGCCTGGTCTCTGTACAATTTCTGTCGCCCGAGTAATTTTGATCCCACACGAAGGCGAAAACCTGTTGGTTCGAGCTTGGAATTTGAGGATACATACGGGTAGATCTCTGGCGTCGACTTAGACATTCCTCGGGCATTTCGAAAACGAAAAGCTTCCAGATCCAAGAAAGGCAGCTTCCGCGCTCGGAGATAGAAGCTATACTAGAAGAAAATGAAGCGGAGCAGACCGACCCAAGCGATCCCTATTCGCACGACTACTCCTCAATGGTTTCCAAAGATGGCACCCATATGGGGCTACAACCTCTCTCATTCGCTTCCTCTGTTGGAAGCAGGCCGAATGAAAATTTGGGTTAATCAACGAGCTCGATAAGTCTGAGCGGTGGGATGCCAAGTTTGAGGGATCTCGATGATTAAAATGACATCGACATGCCGGTCGGCATCGAATGCATATTTCAGGAAATCCTGCAAAGTTCATGTAGCGATATAAGGCTTCATGCTCTCGAGGAATTTCGCAGCCACACCTTGAACACTTTGGGAGCTATGGCCGGCCAAAGACTGCTTTGTACTTGTTCTGCAATCATGGGTTCAGGAGTCGAGGTAGTAAGAAGTGCTGGGAGGAGTATCTTAACATCTTTTCGACCACTTTTGTAATGGAAAGACGAACCAGGATATGCGGCCGGATCTCAATACCTTGGCATATTTGCGAGACACAAATATTGTTAGCAGATGTCAGTACAATGAGCTTTGCAGTTTGATGAAGAAGCTCCAACTCGAAGCGATGCACCTGTTCAAGTTGCAATGGTGCCAACTGCACCACCAGTGCATTCATCTGGTCTTGCTCATTCGTCGGTAGAGACGAGGGAGCAAGTCAATCTTCCACCCCTAGCTTCTCAACATGCAGCACACAGCGCACCGCCAACTAAACGACAGACTAGCAATTACCGTGTCGTTGTTCATCCATATAGAAAAATCCGTATTGCGCATGTCTATAATCGAAAGTCGGCAGCTAAATGTACCGTGTGGAGAAGAGTAGGCGCGCTACCATGTAACATTGAAGAAACTTCAACCGCCCATGATGAGCCAGAAAATGGAGAATCGTCGGAAGAAGCACAAAGTTTAGTCATGAACCAGTCCACTGTTGTCGGCGAGAAGGAGACCATTATCGACGAATCTGACATTATTCAAACCATAGGTGCAGAGATAATAGCTGCACTACACAACGGCGAAAGAAAGCAACCTGAGGATGCCGAGGACGATGAAATACCAAGCTCGGAAATGAAAACAAGTGTCAGCGGAGTCAATAACTTGGAGGAGACTAATGATTCTACAAAGGATCATAATTGGCCATCGTCAGCAAGTCTGGATGCAGGACAAGGGGCCGGTACAATGGGCAATACCACGAATCTGCCTATATTCGACAGCACGGGAGCAGAGGGCAAACAACATGCTCTTCCACAAATTGGCGATCCGGAGCCGACTTCCTAAAAGTACGGGCTGAGTGAAGTAATGGCGTTGTTAGGCCGCATCAACCAACGCTTTGGGCGCCAGTGAGGAGGTGGATGGGAACCTGGTTCGTCAGGGATCCAGCTCTCCAACATCTCGCGACGTCCAAATGACGTTCCAAAAGAGTGTCGTGCTGAATCTGGTAGACAACCATCGCGGCCTCCGCCGGACGACCCGATAACGGGCACGCAACCGGTTAAGCGACCCAAAAGATCTCGCAACGGCTTCTCGATCAATATAACACTATTTGCGGTCGTGGGAGGCATTGCTCTCGTATCCCATGGTATCAGAGTCCATTGCCTCTTTAGACAGCTTTCCGCGCAAGAGTTGACAGATCGTGGACTGGATAACCCCGACTTCTACTTCATTGTGGCAGATTTCTGTTGGCTGTTCCAAGGTGCCGTCTTTTCTCTTATACCAACATGGAAGCATGCAAGGGAGCAGAGGGAGTGTAAAAAGTGGTTTGGTGTTTGGTTCTGCCGTTTCCTTTGTGTTTCGTCGTGTGTAGGCATCGGTATATACGTGCTATCAGCGCCTTGTGGCACAGTGATTCTTGGGGCTGGGGAATACCGCTCGTGCGTTGCTTATATTCTTGGCAAATCGGGCATATGAAAGGTCTGAGAATAGAAAGACCCCATTGGTAGAGAAGCTGGCGGCAGCGGAACGACGTTCAATGGACTTTGGGGGGGGGGACTCGAGGCGACTGAGAGGCGGCTGCGAATCCGGAAACGGAAGCTTCCAGCGGTAACTGTCTCATCCAGCGTGGAGGATGAGTGCCTTGGTTCATCAGGGAGCGATCGTAGTAGCTCGCCTGCGGCTTCTCGTATTGGCATTGTCACCTAGGGCGCCGAACCACGAATTTTGTTGCTTTGATGAATATAATGTTATCGTTTCAGCTATTCATCTTCAACTACTTAGCAGTGTGATTGGTCTCGATGCAAACCTAGGAGTGGCACGTGCCCGTGCCATCGTCGTAGCCGTGAGGAACCTGACGACTTCCTACCAGTCTCAAGTTTCGAAAAAGAACAGTCTGCCGATTAGCAGGATGAGTGCGGCAGTTCCTGTCCTCCGCATCCATAACTGACGGTAATGCAACTGGTTATCATCAGGAATACGCTTTTTTTGATTCCCACTCACTCCTCAGCGACCATCTCACTCAACTCCACACTCAACTCCTCATTTCAACTCCTCATTTCAACTCCTCATTTCAACTCCTCATTTCAACTCCTCATTTCAACTCCTCACTCCAACCTCTTAACATCTCTTGGTCATACCTTGATGTCATTGGCCGTCAACTTCATCAATCTCAACCACGATCACTTTAAGCCCCCACTCAGAAACTGGTTAGCACCATGCATTCTCCTTCCGCCGTCACCACTTCTATTTGAGTACTCTAAACTTGGATACCTGCTTGACCGATTAACACCGAAGGTGTAGCTGCGCCAACACAGCGCGGGCTTACCAACCAGCTAGCTGCTCACACAGCCCCTCATCACACCACAAGCTCCCCTCACGCCTATCGATTAGCCAGTCTGAGAGATTTGTCTACTATTCACCAATCACATTTCCTATTTTCCACCATGCCAGAAAATTGGTTAACTGCACCGCCAGCCACGCTCCTCTCAAACCATTATCTAGCCACCATCTAACGATAACCAATACCACCAACAACCAACAACCAATAACCAATGATATTCAGCACATAACAGACACCCCTCAACTAGGTTTTGACTCCCAAACCGAAAGGCGCTGCAAAAAAAACGGTTAACACTTCCTCGTCGCCGAGGAGAATCGTAACTGACGATCCGCGAGTCAACCTTCGAAATTAACTTTGAACTTGAAAATTCCCAGTTGATAACGGTTACCACTTTGCCAAGCATTGGAAGTGGCAAATTGCAAACTAATCTGACATCCAAATTGAGAAATTCTTGCGAAAATCATTTAGCAGGACACCGTGACTCTATAATCTTTTTAACCCCAGTTGGCGACGAGAGAAGGTAAGGAGATTGATTGTTGAGGATAAAACAGAGGTTATCCAATTGAGAACAAAAATGAAACGGTCTAGAAGGTATCTCTCTATATCGCTGTATCCGTCATTGACATCCCTATCCACCCGTCCGCATCCATCCAATTTGTTGGCCCCCCACCTTCCACATCCTTCCCATCCATCCGGTACACCATAATTCAAAAGCATGAATTCAAAGACGCCTTCCTTTATCCACAGCCATCGTACTTCTTCCTCTTAATACTCCGTCCCTCGTGCTCCTTCGTCCTACTCCGCTATTAGCCAGCTCAGCCAGCTCCCGTTAGATCTAAGCCGATAGCTTAGTCTTCATCTTTCCTACTAGGCATCCTCACATGTCCCGCCCTCCACGGCCACTCTTCTCTATCCTCTCGTGGCGGCCTAACGGTTCCGTACCCGCCTCCAGATCCATTGATTCCACCTTCCATGCTCACAACACTCTCCACGTCAGTCTCACTAGCTTCCGACAACAACGGCGAGCGCTCGATATCCGCCATAATCTTCCTCGCCCTCCTCTCCCTCCTCCGTCCCTGCCAGCGGACCCACAATTTCCATGCTCCCGTGTGCGTGCGTCTGGCGTGGCGCACAACAAGCATGGCAGTGATGCCGGCGATGGTGAGGAAGACCCAAACGCCTACTAGCCAGGCCCAATTGTAAAGCCAGTTGAAGACCCACAGCCTCGGGGCCCTCGTACTCCTCAGTGTACACTTATCGCTGGGACAGATGTCAAGTCTTCCCATCCCCTTAAACCTCGGTCCATGCGGCCCGTCAACATACTTCTTCTCACCCACAATCGGGGCGTGGTATTGTCGTGCGTCGGATTTGAGATACTCCTTATCGCCCCACCTCCCATTAAAATAAAACCAGGATATCGGCGCCTCAGGGTTCTCGGCAGTTGGGGTTAATGTCTTCTCAACTTCGGCGTAGGGGTTGTCGCTATCCTCTGACTCGGAGTGAGAGTGGGAAGAGGGGAAGTCGTCGCCGGTGTTGAATACGTCGGCATCGGCGGAGAGCTCGGATTCGGAAGGGATGTCGGTCATCTTCCTATCATCGCAGTCGGGGTGCCACTTATTGACATGACTACAATCATGGCTCTTTGGGGATGTGTACCAGTAGCTCCTCATATTGAGTGTAGGATCCCAGAGTGGGCCCCTAGAGGTCGTGTCGTGCAGGATGGTGAAGGGGAGGATGTATGCCTGGATACCGGCCGTGGCGTACATGGCATGTGTGCCCTTTCCGGAGTAGATTACTGGTCTCTTTCCCTCGGGCTTCTTGTCTTTATCCCCACCTAGGCCGAACCCGAGGTCGAGGTGTGTCGAGTTGATACCCACAGAGGTGTGTGTAATTGGAGTGTCGGAGGCAACAGCCTCCTCAACATACTTCTCCATAGCTGAAAACTTGTAACTCTGCCCAAAGGTATGCTCACTCACAAACATACTCTCCGGCTTCCCATCCCTAAACCTCACAACACTATGTTCCCAATCCCCCACATGGTCTCCAAAACCCACCCCAAAAACAGAGTTGCCGAGGTTAAAAGAATAGAAAAAGAACCAAAAAGCATGCACCACGTCCCCCTGCTCAGGATGCTCTACCAACACCAGATATGCTGGCGCATTACTGCGGGAGGGACGACAGATAATCTCGCCGTCTTTGTTGCGTGGGGCTCTTTTGTCGCCTTTTTCGCCGCCGATGGTCATGTAATGGGAATCGGTGACATTCCCTCCCTCGCTGTTAACTGACTGAGGCTCGACGGGCGTGTTGGCTCCAGACGTCAACCAGGATGGGTTGTCTTCGACTGCGTCGCGAGAGTGCAGGTACATGTGCTCTCCACCCTGGCCTTCTTGGCCCCCATAGTTGTTGAGTAGGCCCAACTCGTCGAGATTCGGGTGCTGGTGAGAGCGGTTTACGGATGCGTAGTTTAGATAGGGGATTGTGTGTTGAAGATGTTCTTCGAGGAGAGAAGGCCAGTAGGTCTCCTCTTCTGAGAGGTGGACTAGTGGTGCGTGGTCGAGTACGTATTGAGGTATTGGTTTCAAATCCTTCTTCTTCTCGTCGCCTGGCGGTAAGGCGCTATTACCGGTATTGGGGTTGAGGAAGTCGGCATCAATCCATTTCGCGTTGACAGGAGTGCCCGCGTCATCCACTGAAGACTGTGATCGTCTGGCATAAAAATCATTATTGGTGTTTGCAGATGCGCCTGAGGCGTTTGCAAGTAGTGAGAGTGCGCCAGTGAGAAGCAGCAAGCGGAAGGAAGACGGCATCAATGCCTTTCTACGACACCAGGTCGTTTGTCTCTTCTCGTTGTGTTTAATTCCTACTCCGGATCTTCCGCTGACGTCGTTGATGTGGCGGGTTTGTTCTCATATCACTCTATCTATGATAATGAATGATAATAGCAGCAGATCTAGCTGCGCTTTATTGATGTTGTAAGATATTTTGTTGTCGGAGGATGGATAGGTGTTGAGGTGAAGGATGATAAAGAAAAAGATTGAAGTGAGGTTTGAGTGGTGATGTGGTTGACAAAGCGAGGTCGCCAAGGTATGGGTAGACGGGCTACGAGCGGATTCGGCCACGCGATTGCGCTACCAGAAGACTTGCCGTGCGCTAACAAATACGCTAATTTCTGTTCTAGAACAGGGATTCTGCTGACGTCGGGAGGTTCGGCTCATCCTATATAAGAGTAATATAGCCTTTAATACTGGCTTAAGTGGCTAAATAGCATAAAAGATTAATTGAATTTATTTTTTCATACTTCTGCATTACCTCTTCTCCATGCTCCAAAACCTGTTGTCCCACAGTCGTCTCAGCATCACTCACAACCAGCATCATGCCGTCACCGGCCCGCCACCATCCAGCGGGGTGCAGATCACTGCGACCGAACGCAAGGCGCTTGTGACGGCACATGTCGCGCTTAGGTAAGCCACTGGCACGACAACAAGCCGATATAGAACTTAACACCGAAATAACGCTAGTAAAGTTATGGGACAATAGAAATATTAAGCGAGACCACTAAGAGCAGGAACATGCCATATTTTGGACTTCCTGCCAAGCTTTTACTCTAGTTGCTGCCGAAGCCGCGTAAGCTTTTCATTGGTTTGACCTAGACCCTGGACTGCAAGGGTAGCTACACCGCTGCACTTGGCATGTTCTAGGTCGAGTACTCTGCGAGAACGAACTCGACACAACCTTGGCAGGAGAACTTGGACTCTGAAAGTTCGATGGTATTACCGCTCTATCATATACAAGCTCTACTTCATCCACCCACCTTACAGCTCATCCTTGACGTTGGCAGCTTCTCTCACCGGTCTTCCACTGTCCTTCAAAAGGTCAACGCCGTTCTTCTTCCTCCACTTATCCCATAGTGCGTGGAAATCTTTCTCCATCCCCTTCTCCATCTGGTCTGGCAGAATGATTTCGTACTCGACGAATAGTCTGCCAAACTCAGTCTTATGGTACACCGAGTCGCCATCCTCATGCCATCGCGGCATACCCTCCCCCATGATTGTTTCAGTCGTACCCGGCTGGACGACTTGACCTCTCTCCCTGCCCAACTGCACCACATGCCCATCCAGATGCGTCAAGTTCCTGATCCAGCCACCCATCCACGCCTCCCTCAACCCCAGGACCTCCTTCCAGAACAAATCGTTCCCGCGTCTCCTGAAAAATGTACCATCCACCTTAAGATCGTTATCAAAGTCCAACGACGGCTCCTTCTCGGCAAGCTGCACAATCAGATCCCCCGCCACCCAATCCGGGCTCTCATCAGCATCATTCTCATACCTAAGCCTCTTGCCCAGCTCTGCTCCCCTCTCAATCTCAAGCGTATACGTATTCAGCTTCCTCACATGCCTGCTCCCATCACACACCGGACATGTATGCTTAATCACCTTGCCCTTTCCACTGCACTTGTCACAATGTGTCTGCATCTGCTGATAAATCCCCTGCGCAAGCTGTACCCTTCTCATCATTATCCCCTGACCATGACACTGGCTACACTGATGCACACCCTTCTCTTTCTCCTTTGCCCCCGTGCCCTCGCATTCTGAACATACCTCCTGTTTCTCCATCTGAAATTCCGTCCGAGCGCCATTATAGAAGTCCCTAAGCGGCACAGCGACGCGGACCTCCATGTCTGGGCCCCGACGCTCGTTGGTGCGGAAATGCCCGCCGCCGCCGAAGAAGCGGGAGAAGAGGTCGAAGGGGTCGTGGTGGGCTTGGCGGCCGCCGCCTTGTTGGTGGGTTTTGAGGCCGTCATGGCCATAGCGGTCGTAGATCTTTCTGGTTTCGGGCTCGGAGAGGGCTTCGTAGGCTTCGGCGACGCTTACAAATTCCTGCTTTGCCGTCTCATCTCCACTATGATATGTCAGTGCTGCGTCTTTGTTTGTAGGATGTAGGATGATTGGGCATAGTGCGACAAAGAAAAGGGGTGCCAGGGATGTTCAAACGCCGGGCGACGTACGGGTTTTTATCGGGATGGTACTTCTTGGAGAGCGTCCTATAGGCTCTCTTTAAGTCGCGTTCAGATGCTGATCTGTCTATGCCGAGAAGCTAGAATAAAGTTAAATGCTTGTCGGTATTACAACAAGAAGCTCTGAAGCTTCATATGAAGCGGCATACCTTATAAAAATCCTCCGCGCAGACTGCAAGCTGTAGCAGGAATACCAGCAGATAGGTCGGCTTCAACCACATCTTTCTTTCTTTCTACCTCTACTGTAGTATTACTCCCATTGGCGAGTTGTAAAACTAGTAACAGGGTCGTAATCTATAGCTCCAAACTAGTGTATACGCAAGCTCAAAGAATGACAAAAGCCGGTCGAGTTGTTGTATCTACAGCGCAAGCTGGCCTCTTTCGGACACTTGTCCCAAATTCCCGGAAGCTTGCAAGGCTACAGCCGACAGCTCGCAGCAAATTCAGCCTTGTGCCAAGAGATGCCGTCGACGCCACCTTATGGGCGAGGCTGGGATTTTGGTGAGCTTGCAAGGTCACAACAACTTCAAGAACAAGACTTCAAGACTTTCCATTATTTTATAATTCTATAGCTCCGTTTAGTTTTTAAAAGCCGAGGTACCAGGGCCCTCGCGACATTAACAATATAACTGTTGCGAGCACGAGGACACCACAGCAACAATGAGCAAACGCTACGCCCTGCTCCCAATGGAGGAGGACGAGCTGGGACCGGCAAAAGTAGTAGAGAAGAAGAAAGAGAAACGCTCACGGCGCGACCGTGATGGAGAGAAATCTTCATCACGACGCCATCGCAGCAGAGACCGCCCACCAAGGCGAAATGACGACAGCCCACGACGAGACCGCAGCCTCTCACCGAGAAGGAATGGCGTCTGCTCGCCGCGGCGGGATAAGCACAGCGATCGCCACATCAGGAGAGCGGCCCAGGAGGAAGATGTAGATGATAGATGGGGCGAGGAAGAACACGTTTCCGAGGAGGACTACGGAAGCCCAGAGCCGGATTCTAAGAGGCGGAAGATTGAGGACTACAACGATGAGGACATCAACGGCGTGCCTCTGACTGAGGAACAGAAACTCGATTTACAAAACCAGAATGATATCGAGGAATCGGAAGCCTTTGCGAAGCGGCTACGAGAGAAGGATAGAGACAAGACGAAGACGGTAGTCCAGGACATGACAGGCAAAGACGCAAAAGCCAATGTTCAACGACGATTACTGGCTGAGGATGCGGCGGCGAGGGCGACAGCGTTACCGGATATTAGGGATAGAAGTCGTCAAGAATACCTCAAGAAGCGCGAAGCTGAAAAACTTGCCCTGCTTCGTCGGCAAGTGCAAGAAGAGACCAGGGAATTAGAGTCCGGGGTCAGATTGACGGAGAAAGAGAAGGCGGAGTTTGCGAACAACAAAGAAGTGCTCAGGATAGCGGAGGAGAGACTAAGGATCGATGACCATTTGGATGGGTATATGATGCCGGAAGACTATATTACGGAAAAGGGGAAGATTAGCAGGAAGAAGAAAGAGGAGGCGATGTATAAGAGGTATGTGGATAAGGATGCGTATGGCCGGGAAAAAATTGTTACGGAGCATGAGGAGTGGGAGAGGGAGCAGGCGGCGAAGGCGAAGAGTCAGATTGCGAGTAGGGAGAGGGATGATCCGGGGGATTATGAGTACTTGCTTGACCCCGAGCAGGGGATTAAATGGGTGGTGGATACGAAGCTGAAGGGGAGTAAGAAGATGAGTGCTGAGGATATGCTGTTGGAGAAGCAGTTGGATGCGGCGGAGAAAAAGGCTATGACTATTGCTGAGGTCAGGAAGAGTCTGCCGGTTTACCAGAAGAGGGATGATTTTTTGAAGAATTTGGAGCAGTTCCAGGTCATGGTTGTGGTTGGAGAGACTGGTTCTGGTAAGACTACGCAGCTGCCGCAATATCTGCATGAAGCTGGATATACGAAAGGCGGTCTGAAAATCGGATGTACTCAGCCACGCCGTGTCGCAGCTATGTCTGTGGCTACTCGTGTAGCCGAAGAAATGGGAGTGAAGCTCGGAAACGAAGTTGGATACTCTATCCGTTTCGAAGACAACACGAGCGACAAGACAATTATCAAGTACATGACAGACGGTATGCTTCTCCGCGAATTCATGACCGATCCAGAGCTCAGTTCCTACGCTGCCATCATGATCGATGAAGCCCACGAGCGTACAGTCGACACCGATATCCTCCTCGCTCTCCTCAAAGATCTTGCGCGCGAGCGCCCAGACCTCAAAATCCTCATTTCCTCCGCCACCATGAACGCCAAGAAGTTCCAAGAGTACTTCGACAACGCACCATCCTACACCTTCCCAGGCCGTACCTTCGACGTCGACGTCCATCACGCCACGCAGCCAGAAGCCAACTACCTCTACGCAGCCGTCGATCAAGTCTTCCGCATCCACGTCTCTCAACCCAAAGGCGACATTCTCATTTTCCTGACTGGACAAGAAGAGATCGAACAATGCGCCGAGTTCATCCAGGAGCGCGCCCGCATACTCGGCTCCCGCATCAAAGAGCTGGTCATCTGTCCCATCTACTCCTCCATGCCTTCAGAACTGCAAGCCAAGATCTTTGAGCCCACTCCTGCAGGTGCAAGAAAGGTGGTCATCGCGACCAACATCGCCGAGACCTCCCTGACAATCGACGGTATTGTCTATGTCATCGATTCCGGAATGGTGAAGGAGAACCACTACAATCCTACAACCGGCATGTCACAGCTTGTCGAGGTACCTTGTTCCCTTGCTGCTGCGAATCAGAGAGCGGGTAGAGCGGGTCGTGTGAGTGCTGGAAAATGTTTTAGGTTGTATACGAAGTGGGCTACTAAGAATGAGATGGCTGAGAGCACGAGCCCGGAGATTCAGAGGACGAACCTTATTTCTGTGGTGTTGAAGTTGAAGAGTTTGGGGATTAATGATTTGCTTAATTTTGATCTGATGGATCCACCGCCTACAGAGACACTTATGTCTGCTCTCGACCTGTTGTATGCTCTCGGCGCCTTGAATCATGCAGGTGTCCTCACTAAGGTTGGAAGACAAATGGCACAGTTCCCAACAGAGCCTATGGTCGCAAAAGCCCTCATTGCCTCCGACAGCCTGGGATGTGTAGAGGAAGTGTTAAGCATCGTTTCCATGGTGCAAGAAGCCGGCGCCCTCTTCTACCGCCCCAAAGACAAGAAGATCCACGCCGACTCCGCACGCGCACGCTTCACGGCCAAGGAAGGAGGCGACCACCTCACCTACCTCAACATTTTCAACCAATGGGTCGACAACGACTTCTCCACCATCTGGGCAAAGGAAAACTTCCTCCAACAGCGCTCCCTTACCCGAGCTCGCGATGTTCGGGATCAGCTCGCTCACCTCTGCGAAAACGTCGAAATCACGCTCTCCTCCTGCGGCGCCACGGACGTAACGCCCATCGCCAAAGCCATAACCTCCGGCTTCTTCCCTCAGGCGGCGAGGCTAAGTAGGGGTGGAGATAGTTACAGGACTGTGAAGAAGAATACGACAGTTTATATTCACCCAAGTAGTGTGTTGTTCGGCCAGAATCCTCCGGTTAAGACGGTCGTGTATCATGAGTTGACGCAGACGACGAAAGAGTATATGAGGAGTTGTATTCCGATTAGGCCGGAGTGGTTGGCTGAGGTTGCGCCGCATTATTACAAGAAGGGGGATGTGGGTGAAGAGGAAGGGAAGAAGAAGCGAGACTAGTATGATGGAGGATGGGAGGTTAGTGGTATAATCAATGAAGAGGGTGGGAAGAAGTTTCTTGTGTTTGTGCCCGTTTTCGTTCTCGTGTTTGCTATTTTATTTCGTGAGTTATCAAAGGGTTGCACATGGAGCACGCCAGGTGCCAGCCTTTGGAATATGGGCCGGCTGTTGGCGGGGTTGGCGGGACCGAATAGACTGCTCAGACAACTGAGAATACCTCGAGTCCACACTTCTTTGCGGACTCAGTACCGACCCACACCACAGGTCATCGGCCTGCCCATCCGATCTCCGTCGATTCTGTATCTCCTCCAACCTCTGCGCCGAGATTTTTGGAACTTTATACTATCATCGTCATCCGTTATCATCACAACCGGTTGGCCTACATCGTCCTGCTCCGCCTCTGCATCCGCCTTTTTGAATATTCTGTTTGAAGAGAAAAAGATGACCACTAGCAGAATGCCAGCCGTACCTGAGTAAAGAGCGATAAGAGGGTTCGAGTCCACATGCGATGCTTGCGGCACACAAGGCCCAAGCCACGAGCCCGCAGCACCATACCCGCCCCATGTTCACTTGTAGTACTGTTTGTGGTCAAAGATGTGGCTGTAGGAGGGCAACATGGCGAAGAAGACTCCTAGAATCGAGGTCGCGCAGTTAGAGAGGTTCGGGTTGAAATCGCTGTCGCTCAGAACCCTGCTCCATGGCAACTGGTTCCCGTCGTCCGATGCGGGTTTGTTGAGGATTTGGCTAGATCCCATGCCAAGCGGCACGGCGCTGATGAAGCCCAGCAGGCCGAATAGCGCTATTCTTGGAGTGAAGCAGTATCGATTACTCTTGAGGTGGCGTGGAGCCTGTTCTACCTTCGACGAAACAACTTCTGTCCCGGCCAAGGCCCATAGTACAAACAACAAGCGCAGTGAGGTCGTGTGAAGGTGCCCTCAAGGGTGGTCGTCGTTCGTTTCATGCATCTCTTCCAAAGAGCGCCTTGCATAACAAATTTTGTTGGCTCGTCTCCAGAATTCTGCCGCAAAAGTGGAAGAGGCCGTTTGGAAGCTGCTGTCGGGCGGAACCTAAGACCTGTTGACTGAGGCGGAAGTACTTCGACCCCAGATGCCTGATGATCATCATCCTGGAGCTAATGCTCCTCATCCTCTGCCTCCCAGCAATCAATGATTGCAGACTTTCGCCGTTTATGCTCCACCAGCCGATTGGCAAATGCGGCTATCTTGAAGAAATTGCCCACGCTCCTTCGTCCACTTCGCTAAACTTGTGCCTCTCGCGCTTCTGTATGCATCCTCTTGGCTTCTTTACAATCGCCGATCTTATACGACAAGGTCGCAAGGTCGCACAAACTTGCAATAATGTCTTCATGAATAGGCCCAAGGAACTTGCTTCTCATATCTAGCAGTAGTGAGTGTGGTGCCTTTGCATGATGAAGCTGCGGCGCCTCTTCGCGGAGCAACTTAATTGCTGTTGCTTTTTGGGTTGAACCAATGTTATCCATAGCCCGCAGCCTTTCACTTAAGCCCTTCCCGTGGTACAAGAGCCCTCGTAAGAGACTTCGATCGCAACCTTCTGCTCACTGTATAGCGAGGTCTTGTATGTCAGAAAAGGTATGTTTGTCTGACGCTGTTAGCTCCACCAAGAGACCAGATTTCTGACGGAAGTTTTCAGCCAGTTCAATAAACGCCGTCTTTTCTGCCTCAGCTTCGTTCCGATGCAACCCTGGGGGTGCGAGCATCAGACGTTGGCGCTTGCTGCGTTAAGATAATCAGCATAAACGCCTATAGCGTGCTTGACCGTGGCACAGACGGCATCATCATCCAAGAGACTGTGTATGTTTAGCGTCTGGTAGAATGATTCGGCATGGGCGACAGCTTACAGGCGATCAAGCTCACAATGGTCTATCTCCGAAAGCATGCCAGTAAGCTTTCCTGCCAAAAACGGATTCAACCGCGAGATTCTACCAAACAGTAGGTGTCCAGTTTCTATCTTTCGATGGTTCCAGCTGTCCTGCTTTTTCGTCCCCTTGTCCTCGTTCTTACAGCTGGAGATGGAGGTTGCAGCTGAACCCCAAAGCTCTTCATGGGCCTGCAACTCGTCTACCCATGGCTGCTCCTGGGGTCGATGGTGGTAACTTTTGTTATGTTCGAAAACCTATTGGTACCAGTCTTGTTTGCGCAGTATAAAAAGCTCTGAAACCGGGCCCCAGCTGTGGGCCTTGGTACTGGGCGAATTTGGCCTTACGTCTCGATTAGTGGAGAAAGCTGGAGAGGTAGGCTTTGAACCGCTGAAGTAAGAACACGAGTCGCAATGCTGGTGGGCACACACAGGGCAGGCATGTTCCACTCTCCATGAAACAGGATCACGCCCACAGTTACAGCAGAGCCATAAAGTTGGTCTGTCCATTCTCGGCGTTGATTTATATGCGTTTATTGTCTATCTCGTACGCGAATGATCCGAGGTTAATCGTGCCTTGCTCAATTACTAGCGCGAATCTGTAACGTAGAATATCAAGCAGCGCAAGCTGAATCTGCAATACTGCTGCTGGCCAATCATGGGTCATGGTTGCGATAGGCGGTGTGATTCCAACTCTCAGCCCATTGGTCGCCACAACACCATGTTACAGCATCGCGAGATAACGTTGCGCGAATCTGATGAATGGTTGCTACGAACTATTCGTTAGCCAGGTACCATTTAATAACCAAATCATTTGTCACCTGTTGATGACTAGCATGAAAACGAACAGTTCGCTTAAAAATCCAAATTGCTTTGCACCATAGAATGCCGGAGACGAGGAACCGAGACAACGGAAGAGAAACGACGTTAATCGGTTACCGATTTTGATTTTATAGAATTCGTTTGATTTTATTCTGCGAGGAACACGCATGATGCTATACTCTTCCACAAAACGCCCTTCGCCCTTTTCCCATCCAATGCTAGCTATATGTAGCCAGTCGCCTGAAGCCGAACGCCGCGCTACCAAAGCACTATGCAATACCCTTTCTGTCTACCTTCTCCATCTTCCTTCTCTATCGTGTCTCTCCCGCTATGTAGTGATGCTGCCAGCGCTGAGCACCCCCATCATTCCACCGACCTGGACCGCCGCTTGTCCTCTCTCGACCTCCGTTCTGACTCTCCTGTGCAGAATGCGTATCATGCTCTCCAACTCCGCGCTCTGTCCAACATGCTCGCCATAAAGTTCAATAAGGAGCATACCAGCATCCACACAGGTGGCCACGTACCTAGGATCGCACATATACTTGCTGACCCACCTCAACAATCTGCAAACACTCGCCTCCTCCCTTCCTTTAAACGCGGCTTCCATTGCACTCCTATGTTTCAGTGCTGTAAGCACAGTCAACACGGTAATCGGCGGCAACTTCTGATCCATCACAAAATCCAACGCCATAGCATACTTTCCCTGTCTCAGATTCTTCTCCCACTGACTCTCTCCGCGCTTGCGACGCTCATTACCCTCAATGATAACATCTGCGCCCTCGCCCATGAATTTCATACCGCGAAGCTTGTTCTCCTGTCCACGGGTACGCTTCTTCTTGTCCTTATCGTACTTGTCCAGGTCTCCTGCGATCAAAGCTGCCATCTCCTTCTCACGCTCCTTCTCCTTGACCTTCTGTGCGCCGGAGAGGCGGGTGCGGATGCTGAGGATGCCGGAGGAAAGACCAACGGCGAGGTGTTTATCCTCGCCATTTATGCCTGGTGATGGGATGACGGAGAGCGAAAGTATTGGCGATGCGTACTTTGAGCCTGCGACAACATTCCATCCGGTCGTCTCAAAAATCTTCATGTGTCCATCCAGCGAGCCGGAAACGAGGCGAGTGCCGTTACTGGCGAGACAGAGGGAGGTGACGGTCTTCTGGTGGTTCTTGAGGAGGTGCAGTGGTTTTCCAGCCACGAGGTCGAGGACGGAGATCTGTGCCTCGGAGGCGGCGAGGACGGTGGTTCCTGATGGCATTGGGAGGACGGCCTCGACTGGAGCTGCGTGCTTGAACGTCATCACTGCACGCTGGGGCGTCCTTGGATCCCAGAGCTTGACTGTGCTATCGTATGAGCCGGAGACTACGCATCCTCCGAGCATGCCTGGCATGAAGTTTGCGCTCCTAACATAATCGCTGTGGCCGATGAACTTGTGTGTCGAGCTTCCAGATGGGAGATCCCAGAGGCGCACGGTCTGGTCGTCGGATGCGGACATAACGGTTGTGAGTTCGGTCGGAGAGAACTTGGTGACCCAGACCGGCTGCTTGTGCTCCTCCCATGACTTCAAGATGGCGCGAGAGTTGACGTCGAAGACCTGGATCTTGCCGGTGTCGTCTCCTGCGACGAGGACGCGTCCATCGCGGCGCACTTCTCCGCTGTGTGCGATGTCGCTGAATCGTGTAATCGTCTTGAGGAGCTTTCTGGTGCGGATGGAGTAGAGCTGGACTCTGGTACCGGTCGTGACGGCGAAGTAGTCGTTTGGCGCTTGTGTGCTCGCAGCATTTGTGTTCGGCGCTGGGTAGGAGACGTGAGTGACGGAGTATGAGGTTGGCGATGGGATCTGGGTTTGGGATTTGAAGGTCTTCCAGTATGTTTGCTCTGGAGTGATTGGCGATGGTCCAGAGGCCAGCTTAACCTGCTGGAGTTTTTGAACTGGTGCCGCCATCTTGTCGTGGATATTCGAAAACGTGTGTATATTTGCCCTGATTGCGACGAGGCTGCAACTTTGTTGATCAGGAAGTCAAATAATTTTTGGGGATGGCAGAACGTTTCTCCGGGTTGGCCGGGATGACAGGAGCTGTTTGACAAGCGCCAACCGCCAACAAACGCGACTTATTCCAACCTCGACCACCAGCACTCAAATGCTTTTATATTACAATTTCGCTCTTGATGTTTCACGTAAAATTTGGTCTTTTATAGTACCAATAATAAATTACATTATTTGTGTTGGTATTGTAGTAATGTTGTATCCAAGAGCGAACTCGCTACGTTATCCCAAACTCCTGTTGCTCGATATACAGTTCATCAGTGCCACCCGATCATCGCCTAGCTGTATCATAATTTACACCTCTTTGCAACTCCTCAAATACCAACCTCTCCTCTCGGCCTCTCCTTCGCCTCCCTTAAATGGGCCTGACTCCCTTGGAACAAGCTCTGCCAGATGAACGCTTCGGACAATAGCAGCTCAATATCCTTTTCTGTCCAATTCTTCGTCGGCAGTGCTTGCAGGAACATCATAATCTCCTGGAAGTCCATCTTAACCAGCTTGGCTGACCACTTAACCAAGAACGCGGCGCAGACGTAGAGATGGAATGATGAGAACCCTTGGTCTTCTGCCTGTAAAGCATAACCAGTTAGCACATCGATCTGTCTTCAAAGGTCCGAGAGAGTAAATTGGAGAACGACATACCATATAAGTATCCCACATCCTCACCGTATTCCTAACACTCACCTCCCTCATCAACAAACAATTCATCCACCGAAAACTAAACTGTATAAACTCCACCCCTTCCCTTTCCAAATGTCTTACAAGCCGATCATCAATCCTCGTCACCAAGTCCCTCAATCCATTAACCTGCCGGTGTATTCCTGGTTGCGCAAAAATATAGTTATCCTGAATGCCGTCCAACAGCTTCGTCAAACACCAAAATGTGTCGGCCTCTACGGCGTCTAGTACTGGTCGTGGGAGTTGGCCGGGATCCATGCCGGACTCGATGTCGGAGTCGGTTATGTAGGCGCCGAGGAAGACTTCCCAGAAGGGTGTTACGAGGTCGTTGATTCCCTGGACGTAGCCAGATGCTGGGTGACGTACGGCCCAGAGGTATAGTATCCGTTCTAGGGACCTTTGTGTCGCTTCGTATTGGTATAACTCCAGGTGAGGGTTTGTCCTCGGTACGTCGATGCTGATTTGATGCCATACTGCCTCATCGAGACCTCTGGATTTGCCTGTAGGGTTTGTGGAAGTGATAGCTTCTGTCCCGACCTTGCCAGTTCCCGCATTGGAACGCTCGAATGCTTGTCGAATGCCATCCAAATACTCTTTGCGCTTCCTCTCTAATGTGCTGACTCGTCTTTCGCTGCTCGTTGGCAAATAACCTAGCAGCAGCTGCCATGCCATTGGCCGCAATTCTGAAGGTATGCCGTTCCATGATGCTGACCGCAACTCTGATATAGGTATAGTCGTCGCTTGTAGAATCTTCTTGAACTTGTTTATACGGTTTGTCCTCGTGCTATGATCCTCAACCTCTTTCTGTAATGCGCTAGCGGAAATAGGTGGATGGTGGATAAGATGCATGCTGTTTGCCGGATCCCTCAGAATCTCCTTATATTGCGGCCGTAATATCTTCCCTTCGGACTTCTTTTGTACTAGGTATGATGCTGCTGGCCGCTCAATCGCTATATCCGCGCTGTTGGAATGTCGTCTAGCACCGAGATAATCAAATCCTGCTGGTGTGTCCCATGGACTTAGTTGTGTGCGGAGTCCTGGGTCTGTGGAGAATTGGTCGCGATTCTGCTTTCCCTTCCCTTTTCGTCTTGATGACGACATACTGGGTAGACCAAACTCATCGCCATCGCTCAGCTCGTAACCATAGTCATCGTCATCGTCGTCTTCTTCTTCGGGCGCTAACCAGCCGTCATTTGCGGTTGGGACGAAACTGCTGTAACCGCCATTTCTGGTTGGCGAAGCGACGCCTAAAGATGACTTGGAGCCAGTCTTGTTGTGTTTGGTGTCAGGTGTGCGAGAGGATGATATTGGTGGTGTTCGTGGTCGAGACGAGTTTGAGCCGTGTGAACTGATTGGTCTTAGCAAGGTGTCCAAGAACTGGGAAGTGTATTGAGTCTACGTACTCCATCTTGAGCAGCATGTCGGCATGGGAATATGAAGCACCTATAACCATGTTTGGGTCTCTTTGACCTTTGTGGTCGCCAGACTTCCGTGCCTTGTCATTGCTTCGAGTGCGCCAGAATGGTGATGCTGAGCTGTGACATGGTTAGTTCGGGACGATCGCAATTTGAAACTTGAGAATTCGCAGTTTTGAGGTCGAGGTGAATTGGTTCTACATACTCTGATCTTTCTGCAGGGAACCTGGCTGTTAGCATGTTTGCGCCTGTATAAACTAGTTCACACCTTTCACGGGACAATGGAACCACTCATTTGGAGGGGGAGAAGACGTACCAACTTGGACCATTTCCTACAAAGACAGGGTCAGTACAGTTGGCCACATTGTGCACTCGACATGAACTGACCTGCTTGGGCGGCTTATTGCTACTCTTGGACTTCCCAAACATATTGGCGCTTAGAATCGTATATAATTGTGTTTGGTGTTGTTGTTCAGTTGTCCTGTTTCCTTGTGAAATCCACCAAGGCTGCGCGATGTCCCCTCCCAGCCCACCGCTACCACCACAAACGAACTAGCGCCCTTTCAGGCCTTTGGGGAAGCAGCCTCATCTTCAACTTGCGCGACACCAACTTCTGTCAACAACACCAACAACTGCAACTACCGCAAGCATCACGACTTTATCGACAGCGAGCGTTGTACGTCGATACAGATTGAACGATTGATACCCTAGACTTTGCAACAACAACGCAATCATGGCCGACGGAGAGAACTTCGAGGAGGACGACCTCTTCGCTGATCTGTGAGTCGCCCTTACGTCGCACGCAGACGTGTCCAGCATCACCGACTTCATCGGGAGCTCAGCGGTGTCCGAATTACCAAGAAATGCCAATTAACAGCTATCTAGTTACGAGGACGACGAGAAGCCAGCACCAGCACCAGTAAAGACTGACGCCAGCCAGCCGCCGCCAATCGTCAACGGCTCCATTATCAACGCCGAAGAGCCAGTGAAGCAGGAACAGCAACTTACGACCGGTGATGAGGATGACATCAAGAATGAGGAAGGAGAGGATGAAGACGATGACATCGACTTCAACCTTGGTGGAGACAGTAATGAGCACAGCGGCAGCAATCAACAACAGCAGAGCCATTATCAGGAGAGATCGAACCACCCGGCGGATAGCAAGGAGGATGGGTAAGTTGTGTCTTTCATTTTGCGTGCTTTAACTCAATATATCACCACAGCTCGATAGAGTACCAGTAGGTTAGTGGTTCGGCTTGGCAGCCAGGCGCGAATCAGCAGGCAGCCCAAATGGCCGAGGCTTTCATTGGGCCGGACGGAGGACTATATGAACAATTACATGATGGGACATGGCAGTGAGGGCTTTGAGGCATGGCTAAATGAGACAAGCCCAAACATGGCGGAATGAGTCGCGAAGCACGTTGAGTCTCAGACTCCTGGCTGGAAGATATGGCTGTTGCGAGCGATAGGGAGGACTTGCAATGGAAGGAATCATACGACTGGAATGAAAGATGGCGATAAAGTGCAAGACTCTTGACTTGAGACCCACAGAAGACTGGTGTTCTACATACAACCACATCCATGCGACAGAAGCAGGCTGGTTGCTCTAGAGGTACATAGCCCGCAGAGAGATATTCTCCGTAGATCATCGTCGATCACACCAGAGCTGGCAGCTTAATGCGCACTCGTGGCCATAGCTTGGGAGTGGATAAAGCCATCTCTTCGATGGACCAGAATGCGTGTAGCGCTTTACGACAGTACCTAGCCATCTAGCTATCTAGCCATCTAGCTACCTAGCATCAGGATAGCAAAAGATATGGATTATCATCAGAATCAATTGGGTCTGCCCTGTCATGCCGTCATCGTGGTGATGACTTCAGGAGCCGGGTTGAGAAGCTGTATCTCGCGGACCAAACTTCCATCCGAAGTCTGCGATGGATGAAATGCGTCGCCATGATCGTTGCGACCTATGATACGGCCATGGTGCCAACGTAGTTGGGGTGATAGCTGGAGGATTACGATGGGCCGCAGTCCTCGAAATGCCCCTGGATGCCAAGCCTTGTCAAAGGGCTGAAATATGACCTCGAGACACCTCGCCATGCCGAATCAGATGAAGCCTCCACGTTGTCGCAGGCCAGCCAAGCCTATGCGAGCTACCTTTCATAACTGGATCAAACTCTTAACGATAACGAAATGCTAACCTAACCTTGCAGAAAGATGTTCATTGGTGGATTGAACTGGGAGACCACTGACCGTAAGTTCTCGTAACCAACTGCTATGTTAATAATACCCTAACACATCATAGAATCCTTGAAAGACTACTTCTCTCAGTTTGGTGAAGTTCTCGAGTGCACTGTCATGCGCGATGGCGCTTCCGGCAGATCCAGAGGTTTCGGATTCCTTACTTTCAAGGATGCCAGGACCGTCAACATCGTCATGGTCAAGGAGCACTACCTTGATGGAAAGATTGTAAGCCACGTCCATCTTTTCGCTTTATTTCATCATATCTTCCTCCAACATCATCTTCCTCGGTAGACTTCAGTACGTCTCCAAGTTTACGGCTCAACATAGACTGACAACCTCCCCAGATCGACCCAAAGCGCGCCATTCCTCGCGATGAACAAGAACGTACCTCCAAGATATTCGTTGGCGGAGTCTCTCAAGAAGCCTCCGAAGCCGACTTCAAGGAATATTTCATGAAATTCGGCCGTGTTGTCGACGCCACCTTGATGATGGATAAGGACACCGGCCGCCCACGTGGCTTCGGCTTCGTTACCTTCGACTCTGAGGAGGCTGTTGATCGCTGCTTGAATGTACCACTCGAAATCCTTGGAAAGCCAATCGAGGTCAAGAAGGCGCAGCCAAGAGGCAACGTCGGTGACGAGGATGCAGGTGGTAGAGGACCGGGAGGAAGGTTTTCACAGAGAGGGCAAGGAGGACACGGCGGTCAAGGCGGCCACGGCGGCTATGGCAACGACCAAGGCGGTGGCATGGGACAGGGAGGTATGCCAGGCGGTATGACTCCACAGATGATGGCTCAGTATTTCCAGAGGATGCAACAATACATGGCCATGATGATGCAGCAGCAGGCTCGCGGAGGCATGATGAACCCACAGATGATGATGCAGATGCAGCAAATGCAGCAGATGCAGGCTATGCAGGCAGCACAGATGCAACAGCAACAAGTCCAAGGAGGCCGCTCCCAGTCGCCATCGGGTCAAAACATGAGCGGTATGCCAGGAATGGGCGGAATGGGCGTGGGCAACATGCAAGGCATGAACCCCATGATGATGCAGCAATTGATGGCGCAACAGCAAGGGATGCAAGGCGGCGGCATGAGCCCAGCTGGAATGAATAACCAGGGCATGCAAGGCAGCTCCATGCCGCCATCTGGCCCAACGAACCCACCACAAGGACCAAGCTCCATCTCCTCCCAAGGCGGCCAAACGCCGATGGGCGCTGGCCGTGCCGGATCCCAGACTCCAATGGGTCGTCAGGGCTCCCAGCAACCTCCCCAGGGCCAGACTCTCTCCCCATACGAACAACAGCAATTTGAGCAGCAAAAATATGAAGCCCAAGCCGCAAGCATGGGAGCCGGTCCAGCGCGTGGCGGACACCATGGGGCCCACAACAACCGTAAGCGTCAGGCATCCCAGACGCCGCTGCAAGGCCAGCAGCCGAACTTTGTGCCAGGAAGCGGATTCCAGCAGACGAGCTGGGAGGGCATGTATGAGGATGTGCCGCCGCCGATGCCGGCTGGTGGCCATGGGTATGGAAATAAGAAGCATAGAGGTGGTGGTGGTGCGGGTGGTCCGCCGATTCCGCAGGTGCCGCAAGGGGCGCCGCCGGCTGGTGCGCCTACGGGTCCTAAGAATGCGGGGAAGCCGGGCGCGAACTATCGTGGAGGTGGAAGGGGGCAGAGAGGAGGTTTCCATCCTTACTCTCGTTAAGTATTGCAAGGCAAGGATGCGTAATGGAGATGCATCGGCCCAGGATAAGAGGTCAAAACGCACTAAGCGCCAGTGTTGCCGGCCTGTTTCTCAGTGGAGGCGGGGGACTCGCCTTACGACCATTGCTTGGGAAGATGATGTTTTTGCATGGAAGGCATATCACACACCAGGCGCAAGTTTAGGTCTATCATATCTTGCTATTGCTCGTAGATCGCCTTCAATTCAAATGACATTAAACTCATCACATTGCTTGATATGATGAATATTGTGGACTAACCAACGAGTTTTGCCTTGGGTGTGTCTTATAACGCGGCATCTTGTTCAAGCTACGTCGATCTCTGTCATTTCTATCAAACCGACTGGTTGAGCATCTTTCACGATCAACATCGACAGAAATACCACAAACACCTGACTTGCATTCCTTAGACCTCCCATGAACTGGCTGCCAGACATACTCGTTTCATTCATGCAGACAGCTCACAACTGCTAATCCAAAACTACCAAATGATGGAACTCAGATGCGAATCCATCTTCACATGGGGGTTTGAGAACGGGTATGTGCGTGCTGAACGAGGGAGACTAATGTTAGATAAACGCCGAGGATCAGGAAAAGCCCGGCTGAGACGCAGAAAAGGAGTTCGGAGGTAAGCCATCTGGGAATCAGCTGTTGTAGATTGGAAGATGCAGAAGGAGATGAGTATGTAGATACTACTTCTTGAAGGCCGAGTGAGAATGCTGCTCCGCGACAGAGGGTTGATGGGTCCCCGTGGAGACCGGTCATGTACACAATGGCAACCACGGATGTAAGACCGCGGAGATAGCTTCGCCGTTGAGCTGGTCTTGACCTCAAAGGCTGGATACTGGATTGTTCGCTCGCTGGGAAAGCCGAAGGCGATGGTGGTGTCAAACTAGATGACGTCGTCGTCGCATGCTGCTGATGGTTGGCCTCTAAGTCTATACCAGGTTGAAAGTTTGTGTCATCGTCGTCAAACTCTATATTGATTAACTCCACTTCTAAGCAATCTTTGCGCTTCCGTATTCTGAGCTTCTTTTAAGTAGGCTTGAATGAAAAAGGATTGTGTGCGCGTAGGCGTCTCTGTTCCAGAGTCGGATGATTGTGCACTACTGTGATCCGCTGGTCGAACTGGCGTCGAGTGCCCAGTCCCAACAAAATTGCGTCGTTTGTGTCGAGTGTGTGGGCACCTTTCTCTCTGAAGCTTGCTTCAAAATTTGACTGGGGCCCAATTCTGGGAGAGGCCACAGCTTCATAGCGTTACGCCAGTCCGGCTGCATCGGTCCCAGCCAAATGCTCGGGTGAATTATCTCGCCATCTGGCCCAACTAGATCGAAGTGACCCTGGCGTGCATATGGGAGAAGCTACTCTTGGTGCGAGAAACATTCGCAAATGAGATCGTGCGTTCTTCCCCAAATCTGGATAAGCTCGAATGGTAAAAGAAATTTCCTTCCAAGGGGATCTGTCAATATATATGGTCGACTTCTTCTTCCTCTTTGCTCTGGCGATTTCCGGAGCTTTTTTCGTCCTAGGACTTTCATTTCCGCTTCGTGTTTTGATTTTAGTTCCGCGTTTATCTTCATCGAGCTCTGTCTGCGTGGCTGCCTAAACTTCGACTTCACTATAACTTAGTTTTCATAATAGCTGATTCCGTTGCCGTTTTCTCTTTTGCGACCTGGATTTTGAGATCGGCGAGCTCCCTTGCAACTCGTCTTGCGGTCTATGTCTCCCGCTGGTCATTTTCTAATGCATTTTGTTGAGCAGCACTCTGGGCGGCGATACGTTGTTCAAATTCTGGAAGTTCTTGTGTTTTTGTTTGAGCGTCTGCGTCCGCGGCTCTCATCTGATCTTGGGTTTCGCTTCGGGCGTCCGGCAATGTATCTTATTATGGAGCCTTCCTCTCCTTCTATTCCTCGTGGTCTGGCACCATTTTCGGGAGGGCGAACTGTTGTCATGGGATTGCCAGCCCTGGGTTTGACCAGCCTTGGTGCAACGATGCTTCTCCCGGTGTCTGGTTTTAAGTTTACAGTTGACCGAGCGATTGATGGCTCGCCCATGGCGATGCGCGTTAATCTGGTGGGCTGGAAACACATATTGGACCCGAACGCACATCTCACTCCATGCTGGCCGACAGGGAAAGATAATAACTTCCTTGGTCCCACCTCTAGAGTCGCCTCAACTACTCCACCAAGAGATCCCACGACTGACGACCGGTTGGCAGCGGTAAAAGTGCTCTGCTCGATAACTCTTAAACGTTCATTGCTAGGGGCGATTAGTTGCCAAATTAAGACGACGGCAGCTAGAGTATTGCGCTTGGTAGTTGAGGGAAAAAAGAATCCATTTGAGGCGACGAAGCCATCACTGAGGTTGCAAGGCTGTATTGTGGCTGCGATGTCAGCTTCATGCAGCGTGATTCCAAGATTCGTGACCGACTACTCCATTGGCCACTGCGCCAACTACTCGGCATCACCAGATTCGATATCGTGTATGGCACCTCGGCCGACCTGCATGTATGCCATTCCAGTGCTCGATAGCACACATGAGTTTCGTTGACAATAAATATATTCATGTAATAATTCTGCTGCGAGGAAACCAATTAGCTATTCTACCACACGAGGTGTAAAAGACCACGGACATCCTCACGACAGGAACTTTCCAAATTGCCAACTAGTTGTCACTGAATTTTGGAGGCACAATTAAACATCAGACTACGGTGCTGCTCGGGCCGATACAGATATCCAATGCATGCCTTACCTTCAGATCGCTAATCCAGTGCCTCCCTCAACCTCTCCTCCCTCCGTACTCCAGGGTCCGTAGGCGCAAAGCCTAGCACTTCATCAACAACCTCCATCAGATCACCTCTTCCACCCTCTCTATCGGCACTATTCCAGTCTCTCCTCTCCTTTCTCGTTACCCGCTTCTCATTCTCTTCCAATGCCTCCTCGAGCTTCCCCAGCTCTCCCTTGATCACATAACCTTGTCGCTCTAACTCATCCGCTAGCTCAGCCTGGTGATTGTCGACTAGCATCGGATTCGGGACAACTATGATGGGTACGGATAGCCGTAGGGCGTCCAATATACTTCCAGCTCCTATTTCAACCAGTTAATGTGGTCCCAGACATCGCGACAGCACTCCGAGGTATGAATGAGTGGTGAGACTAACCAGCATGCGTAACCACCGCTCCCTCCCTCCACACCTCTTCCGTCCTCCGGCCCTTAACCCGAGCCATCCTCCCACCTTCCCCACTCTCGCTACTTTTACAGACACACATTGATTCCGCAAGGTTATTCGAGAAGTCGAAGATATCGAGGTCGAGGTCTAATTCTTCCAGCAGTAGCCCGAGCTCAGGCACCATTGTTTCGATTCGTTCTAACGAGGAACCGCATTGTAGCGTTATGTGCGTATAGCCTTGCTTTGACATGAGTGCAAGGAATGGTGATGAGAGGATGGTGGCGAGTAGTGATAGGAACGGAGCTGTTGCGCCGACAGTTGCGAAGAGTGCTCGTTGTGGCCGTGAGGTGGTGGTGGTGGTGCTTGGTGATGCTGCCATTGCTAATGGTCCACGTATGGACGTCGGAAGATCTTCCACTGTGGATAAAGTGCGAGAAAAATGACACCGTTGAAATTCCAACTGATCCACTTCTCGTCCAGCGAGTTGTGTCTACTTTGCCAAAATCGTGGTGTTGTCGACGGATCATTGAGACGCCCCGTGGGATAGTCCACGCGGAAGGTGAGTGGTCTGTGCGAGGCTACCCCAGCATTTCTGGCGCATCGCGTCGATTTCACGTCCAAACCACTTTACGCGTCTCTGAGTTGTAACTCCTGGTCTTTGCACGTCCAGCATTGATTTCAACCAGAACTTTATTTTAAGCGACCATTTCTAGGTATCGATAATAGCCGCCCAGCCCATCCTAATAGGTCCTTGATAACGAATAAGGCGAAATCGCTGCTGCAATGGCGGGCCCCGTTGCCAACATGGGCATCGATGCGCCAATCGCGGACTTCTCAGACGACGAGAGTAACGACATCATAACAAATCAGAACGAAGGCAGTGATAATGAGATTGAAGGATCAACTGGAGGAACCAGCAGCCTGTTACGAAAGATGCGTGCAGCGACCAAGAAAAACGTGCTGAGCGACTCGGAATCTGAGGAGGTGGAAGACGAGAGTCTCAAGGGCCTCAGTTTCCGAGAGAAGATAAAAATCAGATTGGAGAAGCAAGAGGGTTTGAAAACGAAAACGTTACAAGGTAAGGTTAGAGAGCCAGGGTTATCGATAGCAGATCCAGCACCGATGACGAACCCAGACGACATCTTCACAAGCGACGAGGACGAGGACGTTCCAGTCGCACGGAAACGTAGACCAGCAAGGGCTTCGGCACCATCAAGTCCAGCAAAGCCATCAGCAGAGCAGGAGGAAAGCTTGTTCCTATTGGACGGTGAAGGGCCAGCCATCACTGTTTCTGATGATGTGGCGACACTTCCACAAGTTGGCAACGCCCGCTTCCAGGAACTTCTTGCCAAAAGGAGACAGGAACGACTCGCAAAGGAGGAGGCTGAGAGAGCTGAGAAGGGAGTTAAGATGAGAGCGTTCAAGGAGGCACTGGATGCTGAAGATTCGGACAAGGAGGATTCACAGGTCGAGAAGCTTCTGACATCCAGCCCGCAGAAGAAGTACAGGAAGAAGAAGGCCGACGAGGAGCTCGAGAAAAGGGAGACACAACGGATGGCCAGGAGCATGCAGCTCGCGCATGAGGTGGTTCAGAAGAAGAAGGTGTCGAAAAACGCTTTGTTCGCCAAGTTTAACTATAAACCGGATAGTTTTAAGGAGGAAGAGCCGGCGCCAAGCAGTAGTCCGAAGAAGTCGGATGCTACTGACAGTACGACTGCGCCAACCTCTCCATTGTCTCCCGGTGCTGCTGACAATCAACTAGCGGAGAAGACCACAAAAACGATCGAGATTCTTGACGATGGGCCTCCTGGCTCTGGAGAAGAAGACGACTTGCCGACCATGGAACAAATATCCTACTCACCGCCCACAAATGGCAGCAAGATCGATAAACGCAAAGGTCCGGCCCCGCCATCTTCGCCACTCAAACAGCTCTCGCAACCACGACGCAAGTCTATCCGTGTCGTAGCGCCGAAGGTTAATGCACGCTCCACATTTCTCCCTCCGGATGACTCGGACGATGATCTCGAGATTGTTAAGCACAAGCCGATAACTTCGAAGAAGGACCTAAAAGATATATTCGATCGGGTACCGGCCAAGAAGAGCCAGGAAGCTGGTGGTATGCATGCCCTTCGTATGCTTGCTCATCTGACTTCTCCGTCAAAGGAGAAGACTACGGCACGGAAGAAGGATACGCGACCGTCCATGACTTCAGCTGAGCTTGCCATGACTCTGCAGCAACGTGCTCGGCAACAGGCTGCTGCTGAGCGTGAAGAGCATATTAAGATACTCCGCAACAAAGGCGTGCACATCATGACGGCCGAAGAACGAGAAGAGAAGCTGAACCGCAAGATGAGAGAACACGATTATATCCTGAAAGCGAGAGAGGAGGCGGATCAAATCAGAACTGACGAGAGAGAGGTCGCGAGACAGGCAAGGAGCGCGGCAGGAGCGAGAGGCGAAGAGGTCGACCCTCTGGACGATAGTAGTGAGGACGACGAGTGGCCGGAGGAACGGCGTACTCAAATTCCGGAGGATGAAGATGATGATAAATGGGACCAAGCTGTGGATGATGGAGTTTTGGAGCTTAGTGGCTCGGAAGACGACGAGGATATGGCAGAGGATGGGCAGGTCAAGGGCACGTTCATCTATGGCGCTACAGAAGAGAGTGAGAATGAGGAAGACGACGAACTGGATGCGAATGAGCTCAATGATCTTGTGAAGGGCGCTCAGGAACGAGACGATGATGAAGAGACTGTTCCTACAGCGACAGCCGCGTCACGTCGCCGATCGCGAAAGTCTCAGATCGTCGACTCTGAGGATGAAGAAGACTCTCCTGTCATCGCCACAGGCACACCTCGCCCACTTCCACACGACACGCCAGGCTCTCGTTCGGTCAAATTCATTGGCAAGTCACCTCTGCCGCCAGACTCTGTGCTGCGCTCCGCGACGAAGACATTCATCCCCGGTGTATCAGTCACTGGTCCCGTTGGTCTTGGCCTCACCCAAATTTTCCAAGGCACCATGGATAGCCAGCCTGACTACGACGCCTCGCCCATGCCATCGCCGTCACAGCAGAAGCAAACACAGTCTCAGTCACAATGGCTTAATAGCCAACCACGACCATCGGTCCCTGGCTTCGATCCTACCTCTGCCGATGACGATGATGAGATAGATATGGTTGTTCCGTCTTCGCAGATTGAGATCGATACCATTCCAGCAACCCAGTCGGAGACGCAAGCGGTTCAGCTCAACTATGAGCAAAGTCAGATACTCAGCTCTAGCGACATCTTTGATTCCCAGTCACAGTCTCAGATGCCGATGACTCAAGATGCTGGCTACAACTTGATTTCGCCCATCAAAGGCCGCTACTCCGCTACTCCACAAGAAGCTGGCGTCTCGCAGGCAACGATTGATACTGTGGTCCTTGAACCGACGCCATCCATCATCCCAGATTCCGTTATATACTCGCAATCAGCGGTCAGGGTCCGGAAGGGCAAGCTGCGCCGTCGTGCCCAAGTAGCCGTGGTGTCCGACGGCAACGAGTCCGCCTCCGATATCGACGAAAAGAAAGCCCAAGAAGACGCATTCACAGCCATGCGTCGTGCGGCAGCTCGTGAGAAGCGGAAAAAGGAGCAAGAGAAATTCGACAAGAAGAAATCCAAGGCCGCAGATATGGTCGAAGAAGACGCCATGGAGTCTGAAGACGAGTATGCAGGTGTCGGTGGCGCTTCAAGTGACGACTCTGATGATGCGGGGGAGGACGAGCAGTTCAAGAAGGATATGATTGACGAGCGTGGATTGACGAGGGGTCAGGAGGCGGAGTTGGCAAGGACGGCTGCTAGGATGGATAGGGAGGAGGATGAGGCGAGAGTTAATAAGTTGTATAAGGATGTTATGACAGGTGGGCTTATGAAAAAGAGAGGTGGGTTGGAGATGAACTTGAGCGATTCTGATGATGATATGGAAGCGAGACGGAGGATGAAGCGGAGAGAGTTTGCTAGGATGAGGAAGGCGCTGATGGAGGATGAGAATGTTCAGGGTGTGGTTGAGGATCCTAAGAAGGCTGCTTTCTTGAAATCGCTTGAGGATAGGGAGGAGGATGATATGGATATGTACTTTATGGACGACACTATCCTCGACGCCGAACACGCCATGTCGTCGCAAGTTCCGGCAGAAGGGTCACAAGATACCCAAAACAAGGATGATTTCGTTGTGCCGAATTCGCAGCCGGACACCACGTCCACTTTGATGCGACCACCGACATCGAAACGCAAAAGCCTTGGCGAGCCAGCCGCACGTGCCCCGCCCGCACTTAGACGCACCGCTGTGCCTACCGAGAAGCGCGCCACCTCGAGAGCAGAGATTCGTGCTTCCGTGTCCCAGCTGCTTGAAAACCCTCACTCTATGATACTCGACTCAGACTCGGACACCGACCTCGACTTGAGCGAGGAAGACGAACCTGTACACCAAGGTCTGCTAAGCGATGACCAGGAGCTCGAAAACGAAATGAAGAACCAACAAGACACATCCATCATCCTCGGCGAGAAGAGTATCACCAAAGGAAAAAAAACCAAAAGCAAAGAGAACGTCGACCCATGGGCCTCACGCCGCACTGGACCTGTAGTCGTCGACCGTTCGCTCTCCCGCCAATCCTCAGCTACCGATGGATCCATAGCTTTCGCGCCCTCATCTTCGACAGGCGGCTTCAAGGTCCCACCTCTCCTTCGTCGCGCGACAGGAAGTATACTAGGTTCAGCAGCATCGAGCTTTACGAGTGACGTTGAGAGTGGGATGAATAGCGCATCGGCGGCGATGAGAGACGGACCGAAGAAGGCGGCCAAGGGGTTCAAGGGCTTTACGAGGGAGGACGAGAGGAAGATGGTTGTTGAGGAGAAGGAGAGTAAGAGGTTGGATAGGATGTTGAGGGGGGCGGAGGTTAGGAAGAGGGATACTGCAGCGGTGCTTGGAGGTGCGGATTCGTGGAAGTAGGATATGGGAAGAAAAAACTGGATGGCGAGTATCTTTTTATGCGGTGGCGTCTAAACTTCGCAACCGATGGATGGCCGTTTTGATCGATTGGCTAATGGAGTAGGAATATTATACGATTCAATGAATTAACTTCTGTTTACTGCTCTTGATCCGCGATTTGCTAGACAACGTGTTGGCGTCAGCGTTACAAGAATATGAGTCTGTTCGTTTATTTGCCACACTACCGCGTCATCATATGCCAGGCGTGTAAGTGCGCAGTGCTGCCCGACAATGTGGACAGTCATTTAAGGCACCCAAAGCGACACAGGTACAAACAAGCAGCAACGCGACAAGGTGATCAAGGAGATATGTCAAATTGAAGGGTTGATTCATAATGCAAGTGAGTTAGAGGCATTTGTATTTCCAGACCCCAGTGGGTCCCCAATTCACAAGTTACAAGCGGCTCATCGAGACGGGTTGAAATGTAACGCATGCAATTTCATGTGTCGACACGAGAGGTGGATGCGGGAGCATTGAAGGAGCATCAATGGGAGAATGAGCGGAAGAGGGGACGACCATCGTACGAGAGGCGGCAGTGCCCACTGGAGAGACCGTGGAGGACTGGAGTCCATTGCCAGCAGTTTTTCCTACAGGAGCCAAAGTCCGGATTTTTTGAGATCACGACAAGCGAAGTAGAAGTAGAAGAGGGGCCGGCCGGAGTTGACAGGTTAGCTATCGTCCGACGTATGACAACGCAAAGGCTTGAGAAGATTAAGAATAAGGAGAAGAAGAGCATTGACGTAGCGGATGAGAACGCGCAGCCAAACCCGTGGTTGATGCGAGTATTATGGCACAAGCATTTAGAGGGGAAGAACGCAACGCGATTGCAAAGAGCTATCGAACCAGCCAACGCAAGTGCCAAAACGAGCGAGGAGCGCGTGTGAAGTGCCGTCAAGAATTTTCGGAGGTTAGTGAGTACTGCACAAGAGAAGGGTGTGCGAGACGTCGTTGGCATTCATGCGTTGTTTGAAGTAAACAAGAAGGTGGCTGCAGTAAAGCCGGTGATGCCGTTTAGTACCGCCATGGGCAAAGACACAATGAAGAAGTACTGTGGTTATTGGGAACGGTTGTTGTGTTATTTGTATCGTACGCAAGAGATCGACGAGTTTGTGGCGAAGCGGCGTAGCTATATTGTCCAGCGGTTTTGCACCGCAAAACCAGTGGACGCAGCCAAAACCCTACGGTGCGGCCGCGTGCCACGGACCATTTCCGTCGCAATTCCTCCGGCGCAAATCCACATGACCAGACCACGACGAACAGCCATCAGTCTGTCACAATCGCAGGCGTAGGTGGAGAGGGATGGGGAGTATCCGCAACCTCCTCATCCGCCGAAAAACGATAGCAGGTATAACGACATGCCGCCACCAAGATTGCCGGTATCAAAGACTCCACGATCTTGAGAGCCATACAAACAACAATGGAAACAAAAGTCCGACAGACAGTCTGAAGGAGAAGTATCTCGATTCCAAGCGTAGGAAGAGCTCAGTTTCTCTAGCCTGAAGATTGCCTCACAGCAGGTCAAGGAGAGGAAAATGGACATCGGCTAAAGAGAAGCAGCAACAGGAGGTGAAGAAACTGATGCTGGCTGAAGCGCAGCCTCCGAGGTTGGTAGCTCTGACGAGCAGAGCTAGGATTCCAACGAGCAATCATATGATTTCGGGCCCGAAGGCGTCAAGTACGGGTTTAAAGACTCCGCATCGCTGGACCATGGATCTCGATCGTGGTGATATGATTGCGGAGGAAGGAGACGGAGCAGGTTGCGAGACTGCTGGATTCGTTGACAAAGCGTGCCACGCCGAAGCAGGGCGTGTGTCCAAAGGAGATGATTGAGACTGCGAACCTGAATATCTATGAGCGGGGTGAGGTTATTGATTTTCAGGGGGTGCACTTCACTGGTACGTCGACGGCGGCTAAGCATGTTGGGACCCTGCAGAGCCATACGGCAAATCATGGGTATGATGATGAGAGGGGGGACATATAAGATCGTTGTCGGTGACCATTTGGCCTACAGATATGAGATTGTCGATATCCTTGGGAAGGGATCCTTCGGTCAGGTGGTCAGTTGTATTGATCATATGACAGGTGGGTTGGTGGCAGTCAAGGTTATATGGAATAAGAAGAGGTTTCATCAGCAGGCGTTGGTGTAGGGGGATATTTTGAGGAAGTTGAAGGAATGGGTATGATCTCCTCTCATTTCACATCAAAGTCACCTCGACTGTGACCCATTGCTAATGACTACTTTTTAGGACCCAAAAGGCAAACACTCTTTCGTTTCCTTCACCTCCTCCTTCTACTTCCGCTCTCATCTCTGCATCGGCACCGAAATCCTCCACATGGACCTCTATGAATTCATCAAATGCAACCAATTCCGCAGCTTCTCACTCAAGCTCATCCGGCGGTTCACCAAGCAGCTCCTCAACTCACTCCTAAAACGCCACAAGGTCATCCAATGCGATCTCAAGCCCGAAAATATCTTGCTCACCCACCCGACGCACACGGAACTCAGGGTGATTGATTTCGGGTTCTCTTGCTTTGAGAACCAGCAGGTGTATACGTATATTCAGTCCCGTTTCTATAGGTCTTCTGAGATGATTTGGGGGATGGAGTACGAGCTGGCTATTGATATGTGGTCTGTTGGATGTATCCTGGCTGAACTATGGAGTGGGTACCCTGGCTTTCCTGGAGAAAACGGGATGGAGCAGTTGGCTTGTATCAGAGGTTTTCGGACCCCCTGAACGACACCTTATCGACAAGAGCTGGAGGAAGAAACTTTTCTTTGACTCCTTGGGGAAGCCCCGACCATCAGTCTCATCCAAGGGCAGACGACGAAAACCCAGCAGCAAAACCCTCAGCCAGGTGCTGAAATGCGACGACGAGCCCTTCCTCGAATTCATCACCAAATGTCTTCGCTGGGATCAGGATAGACTACTGAAGCCTGAGGAAGCGATGTGTCATGAATTCATAACCGGTAAGAAACTTTCCACCAAACACACCCGAGGCTACTCGAGCAGGACGGAGAGGGAGAGTCCCATCAAGAGATATAACCAGATAGTCCCGCCGACGCCGCCCAGTGGTAGCCACGGAACACGGCCCTTGCCAATACCGCCGATTAGTGGCCGTGGGCACACTCAGCCGGGATTTATGAATGGAACGGCAGCGAGTACGGCGAGGGAGAGTTCGCATCAGCCGAGTTCGAGCGGTGGACCGAATGGGATTGGGTTGGTGAATAAATAACACAAGTGTAATGTTGCTGGGGGTAGTCGATTGTCAAATGGCCACTCTCGAAACTTTGCGAAATTATAGGTACGTAGCACAAAACTGGACGACTAACGACATTGAATTCTGCTTCGAATCGTCCAGAAACGTTGCATATTACTGACACAAAACATCGACTCAGCTGAGCGGCCAAAGGTCTTAGAAACAGTATCGTGCTGGTAGTACACGTGGCGCATGCAGTCTGTGGATGGACGTGCGAATCGAATGTGGCTCGCTTAAACATCCATGGCTGTCGATCTTCACGACACATAGGCCCTCGAGCCGTGCTGTGTTTGAGACTTGGATCACTTGGAGATGCCACTTTTAGAAGATGTGAACTGGCCTTTGTCCTTACCTCTGTACTTAGGCATCATATGGACAGTAATTAAAATAGGCTTCAAACTGACAGCAAGACTGACTTACTCGATCTCAATATACATCACGCAGGGTCCTCGACGAACACCCTAAGCGTCATTACCAGGTAGATGAGACTTGATTCCTACAGGTATGGGTCAGCTCTATTAACAGAACGAAGCTCTAAGGAAGAGATCTCCCTACAGATACGGCATTTTGTAAATACATTACCGGCTATATGGCCTGTGCGGCGGCCCCGCAATCCTCCAGTGTTTTCGGGCCGTGACAATGGCGAGTCGATCAAATGTATGGAAGTCAGTGCATTGTAGTTGTCGAGAGGCTGTGACGGTAAAGGCGAATATCAACGCACAACGTGGCCCGTTCGTTTCCTCAGAACCCAACTATGTTTAATCAATTTGATATAACTGTCGTTACTTTCGACTTTTGGAAATGTTTTACTGGGGTCGTTATCGCACACATATCACTTAGTACATCTTAAGTTTACGGCGCCCTAAACTCACGCGTTCATAAATGGACTTGAACCTCCTCGATAATTCCGCGCTAGTGGGTTGGATGGGAAAAGGGTTGGACTTGGGTTCAACACCGTTGTGTAATTATGGATAGGTAGAGTGAAACAGCGTCGTGAAGACCTCTCATATTGTCCTACTATCACCACATTCCGCTTGATCTAATTCTAAACACCCATTCTCCATCCAGTTCATGATACCAGGCAGCCTACCTAACAGACATTTAAATGAATGGTATCTCCTGATCCTCCACCCTCGAGCTTCCTTTGTAAGTCCCCATTGTAGGTCGACAATGATAATACCACCCCGAAGTCCATGGTTCCTTCATAAATGCCTCCTTGTTTTTGACAATTCACGCTACTTCAATAAACCGAATTTTCTCTACTGCGCTAGGCCCCCTCTGTTTTTCTCCTCCTCCAGGGCTTGAACAACCCACCGCAAGCGAAATGCCTGGAGCTCGGTTAGAGGCGTTCTCCCTAAATCGTATGACTGCAGCCACGGTAGAAATTCTCTCGCACGCTCTCCATCAGCAGGATCTATTGCAGGAGCAGATATGGGCAGCGAGGACAAGGGACACGAAATCAGGGCCAAGCAACCCTGATTCTTCACGCGTTACGCATAGATGGCTTGCGGACGGCGACAGCTTCGCCTTAAGAACCGCATTGTCTTCTGATCGTCTTGTCGCTGAACACCAAGACGATGGTAACGATAAAACAACAGCGTAATCGATGGCCCAAAGCTTCAGCTCGCGGCTGACCGTCCAAAGCTGGCCTCCACAGGCCACGGGCCCGTCATACACAAAGTCAGCCCTCTACGGATGAATGCCGAGATCACAGAGAGAGCGCGAGCTACGTTCATCTCGACGTTACCAGGGACGTGGAAGGCGAGTTTGTTGATGTCTTCGGTACGGGAAGTGTTGACAATTATGCCGACACACCCTAACCCTAAGTGTAGGATGGTTGGTCATCACGATTCCGCTCAATTCCCGCCGCTGGGCCCAGCTGTGGTGTCCCCAAAATAGTCGGCTTTACAAACGACCCTCTGCCGTGGCCTCGTCGCCGACGAGATGCTACCAGGAATTTCGGCCGTAAGCAACCACGCCCGCCAGCTCCCACCATCTCTGACGCACTCGAATCTAACGACCTCGAAGAACCCCAGTGAGTCGCTCTACTCGCGGCTCCTGGCCAGGGACGAGAGATCCGCGATATTGACCAGGGAATGGTTGATGGAGGCACTGAATGTTCTCACGACGAAGACTATGGCGATATGGACGACGCCGCTCTCTGAGACAAAATACCGACAACGTTCTGGGAAACGGGTCATATGGGCTAAGGACATGGAGTACAACCCCTTCCACTCATTCTCTCAACGTCTCATATCAAGCGAATGGAGCCACCTCGCCTGGCAGTATGCTGCAGAGTGAAGAAATTCCCATCCGATGGATACTTGACACAAATAATGACCATGGAATCGAAAATCGCGTACTATTTCACCTTTTCTCAAGAGTTATTACCAGAGCATAGTGGAACATCGCAGACACAAGGTGTTGCCAGGAGCGCATCTAGCAGCAGTGACAGGAGAGACTTGATGGTCGCCTGTGCAATGCACGCCAGAATTTCCCCCGTTCATGCCTTTCGAGCCGGCCCTTCCTTCGGAACATTGTCATCTCGCTAGAACTAACAGGCATCAAATCCTGCCTGGTTTTTCTCTCCCTCTTTCCACCCGATCCATCTGCATTCACCAGACGCGCTTGCAGTGTCGCCCC
>RCNJ01000027.1_pt1 | contig 123043 bp, 117 predicted proteins | sample 2041171 | NCBI WGS metagenome assembly RCNJ01 (sample SAMN09708213, study PRJNA481090) | feces metagenome | biome: feces | host: Pygoscelis adeliae | place: Antarctica: Rookery Lake | collected 2010-03-01 | reverse complement strand
GTCACTGCTTACTGGCAGGAGTAGCGGCACAACTAGGAGTAGGGGTAGGAGGTGAAGTAGATTGTGAGACTGGTACGGCGATGATGGAGTGTGGATAGATCAGAGGCTGGGCGACGAGGGACAGTGGGGATGGGAAGATGGGAAGATGGGGAGCTGAGGAGAGGAGATGAGGAGACGAGTCTCTTTCCAGCTGACGGCCGCCACTCAGTCCAACCTTACATCGCGGACTCGTACAGAGGCACAGCGAACGTTCCTCTCATCTCTTATCGTCGATACGGTGATAACGAAGAGCAAAATCGAAATGGAGTGCAAGCGCTGGGGCTCACAAGGAAAGAGGAGACACGGGCACGTGATGTGAGGCGACAGTGATTGATATCAGAGTTTTCATCCTTCCATCCTCAGTGCGTCGCCCAGCACTCAAGGCCTGTGCAGTAGGCCTATGCAGTCCGCCTGTCGCTCACTCGTTCGACTCCCTCACCGTGATGTCTTTTGTTATCCGGTCGCGATGATTTGATAGTTGTGATCTAGTCTTTTTTTTCTATTCCCGTCGTATTATTTTCTGTCAGGTCCAGGTCTGCACGGTGTCGGTAGATATCAATAGCGGACCCTCAGTGCTGAGCCGCGGACTGGCTAGGCGCTGTGTTGGCGCTGTGTGGGCCCTTGGGATTTCCCGGGATTTCCCGACGCCTGTCATCTCTGTGTCCCCCATGTCAGTTCCTTGTCATCTTGCAGTTGTTGGCAGCAACAGCAGAGTTGCGCTTCCTGTCCCGCATAATTACTAGTCTATCTCCATCTCTCGCCTTCGCTCGCTTTCTCTTTTACGTCCATCTCCACTCCTATCCTCGTTCTGCATCTGCATTGCGATTTGAGGTAGCGTGTTCAGTAACACTTTTGATTGGGCGAAAGAGATGATTGCAGGTGTTATTTTGCGGCATGAGGTCTAGTGAGGCCAGTGAGTGCGGTCCAAGGCTAGTGAAAGGGTTCGCGCGTGGTCACCACCTGAGGGCCAGGGCAGGGCCTAGTCCCGACCCACGGCCCGGGAACCTTGTGCTCCAATGGGACCCCGGGTCCTGTCCTGTATGGGCCGGCCCGCCCCGATTAATCATGACCAGTTAAAATTGGATGGATCCTAAAAGGCGGCCCTTACGATCCAACAATGGAACTAAACGCCCTATTGGTCATAGCAGGCCATTGACAGCGACAAGTACCTGTAGCAGTAAACCTACAGATGTCAAGGTTTGAGCAGTGAAAGATCCAGACCTCAAAACATTTTCTATAACTCGTGAATGCCGGTCCTGGCGGCTCGAACGACTTTGAGCACAGTCTTCATGTCTCTCAAGGCTGTGCTTTGCGCATCTAGCCACTACACTGCCTCTTCCAGTCAGGTGACACTACACGTTCCATGACTGCCGATAATTAGCTTGGCGCCGCAGCACAAATCTCAGTATTACCGGTAGGTGCAGGCGGAACAGGGCATCTTAATATCACAGTATATAGCACGGTATATATCAATAGAATCAATTATCTAACCAATACTATCTAACCAATACTATCTATTGGGCCTACATACAATATGTAGGCAGATTCCTGGGGGGTTCTCTCGACCCCTTGAATACGTGTCAAGGCCTCAGCTGAGGGGTACGTAGTATTGGGTCTCACATACGCGACGCAACCCCGCTTCTCTTTCCTCCGGCTCACGTGCGACATACAACAGACTCATGTTGGTACTCATTCCTCATACCGGCCCCGCGCTATCTGCTTGTGCTGGGTTTCTGGTTCATTCCGTGTTACCAGGCTGCCTTGGTCCACATTGGCCAGATTGACTACAAAGGGCGTCATTACGGGCGGGGACCTGGAAAGCATCAGCACGATGGAGGGTGGGGGGCGTGCCTAGGGCACGAAAACGATGGAGAGGCCAAGAGGGCTTCGGGAGGCATCAATGTTTTTCTCGCAACTTGGGGACAAGACGCGAGAGAGCGGAGCTATGTCAGGACTCGACATAGGACCGCCCAAGACTCCGGTCAAGGATATGCCTCGGACCCGTTGCAGGACGAGGCCGGAAACTGCAGGTCGAAGCCGCCCTGAGCTTGAGTTCGAGTGCAGGAGAAATCGGGCAGGATGTTGGCAAGAGCGACAGGGCACTCCTGCGACATATATAAAGAGCATCGACTAGAGATCTTACATCTCCAGGCTAAAGCCTATTCGCCAATGCAGGTCCAATATTGCCTGAGCCGCACTGCCCATCACACTCTAACAACTGTCGTCGCAATGTTTGCTTCCCCGCATGTGGCGAATAATGGCTCTTCATGGATTGTAGTCAACAATGGTGAAACACCGTTCGACGCGGGCATCACAGCATGATGCCACTTTAGTACTCCAATGGCACCACATCCTCAGAGTGTTCCTAACAGTCGGGGTAACCGCTGTTCTGTTATGGGATACGTAAATGCCCAATAAACAGTCACATCATCACCTCGTTTCCGCGGATTCCTCAACTAACCTACGAAACCAGACACTGCTGAGGCTGGACCGAATGACATAATGTCTGCATTATCTGTATTTATTGGGCCTGGCACCGTACTCACTATCGTGGGAGCAGTGCTGATTGTCTTGTTTGACATTTCTACCATGGTTCTGTTGATGAAATTGTCGAGTTCGATGTGCTTCCTTGCTGCGATTTTGGAAGACTTTGCTGTGGCATCATCCAGAGTGGACCCGTTTGAGCACCCAAGCTGGGTGTTAATTGCACTAGTTTTGGGACGATCACTGCACACTTTGATGGAAAACTTGTGCTTCAATTTCTCCGATGCGACGCTCGCAAGGTGGGTTGTGGTGGTAGCTCCGGATGGAGCGGCCATATTTTGTATATGGGATATTTGGCGGGAGCACAGAATCAGGCGGCCTGGGGCCGGACACGAGATGAAATCTAGTTAACACCCGCACTTATCTTGTAACCATATGTGCCCGTAAATTGCTCATAAACACACAATATGAAAACACGATAACGCTTTAAATTTAGTAATGGCACCACCACCATGTACTGACAACATTTAGGTCTCCTTGGACGAATCAGGGGTTGCCTTGAGGTATGGCGACAAAATGGGGTTTCTCGCCGAGGACCTTCTGTCGCCGTCTTCGCAGTCTCCTTCCATTGTATCCATTTTTGGCACTAAATGCCGATCTGAGCTCTGGTGCCTTAATGAAAGGAGGTTCTGGGGAGCTTACGTTCATGGCTTTCCTGGTTTGGTTAAGACTCTCGAGCCATGAAAACGAATGGGCATGGGTGTCGTGAAGGGTTTGAGGCGTGATGTAACCCCCAATCCGATTTCGTTGACGGAGAAGAGCATAGGGCAGTGTTCGTCACTGCCGTACAATGCGTATTGGGCTTTTCTCAGGCCCAATGAGGTCGAGTTGAAAGGATTTGAATGTTTTTGGGCATAAAGTACTAATATCATAAATAAGTTTACTAATTTAACTGGTTATTATCTATATCTTACATTATATTTCAACCTTAACAGATCGTGAATGTGCAGTTAAACGTGAACGTCACCGTGCGTGATTTTGCCATGGTGTTGTCTCATTTGGGCACGGAAAACACAGCGGCAGTAGCACGTTTCGCCACTCTAATTTAACGAAGAATGAAAAACGTCGGCATCTCTTAATAGTATGTCTCTCCTTTGCTTAAAAATTAGAGCTTCTGTGTAAGATGTTAAGTCTGGGGTAAGACACTTAGGCTATATAGATCTCAGTTCTGTCTGACCCTCCAGAAGTCATCGCATAACTTCCGGCGCAAGTCATGGGGCAGCCAACGGTGGCCCCAGTGCCGCCGTTACAGATGGAGTCGTCGCAGACGCCGTGGCTACCGTATTGGACACCGGGTAAAGAAACTCATTTTCGCGATAAGTGCTCCTACAGACGTCGGGTGTCATAGTAGTCTTCGTATCTGCGAGTATCATTTGATATCGCAAAACCCTAGCGTTGACTTTGTCCGTGAAGCAACCCATGTATTGGTGCTGCGGCCTCATCATAACGTTGAGGCGGTTGGATCCTCCACGCATTTCCGATGTGTCACCTTTACCTGGGGTCGTACATCCGCTGGTGGCGAGTGTGCCAGTAACTGAGTTGTCGCACCAGCACTTATGCACATACTAAATGCCGGAGTACAAGAACCCCCCAATCTGACATATATTTTGGCAAAGCTTACGTTTCATGGCCGTAGCTTAATCGTTGAGAATAATCTGGGTTTCCAGAACAGGAGCGGCAGCCGGGTCCTCATAGCATCCTAGGTCGTCATATGTATCTTTTCGAAATATCCCAATCCGATCAGAGCCACCACATGTGAATTAAGGCTTACTGGGACATGGCATAGTGCATCCTGAGAAAGCAGGTGTACAGCCATTGTTGACGATGTTCTCGCAGAAACATGTCGTCCAACTGCGAGTGCAGATAATTTGTAGCCTTGAGCTAAACAAGCATCGTGTCAAAGTTTCGGTGTCATAACAGTCACCTCGTATGGAATGGAAATGCGAACCATCAAAGCACGGGCTGATGCGGAATCATTATAGCATCCCATGCTGGTCCAAAACGAAACCTCACCCGGGTTGGGTACGCATACGGCGTTGCCATAGCTCAAGTTCGTACAGCCGATATTGATGAAGCTGTTCCATAGCTTGAGTTGCGTCGTAGTGATGCTGTACTGGTTGGCAGTCAACGTACATGAGTTTACACCTGGAACGACAACGTGGAAGGGCCTGCATCTCGGAGCGGTGACAGTTGCTGTAGGGGCGGCCGGCTTTGGATTTACAGTGCCACGGATGGTTGCGGCTGTTGCGACAGGAACTTGAGTATGGCCCATGGTTGGAACACGAACGTTGGCGTTAACCCATAGTCCACTGCAGTCCGCATCAATCGCAGGGTTCCAGGTCAACAATTGCTGCAGCGATATGCCGGTTTTGATGGCAATAGTAGCACAGGTATCTCCTGTTTGGTTGAAATAGACGTCACCATAGTTCGTCACCATACCAGATTGCATTGGAAAAGGGGTCTTAATCGCCATAGGGGCTGTGGTTGTTGCTGAAGCGGAGCTTGCGCTGCAGGTCGTGGTTGAAGTCGATGTCTTTGTGGGTTTAAGACTGCTGGTGGAAGTGCTACTGGGTCTCACCTCGTTGTTCGCCTGGCTACAGTACGAGTGGTTATCCAAATAGTTGCCGCAGTCTGCCGTGATAGAAAAGCTCTGGTGAAAAATGTCTTAGCATGGCCTTAGCATGACCTAAACAAAAAGGGCGAGACGGCACCGAACATACTCATCTCAGGAAATCCTCGAAGGAAAGAAGATAGTACTCGACAAGAAAGTCGCATGGCAACTGAGCAAAATTTGGCTTATTTTCCCACCACTATGTACAGTCTGTCGTGATATTTGGGTCTGTCGGATATCCCGGGGTAAGGCCGCGAGAGCTGACGAGCTAGAGGTGGAGGAGAAGAAATCCCAACGCAAGACCCTTTGGCCCTGGATGAGAAGGCAACCAATTGAACTCCTGGTTGGTCGAGGAGGAATGGTTGACCGGCAACAAAGGGCAGACACATACCTGCCGTTTATATCTCTGGCTTCGCATATCTCGGAACAATCAGCGGTCGAGAAGGACATGTCTGCCCGTGAATGAAGTTTCCAGCTGGCCGTTTCCACTACAGTACAGCTTGCTTATGGTCACCACCCTCGCTGATGCTGGGGTGGTTGTAACAGATGACCTACGCACGGAACGAACCTTTAATCGGTTGATTCGTAGTCATGTGCCTTGCCATTAAGCCAGCAGGCCTGTTGTGATGTTTTTAATGGCGTTGTTAGCGTACCCAACCACAAAATAAAAAAAGAGGGATAGGGATATTGGGGTGAGTGGGAGCTTGATCTTGGACCTAGTTTGGTGTTGGTGGGAAGGATGTCGAGTAGGCCACACAGCTCCGTGTGGCATGTGATGATCAATGGCGGAGGCAATGGATGAAAGTCTTCGGGCTGATGTGGATGGTATGCGAGATTGCCGTTCAGGAGGGTGGATGGATGTTGTATTGATGCTGTAGCACGAAATGAGGACTGTGAACGCTGCAGGGCCAGGAGAGCCCAGCTGGAAAAAATGGTTGCACGTTTGCGATACAAGACTTGTAATTGAGGTCGGCACGCTCAGGCGTTTAAGCTATGGGTACCAGCCTGGTGGCATGCGGTTTCATGGTAGAGGAGACACGAAGTTTGGACGGTTGGGAAGGTTAGATGGGCGATTGGATACGGTGGCGTCGTTTCGCAATAAGTAGGGCTTCGAGTGCTCGATGGCGAGACGTAGGAGCTGTAGGAGGGCAAGAGAGGCTCAGGCGCGATCTGTGGGCGACTGTAGAGAGCTGCGGAGGTTGATATAATGGGGTGTGTGGTTGAGTGTCATAGATGCAAGGGATGAGAAACTCTTGTTAAGACAATGAGGCAAGGCAGGGATGAGGAAAAGTCGTTGGCGCCGGCTATTGGATGGGATTCTGACTTTTGGTTCCAAGCATGTCACGCAATCTTGGGTAGTGGGCACGATGAAAGCAGGATGAGAAGATGTAATCGAGTTTGAGGCGAAGCTATTTGAAAGGGACTACTTAAAAGCCGGCGTCACAGATGAGGCGGTTTGACCGATAATTGTGAGTATTGAGTGTCGAGCAGGTCGCTGCTGCTTCTATGAAAGAATGCACGCCTGCGAGTGCTGGTCATCTCTGTTGAGACCTTTGTGGCTCACTCGGGTACGGTGTAGATGGTTCAACTCGACAGCGACGGCACAGTGGCCGAACGCGAGGTCACCGCTGCTTTAAGGACTGAACTCATTGTCGTTACGAAGAAGTAGGTTTTTCGAGAGAGGCGAGCCGTTGGAACTCGTATTACAGAAGCTATTCACGCCTATCTGTTTTCAAGGGATTAGGAGGAAACCACGGCTCGATGAGCACCGACCAGTTGGAACAATCTGCGACTCTGTATTACGGATATAAGCTCTACGCTTGTCATGAATTCTACGGAAGCATAAGAGATGATTTTTGTCTAAGCAGAGCATAAATGTTTCATTTTGGCCTGTGTCCCAGCAGCCATCTCCTCCTTGCCCAACCCCTTACATCGACAAACTTTTAGCATTCACGGGTATTCTGAAGCTCGAGGCTCCCAGCAACGATTTCCGAGAGATGTCGGCCCACCAACGAAACTATCGACGTGTAACGACACGACTCAGCCCGTAGCCAATATAAATTCTTCCATCCGCGATATGCTCGCTCGGAAGCAGCCGCTGTCAGTTCTCCCATTGGGAAGAAGTGGGGTAAATGTCAAGCACCCCCTGACACCCCGCAATAAGCACTAAGAGACCCTACGATTGTTCTTCTGCATCCCTTGGTATCTCCCACCATTGCATCGATCCGCAATCCGTTCCCTTGGAATTCCAAGCGACAGCAGCCTTATCTTGCGGGGACTTCATCTTTTGCTTTGTTTGTTCAGACGTGCTGCGATTCTGTATTACGTTTTGCCATCGCTGTTGGATCTCTGAAGATCACACGTGCTGTGGGACTGTTTAAGCTCTTGCGGTTGAATCTTTTTAAGTTCGAAGCACCGAGGATTTGTGGGAGCCACCTTCTTACTTGCAGGACCCATTCAACTTTCAGTGATATACCGATGAGCGACAAACTTCCACCGGAACGGACGAGACTCGCACCATAAGACAAAATTATACCCTAATAAAGTCTGCGTTACACGAGAGACCACCACCACCATCGGCGACAAAACACCAACCGGTTTCCACCTCGAACGCACAACGAAGGTGAAGGCCCTTCAGCACCTGCTGCTCGTACGAGTCGAACTCAGTCCTCATACCGGGGCCCGCCCATTAGCGATAATCGGTTACCTTCACGCACAGATTCAGTTCCAGCGCCGCCAGCTCCTTCGACACAGACTTCCTACTACCAAAACATCATTGACCAGCCGTGTGAACAACCAGCTTCTTCGACCCAGGCGTCGTACTACCACAACGTCAATCAAAGCAGCTGTGAGAATGCAAAGATAGGCAAACGCCCAAGGTCAGAGACGGTGACACAGAATGACATCCCGGGGTCCTCGAGGATGCATGCGTCTTCAGCAGCTGGCCAAGTCTCGGTCTCTAGCATGCTCGATTACAGATGACCTTGGCGCACATGCTAATCGATTGCGTCTAATAGCGATGCGACGGAGAAACCGTCTCTTCTGAGACGGCAGCTTGCGAAGGCGGCTGGACCTGCGAGGCCAGCAAGACCGGAAGAGTCAGAAACGGTATGAGCCCTGACTGGGTGCCGGGGACTCTCGCTGATGAATTGCATAGGACTCGGACTTTAAAGATTTCAAAAATTATGAAACCGACGGGTAAGCACTTCCCTCGCTCGGCCCCCATCATGGCTTGTCTTTGCCTTCTTTGCTATTTTTCATCTCCCACGCCTCTTCAGCACGAGCTACCCCTTTCTTGCACTCCAGAGACACACTCTCCCTCGACTCGGCCACAACGCGCGGCTACGTAGAACGAGAGCGACGAGACAACAACCTGCGTCCCGATTACTGGGCGCCATCCGACGAAAGGCAATGGGAGCAGATGGAAGCGGGTCATGTGCTGTACCAGATACTGGAGTTCTATTTTCATCAGGAGTATTAATTGTTCAGGAGTCCGATAAGTAAGAATGCAAGGGACATGTTGGATTTAGGGACGGGAGAGGGAATGTGGTGTATTGATGTTGCGGATTTGCTTCCGGGTGGCGAGTTCTTTATTTCTGTAAAGAGATTGAACTGTGCTTGGGCTGCCATTTACCCTTGTAGGAGAGACGATGGGAGAGCGGGGCATGGCCATTGACTTACCCAGTATGGAAAGAATGAAGGAAATTATGGAACGGGCATGCTGACGAAAGCAGTGAAAGTAATAGGCGTCGACCTCTACCCTCCACCCCACGACACCGTGCCACCAAACTGCTTTTTCGAAGTCGACGATATCTCCGTGAGAACCTCTCTTCCTAGATTTCTCACATCAAACAACTGCTAATGCGTGGGAGAAACAATGGACCTGGCAGCATAAATTCCATCTTGTGCATGCTCGTGCCTTGATCGGCTCGCTATCCAAGGAGGGCTTTAGGGCGTTGTATCAGCAAATATACGAGTTAGTGGCCTAATCCAGTGCTGGTATAGGAGCGGTAGAGCTTTAGAAGGCAAGAAGGGTGCTAATACCTCACAGTAACCTGAAACTCGGCTGCTGGATAGAGGTCTGTCTTCTCCTTTGCCCTCCGCCGTCTCACCTGTCTTTCTTTCTCACTCCCAATCCTCAGCTAACACGAACAGGCCAGCAGAGCCCGACGTAAACGTGCACTCTGACGACAACACCATACCCATCGGCTCCGTCCTGTCAGTCTGGGGTCCCAAATTCGAAGCCTGCGGTCGCCGTCTCAACTTATGTCCCGATATCAAAGACCACATGCGAGGCATGCTAGAAGAGATCGGTTTTGTGAACCTGCAGGAGTATAATTACAAGCTACCGATTGGGAAGTGGCCGAAGCATTATGTTTACCGCGACGCAGGCAGAGTCAATGCAGAACAATGGTCCGCTGGTGCCGAAGGATGGACTATGCACCTCTTTACGCAGCATTGGGAGCCGGGTAATTGGCTCCCGGAGGAGGTGACGTATTGTGCACGATTGAGAAGTGAGATCGAGAAATCAGATATACATCCCTACCACTGGTCAAAAAGAGTTTGGGCACAGAACGCGATGGTGCCGCCTAATGGGTTGGGGAGGCGGCGGGGACATTTAAGTGAGACGTATAGTAGTGGGGAGACAGTGATGATTGGTGGCTTGGGGGTTGGCGCTGTGTCGGAAGGCAGGCCACAAGGGTCTTTGAGGAGGCCTAATGATATGGGGAGACAGTCCCTCGGTGTTAATAGAAAAGTACCTCTATTAATGGTCCGAGGAGATCTGACGATACTTTAAGAGGATCGGAAGACATGGAAGAGCCGTCACAGGATAGTTTGGGGATCCGTCGAGATGCTCCGATGATGGCGGAGGATGCGATGAGGAGGTGACAGAATTCTAGAGGACTGGCGTTTGATAAAGAGAGGGGATCGTGGCAGGATGGTAGGGCGTCTTAGGATAGTTTGATGCCACCCCATGAGGATAGCCGCAGGTCGCAGGATAGTGTGACGAGTTCACAAGAAATGGCACGGCCGTCGCAGGATGAGATAATGAGGCCACAAGAAATAGGAAGGCTGCCACAGGATGATTAAGGAGGTCACAATAGATGGCAATGGTATTGCAGGATTCGGAGAGGCGATTTTACGATGCGCGAAGAATGTCGCTGGATTCGGGAAATAAGCCGTATAACTTGGATAGGGCACCGACGCAACCACAGCAGAGAAACACGTTCCTCCCTGTACCGCGGTGAATGGGAGGGTCGGGACCCAGCAGAAGAGCAAAACAAAGGAAACAGACGCCGAAGGATACCAATAGCAGTAAGTTCAAGCGAGCCTAGCCTTCCAGATGGACCAGCTCGTGGCCACGATCCTCGGTATTAGGGCTGCAGAAAATGGAAGATTCGATACAACGGAACACACTAGGTACAATTGACAGAGGTACTGATAAGAGATACCGACCTGTTTCATTATGACAGGATGGCCGCCGAATTCCCAGCAGATGACGAATTATAACAACATCCCCTATAATCAACCTGTCCATCACGACTCTGCAATGCAGACATTGGATGCATGGGAAATGGTGCCTCACCATGTGGCACTGACTCTCCTTCAAGGGAGTCGGAAGGATTAGGTATTGAGCTTTCAGCTGGATCCTCCTAATAAGCACGTTCTCGCGCTATCACCTGAACTCGAGGATCGCGTCCTCTTGGCGTGCCAATCACTCAATGAATGACCTTAATGGTGCGGTAATTACGAAACAAAAAGAAGCATGTAGAAGCTCACAACTCTATTGCCGAATATCCATTTGCTTCGGTCCAAGTTTCTTGTTTGTAGACGCTGCCTACGACATGCTCAACCAAGTATCGACCTTCGATAAGATATTGAACGACGACCACAAACCGCCAGCCACAAGATACGATTTTGACGGATGCAACAGCGAACCCGCCAAATCACACGACAGGCAAATTACTCTCCTCCGTCCCTCATCCTCCTTCAACCCTAAAATCGGACCTAAAAACGTCAATCATATCATGCCAGATGGAAAGCTCTGTACAACGTGATCTTGATCGACATATTGATGTCCTTCCTGCAGATCGACAAGAGCAGACTCTGGTATACAAAGAGAGTCGCGAGTTATGTATCAGATTTAGATTTAAATCCATTTGTCGGTCGGCAGTTGTAGGTACCTGAACGTACCTTCGGTCTGATAAGTGCGTTTGTGGTTGGCGGGTCACCCGCCTCATCTTGAAAGCTCACCCTGCTAACGGCGGGTGGGCGCCCCGAGGCGGGCAACGAAAACCTCGAATATGGTTTCCAAGAAGCGTTATACCACTAAACCATATCCCCTTTGGTGCTTCTAGTGTCCTTAGCAGGCTCTATGACCCCATTGGCAGGGTGTCTACATTCCCATGAAATTGTAACTATCCTTCGTCTCTGCTCGCTCACACTCATGGTACTATGGGATTGTGGTGCTTGTATGTGTCTTGATGCAGCAGTGAGCTCGATCCTCTGTCGAAGCGAAATCCTCCCCTGCACCTGTTCCTCTGCTTGTTATGCCGCCCACTTCACTTTTTAGCAAAGAACGACATGATACTCCCCTGCCCCTTCGGCGCCGCCTTCTTCCCCTTTTGACTCGCCTGGCTAGCAGCAGGCTTAGGCTTAGCCTTCGGCTCCGGCTCCGCCTCTGAGAAACTCTCCCAAGCCGGCTCCTCCTTGGTGACCAAATACCCCTCCTCATCCTTCATCGTCTTCCTCTTCATGACTCTCCTCCTGCCTCTTCTCCTGCCATCCTTGATCTCAACATACTCCTTGGGCTCCGGCGTCTCCTTCTTCGGTAGTGCTACCTCCTCTACCTCGTCTTCATCTTCGGGCTCTTCTTCTGGTTCAGGTATGCTCCTTCTGCGGGGTTTTGGTGGCTCATCGTCCGACTCATCCATCATCCTCGCCAACGCAGCTTCCCTCTCCTTCCTCGACTTGCAGTCCTCATCCACCTTCTCCTTAGCCTTTGGTGTTGGCGGCACATACGTATCCTCCTCATCATCAGAAACATCCTTCATCGGCGACTCCTCAGCTACACTCGCAGCCGCGGATGAAGCCGCCCTGTCTTCCGAGTAGAGCTTTGGTTTTGCCTTGGCAAAAGCTGAAACGATACTGTTAGATTTGCCACGCTTGAGTGGCGCTGCCGGCTTTTCAGAACCAGAGGGAGCGGATGTTGGCGTTTCCTCAGGGGAGGCTTTCTTGTCCTTCTCCTTCTTTGCCGTAGTAGCAGTAGTGCCCTTCTGGGAGAACAAGCTCCCACTGCTCTTCGACGTAGATAGTGGAGCAGCATGAGCGCCAGACTTGCTAGGCGCGGTCGTAACTCCTGGTCCCTTGAATGGCACCGTCTTGGCTGGCACAGTCTTGGCCTTAGCTGCTGGTGCGCTCGCAGCAGGCAGACGTGGTCCTCCAACTTTCCTCTTTCTGACATTCTTGTTTGTGATAATTCCATACACAATTCCGGCTTCGGCACCTTCTTGGTTGCGGTACTTCTCGTTCACCTCACGGTTGGCGTCGGACAGCACTTGCATGTCCTTGACTCTGGTTGGGCCTAAGCTGTAGATGTGTATGGCGCTGATGGACTCGTATGTTTTGCGGACCTCGTCCAGGTCTTCCTTGCGCACAAGGGTGATGGATAGGGTTGGTGTGTCGTCTTCAGGAGTTTGTGGTACAGGTGGGCTGGATTGGAATGGTTGACTGCTCATAACGACATCGTCGCCGTCTTTCTGAACGCCATTTGTAGCTTCGGTTTCGTATCGCAAGCCGGCGACGAGATAGGTTGCGTGTACGGAGCCTGGCTTTTTGGCATTTTCTTTTTGGTGAAAGTCGAAGAGAATCCTAGTATTGTCAGCTCAGCACGACAAAGCGGTATCGCAGCTCGTACTCACTCTTTCGCAAGGTTCGCGTGCACCTTCAGAGCGCGGCTCAAAAGCCTGTATGTGACAATCTTCTCATCGCTAAGTACTGCCGCCGCAAGATACTTCTTGTGGTCTGACGCCATCATAAGGTTTTTCAATGGCAGTTGTGTTGTTTTGCCGATTGAATTGCAGTGTGCCTTCTTGAGGTACAAAGTCGCGTTGACTAGCACTTTGGGAGACGCGGCTAGAGCTTCACATGCCGTCGTGTTAATGACCTTTGAGGATGGCTGTGGCAGCCTTATTGCAGAGTGACAAGTACGGCGAGGCAGAGGTACGAGTAATGCTAAATGGCGAGTTATCTCAAAGTAGTTAGCTCATCTGCAACCACTTTATCACTGGCTGGAGCGCATTCTCTCGACGCGACTTCTTTGCGACGCGCCAAATTCGTCCCCTGAACAACCGTTTCCTGCGCCCCCCACTTCAATAACCACAATAATAACACTCCGATACTCTACCATAACCACCATCGCGGGCCGCAACTACAAAACTTTATACCCAGAATCCGATAATTTATAGAGGCGCAAAACTCCATCTGCAGAAATGCCAGCGGTTGCAAGAACACCCGTCCCAGGGTCAGAGATTGGTGCTACTCCACGCACTGGAGGCTTCAGAGAATCGTCACAACGCCCAATTGGTGTCCCATCGGAGAGTGTTGCGCCGGAAGACAGACCACAGGAGGAGGCATCAAGAGAATCAGTCAGACCGCGAAACACCCGCGATCACCCAATTTCTCGTGTGGAGGACAAGGTTGGCTTGGCTGTGCAAGAGAACTTTGAGAGGTTTATCGAGACATTCGAGGAGGAGCCAAATGTATCGGCAACACCTGCCTCGAGCGCGGTTCAAGATTCGAACAAATACTACGTTGCGCAGATCCACGGACTGAGGACGTATCAGCTCTCTACCCTCTATGTCGACTTTAAGCACCTTAGCAGCTTCCGTGGTGGAACGCTCGCGACCGCCATTATCGAAGAGTACTACCGTTTCCTCCCATTCCTCACAAAGGGTCTCCACAACATGATCGCGAGATTCGAGCCAAGATACTTCAAGGAGCATCGTCAACCTACCTCATCAAGCAACCAGACGTCGTCAGCAGTCAGCAATGCTGCATCGCAAAGCCAGTCCGACTTCCAAGGCGACAAGACCAGCAACCAGCAAACCGACAAGCTCTTCGCAATCGCTTTCTACAACATGCCGCTCGTCTCGCGCGTGAGGCATTTGCGCACAGAGAACATCGGCCAGCTCTTGTCGATATCAGGAACCGTCACCAGAACCTCCGAAGTCAGACCCGAGCTCTCCCTCGCAACCTTCACTTGCCAGGCCTGCCGCATGGTTGTGCCAAATGTGGAGCAGACATTCAGATATACCGAGCCATCGCAATGTCCAAACCCGACTTGCGGGAACCGTTACGGATGGAACTTGGATATTAAGCAGAGCACGTTCATTGATTGGCAGAAGGTTAGGGTGCAGGAGAACAGCTCGGAGATTCCAACTGGTAGCATGCCAAGAACTCTGGATGTTATCCTGCGTGGAGAGATCGTGGACCGTGCTAAGGCTGGTGAGAAGTGTGTCTTTACTGGTGCTTTGATCGTAGTGCCGGATGTGAGCCAGCTTGGTTTGCCAGGTGTGCGTCCAACCGCTGTGCGCGATAACAAAGGCAGAGGAGCGAGCGAGGTTGGGGGAGCTGGCGTTTCTGGCTTGAAGGCACTCGGTGTCCGCGATCTCACATACCGTTTAGCCTTCCTGGCCTGTATGGTTGTGCCAGATACCTCAACCACCGGATCCTCCAGCGGAATGAACATGCAAGCCTCCAACATCCTCGCAACCCTGAACCAAACCGGCGCCGGCGCCAACCAAGACGATGCAGGCGACCACGCGCAAGAGGCCGTCCTCTCCTCTATGACCGAGTCCGAGATCGACGACCTCCGTCGCATGGTACACAGTGAACATATCTACTCCCGCCTCGTTGACTCGATGGCACCAATGGTGTACGGCCACGAAATCGTCAAGAAGGGTATCCTCCTCCAGCTTCTCTCCGGTGTTAGCAAGACAACCCCTGAGGGCATGCAACTGAGAGGAGATATCAATATCTGCATCGTCGGCGACCCGTCGACCTCCAAATCCCAATTCCTGAAATACGTGTGCTCCTTCCTCCCACGCGCAGTCTACACATCCGGCAAGGCATCCTCTGCCGCTGGTCTTACAGCCGCAGTGGTGAAGGATGAGGAGACCGGAGAGTTTACTATTGAGGCCGGGGCGCTTATGTTGGCAGACAACGGCATTTGCGCCATCGACGAGTTCGACAAGATGGATATCTCCGACCAAGTCGCTATCCACGAAGCGATGGAGCAGCAGACTATCTCTATCTCTAAAGCTGGTATCCAAGCCACCCTCAACGCTCGCACCTCCATCCTCGCCGCTGCGAACCCAGTCGGTGGCCGTTACAACAGGAAGACTACGCTCCGTGCCAATATCAACATGTCCGCGCCTATCATGTCTCGTTTCGATCTCTTCTTCGTCATCCTGGATGAGTGTAATGAGACCGTGGACCGCCATCTCGCAGAGCATATCGTTAAGATCCATCAATTGCGCGATGAGGCCATTGAGCCGGAATTTACCACCGAACAACTCCAGCGCTACATCCGCTTTGCCCGCACATTCAAGCCAGAATTCAACAAGGAAGCTCGCGAACTCCTGGTGCAAAAATACAAAGAGCTCCGTAGCGATGATGCACAGGGTGGCATCGGAAGGAACTCGTACAGAATCACGGTTAGGCAGTTGGAGTCTATGATTCGTTTGTCTGAGGCTATTGCCAAAGCCAACTGTGTGGAAGAAGTCACTCCACACATGGTGCTCGAGGCCTTCAATTTGTTGCGCCAATCCATTATCTCCGTCGAAAAGGATGATGTGGAGGTTGACGAAGACGAAGAGAACATGGAGGGCGTCCTCGGCGGGACCGTCAACCGCCGCGACGTCGAGGGCGACGACGCTATGGCCGACGTCGACGAGGCTCCAGCGAATGGCGATAGTCAGCCAAGGCAGAAGACAAAGATTACGTATGACAAATATATGAAGATCCTCAACATGCTGGTGCGCAAGGTCAACGAGTCGGAGACGACTGAAGGAAAGGGTGTCGAGGGCGAGGAGTTGGCTAATTGGTATTTGGAGGAGATGGAGGATGAGATGGAGAGTGAGAGTGATTATCACGATGAGAAGACGTTGGTGAGGATGGTGTTGAAGAGGATGATTAAGGTATGTTCGAGGAGCCAATGGCTTCGACTACGTTGTCGGTGACCAGTCGCTAATGAATGATGCAGGATCATATTCTCATGGCTGTCCGTGGCGACGGCTTACTGCCAGAAAACGGAGAGGCCGGTGCTGCACCAAGTGATGGCATCATCTACGTCCTCCACCCTAACTGTGCGATTGAGGAGGTTGAGATTCCGCAGGAGAAGAAGAGGGACTAGACGAATAAGCATAATAGATGAGAGTTCACGATACCATGTCTTACGCGGCGTTACGGTAGGTTATAAGATCATTGCGGTTTAGCAATCAGAATATGAAGAATCAATTTATTGAGCGCTAACTCTTCAGCTTGTCCCACGTTATGTGCTGGCATGCGACTCAGAGCAGAATCTACTAACCCAGCTCAAGTGGTAATTCTCACTTCGGCACTCTTACGTGCCTACATTCGTTTCAAGCCACTCCCATCATAACCACCATATGTTACTGAGGATCAAGCACAAACGGTCTCATCCACATCAACTTCTTGACTTCACGTTTAATCTATTATATCACTACCCAATTATGCAGTCGTATCCGGCAACATGGAGGCAGGCATTACGACGGCATTCTTCATAAACAGGATGTCTCGTGGCGAAATAACCACTCCATATCTCCATTTAACAAAGATATCCAATCAGTTTGTGTAAAAGGAAGTGGCTCAAGGAGAACTCTATCTCTTTCTATCAAGCAAGCGAAGCATCTTAGATGCTTCCTGCTCACAACATCTGCCTACCCTACGATCTCCTCACTCCCCTGTCGGCCCACAACTTTTTGACTTGTTTCCCATATACCTTGTCTTCCATAGTCGCCCCATCAACAACCACAAACCCCGTGAACCCCGCCTCGTCTTCCCAGCCAATCCTCTTAGCATTGTCCTTCAGCTCTTCATCAAGGTACTGAAAGGCCGCTCTCCTCGAGTCTCTTCAGGTTTTTTGCAATGGCCGGAGCCTCGCGTGTATGCCGATAACGACAGGGACATTGGGTATCCAGTCCAGGTTAAGCCTCATGCCTGGGAAATGAGAGTCATCTTTTGGGTCCATGAAAGTAACGGGAGTCTGGCATGCGGTTGTCGAGCGCTGTGACATAGAGTGCTTGTCCCTGGAAAGCCGTACAGTTCCATGTCATGCATTGCAGCTCAATTGGGAGATTTTGAAAGCGGTGGAATGTGGCTACAGCTGATTAGGTCAAACTAACACAGAACTCGGCGGACTGCGTCGTACTTGCCATTGTGGTTCGACTGTAATAAGCCACGTGAGAATTGGAGTACAATCTTGTTTAAGATGGGAGATGGTCAACTCCTTCCCAGTGTCCTCGTACGAGGACAGAAGTTTGGAGTCGAAGTGGGGTAATCCCTGACGCTACTTTCGCCCTTCTATTCATCTCAACTTCTGGCCAGGGTTTCATTACCGCCTGTTCTTGATTGGCATGCGGTAATTTGGCGGGAGATGGGCATATCGTTTAACTATAGTAGACTATATGTATATCGACCACAACAAATCCGCGGAATTCGAGTTTGCCTTCTCAGCCTTTGACCCTGGCGTTTTCGTTCACTTTCCTATCCAAATAGCGGATAGCCGTACTTCTCAATTCCGTGCTTGCTTGCAGCAGCGGACGAAGTCGTGAGGATTGTTCCAAGACTACGGGAGCAAAAGGTAACCAGTCCAAAGCGAGCCGCTTACCACGAAGGCGTTTATCATCGTCTCTATCTGACCTATAGTCCAACCCGCAGCGCTGTGCCTCGCCATTAGCGATGGCTACGATAACAAGACGTCGCTCATGTGAGGCAGTAAAGTCCCATGCTAGGCGTTGGAGCTCGAGGGGTAGCTTGGGGAAGTGGTGGAATGTGGCTGTGAGAGTTTGTAGAGTGTGTGAGTGTGGAACGATTACTTACTAACCATGGGACGGATGTATGAGGTTCTTCCAGTTGATCCAACACTAGCGGATCTGTCTTGAGGTTAATTGATGTGGCAAGGGACCTAGGCAGCCTGTAAGCCTGGGAGTTTTGTCCGTCATTACAATGATATAGCCAGGAGGGTCCTCCACCTTCCTCCCGCATTAACAATTCTGCTCATTTCGGTTCCCGCTTTCAGAACACGATGCTTCACTTCCGCCTCCACCAATATCACATCATACAAGAATAAACAACTTGGAATAAACATCCCAATCTCATTCTTCTCGTGATATCTAGAACGCCCCCTCTCCTCAAACGCCAACCATCCGCCAGCTATGCATGAAAGAGACACATACTATGCTCGCCATATCGCATGCTAAATAAAAGTACACCTCCACCTCCCCATTATCCACCGTTCGGCTTCCCCTAGCGGCGCCTCCAGCTTATTTCTTAAGAAGAAGATAAACGTGGTCAACTCTCAGTGGAGTAAGCTTCTTATATGGGCCCTCAAGCGCCAAGAGCAAGCCACCGAAGGAGGTGTAGCACCTACTACTCAAAATTAGCAATGTGTCCATCTCAACCTTCTCTCTTCCCACGCTTCCATCCTCGAGGGGCCGCTACTCACATCATCTCTCCATCATTCCCATCCTCAAACTTATAAATCTTCCCATGACAAACATAATCAAACAAATCGGCCAACGTCGCATCACCCCCCCCACCCGCCTTCGCAACATCCCTCCATCCCTTCGCATCATCCTTTGATCCATCCAAGGACAAAGTGGAGGCCAGCACCATGTGCAGCTGGTCGCCGATCGACACGGGGAAGAGCTCCGTGTTGATGTCGAGCGTGAAGGTTGTCTGGTTGTCGAGAGATGAGGCACCGATGCGTGCTACACGATCGTACTTTGAGTGGTCGATGGAGGTCACTTGGAATTGCTCGTCGAAGAGCTGGGAGTCGGTTGTTGAGGCCATTTTGGGTGTGGTTGAGGTGGATTGGTTTGTGGAGGTTGCGCTGAAATGGCAAGATGACTTTCTGAGGTGTAAATAGTCTGTCCGGATGTTAGAGAGGGGTTACTAAGCAGTTATGAGGTTGCAAATAACTTACCTCGCTGTTTACTCTACCAATTGCAATCGCGACAACAAGGCTGGAGGTCGAAGGTGTTTTGGAGATTTTGTCGGTGCCGGAAGAACTATCACCCGGTGCATGGCAGGGGTGCTTGGTCACCCTGCCAAAACTTATAACTTCCAAACCAAATTTTTATAATCTTCCACAACAAAATGTCTTTCCGCAAAAGAAATTCAGCAGTCCCTTCCCCAGGCAACGGGCCACTTCCACACCGCCCAGCCGAGAAAGTCGAAATTCCAGGGGTCCGTCCATCACCACTCGACGGCCGCCTCACAACCTCAACCGGCACAAGGTCTCTAGACACCTTACTAGCAGGGCATGCAGGTCTGCCTCTCGGCACCTCATTACTTATCGAGGAGTCAGGAACAACCGACTTTTCAGGTGCCCTGCTCAGATATCATGCTGCGGAAGGTGTGGTACAAGGCCACGTAGTTCACGTGCTTGGCGTTCCCGATACATGGCCGAGGGAGCTGCCTGGTATCCAGGAGGTGAAGAAGAGGAGTGAGAGGAGCGAGGAAGTAAAGATAGGAAAGAAAGAGGATGAGCGGATGAAGATTGCGTGGCGGTATGAGAGGTTGGGAGAGTTTGGTAAAGGTTGGCTCTCCATCCGAGAACTGGTTTGTATTCTGAGACTAGTTATCGCGTACTATGAGAATATAAACCTGTTAATTTTGAATGTCATGGCTAATTGTGACAACAGATAGAAATGTAGGGACTAGTTCGACGAACAGTGATGGTACGGAGAAAATATTCACACACGACTTCGACCTCTCTAAGCGTCTTCCCCTGCCTCCTCCTCAGATGCTCCGCTGCATCCCCCTCGGTCCCCAACTATTTCAGGGCTATATCTCCCACCTCATTTCTGCTCTCTCCTCCCATCCACCTACAACAATCCACCGCATCATCATCCCAACTTTACTAAGCCCTATGCTTTATCCGTCCCAGGCCTCGATGCCAAACCACGTCCTCCAATTTCTGCACGCTTTGAGGGCGTTGTTGAGACGGTACCCTACCCAACTATCCGTGCTCATGACGCTGCCCCTCTCCCTCCACCCTCGCACCACCGGTCTCACCCGGTGGATAGAGATGCTTGCCGATGGGGTATTGGAGTTACAGCCTTTCCCTGCGCCGGCGATTGCGCCGCCAGGTACATCAGGGACGGCCACAGCGGAGGAACCTCCTCAAGGCATGCTGCGCGTCCACAGACTGCCAATTTTCCACGAGAAGGGCGGAGGTGGTGCTATGGATGGCGATGATTTGGCGTTTAGCTTGAGTAGGAGGAGGGGCTTGGCGATAAGGCTGTACTCGTTGCCGCCGGTGGACGAGGATCCGGAAGCGGAGAGGAAGGGGAATGAGCACGCTGGTCACGACCACGGAGGGAAGAAACAGACGAAGGTCAATATCGACTTTTAGGAATATGGTTACGGTGGCTTGGTGAAAGGCTATGAGGGTATGGGGGTGGCGTTGGCAGTTGGTGATATGATAGATGTTACTCAATCAAGAAGCACATATCGCTTCTTGGAGGGAAATACTTCAAGGTCAATTATTTGAGATTTCATTCACTTTTTGGCTGTAGTAAAGTATCCGTTGAGCCGGAGTAACCGGAGTAACCGCTCTGGAGTCCAAATTAGTTTAGGAAAGTCGCCGGTTTACGCCCCTGCAGTAATAGGTTGGTGCTACCCGCTGAAGATAACTTAATGAGTGACAGCACTATCCGGGTCAGTGATAGAAGTGGTGATCGTCGCCCACGATGCCAACTGGTTGGTCTTGATGCCCAAATATGCTTAAACAACAGACCGTTGGCGATGCAGTTGACAATGCCGTCGGCAACGGTAACCACAACGATATTAACAGCGTTTTCAGTGAAGGCGCCATCAACAACGTGTCGGTAGCGTCTCCAGTGAACGCCGGGTTGTCATCGACACTGTTAACAAAATGATGGTTGCCTGTCAGCGCAGATCATGGCGGACGGTATCATAAGGTCATAATACATTGCTTTTGCTTACTCTAAAACACAGGCTCATGGCTTCGAAGTAACACCCTCAGTCTCCTTCGCATTCCTAACCTCCACCTCCCCATTCTCCATCCCAAAGTAGGCAGCGATTGGCTTCTGTCCACCACCCTCCTCGCCAGCGTTGGCGACCTGAATGCCGTTTCTACCATGGAAAAGACCCGTCTCCAAAACTCCAACTATTCTCTTAAGTCTCCTTCCCAGCTGATGCACCTCCCAAACTCCGTCAGTACCATCACCCTTCTGGGACTCGTTGCACTCGGGCTCGATCAACAAAGTCTTAAAGGGAGCGTCCATGATCCACATGCCGTTGTCGGTCACCACTGGGCCGGCCTTTGCGCTGCCGCCTTGACGGATTTTTGGGCCGGAGGAGCCCAGGGTTATTAGGATGCGTTTTATGGCTGGTGCTGCCAATGGCGCGATTTCGATTGGGATTGCTTTCCAGGAGGTGAGGAGGCGGGGTTGGAGTTTACGGTAGTCTGCGCGAGCAAGTTAGCTTCGTGCTCGATTCATAGTTCGAATAGCTTCTTAATAGATGCGTAGAAAGGGAAGGACGACGCACCAGCAACACAAACGAACTTCTTCGCCGCAGTAGCAACCAGCTTCTCCTGAAACAAACAAGCTCCACCGCCCTTAATACAATTCAAATCCTCATCAATCTCATCCGCGCCATCAAACGCCACATCCAGACTCTGTCTCTTGCCCTTCAATGCCAAGTCCTGTTCCCCCTTCGCAATCTTCTGCGTGCTCCCCGCACTCATCTTATCCGTGGTGCCATCAACAGGTGGCAGGCTATCAATGCTTCCAAGCGGAAGTCCGGCCTCAATGATAATCTGCTTCGACTGGTCGCCGGTCGGCACAAATATCATCTTGGATGTGATGTCCCTGCCCTTCCCTGCGATAGCTTCGACGACGTAGACGACGGTGGAACCACTGCCGATGCCGACGTAGCGGTAGGAGAGGTCGAAGTGGTCCTCTACGGCCTTGTAGGCTGCGAGGCGCTTTGACTGCTCAATCTTGGAGAGCCCACGGAGGTCGTGCTTGACGGACGCCATTTTGAATGTGCGTCTGCTGGTAGAGAGGAATTTGGTTCTGAAAGAGGATGTCAGTGTGCGGAAGTGAAGAGTGGGAGTTCGTGGTATTAACATTTTTTGTTTATGGTGTTGTCTCCAGCTACGTCGTTTGCGGTGACTGCGGGGTGTATGCGGGGGATGATGGAGTTGTCAAAGTTAGAAAGACTTGGCGGACCTCAATCCTTTATCGGGCTTATCGTGAATTGATGGTATATTACGCCGCGACCAGCACGAAACAGGACAACACCATCGTTGATACGACGTACCTGAGTACCATCACGAGCTGTTTCGCGCCCCCAAAACACGGGCCGAAATATCACGATATTTCTGGTTTTATCCAAGCATAGTCGTTCAAACGCTCTATACTTCTAGGAGTATACACACTCGTTCCAGACTCAATCGATCGACGTTACCCTCGTTTCACGGTGCCCGACGCTTATCAGCCGTTCTGAGCTGAACAACACCACAAATACCCCGAGCTATTTTTAGGCCGACTTCAGGACAGACTCGACAGCCGTTGCGACTATTACTACTCGGTATCCGATAGCCAATGCGCAATGGGTAAAAGTGCGTCTTCCAACCTTATTATGAGCTCTAGATCACTAACTTATCAACCTCCTTAGACCGCTGGGGAGTGATACTCGACGCCGGTTCCTCGGGGACTCGAGCATATATTTATAAATGGAAGCACCCAGATGCTGCGCGCGAAGATGCCGATAAGCATGAGCTGAAAAGCCTGCCGAAACTAAAGACGAAGAAGGCGTGGACGAAGAAGATTAAACCCGGAGTATCGACCTTTGGCGCAACACCCACGGACGTTGGTGAGGATCACATCAAAGACTTGCTTCGTCATGCGATGAGCATAATACCGGCAGATCAGCATGAAGATACACCTTTGTTTTTGATGGCGACGGCGGGTATGCGACTCCTACCTAAGATGCAACAGAATGCGTTGAGGAGGGAGATATGTCAGTATGCGCAGACACATACGAAGTTCCACCTCCCGGACTGCGATTTGCACGTCCAAGTCATCTCCGGTGAAACTGAAGGACTGTACGGATGGATCGCTGCGAACTACCTTGTGGGAGGCTTTGATGCGCCGGACCAGCATAAGAATGGGAAAGACCACCACACATACGGATTCTTAGACATGGGAGGCGCTTCGGCGCAGATCGCGTTTGCGCCAAACAAGACAGAGGCCGCAAAGCATTACAACGATCTGAAGTTACTGCGCCTAAGGACGCTGGATGGAGGAGCAGGCGAATACAAAGTCTTCGTAGCCTCTTGGCTAGGCTTCGGAGTCAATCAAGCGCGCGAGCGCTACGTCGAGGCTCTCATCGACTCTGTCGGTTCAAAAACACACCTCGAGATCCCAGACCCATGTTTACCACAAGGTGTAACGATCTACGTCGACGGTACGGTAGTCGACCACAAGACGGCAGTGAAGAGCAAACAACCATACCTCCTAGGCCAAGGCTCCTTCGCCGAATGTCTCAAGAAAACCTACCCGCTGCTGAATAAGGAAGCAGAATGCAAAGACGACCCGTGCCTCATTAACGGCCAACACGTGCCGGCTATCGACTGGAGCGTAAACCACTTTATCGGTGTATCAGAGTATTGGCATACAACGCGCCAGTTCTTCGAGCTGAGCCATCATGATGAGGCATACGATTTCACAACATACCAAAAACGCGTTAAAGATTTCTGCGCGCAAGACTGGGATGATATTGAAGATGGAGTAGCACATAAGAAATGGGGGAAGGAGGTTGATGAGAAGACGGCCATGGAAGTCTGTTTCAAGGCGTCATGGCTCATCAACATCCTACACGAAGGCATCGGAATCCCACGCTTCGGTATCGAGACGGGGCCAGGCAGCACAAACGCGACCACCACACGCGAAATCATGGCCCGAGCCGCTGAGCTGATGGCACGAGACAAGGCTAAGACAGCTTCTTACCTCGATCCCTTCCAGGCGGTGGACAGGATAGACGGTATGGAGGTCTCGTGGACGCTAGGAAAGATGGTGCTGTACGCAGCAGGCCAAGTCAAATCGACAGACCTTGGCCTTCCAGTGGGTTTCGGAAGTAACATCAAGGCTGGGGCTATTCCGGCGGACTTTGAGAGGGCGGGAAGCATATACACGCCCTGGACTGGAGGCGATGATGACGATGACTGGGACGACAAGCTCGTTGATCAGGCGTCGAAACCCACCACTGGCCTCTTCTTCCTGATCTTCGTCGTTGCGTTACTGGCGTATGTGTTTAGGAAAAAAGACCGTCGGACACGCTATCTCGGCAAGATCTTCCGCCTTATCTCCAGCCGCCGTCCTGGGAGCCCAAGGAAGAAGAGAGGGTTCCTGGACGAGGTTTCGGCTAGGTTGTTTGGTAGAAAATCCTTTCAGGGCCACTACGAGCGCGTCCTAGAGGAAGGGGACGGTGTCAATGACTTTGAGTTACATGAGCGTGAGCTGGGCCACTCTGATAGTGACAGCGATAACGACTTTAAACCGGGCCATGTATCTGAGGACTCGTTATCGGGTAGCGAGGCTAAAGCCCGTGGCTCAGCATCCGGTCTTGCAACACCTAAGCTTAATGTGGTGAATTCGATGGGCGAGTTTGACACCGTGTCGACACATGGGGGTGGATATTACAATCATCAGAATATCAGTAACCATTCCTTGGGCAGCCAGGGACATGGACTTGGGCTTGGGCTTCCGGCGCTCAATGCCATGGATCGGAGTGGGCTGGTGGTGAGGACTGAGAGTAGGGATAGGTTGAGTTTGGGCACTATTCATGGGCTGGGGAGTGGGAGGAGTAGGAGTAGGCAGGGCAGTCCGACGAGGCCGGGGAGGAGTCCGTTGGTGGGTGTTACTGAAAATTAATGGCAGTTGAGTACTGAAGGGGTGTTGTCGAGTGGCATGCTCCAGCAGGAGCAATTTGGAGTTCCATATATGTCGGTTGAGGTATGTATGGAGTTCCAAGCTGTCAGTGCTGGGGCGTGCCACGAGGTAGTGGATGGTTGGGCGGACAGAAGTGTAGATATAATATGGTATGTTTAATGAGTTGAAGGACTGATGCTGGGAAGGAAAAGGAGTTAGGAGTGTACCATCAGGATCAATAGGGAGTTTTCTAATGAAGGGCGATTGACGAGTGCCACGCTGGATGTGGCGTTCTTACTTCGTGTACAATGTTTAGTACTGTAGCGGAGGAATAATCTATGAGGGTAACAAGTTCCGGGGCTGCCCTTTTTCATCTCGCGTTGTCTTGCAAACGAAGTGGTAAAGTGTGGATTGGAAGATTCCCAATACTAACATTTCTTTTGTGTGAACACACTCTTCCACGGCGTGCTTTCAAAGTCGTCGGTATAATGCTTGAGCTGCCTCTAGCTAATCCGACGTTTCCACAGATGCTGAGGCTTCTTTGTGCTGTCGGTAAGGCATCTGAGCAACTCATATTCGGCGCCCCGAGTAAAGTCTGTGCCCGTTGTCAACTCTTCAAATCTGTTAAGCCACTACACGATTAAAACGGCAAGATGCAGGTCTTATAACTCTTAGACGCGTTTACTTGCAACATACCGATCAGGCACAGCTACCTTCCACCACTTCCCGAGCCTTTCCTCCCGAGCCGCGGACGATGATCTGGAACACAGTAGTCCGCCAGATACCAAGCTACTGCCCATAGATCGGTCCAGACTACGATCTCGATCATCACAAAAAAGTCAGAAAGCGTACAAACGTTCAGGGTGTGGCGACATGATAATGCTGAAGCATCCCGTTGTTGTGTATGCTGCAGTATTCGTCGACATGCTTACGGGATTACCTGCCTTGCCACACTCGTGCTCAGAATCGAGGACTCTAGGTTTATCATCAAGGTACTGCTAATATGTGCCCTTGTGCTATGACTACGTGGGTCAGCCTTACAACACCAGAGGAGGAGCGGGGATCCAAGGATGAAATAGAAGCCCATGTGCGCAAAATGGGAGTATATCGTAACCGCGAGAGGCAGTGAGGTAGCATCCTACTATGTAGAGTTATTCCCCAGCCGATTAGGACAAGGATCTGTGACTTGATGTGCACGAAGTTGTTCTTTACGGCTCGGTTTTAATCTAGTGGGATGGAGAATCATCAGCACGCATCTTTGTTCTACACTACAACAGGTACACCACTTGGAACAAATGTCTATAATCTGCAGAGCAGTATTCTCTAAGCTAAGCAACAGATTGTCAGCATCGAAATCACCCCCATGGCCTGTAAGATAACCCTCCGGAGTTGTCTGCACTTTTGCCTCTCACTTACATGTCACAGCCATCTTTCCTCCTTCCTCGTCTCGCTCCGGAGCTTGAAACTATGATATGGAATGTAGCTCTCATCGGCATACCTGAAATTGAGCTCGGCCGAATCGACTTCTCCCGGTCACCATCACATCTGGAAATTCAAGACCGCCTTCCCATTAACCAAATTCACTTTATCAAGATCAAAAATCCTTCTGTCTATCTCATCCCCATCTTACTAGCTCATGACACTGAGCTACCGGCGGTCTTACAAGCCAGCCATGGCTCAAGACATGCTGCATTCAAGTTCATTGCGAAGTTCTTTGGGAGAGAACTGAAGTATGATGGGAGCTATGGAATCTTGAAATGGGTGAAGGGGAGCTGGAAGATCCACAGATACTTGCCGAAACGAAATAGTAGACCATGTTCGTCGAGATTAATTGCTCACTGCCGCTAATGTCAGCAGACAAGTCGTTAAATGACCTTGGTTAGTATGCGGCGATAGTAGAGGTCGATAGAATTACTAGACAAGTTGTGTATGTTGAGAAGACATGATTCTAGCAGTGACGAGGTCAATCCAAGGAGCCTTTGTGCCGGCGATGTAACTACCACGCTTGGTTCCTTTACTAAACACAGCATCTTGCGTCAGTGTTTCATAAATAGAGGAGCCTCCCTCCGTCAACCAGCTAGCAACAACACAGGCAGAATGGCAGGTACGAACTCTCCTTCTTTGGCCCACGGCAATAGTCCGACGAGCTAAGAGGTTCTAGCTACTTTCCGCTTCTTCCCCCACCTCCCGCCCAAACTACGAATCCTAATCCGGACCATCACCCACGCTCCTCCAACACCCACCTCGCGCCTCACATTCAACCTCAGCACTCGCCCCACCCTTAAAACTCCATATTGTAGGGGCACGAGGACGCTCATCTTTTAGGGGTTTGGGGACTGGATAGTGCCATTGTTAGGGACTCAGCTGAGTATAATAGGATGTACGAGATTCACGAGTGGTTGAAGACGCTACTTGATGCATTTAGCTCTGCTAATTCTCTATCGCTCGTCTCTCCAGTTGATATGTAGCAATTAAGACGTTATCCTGTCAAGCAAGTTATGCAAGCTGTGCCAAGAGGAATCCTAGCTCCTAGGCTCGTTGATGCTCAAAGTACCTCCGTATACTTGTTATCCCCCTTCACGCAAACGCCTGATCATCTCTTCTCGATTATCTTTCCAGCATCTACCTCTCATCTAGGAGGACTCCCACCAGTCCTCCTATACGGCCGTCTCAGAATCTCCAACTTCTGCTGCTGCGTCATCTGGCTCCCATCCCTATTCCTCAGATCCTCATGTATAAGTGCCGCACCGAGGCCTCCGAGGTTCCCTCCTAAGCCACCGAGACCGCCGCTAAGGGGTCTTAAGTCACCGAGGCCACCGCCGAGGTTTCCCCCGAACTCACGATCCTCGGGCTCTGTCGAGCCCATCGAATACAACTCCCTAAACGGCCCTACCAAATTCCCTTGCTCGTCTGCTTGGTAGTACCGATCCGCTGCCGTGGATGGGCGCATTGCGATATTCCCTTGTGATGACGCACTTCCGAATAGTCTTGGAAAGTTGGGTTTGGTGAATTGTTGAGTGAGGGAGCGGCCTGATAAAGAGGGCGCATGAGAGGGTGGTGCGGAGCGGGGTGGGATGGGTGGTATTGGTGCCCTCTGTAAGGTGTGTTGAGGGGGTTGTTGTGGAGGTGCGTTTTGGGCGATGCGCTCTGGCTGTGCTTGTGTATGGCCAAGTAGGGCATCAATTTGTGCTGCTGTGTAGCCATTCGGGCCGGTTGACTCGGCTGATCCTGCAGGTTTCGTGTCTAGGAAAGCGTCGAAGTCGAAATCCTGGAGTGGTGCTCCAATCGCCGGATCAATAGTCGAGTTGACATCTTGTTGCTGTGCATGTTGCTGCAGACTCGACATAAGGTCGTTCGTCCACGCAGCATCTTGTTGCTGTCCGTTCCATACTTGCGCTTCGCCTTGTGGTTGCGATGGCTGATGAAAAGGATTCTGGAAACCCGGCTGTTGCTGGCCATTGCTTTGACCCAAATTCGGCGAAGGTTGGTTCCACCAAGAATCTAATTGCCTTTGCTCAGCGTTGGCGCCGCTGAAACGAATAGTTGTATCAGCTTGCTGCCCTAGCGACACACCTTGATAATCAGACGGGGCACTATCACTCACTGGAATCGCAAGTCCATCCACATATGCCCCGTCTGGCTGCCAGCTTGGTTGTTGCGCTTGTTCGTGCGCCATCATTTCCTGCTCGATTCCGTTTGTTTCCAGCTGTGATTGCGCCGGTGTAACATTCTCCTTCTTAACATTCCTCCTCGCATTCGTAATTAAATCATCGAAATCGTTCGAATGTGCACTAGCCCATCCCCTTCCATCGAATTCTTTGTTTGAGACCTGACTCTCCTTCGGGCCCCTACTTGACGGAAATGCACTATTCTGCGTCCTCTCCCACTCATCCAACATCCTCAACAACTCCCTCTTCGGCTTCGGCCGTGTGGCATCACAATTACTGTTCCACAACGTCAACCACTCTCTATGCCTCCTCTCCATCTGAGGCTTATTCCCATGTGCCGGTATGCCCAAATCGCGCAGCTTGGCAGCGAGCTTCTTGTCGTTGAAAAGGTTGTAGCTTAGTGTTGGGAGGGGCCTGGGCTCAAATAATGGCGGCTCTTTGCGAGATTTCAGCGGACTTTGTGAGGTAAAGGGTGTGAGGGTTGAAGATTGCTTGGGTGCGGGGTTGAAGTGGATGTCGTCGAGGTGCGTGTTTATCTCTGTGGTCTTCATGCGCACTTCGCACATTGGGCATGCGACTAGGCCATCAACTAAGCTGGTTACAATTTGATCGTGATTTGGTGGAAGGACAGCGCATACCTGGTGTATAACCCTCATCCTTCTCTTCCGTCATATCCATAGCCTCATAGCTCGCCTGCGGCGTCGTGCGTGATGATATCCGACTACTCGTCCTCGTCTTCCTTGGCTCCGTGCTTTCACTCCTCTCGCCTTTACTCCGTTTCCTCTTCTGCCCGCCCTGGCCCCCCTGCACCACCCCCGCCTCCTCCTTTGCCTTGAGCTGCGCAACTTCCATCGCTGCCTCTCTCGCCCTCATAAACGCCTCCACCACCTCCTCCATACTCTTATTCGGCCTCAGTTTCAGTTCCTGATCCCTAGTCCTACACGCCGGACAATGCCCATCATTCGCCAGACTCCTCCGTATACACGCACTACAGAACGTGTGTCCGCAGGACGTCATCATGGGTGTGGTTATGAATTCTTTGCATACTTGGCAGCGGAGGGGTGCTTCGACGGCCTCGAATTGTGGGAGCTGGGTGGACTTCCAATCAGTAGAGTCGGGGACGTTGGGAAATGCGACGTCTTTTGGAGACATTGCGAGTATTATGACCGCGAGCTTCGAGCAGCCGCGGTTGTTGTCGTGCTGCGTTCAAGGTGTTGCGACAGGAGTGTCGCTGGCGTCGCAAGGCTGTGATGAGGTGGACGCGACTTTTGATGATGCGCGTCGCGATAGAGCTTGCGGCGATAAGGATGAATTGGGTGTGACATCAGCCAAGAAGAGTTCACTAAAGAATTATTATTGTATCCAACCAGAGTTGTTTCACAAGGTATACTGACTTTAGAACGAGTTGGGATCACAGTGATAGATAAGTTGTTACGCGAAAGTAGATGTGCTTGACACTTTAGTGATGGTTGGCAAATCTCTGGAAAGAGCAATGGAGGCAGCGCCTTCATCGAACACATAGGCAGCATATCAATGCTACTCAAGGCTTTGCTTTTCAAGTCCGGCCAGCAAAAGTCTTGTTCATTGTTATAAACGTGAAAGTTGCAGACACGCGTCGTCAGGATGAAGTCTGCGGATTAGATGGCCCATCTTGACTCCAACCACAGCATGCCTTAGTCAGATATATCCTGTTTAACTCCGGCGCACCCTCCTAGAACGCCTTGAAAATCCGCCAGCCTTTACGGATGTTACACCTGATCTATGCCTTCTTGATATCCTCCTCCAGCACAGAGTGTATCGTCTCCGCAAAACCAATCCACTCCTCCAGCCCTCTCAAATAAGGATCCATCTCCCCGTCCGGCAGCTGCGCATGATCCCACACCATTATTTGGTCGAATTCTGCCAGTTCTTCCGCCCTGGTCTCCTCAACCATAAATTCGTGGTCTTCCTCCTTACTGTAGTCCTTCTTCGTCGCTTTTATCGCTGGCTCAGACGAACTAGTTTGGAGGACTACTCCACGATAGCCTTCTGGCAGCTGGGCAGCCTTCCCTTGTAACTTCCTGCCTCTAAAGTAGGCTGTTTGTTTGCCATCTAAGGGATTGTTAGAAGGGATTGGGGATTAGATGAGGACGGGAGAAGATGTACCTGAATAATAGGTAGGGTTCCAATACCGCTTGCTTACGTCTGCTTGGCCGTTGTGTTTTATTCCGCAGGGGAGGACGTTAGGTGTGCATTTCCGGTGGTGCTTCGAGGTCTTTTGAAGAGATAACATTTTGAATGGAGACTCGAGGAACAGAAGTATTGGGAGTCGGTATACTTGGTGTTTATAGCGACCTTTGATAGAGAGACGCGCCGATAAGCTGGGAGACGCGTTTGAATGGCACTTTACGCGGGAGTGGTCCCCAGAATCTTGGCAATGGATTGTGTTGCCACCCTTGGGAAATGGACCGCAGGTGCCAAAAGCCACCATCTTGAAGGCTTAAGACAACAGCAAGAACGGCACTAGATTATGGTATTATGCACATAGAATATTTAGACATTAATTTTACCGTTCTTTCTGTTGACGTTTTATCGAGATTACTCGAGGGAACCCTCTGGATCGTAGCAACTAAATGGTAATTAGATAGAAATAAACGTTTCCCCCCTGCCGAATTTGAGCTTCAGATGAAGCTCGCCGTCGAGTACTACCACCAGAATCCTGACAAATCCAGAGCGTCCGTCGCTCGACCCTTTGGCGTGAGCCCAGAGACGCTGACGACGCGAGAACGGAGGACGAAGTGTTGCCTACAATGGTGGACGAAATGCTATCATGTCGAGCGGGCGTAAAGCCGTTCCTCTGTCGTATGCTAGAGCCCAGGTTGAGGAGGGGTTTCCAATTATAACAGCGATGATACTCGACATCGCAACCGGTTGGCGGAAGCTCGACAACGAGGACGCTGTACCACCTTGCAAGAGGTGGCTTTCAGACTTTGTCAAAGAAAACAAAGACGCCTTTCATCATTGATGATAAAGCCCTTGGCCTATCAGCGCCTAGCGGCGCCGAGTCCAGATATGAGTACAAGTTGTATACTGATTTTGGTAGGTTAACAAGCAGTGGTCTGGCACTCTGGCAGAGTTACGCGACAGACACAACATTGAACCATAGAATATCTATAACTGCGACGACGCTGGCATCCGTATAGCCATGGCCCAAGAAGATGAAATGTGCTTTGCTGGGAGCCCTGAGAATCTAAAATCGCTTACAACCATTGAGACCGTGAGCGCAACTGGTAAAGCAATTTCGTCCTACACCATTATCAAAGAAAAGCGCCGGAGTTCTTGTTACTACGAGAACGGCCTACCCAAGGGCATCACCATCGACTTAAGCGATAAAGTGTTGAATGGGAGACTGCTCCCGCAGTCAAACGACAGTCCCGCACCCCCAGACACGACGGACGGGAAACAAACGCCAACGATGCCGACCGCCGCATACCGCCATTCTTGATGGGCACCCTTAGCGACACGTACCATATAAAAGCAGAGAGAGGGATCGTAGAATAGATATAATAAGCAATACAATCTTCTCAGACAAAGCCTGCTTACTCCTCACCTACTCATTGAACATCCAGCTAGTCGTATACGTGACATAATTGCAATATAAAGGATATACCTCCAACGAAATTGGCCTTCAGATACCCCGCCCATTGCATCACACAAGCCAGAAAGCAAGGGCCGCAGAAAGTATTGCTTGTGCTTGATGGAGTGGACCCCCACAGGGTGCCTGAATTCAGGTTGATGGCCGCTCAAAATAACATCATTCTACACCACTTCCCTCGTCACGTAAGGTGCGTTATGCAGCCGTTGGACGTTGGGATCTTTCAGTCATATAAACACTGGCACAATGTTATGGTTATGAATGCTATAAACCACTGTTCGCCGGCCAAAGACCTGGATGTGTTTCTGGGAGACTTACAGAAGATCAGGGAGAAAGCCTTGACCGAGAACACAATCACTAGCGCTTTCAAGAAGTGTGGTATCTGGCCAGCAGACAAAGGAGAAAGAGTACTCGCTGCCATTGCCTGCTACACCTCTCAGTGTGTCCCAAAACAGCCAGAGTTGCCACCAATGCAGCTCTTTACGCCTCGCTCTTTGTCCATACAAGGAGACTTTACCAAAGACAGAGCTTACAATGCCGCTGAGTAGCCCATCGATGCGGCAGTTTGGACTTACAAAAGTACGAGTGAGACAATCATAGCTCAGGGTGAGCTCGACGCCAGGAAAGGAACAAAGATTCAATTAGGCCAGCAAGTCAAAACGACGCCCGAAACAAAGCACTAGCTCGCACTTACTTACCTGGTCGGAACAACCTCACCATCGGCGAGGGACAAGAGCTGAACACAAAGAAAATCGCCGACAAAGCAGCCGCCGAAGCGATGAAGCACGAGCGAGCCGCAACGCCATCGCTACCAAGCATCGACGACCAACCACCAGAAAGCCTTCTTTCTCTAACGGGAATCACCATCTATGAGAGCATGATGATGACGGAGGAGGAAGACTATGCAACATATGCCCGTGTTGCGGCGGAAGAGTACCCAATTGAGCCATTATTCCTTGCTGAAAAGGACGAAATTAGGCTTAGAGATAGTTTTATTAGTTATACTATCTAGTTTCTATCTACTCAATCAACATCCTCATCTTTGTCGATGGGCGCGACCCCACGCACCACCTAAATCTTGACGACTCAAGTCCCTTTCCAGTTCAAATCACTTTCACCCTATAGTAGATGTTGTTGGACTGAGCTATTACTTTTGGAAGTGGTGGCACGAACCAACTGGTATTGTTTTCGACGAGGTGGCTGATATAACAGCATTTCTGGATATTCACGATGTAGATCGTTGAGATGTAAACTGAGATTATCATCCTCGTACTTGCTGAAATCCGGAGCCTAGTACAGATCACTGTAGATGTGCCTAATTGGCATAGCTAAAACCAAGTTTTTACCTAATAAATCTAGGCGAAATCGGATAACTTGTAGCTCCTTCTGTATCTTGTACTACAGAAAAAGAAGGATGCTTTGGACCGCTAGATTATGTTCGATTTAGTGAGGGTTTCTACACAACCAGCACAACGTTGAATTTGTAAAAGGCCGAGCACATCAGTCTTTGGTTTGAATTAATAGAGAATACATCTGAAGCAGAAACACCACCCTACGACTTCCGCCTTTGGTCCAAAGTATATAGTCTTTTATGTAAGTATGAGTTGTTATCAAGTCGTGCGATGTTCACAACAGCCACGGGTAAGGCATGCCAAGCTCGCTTCCTGCAGATCAGGACCCTGCATCAACCAGTGCAACTTCAATTCTTCAACTGCAAACACTCCTCACATCTCCAGACCGCATTGCATCATGATACCATACTATCTTTTCGATATATGTTTCAACTCTGTATCTTTTAAATGTAAACCACATCTCCAGCTCTTTCCCAACGGTATCCAGTAAACACCAAAGGAATCAACGACGTCATATATATTATGGAGCCAGAGCGTTCATCGATCTCCGTCCGCACTTAGCATCGAGTTTATCCTCAACGCCCGCTCGTTCGGCCTCTACAGGCCAAGCTATTTAAACAGTACCATAGACCAGCTTATGCCCCTCTATTGACCCCTCATCCCTCTCTCCTCCTGCGATTGTCATGGCCCTAGCTACCCCTGCACATCTTTCATTTTCCAAGTTGCACTTCCCTCAGCCCTGTCTTTTCCCGATCGAGGACGGATATAAGCTAATAAGCGAGGCCATATCTGACAGCTTCTCGTGCCAAACTCTACCTCTATCGGTCCAAGCACGTATGGGAATCCGCTTAGCTCCACGAGGCTAACAGATGTACTCGACTACATTCTCCTGCGTCGCCGTACTCCCTGAAGGGGGACCCAGAATATCGACCAAGGTGTCAGTTGGGGACGAGCCAGACTAGTGGTAACATGTATTTCCCATAATTTTGATTTTGACCTCCTCTTCTTCTCATCTTGTCATTCTTCAATCTCATCCATCTCCCAGCTGTTCAACGCTATAGCTCCAGTCTCAGCCGATTGCTTGAAGTCTCAAGACTTTCAACCTTCTGTGCACACCGGGCTCCCAAAGACATACACGCTCTCGCTCAAACTATATCATTATCCTTCACTCTCGTTATACCTCCGTCCACCACCAAAATGGCTTCCTACCTCCCTGACATCATAACCCGCGGCGCAACCTATGCCAACGACCTAACCCGCTCAACCCTCGGCGGCCTCTCCTGGGGCCCAGCAGTCAATTTCTCAAAATCAATGGTGACAGCCTTGCTCGAGAAACTCGACAAAGACACATTGGTCGTGACTGATAGTGTCACTCGCGAAATCAAGTTTTACGGCCAGCAAGCTCCAGTCACAGAGGAGAAGCTCACAAACGGAAACGCCGGTAATGACACCAAGACGTCAAAGAACGGATCGCAAAAACAGGACAAGCAGTCATCCCCAAAAACAATCATGCTCACAATCCATAAGGATAGCTTTTGGGTTAGAGTTATGTTGTTTGGGGATATGGGTTTCGCAGAAGCCTACATGCTCGGCGAGGTCGACACCAACGACCTTGCCGGCTTCTTCCAGGTACGTTTCTCCCCTCCTCTCTTCCTCCCATCCCAATACTCTACTAACCAGTTCCCAGCTCTTCATAGCCAACCGCGAAGCAACCGGGGACGCAAACACCATCATATCAGCAATCTCAGCCCTAATAACAGGCATGGCACGCACCTCAAACACCCTCTCCAACTCCCTCCTCAACGTCTCCGCCCACTACGACATCTCCAACGAAATGTTCGCCGCCTTCCTCAGCGCAGACATGACATACAGTTGTCCAATTTGGAAACTCTCATACGAAAAAGTGACCGGTGAACAAGAAGAGACGTTGCAAATGGCACAGATGACCAAGCTGGGACGGTTTATTCAGGGCACGAAGATCAAGAGTACCGATCATGTTTTGGAGATTGGGACGGGGTGGGGAAGCTTTGCGATTGAGGCGGTGAGGAGGACGGGGTGTAGGGTTACGAGTTTGACGTTGAGTAAAGAACAGAAGTCGTTGGCGGAGATGAGGATCGCTGCTGCTGGATATACCTCTCGTATCGAGGTGCTACTCATGGATTACAGAGCTCTGTCAACACCCGTGGTGCCGTATGACAAGGTGGTTAGCATAGAGATGCTTGAAGCTGTCGGTGCGGAGTACCTAAGCACGTTCTTCTCCGTAATCCACAGATTGCTGAAGCCAAATGGCGGGATTGCGGCGTTTCAATGTATCACTATGCCCGAAACACGGTATAAAGGTTATGCGAAGGGAGAGGATTTTATTAGGAAGTATATCTTCCCTGGTGGGCATTTGCCCTCTATCAGTCAGTTGATTAAGAGTGTTGAGGAGGGGAGTGAGGGGAGTCTGGTGGTGGAGAAGATTGAGAATATTGGAGGGCACTACGCGAAGACACTGAGGCTGTGGAAGGAGGAGTTCTTGGCGAATTTTGAGGAGAGGATTATGCCGGCTCTTGCGACGGAACACGAGGGGATGGATGCGCATGAGATGGAGGTGTTCAGGAGGAAGTGGGAATACTACTTTGCTTATTGCGAAGCTGGCTTTGCGTCGAAGACGTTAGGAGATGTCATTATCATCGTTGGAAGAGAGGGAGCCATGGAACTCATGGAGGGTATTCCTTTGTAGGGTTGATGGTCACACATTGATTTGGTGGGTCTGGACGGCGCTGCCTGATGTCACGGAGTTGGTGGAGTAATGGTTTCTTGGGTATGGGCCATTTAGGATGGAGTCTTCCTGGACGACACAGCGTAGATTTAGACTAAAAGGTAGAGCTAGACACTAGTCAAGAATCGGCGAGATTCAAAGCGCATATCCATACCACGCCGCTCTCCTCTGCCTTGCCAAACCGAGTGTTCCTTCAAAGTTGCCAGCACGGAACCGTGATATCCGCAACACTGTTAGCCGTCTTCCATTCAGACGCCCTGCCGCGTGGGCAAACTCACCTAAGGAGCCATGCCCTCCTTAATATGATTGATTCCGGCTTGTCCCCCCTTCTTTTTGGTAGCCTTTGCCTTAGTCTATCACCTCTCAGCTTTAATTCGCCTTCAAACAAACCCGGAGATGAGGTCGAAGCAACTTACGATTCTGGGCTCGTTGTGCGCGATGTGGACGAGCATGGCGAGGATGACGACTGTAAAGAAGGTGAGGATGTAGAAGGTCTCGGTGATTGAGGATTCCATTGTGGGGTTGTGTGGTTGTGCAGTATGGGGGTCTGGGTGGTCTGGGAGTTGGAGTTTTGTGGGTGGAGGTTCGCCGTTGTTGTTTCCGTTGCGGTGCGCGGTTTGCTTAGTTGTGGATAATGGATGTGGCGGTTGGCGATTCTGCTGATGTTGCCAACAGGTTGGCCGCCGTGAGTGTGGTCAAATTATTGTGGTCGCCACGATGAGTAACCGTTCATCAGACAGGGCGTTGCTATGAAGGGGAACGATACATTAATCTCAATACTTCTCAAGTCCTAGATGTCGTTTCACCTCTCATCATCAAAACAATCCGCCGACGTATACAGCAAAGTACACCTCTAACGACGGAGGGAATCCGCAAGTAACATACAGCACTCTTCAACCGGTTGGCCGCTGACACTTGTGTGCGGACACAAAATGGCCTCCGACGAGACCAACCAAACCTCCAACGTCGACCACGATGAAGTCGTGGGCTTCGCTCAACTGGGACATGCTGGTCCTCATCCTGTTGATCGCATACGGATTGGTCTACGGACTCTGGACCAGAGCGACCGTGTGCCGGGCAAGTAAGTTTGAGTTACAAGACACGTGCTTCGCTAACCAATTCTAGGCTCACAAGATGAACTAGTCGGACAGGGACAAAGAAGCGGACGTACTTGAACGCCATTTCATAGGTTCCGCAAGCAAATCTAACCTGTTTGATGCCTTAAGTTAATAAAGTGTTTATAGCACCAGCGCAAACGATCTGCCCTGGGACAGATAGAGGGGGGTTGGGCCTTGTTCGCCGATTTCTCTAGTCTAACTTCTAATCTAAACGTCATCATCACAATGCGCACAAGAAACGACTCAATATGTCGCTCATAGGAAGTGGCTTCTGATTCATATCTACCCCTGCTTATCTACATGCTTGCCCCCTCCGTCTCTATAGACGACGGCAGCCTCTCTCTGTCCACCCGCGTTCAGGCTCAGATGCCCTTATCTTTGGCATCGACTAAACTCTTGAGCTCTGACTGGCCATCAAATGGCCTAGATGGCTGGGGACAAGCCAGAATTTTGGCTGATTGCACCCGATTCTTCCCATACTGATGGCAGCTAGCGGGTTACTCCTTGGCTCGGGCATATTAAAATTTTAGTGTCATATCCAGTTCGTCAGGTCTTAAGCTTCAGCGTGACCGACTCCGTCAAGGCCGCACTCAGCACATGGTGCGAACCCTTGGCAGCCTGTATCGCGTTCTCCGAGAGGATATCGTAGGTAGTATCGCCGCTACCGGTTACACTATCCATGTCTCCCTTCACCCACAAGTCGGTAATCTCGTCCCTTGATGGCAGATATCCAACCACACAGGCAGCCAATATATCCTCATGCTCTGATGGGACTGGATCCAGCACCAACTTCGGCTCTTCCGCGTCTCCCTCCTTGACAAGCGCCGCAACACCGCCAGAGACCATGTCCACGCAGTCGATTCCTGCATCAGCGATCGCGGCACAGGCAGCAGTAATGCAACCGCTGAGCACATTCATCATTCCCAATTGACCAGCAGACTTCGATTCGGCATCTCCATGCCAGTTGTCCTCCTCACCCTCCAGAATCGTTATGATGACATCTACCCCAGACTTTGGCCATCTGTCACCGATGATAACTCCTCTCAATGCAGTCTCGAGGTGAACCGCAAGATCTCTCTCACTGGCGTCTCGCAGGTATCCTCTCCTTTGGCGGGTAGCGAATGGCGCATATTTGACATGGGCTCCGAGGATAATGTGTGGGGTGAATGGTGCGGATCTAGGCAGCGGGCGTGGGCCGTGAACTGTACAGCTGATTTTGAGGCCAGAGGATGAGAGGCCGGTGAGAGTCGAGTCGGTTGGTCTTGCTTGAGATTCGTACTCGAGGTAAGCTGAGCCAGAGGCGGATGGAGTCACTCCAGTCTTCAAAACTGTATTGCATTAGTTTCAGCTCAATTTGAGAGCTCCCAAGCATAACTTACATATCTTCCTCAAGGCATTTGGTGCTCTTGAACGTGTTGGACGAGTTGCCTGAGTTGCCTTATCTGCTACATCTACTACAATTGCTGGTGCAGAGGTGCCACCGCTTGGGCCCTTAACGCGTCGCCTGTCGTTCATTGTTGCGGATTGATGTTTGCGATTGTCTTGAGGCTACCCACGGACTCCCAATATTATCTTGGACATGTCGTCGCAAAGGCTCTGCCTCGAACTTCAGCCTTACGCTAGGAAGAACCATGATCCCATCAGCCTTCGCTAAAAGCGAGCTAGCGTAATCTGCCGCCGCCATGCCGCACCTACAAAAACAAAAGTTCTCCCTCACCACCATCTCTACCACAACACTCGTCTTTGACATGATCACATCTCGATCTGCTGGCCCTCTCGCCAGCGTTGACACTTGTCAACTCTTGCTCTACCTCGAACAACATCAAACATGTCTTGTCACTGTAAGTACCATACATTCTTCATAACTCCTGCTACGGATTAAATTGTCTACACGTTTTTCGGCGATCACCTGAGCCTCTAAAAACACATGCACTACCATATGAAGCACCATCATACATACAGTTTCTCAAGCTATCCACCTTATAGTACACACTAACTGTTTTCAAGAACATCTAGGAATACTCTACATCTTGGGCCTGTCACAATGAGCTCGGCTTCCTTTCCAATGGTATGTTTACTACGATTTTCTACTCGCTTCACACCCACCACACCTCTCCTGATGAAAAAAATTATCAGTTCTGCTTCTGAACTACAATGTTGATAACCAAAATACCAAAACTTTCTGAACATTATTTACCTTCATACCATATTTGTACAGTACTCGTTTCTTTGAATCGAAGCTAACTTTACCTCAGATTCTCATCTAGTCAATAATATCCCACACATCGCTTGTCGGTGGACTCGAGGAGGAGAAGCGCGAAACCGCCATGATGACACCTAGCTTATCCATTCAATGAATGCATATCCTGTCCGAACCACCCGCCCGCACCAGAGTGATCTTCACAGGCACGATGACCGGTTGTGGCGTTTCAAATTTAAGCCTTTAGAAAGCATTCTGCCGACTCTAGGTGTGTTATGTGGTTTCTGAGCCCGGGTCTCTTCAAACCGTCATTGGGCGAGGAGAACTGGGTCGGGCAGAGATGCTTGATTTAAATCGGCCGATCTGAGCAACTTCGCTTCTTCTCATTTGGTACTCCGGTTATATAGCTAGACTGAATATATACACTGAATAATCCTGGAGGATATCTGTTCACCGAATTGTGAAACCCGGCGCCACACATAAATCGCCAGGGCCTTTGAACCTCAAAGCAATCTTTATGTCTGAGGTATTATGGGCATCACCTCAGCCTTGTGGTCTACATGCCACAAATCGGATTCGCCGATTTTGCGAAGTGTCAAGACTTGGTGATCAATGACAGCTTGTAGCTGCTGAGCCATCTTATGGGCTGTCTATTTAAAGTATGTGGAAGTATCGAATAATTAGACGCCAAGCTCGATATGTTGCAGCAATCAAGCCTAGTGAGATTTCAATATAAGTGAAGCTAGTTGTATATAGATCGGAACAGTCACGTAAAGCCTAATTCAAATAAAGCGGTTCATTTCGGTTCATTTACTCTATGCTCATCTCAATCAGTGACATCAGGAATGCGGTTGATGGCAGTTGTGGCTCGTGCGCCAATGTCGGACCCGTTTTGTGGTGCTCCGCGCGTGTTTCAAGCGACACCCATGTTCCTCCGCCGCAGGGCGAAGGTGTCCAGTGTCGCCAAATGGTGTTCCGCTAATAATTGTGAAGGGCCAAGGTCGAGGCTCAGTACACCACTCCACCACCACACAATTGGAGACATAACAACGAAACCACGACGACCACTCAGAAACTCCTTTGAGTATACACTCGTTCATGGAGTAGAGTGCGCGTTATCACAAAAAACTGATCTTTTGGCTTTGCTCCTCACACCCCAGTGCTGGTGGAGGGCCCCTTAACATACACTTATTTTATGCTCCCATCGTATGCCACATCGTCGCCCAAGATGATGTCCAGGCATCAAGCAAACGCCCACGCGAAGGGTCATCCATATCCAACTGGAGACGGTCTACAGGTGTTTGATATCTCTCCACACAGGTACGCCTACAAAATAACTTGCACAAATAGCTCGACAGCAGTGCTAACACTATGCACTGTAGATACGAACCAAGACAGTCCGCAAGCATGAGACGCAGACGGACAGTCATATTTAGAGTCATCCTTGGCTTCGCAGTGATTCTCTCATTTGGCGCATTCATCTGGCCCGGATTCTCGTTGATACCAGCGTTATCGCTTGGTTTCATTGGCGGAAAAGGAAGCTGGCAATTGGAGACTGTCAGATACTACGACCTCAACGACGTCCAAGGAACGAACAGAGGATGGGAGAGAGGCGAGCGCGTCTTAGTCTGCGCACCACTTCGCGATGCATCAGCACATTTGCCAATGTTCTTCGGTCACCTTCGCAACCTCACATATCCTCACCACCTTATTGATCTCGCGTTCTTGGTCTCCGACTCTAAAGATAACACCCTCACACTTCTCGGCGATCTTCTCGAGCAATTGCAGGCAGACAACGATGAGAGTATCCCATACGGAGAGATCTCGATCATTGAGAAAGACTTTGGACAGGTCGTCAACCAGGATGTCGAGTCTCGTCACGGCTTTGCAGCTCAGGCTAGCAGAAGAAAGCTCATGGCTCAGGCTCGTAACTGGCTTCTCAGCGCTGCTCTTCGCCCATACCACAGCTGGGTCTACTGGCGCGATGTGGATGTCGAGACTGCACCATTCACGATTCTCGAGGACCTTATGAGACACGACAAGGACGTTATTGTTCCAAGTGAGTGGAATCTACAGTACCACAGCATTGATTACTAGAGAGCAGCACTAACGTATTATCTAGATGTGTGGAGACCACTCCCAGACTGGCTCGGCGGCGAACAACCATACGATCTCAACTCCTGGCAAGAGTCTGAAACCGCCTTAGCACTCGCCGACACCCTCGACGAGGACGCAGTCATTGTCGAAGGCTACGCCGAGTACGCCACCTGGCGTCCACATCTCGCCTACCTCCGCGACCCGTACGGTGACCCAGACATGGAGATGGAGATCGACGGCGTCGGCGGTGTCTCCATCCTCGCAAAGGCTAAGGTCTTCCGCTCTGGTGTCCACTTCCCAGCTTTCTCTTTCGAGAAGCATGCTGAGACTGAGGGCTTTGGAAAGATGGCTAAGCGTATGAAGTTCTCGGTTGTGGGACTGCCGCATTATACGATTTGGCATCTATACGAGCCGTCCATGGATGATATTCACCATATGGAAGAGATGGAGAGGGAGAGATTGGCGAGAGAGGCTGAGGAGTTGGCGAAGGCTGAGAGGGCGAAGAGGATCAAGGAGCAGTATGCTGATCCGGCGAGCCAGTGGGAGGCGGATAAGGCTAGGGCTGAGACGGTTAAGGAGAAGGTTGCTCAACAGGTCCACGAGGCGGTCGAGGCAAAGGGCGGTGCGCCACAAGTTGTTGCTGCCGCTGCTGCACCAGTTGATGTTAAGGCGGCGGTTGAGGATAAGCCTGTTGCTGCAGCAGCAAAAGCTGCTGACGAGGGCGTCTGAAGTGCTCATTCCCGGTAAACAAAGACAAATAACTCCGCGGAGCAGCGATCATAATGGCCACTTCAGTACTCGGCGGTCAAGAGCATTAAAGCACGACAGAATAGCGGAGCACTTTGATGGTCATGACGCATATGGAGACACATAATCGGAGCTCCTCGTCAGGATCTTGTATTAGAGGGGAGTAGGTATAGATTTGCACTAAATGGCCTGATTTGGGCGGCGTTGTTATTCATGAGAAACAGAGATAGGGAGTCGGGAGGAGGGAGGAGGGAACTGCGATTTCTTGTACTATAGGACAGGAACAATATGATGCATTGCAATGTCGTTTATCTAGGCTTGGTCCGTTCTTGTGATTCTGCCAACGTACTGATGGGCTCGCCGTCACCACAGCCTTGAAGGACGGTGCATGAAACCAGACTCAAATCCGTCACAATGCTCGGCATACTAATGCTATGGATTTCAAATCTTGGGATGCCCTCGGATCAGCTTTCTTCAACAACAATCCGACACGTCCACAGCACAGTATACTGACACCGACCAAAACTCTGCCAAACCGCAAATCAGAGATATGAATTCACCGCTGATCCAGTAACGGATGAACACTGGCGTTTGCAAGATAACAAAAATGTATCCCGACCAGACACTTTCCGTCATCAGTCTCGCTGTTTACGAGGCTGTTTACGAGGAGGGAATCAAGGCGCCCCACATCCTCGAGGCTATTATCTTTGCCACGTTCATTCTCATGGCCGCCTTCATATTCATCATGTGGGTGGAGATCAATGTCTTGCGCAAGGTATGCTATTCGGTTAGCCTCTCTGATATCGTTTCGGCAGTGAAGCTAACCACTACACAAGCTGTTGACATGACCAGACAGGGTGTTCAGGAGATGGGTCGGGTTGTTCTTACCACGGGACATGTTGCCGTTGTAGCCGAAAATGAAAGGGATGACTAGAGTAAGTGGTCCAGATACACTTGAGAGCTTGAGAGTAGTGCTAACAAAGTTAAGCATCGGGATATGGCTAAGAAGGCTCAGTTTGCACTGATTCCAGTCGGGATAAAGGCAAACGATTAGCTGCGATCTCCACATTCGCTTTTAGTCCAGGTTTTAGACTGAATATACGCTTCGTCCTCATACATTCACAAAGAGCCTAGCATATGCAGGCTAAAATTTGTTTATTGTTCATCTACCTGCTTGCAGTGTATAGCTACGATGCCTCCAAAACGCTGTGCAAAGTTTTACTCCACATCATTCCTCCAGTCTATCCCTCTACTCTACAACATAAGGCTCCGCCCCCCTCCCAAAGATCAACTCCGGCTTCCTCGCCGCCAAATCCAGAATCGTCTGCGCAAACACGCTATTCGCCCACGCAAACCATGGTCTCGTATATGACCTAATCCTATTGACATTGATACTCTCATGCACCAATCCCAACCTACTACTCTTCAGCACCAACTCCAAATTCTCCGTGATCTCATCTGCGTCGTCGCTAGTCATGCATTGCAAGAGCAGACTCATCGGCCATGCGTTCTCCAGTCCAATATGCGGACCTCCGATTCCCTTAAAGCCTGCGCCTTCAAGATAGTATGGGTTGCCTTGCTTCTCGAGGATCATTTTTCGGGTGTTCTGGTAGACTTCGTTGTTTACATCCACGAATCCCAAGACGGGCAAGGAGAGGAGCGACGGCACGTTCGCATCGTCCATCATGGTCTGACTCCCATAACCATCAACTTCGTAGGCAAAGACTTTGCCGTATCTCTTGTGGTTGACGACCCCGTGCTCCCAAACACCATCCTCCATTTCTTGCCCTCTCATCTCCAGAGCAAGTGCTTGGTTTGCTTTTCCGGCTTTGCGGAGGATCTCGGCTGTGCGCTTAAGCTCAACTGACATCATGGCGTTGGCTGGGATATAAAAGCCAAGTATCGTAGCGTCGTCTGACGGACGGAAGGCAGACCTCACTAATCCAGTTCCGTTGTTCAGCGGGTTGCCATTGCCAGAGAGCGGTAATGTCTCAGTTCCCTGCTCAGTGCGACGAGAGAATCGGTACTCGTTTGGCTCAAAGTGGCTGGTAAGAGGATCAAACGTCGACTTTGACTGCTGCTCGATGACTGCAAGTAGCGCATCTAAAGCGAGGTACCACCTCGGCGTCAAGAATTCGGTGGATCCAGTGTGTTTATAGAAGGTGTTTGTCAAGGACAAGAAAGCGGCAAGGGAATCCAGCTCGTATTTGCACTCAAACACAATCGAGTTCTCATAGGCTGGATGCACAACATCGTCCTGTCCATTCTGTGTAGTATCTAACTTGCTCGGCGGTGGTGGCTGGAAGGCGTTGCAGTATGGTGATTGGATAACGAACTCTGCTTGCGTGTTGATAGCTCCGAGGATGAGTGTATGTATCTTGGGATCTTTCTTCGCCAATGGCTGGTACTGTAGCAGCTGGTTCGTCGAGTCTCTCAACCATTCTGCATTGATATCTCCTGTTACAATGAAGCTTTGTGGGCCTTCCCAAGATCCTGAATCCCTCGTAGTTCGTTTCTTCAACTCTTTATGTACTGGATCGGAGCCATCAACATGCCATCTAACGGTGGTATCTAGGGTGTTCGGAAATGCGTTCTCAAACAGGCGTGCCATATCCTTGTCCACCATCCGCGATGTGACATCTTCAATGATCTTCTCGACATGAGGTGAGGTGAAGGTGCGGCAACGGGCGTCTGGGCGTTGGTAAGGGAGTTTCATAGGTCCATCTGTGCGCGGCTCGCTGGTAAAGGCGGTCAGTACGAAGCATATCAGATTCGGCAACATTTTGTAAGCTGTTTCCTCGATTTTGTACGAGCAGAAGTGTAGGCTTAACTCTGCGGTATCCAACGCTTCGTGACAGGTTGGGCAAGCAACACAGTCGCTCCTGCCGTTGCAACAAAAGTTCACAATCCACCATTAAAATGCCACTTACTGCGGGTATGTTGCATATTGAGCATAGTCTGGACACGCCCTCTTATAGTCTTCCACGAAGATGCCCTTGGCCGGCGTTGATATCGACTTAACTCCAGCTGCGAGCGCCAACAGCACAGCCACCAGTGGCAGAGGTGAAGAGTACATGGTTGCAATGAGTGTATACTTCAGTGGCGCTTCGAAAGCGAAGGCTATGTCTGGGATAGCAAGATGTGGGTCAGATGAAGAAGCTGTTCATCTGCTCTTGCAACGGCAGCCTGGCGACACAGAAGAATGGCCGTTGATACCCTGTCCGTAAGGCAGTACAGTTTCCGCACAGGTAGTGAATACCGAGGGGCGCTCGTGGGACTCTTTGGAAGAAGAGAAGGTTATGAGACGGAAATATGTGAGGAGTGAAGAGAGGAACAGGGAGAGCAGCGTCGTATCTTCACTGCGATATTTTGGAGTACTTTCCGTAGCCTTGTTGGCCGACGGTCGTGCCATGATGCGCCAAGAAATGCGAAAAAAGCTTACCCCACCTGAAACCACCCAACCATACTCGTGACAACTTCTTGGATCGGTGTGGTTGAGTACTTTCACGTGTTGCATGGAATGCATATAAGTATCGTGGCTTTATGGGTTGTTTTAATATGCCCACTGTCAGAAATTCCCATGGGTATCGATTCTGCGCCTCTTACTCCGGAAACGCCTCCTTTATACCTCCACGTGGAGCACCTTTTTCATCAAACCCACAACCATGCGGCTGTTCGGACGATGCGTCGACTGTATATGCGAACGTTCGCACCGTCGGCTCTTTGCATTACACCGAAGCAGTCTTCTCTCATTGCCTTCGTTCCTCCCATAGATATCCTTCTACCAGCCCCATGTCCTCTGAGCCGCGTTAAACACCGGAGGCTTCCATTGGATCCTCGCCGGATCAATTGTCCTCTTCGGCTTCATCTTTTCCTTCTCTTTGGCAGCTTTATGCCTCTCGATCAACGCGTTCGGCACGATTAGTTTGTGTTCGCCCTTGTGATACGCCAAGATCTCCAGGGCTCTGAGCATGGTTTCCACATCACTAAGCGTCATAGCCAGCTGCGATGCAATGTTATCTATACTGAGTTTCTCGTCGCGCTCGTTAACTTCCATCAAAATCTCCATGATATTCTCCGTCCAATATTGGCGGTAACTCAGCAATCCCAAATCAGACAGTGGCTTTTCTGGCGAGCCGAGCTTGCCCTCGATCTTCGATAGCTCATAAGAGAATTGAATGAGTAGACGTCCATAACCCTTCCGTTGGTATTGTGGTAAAGTAAGAATACACGCAACGTTGTATCCGTCCGCACTCTCTTTCTCCTTCGAGAAGTAGCCTACGACGTGACATCCCTTCTCATCGCGAGTGGTCATGACATAAAACATGAAAGGGTCGACGTCGTAGTAAAGGGTTTTGTGGTCCAGAAACATTTTCGAGAGCAGACAGAGGTTGCGACACCACGTCCTCTGACGCTTTCCGTCGATTTCGAAAAATGATACGTAGTCGTCGCGATAAACCTCATTTCCTGGTGGATGCATTATTTGGCACTTTGAGCGGTGCCGTGTAAAGGACTTATTATCTCCCCAATATCCAAGGCAAAACTCGCAGATGTACATCAAGTCTTCGTGAGCGAACTCCTCCGGATATGGCGAGAAATACCACGGATTCAGGTCGAACTTCCCCATCTGCACCTTCGATATATTCCTAATTCGCGAGATCTCCGCTTGATTCTGTGTCATCGATCCTCCTGTCCGCAATCTCGATATCTCCTCCTCACGACTAAACTTCTCCTTTTTCTGCCCATTGCCTTCTGCCTTCGCATGTGCTGTTTGGCTCTGGTAGTCGTCAACATCCATTTCCTCGGCGTCAGAGCTTGATGTATTGCCGAGCTCGAGCGCCATCGTCATGTCTCCATCTCCATCAATACCTGGCGTTCCATCTTTCTTTCCGCCATGCTCGGCTTGCCACTTTGCTGAGCTTTCCGACGCAGCTTCACTGGCTTCTCGTGTCGACGCAGTGCGCTTCTTCCCCTGCTTCTTACTAGGAGCCTTGTGTGCTTTACTTGTAGCTTTACTTGGTTGGCTCTTCCCTTGGACGGCCTTCTTCCCCTCCTTCGTCTTCTCCGCGCTCGGCCATTCTACATCTTGTGTGAAGTCGACTCTTGCGGCGGGCACCCATTCGTCAAGGCGCTTGTTAAAGTTGTCGAAGTTGCAGTAGAATTGACGGCCACTCTTGGTTTCCTTGATACTGAGGATTTCGGCGCGACGAATTTGGCCATCTTTGTTCACCATGGCAAAACATCCTATCCTTCAAGGTTGTCAGCCTCGTCTGTCGCAACGCGGGGGAGGCGAGACGTACCTTAATGTATCAATAGTCGCCTTGCCGACTTGCTTTGGCTCCACAACGTCGGCAATGGTGCCGTTCGCCTTTGAGGGTGCCGTCATGGTGGTCTCGTAGCACTTGGCGATAGTATGTTGTTTGCGTTTGATATAAGTTGTTGAAGGGAGCTCGAGCTGGGGTCCACGACAAATGTCCAAACAGGTAGCAAGGCTGAGAGAGCAAAAGATCGGCCAGCCTCGCCAGGACAATGGCGACAAGACTAGGTGCGAGCTCAGTACAGTGAGAGTGCTCAGAGGGTCGGCCGGACATGGGCAAGGACGCCGCGGGTCGGTAAATGCTGAACATCTTTATTGTAACCACTGAAGGCACAATTGCATTAACCAGCACGGTCAAGCTCATGTCGTAACATTAGTAGCACCATCACTTATAGAATAAGCCTGCCATCCAATACCAATCGCTCTCCCTACTTGCAATTCATTGTGCATATGAGCTTCTAGACCACACGGAGCATTCGCAAGTACACATTCGGCGCAGCGATCTTTAAACAAAACTAACATTTCTTAGACTAACGTTATCGCTTCACTGCCAAATAGCACATCTTAGCAGCTAAGCATCGACAGTAGCTAACTTGGACTGCATAAGTCGGACGCCCCGCGGGTTAACCGGCATCCACATATCACATCAATGAGCGATGACACGCCTCGCCCTGAGTCTCTGCGAGTTGCGAGCAACATTCCCCTGAGGATACCCGGATCGAGACAGACACTAGATATGCAGTCACCCACCTCATCACTGTCTGGACTGAGCCTACCCTTCCGAGCAAGCTCTGTCTCCTCCCTTTTCGCATCAACGACACCTCCATCGTCACGACCTCTGTCGCGCACTGGATCGATATCTTCCAAGGTTGAGACTGGCTCGGTATTCGGCGGCACCACAGCCAACGATGACACGACTCAAGGGCAACCGAGTGATAACTCGAATGATCCTCGAGCTTTGATAAGGCAGGCTTTTGCCCCTCACATTGTTGTAGCTTCGTCACAGGACACCGAGGACTTGGCGGCAGAGAAAGGGTTCCCGCAAGGACTGTGGCAGTTGTTGCGGCCGTTCGGTGATCGTGTGACGGGCAAAGTAGTCGTGCGTGATAGCGTGGGAGCTAGTAGGGTGTGTGAAGATTTCGCTGTGCGCTTCACGAAACTCGGAGATGGACAGAATCCGAAAATAGAAAGCACGGACACCTCAGCTCCTTCGGCCATACAATACCAAGACGTCTCCGGAAACGGCGATTCTTCTTGGAGTGGAGGGGACATATCAGCAATTGAAGCAGTTGTAGGCCGCCACCTAGACTACGCCGAACGAGTTTCCAACCACGAGGTCCAGGATTACCTTAATACTAAGCAGAGACTCCTCCCAGATGGCGACGAAGCATCACCTTTCTACATGCTATATCTGCGCCGGCTCTTGTCTGGTATGCCTTTAGTTGCGTCAGAAACATTCTCACATCCAGTCGCGTGCGTGATTGCAATTAGCTCGCGAAATCCTAATCCCATCGAGGAACTACGCCGTCTTTACCAGGAGGCGACGCGTGGGCCAAAGCGATTACCTTCATACGTGAATGGGGAGTACCTTCGATACTATGTTCTCGTGCACGATGAGGAGAGAGATGATATCGGCAAGTCCATGAGCCTGTTTGAACAAATGAAAAGGCACTTTGGCCTTCATTGTCATCTTTTGCGACTTCGCAGTAGTCGCTGTGTGCCAACGGACGACGACAGTATTATACTACCAGGCTCTGAATGGATGTCCGCAAGTGAAGAGATGAGGGAAATAGAGCTTAGGGAAGAGCAAGACGACATTGATGAAACTTCACCTTGCATTTTCGAGTCCGATGCGACAGCCATTAACACATTTATACGAGAGATGGTCACTCAATCTGTCGTTCCTTCGATGGAAAGATCTATAAGTGCATGGAATGATCAGGTCCTTTCGAAAAGACGTGGCATTAGTGGACGGTTCATGAGCATCTCGAAGAAATGGAGCGTATTTGGAAGCAGCTCAAAAGCATCTCCGTTCGGAGGTGCTGGCGCTGGCGGGTCAAACAACTATGATTCAGCGTCGGGTTTCTATCAATCAGATACGCCCGAAGCTACCATGCGGAAGCTGGGTGACTATGCGTTTATGCTTCGCGATTATAAACTGGCGCAAACGGTTTATGATATGCTTAAGTCCGACTTCAACCACGACAAAGCATGGGAGTACCACGCGGCTGCCAACGAGATGGGAGCGCTGACCACACTCGTAGCTACGCAAGCAATGGCTTCCAGGACTCGAGCTGAAACCGTCGATCAGGCACTGGAGATGGCCACCTATTCTTACCTAACTCGCTGTAGCAAGCCCTACGGTGCTGTTCGATGCCTCGCTTTGAGTATGGAGCTGCTGAAGATTCGTGGCGGGTCTGCAGTGGACGATGCTGCGAGGTGGGCAACAAAGACACTCGAGATCAATGTACTAGGCCCAGTCGGAGACGCACTCTTCAAAGAAAGGGTTGCGGCCTGCTATGGTGCTAGAAGAGGCACAGGTTCCGGTCGCTGGGGAGCTCGGCCACGAAAGTCAGCACTATGGCACCTTCTCGCTGCAGACAAATGGCTCTCATTGGGCAAGTATGTCCAAGCTGTGAAGAGACTGGTACATGCAGAAACACTGTATGAGAACTTGCCAAGCAGAGGTGGCATATCGAAATTTGCTTTCGCTACAAATTTTGTGCAAGGCCTGCGGCAAGAACTTCTTGTAGCAACTTCTGGTCGAGAACATGAGGTCAATGATGCGAGCGTTGAGGCGGATAATGAGATCGAGGAAGTGAGCGAGGCTCTTAATACTCAAAGTCATCGAAAGAGTCTCATCGGAGCTGTCATGCCGGCCATGGGTAGTCTAGAGACTGCACCTATGCACAAAGTCAACGAGGCCGACGGCGCCAATACATTGAAAGACGACGGCTTCCAATGAAATCTCGAATATTTTAATAAGCAAGTCAACCATCCAAGCTCTTGCCGTCGCTGCACATCTTGTCCCTTGACGACGATTTACGTTACTTGGGGCGCACGCTTAGCGCCGGTAATGTGACAAAATTTATGAGCATTACTTGATTAGACACTTGCGGAGAGTTTATTATTTGTTCACCGTTGAAGAAACTATTACATTTGAGACCTGCTCACCTGTTCCCTTTTTGGAAACCCTTTTACTACCCATAGGCTCCTGACCACGTGCGATAAGATAAGAGATAGGTGCCCTGTCGTCATGCGAAGTAACAGGCGGTCGAGTAAACAAAGGACCACAAGTGTCACCTTGCTTCTTGACGGCCGCTAGCAATTTGCTAGGTGGTATCTGAGCAATACTGCTTGCTATCAACTACGAACACGACATGAAGGAGCCATTGTCGTTCCTCACGGCGCATGAGGAGCATTTTAGAAGGTAGTCGCAACTCGAGTGTTTAGAGTCTGAAACGGACAACTAATGCGACGATAGATCTCGTCTGCCGGCGTTATACTCGGATTTCAGACCACAACAAACACTTAACCCAGATGGATTTGTCGCTAACGTTGAGGCGTGGAAGAGGGGCCTTGCATCCGCAGCAAAACATGGAGTCCTGCCTAGGAAGGGTGCAGAAAGCGATATGCTTGTTTTGAGTGTGGACGAGGACCTGCTCCGCGCACTATCGACGAAGGAATGGGGACGGCCGTTGGCTTTGGGAACGGTTGTGAGGAATGCCATCGAGAAGAAGGAGATGATGCCACTGTCGAACTTCATGTCGGCAACACAGAGCATATACAAACGCTCATGGGGCATCTCACCATGGTCGATATTGTCGTGGGGACTCAAGCAAGCTGGACTCACCGGAGGAACGAGCGGCGAGGACAAAGTCCCAGTGGCAAAGTTGGTTATACTGGCTAATGTAGAGGAGGCGTCGAAGGAAGTGTTGAGGCGGATGTCTGTGCATGGTTCGAGGATCGACCGGATATACTCGAAGGAAATGTTCTATAAGGATTATGAGGATGTCTTGGGCGACCAGCAGCATATATCACATGCTGATTTGGAAGTTCTTCTCAAGCATCTTTCGCGCGACAAAGGAGAGGCGGCATACGATGGGCAGACGATCAAGTTCAAAGCGCAAACAGATTCCGCGCCGCCAGTTGTCACCCATGAAGACGCCACGATCGCTTCCCTGAAGACCTTAATTGTCGACCTTGAAGGACAGATCACTAGCCTCAGCGAAAGGGTCGAGAAGCTCACGGTGACGGCCACGGAGGCTGTTGGCCGCAAGAACATGGTTGCTGCCAAGGCAGCATTGCGCTCAAAGAAGCTTGCCGAAGGGCACCTCAACAAGCAACTTGCAGTTTTTGGTCAGCTCGAAGAGGTTTATACCAAAATTGAGCAGGCTGCCGATCAGGTTGAGCTGGTACGTATCATGGAGGGTAGCACGGGCGTGCTGAGGTCGCTCAACAAGGAGGTCGGTGGTATTGAAAGGGTGGACGACGTCGTCGATCAACTGAAGGAGGAGATGATGATGGTGGACGAGGTTGGTGGTGTCATTGCCGAGGCTGGTCCGGGTGCTATCGATGAGGGCGAAGTTGATGATGAGCTAGAGGCGCTGGAGTCTGAGGAGCGCGAGAAGAGAGAGGCTGTTGAGGCCACAGCCGAGGAAGAGAAGGAGAAATCGGAGGCTGCTCAGACTCAGCGCAGGCTGGAGGCCCTCGAGCAGATGGAGAAGGAGGCAGGAGCGGCGGAAAAATTAAGAGAGAAGGGAGAGTCTAGCCAGAAGGAAGAGCGGGCCCTTGAGGAGAGTATTGAAGGGCTTCAACGATTGTCTATGTAATGATACAAGGTGATAATGGTTTTGCTTTATGTGATTGACGACGGCGTTTAAATTTCAGCGTTGAGCAAACTGGGTCGCTGGAGGACCTATATACCCACTTTGGACCGAAGATAGACACCTAGGTTAGCCAATCGAATGGCCATCTCAAAAGTTAACTTGACACAAAATTATGGACGTCTCCACTTCAGCATCCCGAGTTCACCAGCACTGGTTGCGCCTTCAACTAATGGGTTGCATGTGCGGAAGTTAGCTCAGAAGAAACGCCAACTTCCATTATTCCAGGTCTTTGAGGCCGCCAACGGCAAACCAGCTGGCCCTTTGGAAAGTCAACTTAGAAGGAGATGTGTGCATCTTTTCCGCAGATTTGTCAAGTCAATGCATTGGTCAATTGATTGTCCATTTGAAAAGTTAACTAAGAAAGTATCCATTTCTTCTCCGCAGGACTCGCGAGATTGCAAACAGGGACTGGGTATATTGTAGCAATTCGGCATCCACCACCTTTTCCCTCCTCACCTCTTTCCCCTGCTAGAATTCTTCCCGTTTTTGCTCTTCTGTCCGCTTCCAGCTCTGGTCGATGGAAAGCGCTTCTGGTGCTCCAGGTCGAAAGCCTGCTTATTCCTGCGTAACAAAAGCATAGTCGCCCTGGCATCCTCGATCGAGGAATGCTGCCCGCCCTGAATCTCGACGCCAAGCACCTCCTTCGCCAACTTCTTTAACGATGGTGTCCTGCCACTGGCGTACTTCCTAAATCCAGAAAATCTCGAAGTGTCCCTGATATCCTTCTTTGGATGTCCGATCATCAGAACATCCAGATCGTTCTTGATAGCATGTCCGACCAGGACACGGTCCTTCAATATCTCGGCAACCTCAGCGTGCACCTCCTCAAATGTCCTCGCTGTGGTCATATTCTTTGCCGAGACACCAGATACGTGAGTCCTCCAATCGGTCACAAACTCCTTTGGCCTCACGAAACTGTCGTATATTTGGGATCCGTGGTAGTTGACGATAGACACTCTCGCCAATACTGATCTGTCGTCGGATCCACCAACACCCACCATCTCACAATCCATCGCAACGTACTGCCCTATTTCCACACCTTGGCATAAACCTTCATTGATCTTATCTGCTGCGGCGCCCTTGGTAATGGCCGCCTTCATATTCTCCCCATACGCCTCTTTCAAATCTTCCGTCGAAATACCGTTGTCCTCTGCCCATAATGCCAATGTCGCGGATGGAGCATCCTTTGGCTCTGAATCTTTCAATATAGACTGCGACATGCCCATCTTATTGCGGTTGATTACAGCCGACGCGGAGGGTGTAATCGCTCCCAGGATGGACTTCGCTTCCAAGCGCTTGCGCTTTGCGATGGTGTTGAGTTGGCGCTGAGTCGGTGGTTCCTTGCGCTTCTTCTCGGTCTGGGATTTGATTGTTGATTGGAGTTTTTGCCAGTTGGAGGAAAAGGCCGGTGACATTTCGCTTTCGTCGCGCTTCGCGAGTTCGGTATGGCAGTTCGTCTGAAATGTGTGTTTGAATGTCAGCTAATAAGGTGTGTTTATGAGACTTCTTTGATCGGCAAGATTTCTGGGGGGGAAAAAGATAAGATAAAACTACCCGGCAGGCACAAGGCTACTCAACGAGGCTGGCCGATCCTTTTGCGATGTCAGCCTCGTTGCCCGCTTGACAGCTATCAGTCCTACCCAAGCTCTCTTAACCAATTAACTCTTCTTTCCATTTATCTCGTCTGCAGCTACACTTTATGAGTTGTTTCCGACCATCTCGCTCTCGCGCCGCCAAATCCACCCCTTCAATTCTGTCTGCTGGTAGTCGTCCGATCGTGCAGCGCTCTCGCACTCCTCCTTTCCCTCAACGCTCACCATCTTCACCATCTCGCAACTTTTGGGCCAACGGGGCCAAACGACTCAGGACAATGGCCGTCACAATTGAGACACCAGTTGATGTCGTCGCCACCGCGCGCATCTCACTTACACCACAAGAAAGAAAGCTCCGCGACCTTCTACTCGACGTCGCACGCTACATTGATGAGTCGAAAGAGCTCAAGGAGCAGCTGGAGTTGCGCTTTGCCGGGGGATGGGTGCGCGACAAGCTCCTGGACATTCCCAGCAACGACATTGATACTGCAATAAACGCTATGACGGGGTACGCCTTCACACTGAAGATGAAGGAGTATCTCGATGTTCCAGAGAATCGTCTGAAGCATGGCATTGAGAATGTACACAACCTGCACAAGATCGCGGCAAATCCTGAGAAGTCCAAGCACCTTGAGACCGTCACGACCAAGATACTAGGATACGATGTCGACTTTGTGAATCTTCGCAAGGAGACATACTCGGCAGACAGTCGCAACCCTCAGATGGAGTTTGGAACTGCCAAAGAAGACGCCTTACGGAGAGACGCCACAGTGAATGCGCTTTTTTACAATATACACATCGACGAAGTAGAGGATTTTGCTGGTGGATTAGCGGACATGAAGATGCGACTGATCAAAACTCCTTTGGAACCACACCAGACCTTCATTGATGATCCACTGCGTGTATTGAGGCTGATCCGCTTTGCCAGTCGTCTCGGCTTCAGCATTGATACTGAATCTGAGCGCGCGATGAGCGATCCTGCCATCCTGGAGGCTCTTAAGATGAAGATCAGTCGAGAGAGAGTTGGAGTAGAGATTGAAAAGATGCTCAATGGTACGTACTTCGGTTGGTCCTTCATTGTCTCTCGTCTGATTAGGTTGCAGACAAGGATCCGAAAACTGCTCTTCAGCTCATCGATAGGCTCGGTCTGTATTCTACTATCTTCACGGATCCTACCAGAGCGGATATGCCAGAAGTCGACACTACTCGTTGGAAGAACGCATACAATTGCCTTGTTGTTATACTGTCTAACGAGTCTCCTGCGTCTGTTGGTAAGCTATTGGTGCGCACCAGTGATGCTCGTGAGCTCTCATGGGTTCTCGCATCGTTGTCGCCATGGGCGGAATTTGGCTCACCACCACCTGTAAAGGTTGGTGGGAAAAGATCTCCGCCATTTGCAGCGTTGGCGGCGAGAGAAGGTATCAAGGCCAACAACCGCATTGGTGAACTGGTAACTGGGGCTTTCAGGCACTTGGATGAGATTACATGTCTGAAGCAGGCCGTCTTAGATAAGGTGCCTCGAACCTTGGAGCGTGATAGACTCGGCATGGCCATTCGCCGTTGGGATGCCAATGGTGGCCAGTGGAAGCTGCATGTCATCCTTGCAATTTTGGTCGAGGCTATACAGTTGGATGCTTCTCTCGGTAAGTACTTCCGATGGCGCTGCATGTCAGACCACAAACGCTTACTCAATCTAGGCTTTGAGCCATTCTTGGTGAAATGGCAAGAGTTCCTGGATCATATTGTCGACATGGATTTGATCGAAGCAGCCTCATTCAAGCGCATTATAGATGGTAAGCAACTATCGAAGGAGCTCAACGCGAAGCCGGGAGTATGGATGGCACCAGCTTTGGAGGTTGTGATGGCTTGGCAATTCCGCAATCCAACAGCGACGGATCCTCAAGGGGCAATTGACGAAGTAATGTCAAAGGCTGCGGAGCTCAAGATTCCAATGAAATGAACAACTGGTTGCGCACAAAGCAAATCATCCTTGGTCCTACGGCACAGGGTCATTCTTTGAACAGCACCTAAGATTTTTGTGCCGCTTTGGCGATGAGGTCTCAGCTGTTGGTATGTGCATAATTCGCTGGTAACAGACTATGTGGTGAGGACATCCAGGACATACGAATTTCCGTCCCATCATTCCGGCCGCCTGGCCACACTTTATGAGATAAAATCATAGTGGATAGTAAATGCTCAAAACCACATTCCTGTTGTTCATCCGAATGCGTGGTGCTTATCAAAATTTACAAGCAGAACTTTCTGCGTTCTCGTATGAATCATCAGACATCCACTCGAAAACTGTCGACTGGAAATGCTCCTCCGCTGCACTTTTGCCAGCCACGATATCAACTAGCTTGTTCTTAAAAACATCTATACTCTTAAAATTGGACAAGGACAACCTCCTTGCGATTACCTCTATTTTACCTCAGTTGCCACAGTGCCTGAAGCGAGAAGCTGATGGGATCAAGGTCATGCGTTTGATGTGGCAAACTCCGAGATGGCAGTTTGGCAAACCACGAAGTTCGAGGTGGCACTTTGGTAATCTGCGGATGTAGATATCACTTTCCTCAAAGCGAAGCACGAATTGATATTTTTCCGAAATAATTTGCATTGACGTCTTGACAATGCGAAAGTGTATTTTATCATCTCTGAATGAACTCAGTGTTTAGACTTTCTAAGATCATTGTTATGTCTGCGGTAGGTTTTTTCGTGGTGAGTGATCCGAACTGGAGTGAGGTGAATATGAAATGAGGCCGGTCATACCGCCACAATCATTTCTCAACACAACATCAGCAATAACCTTGCCACGAGCTATACCACATATTAGTGAATATGTTCTCCAAACCACACTCTTCCACCGTGGATCGACTCTCGCAAGGGCTTGCCTACCCACAGCCGCCCTTAAAACAGATTCCAGGTGTGTTGTGTCCGACGTCACATGATTACAACTTCACCACTAACTATGCGCGGGTATTCCAAGCAGATACACTTTAGCAGACCTGAACGAGTACATTCAAGGACAGCGCTCCTCAAAGTCAATAGAGGTAACTTGCATTTTGTGTGGAAGCATTGTAAGCGCTAACGAAAGGTCAGAAGCACGCCACCTTGGAAGTCCTAGCTGCCTGTCTCGGCGATCGAGAGAAGCTGGTGCTGGCAGACGACGGTCCAGGAATAGACCCGATTGAGAAATGGCTCGTTGGTTGTCTCAAACCAGAAGCTCGTCTCTTCGTCGAAAGGCATCCCCATTGTTAGTACCTAGCATATTTGATCATCGAGATACTAACCGGAAAGCAGACGTCGAAGATGACACCGAGAGGCAAATATGGCAACATACATCTCTTAAAGCACTTGAATGTCTAGCAAATCTGGTTGCTCTTCAATTACCACAGAAAGAGCTACCTATCAAAAGTCTGATCATTCTGACCGCATACACCAACCCTCTAGATGTTTGGAACTCGACGGAACCCAGTCAGGTCGCCATCGATTTGTTAGGAAGGCACGGAGAGAAAGGAAGCTCGAACCACTTTATCACTCATGACTTGCTTCAGGACTTTATACGCCCGCTCTTCCGCAATTCGAGGCCAGATACGGTTACCGCGGAGGGAAGAAAGGTGACCACCCAAAGCGTCGTAGATCAGCGGTTCTCATCTGTGACGCAGTTCGACCCTGTTAAAAAGCCATGGAAGTACGACGACATATATGCCACAACTGTGCTCAAATGGGCGCTCCAAACCGCGAATGTATGAATCCCATGATCCTAAGATCAATGGCAAAGACTGATAACGAAGTAGGCCGACCTCATCTCAAAACATTGGCATATGTTTATACCACCATTGCTGACGCTGATGGATGATATTGACGCCTCATTCAGGATATCAGGCATTGTGATGATGTCGCATCTTCTCGACAAGCTGCCGCCCAAAGTTCTGGAGCAAACAGGACTTGGCGGCGTAATTGAGGAAGCACTTATGCCCACGCTGTCATTCTTGCCTAATCTGACGCCTGTTGAAGAGTCCTTAGCGCTCTTAGATGCTGCATATGGAGTACTACTGAAGATGTCTCGAGTACGTTTTGACGATAGCCAGCGCGATAGAAGGCAGAAGCTCCTTGATAGAATTTTGAGAGTGGGAGTTTTACATGGTATCGACCACTGTCAGGAAAATGCTCGCATCGTCCGGTTCTTGCTTGGGGTTATGGGCAAGCTCATCATTGCCTCCGACGTATTCTCCACAAAACATCTGAGGGTAAGCTTTAAATTTGCCCAACTACATGGCAGTGCTAACTACTGAAGGATGTGACTCCTGTGATTTACACTCTGCTGACAGACCCATTTTCTGTCTCAAACCCGGCGACTCTAATTCAGGGCATTAGAGTGCTCCAGTCGGTGATCATTACATGTTGGCCACTTCTTTCGGAGCAAAGACATCGAGTGGAGCTGCTGAGAGCGCTTTCTGTGTGCTGGTTCAATCTCAACGAGACTCCCAAGATGGGCGACCTCAGGGAGGCTACACAATCACAGGAAGCCAGAAACGAGCTCAAGATTGCTGCAGCACTCCTACTGAAAGCATTTGATGATGCGCATGCTATGCAGGAAGTTGGGGAACTCGTCCACTATCAGCCAGAACTGTCTGCATTATTTTCCGATTCTAGTGCGTAAACGCGGGCGGCTTGGGACACAGGAGTCTGAAATGTCTCCTAACCCGTCCTTCCCCTCGTCAGCAATCGGCCTGCTCTGTGTCCCAAATTGAGTTGGGTACTGAAGAGCTGCTGAAATATATCTATTCATTGTTTTCCGGCGACAGTCAGTCGATTGGTTGTTGCTTAAAGAGAGACTTTCCGTTGTGCCATTTTCTGTATGCTTTGTATCGCTTTTTCTGTGCATCCTCCTCAGTCACAGCAAGTGGGTTATCAGCCACAATCAAAAACTCCTCATACTCCCTGAGGTCTTCTTCAAGAGTGTACCCAGTCGACATCGGGTCCCGCCACGAACCGTTGACATACTCCAGATACTCGTCGTCAATATCAGCAGGAGTCTCGGTGGAGACAACAAGCGGCAGAGTCTGGGGATGGCTTATGTACCGAGCATAGTCCTCGGCCTCCTCGTCCGTCACGAACGGATCCAGCGAGTCCTGGACAACTTGTTTGAAAGTCAATTGTGCGGCTTTCGAGATATCAAGAGTTGCCAGTTTCTGCCTGTATGCTGAGGCGTCGACTGCAGAGGTTTCTTGGTCTTTCGCGACTTCATTCATCAGAGTAGTTTTCTCAGTCGCAGGCTGAAGCCAGCGCTGAATGGAGCTTCGTTTTGTGTCGATCGTGGTACCAGATCGAACAGAAGAGGCGTCGTCAATAATATCTGGTATCGTGGCGATTCTGACACCCTTCTTACTCTTGTTCCTCTCTGGTACATCTTGGTCGGCGTCAGTTCGGACTTTGAATGGGCTGAGATCATACCGGCCCTCTTGCGTCGACCTTATTGGAATGTATCGAAGCGTCGAGTTCATCTTAAAGGAGAACATCTTCAGAAAAGAAGACAGCGCCAGCGGCCTGTAATATTCCAACCAGTAGTCATCATAAAAAGAGAGCGGCTTCTCAGCAGTTTTCTTGGCCAATGATCCAGCACTAGGCATGTGTCTCTCTTTCAAGAATTCAGGAGTATACCATTGAATATAGTTACGCCGTTGCTTTCCCGACCAGGCTCTGGGATCTTTGTGGTGAAGGTAGTAGTCGGTCACCAGGTCCCACAGCATTGGCTGCCCTTGAGCCCAAATGTAGTTACCGAGAAAGAGGTTATACGCTTCCTGGCGTTGGGCGTCTAGAAAAGAGTTGTTGTAGTAGCGCTTGAAACTCTCCACCATGTCTCGTGAGTGGCTTGTCCATTGGTTGATTTTTCGGTATGTCTCCATGGTGTTGACAAGCTGCGAGCCGCCATATTGCACAGCAATTGTATCACCATGATCATGATACATGTGAGTGAACAGATTCGCAGCATCTGTGTCATAATCAATAGACGTCTCTTCGATGATGCCGAGCGCATTGAGCTGATATCCGAGGGCCCGCTTGCCAATAACGAACTGGGCGGCATTTGTTCTGTCAAGGCAGTCGATGCAGTTTGTACGCGCAACACCATTTTGAATCTTGGGCATCACTGCGTGTCCATCGCCATTGCGGAAGAAGCCAGTTGTAGTGACGACGTCCTCAGCTATGCCCTCAAGAGTTCCGATCACGTCCTGATCCCGACTTTTGGAGGCCCGGCTCATATCCCATGCCTTATGTATGATTTTCTTGCCATCGGGTAAGGACTGATTGAGGTAATTTATGGCACTTGTGAACTCTTGTAGAAGCTTCGACTCGCGAGGAACTCTTTCGCGAGCTTTGACGAGGTTTAGTACATATATCGGTGCTCCATAACGATCAAATAGATTATCAAAGTGCAATGCTGCAGGGCTGTAGAATGGATCTACCAAATTGAGCTCAATTGGGGGTTTTGGAGTCACCCCTGTGTTGTCTTGAGACCAATACAGAGGAATGCTGCCGCGGTGCTGAACGTATGACGTGTAGTTTGGATTGGCAAACAGCTTTGGACCCGGCGCATGGAACGAAGTGGTAAGTCCTTCCGCGACAATTTGCTCAGTTTCAACATCATTAGCAACAAACCCCTAAACATTGTCAGCTAGTTCCTGGTATGCCAGTCTTTCACTAACCTGATCATTTGCACCACGCTTAAGAAACCGTGCGCCAGCGAACACTCGCGATCTCCTTGCTATAATGGTTATGTGAACAGTGCGACCATATATAGACAGAGCTACCACAGTCAGCCAGATATCTAGAGCATTGTTGTGCAGACATACCCGCTTGGTCGACGAAGCCATGTATGATGGGCAGGCACCAGTCATATGTGTTCTTCAGCACGTCCGTAGCCGGTTTGAGGAGATGATCATTCCAAACAAACATGTCATTGTAGTCCGGTGGATGTGGGCACGGAAGATTTTGAGCCAAGGCATCGCGCTCTCTCATGATGTTGTGTTGTAGTGTGCGTGTAATGTCATACGAGTAACTGAAGTAGAAAGACCGTGACAGATCCAGGTTATTTAAGATCCCAACGAACCGAGCTTCCTCTGAATTTCTTGCTTCCGGCTTGAAGCGGGAGTTTGGTCCTGCCACCAACGGCACAAGTTCAGTCCCATCGATCTGATAAATATAATGACCACCAATCATAGCAACTTGACTTCGTTTGGTAATGAGGAGCATATAGAAGGCCCCAGTAAAGCGGATGAATCCTAGGAGTCCCCATGTGCTGCACTTTAGCTTCATCCCCCCAGCACTCTTATTCCCATCGTCAATAGCACTAAGCAAGTGGCTCATTTCTTTCTTAGTGTAAACGATGTCGTCCTCAGCAACGCTCAGGGTACCTGCATCTGCGTTCCTGTCGATTTTCAAGATTCGAAAACGCTCGTCCATTACATCTCCGCCCACTATGTAAAACCTGGTGGCAGTCTCGTATACCGAGAACTTGTGCATTTTACATACTCCTTGATCCCCAACTTTCTCGTATATAGCGCCTTTGCTTCTCTTCGGTTCAAGAGCCGGACTTGGTATTCTCTGGAATGGCTCGGCAACATCTGAGCTATCAACAGTTCTGCTCTCGGTGAGGAAGTGGGTCAAAAACGGGCGTAAGGCGTCATCGCCTTTCGAGATGTTGTTTCGGGTTATAGGGGACTTCCCAGTATGGGCTTCCTTGTTCGCCGTGTCGAGGTCTTTGGGCTGAAATGCCGGCGGAGGGGTCGCCGTAGAAGCCGTCCCTGATTTGTCGTCGGTAAAAGAGCCCGATGCCGTCTGGTCTCTCTGCAATAGCTGACTATTGGTGTATGACGGAGCGGGAGATCGACCACGTTTGCTCGTGGCTCCTTCGTCGTGGTCGGTCATCCTGATGGTTGCCTAAGGGCGAGAAGGCGATTCGTTGCGAGAAAGTGGAACGGGCAACGAGGTTGTCTTGGCAATAACGATGGCCTACTCGTGCTAGATAACAGTGCTTTCATCGATGGTCATTTCTTCTGGATAACGGCGGTCGCGGATCAGTGGCTTGCTTCATTGAGCTGCTAGATTAGGTTTGTTTATTTTAAAAGGTGCGACTCAAGATTATGCTGGTATGCTGCTTATGTCTCCTAAACTAGGACCTGGAGGGTTTCTAGGGTGATTGGAAACAGCTAAGGAAGTGGAAGGAGGAGCGTTGCAGCCGATAGAATTATGAACTTGCTCTGTTAGAGTTCGGCGTCTTCAAAATAAAGTGACGTGAGTTGTCCACCCAGGTACCAGTTGCGGAGAAATGTAAATCCATGCTCTCACGAGATAACGATTAAGCGTACCTCTCGTGTAGCTCAGCGCGACACCTCACATTCCCAATCGTCACAAAACTGGTACTACCATTAAAACAGACAGCAAAGGCAGTATAAAGTACTCGCACAGATACCATTTGCGATGTCGACTTCAGGCCCTCCACCAAGCGCTACGTACGTGTCATTGCACATCGACACGTCTGTTTCGCTGCTAATCTCTTGACAGTGTCTACGTCCGCAACCTTGAGGAATCTATCAAGATTGAGCAGCTGAAGGAGGCCCTGACCGAGTTGTTTTCCGAGTATGGCCAAATAATCGATATTGTCGCAAAAACCAATCTCAAGGCCAAGGGTCAGGCCTTCATTGTCTTTGACAGTGTCGACTCCGCCCAGAAGGCGATTGATGAGGTTCAGGGATTTGAGCTTTTCGATAAGCCAATGCAGCTTGCCTTCGCAAAGACCAGGAGTGATGCGACCGTAAACAGAACGGGTGGTGAGGAGGAGTTCGAGTCGCACAAGAGAAGACGTCTCGCTGAGAAAGGTATGAAGACTGCGACCATAGCTGTAGGAGATTCGCTAACATGCAACTTAGACAAGAAGAAGGCGGCAGAAGCTGCGGAGGAGGCCAAGAGATTGAAGATCGCTGCAGCTGCCTCCGGTAACATCGCCGACACCTCTGCTCGTCCAATCAAAGCAGTCAGAGGTGCCGGTCTCCGTTCTTCGAATACCACCAGCGCTGCTGTTGTACCAGACGAGTACCTGCCGCCCAACAAGATCCTGTTCGTTCAGAATATTCCAGACGATTACGACGTCGAAGCCCTGAGCAGCATCTTCGGCAGATATGAAGGTTTCCGCGAGGTGCGCTTAGTTCCAGGCAGACGCGGTATTGCTTTCGTCGAGTATGACGCGGAGGCTGGTGCCATCACTGCAAAGGAGAACACTGCCGGCATAGCTCTTGGTGAAGCTGATCAGCCCATTAAGGTGACATACCAACGCCAGTAGTTTCGCAAATAAAGGTGCAGGAGTTTTGGCGTTGTCACGGTTTCCTTTCACCAGCACGAGTGGAAAGGAGCTGAACATTATTCATGTAATTTTATTCCTTGTATGTAGCTAGAGTGACACTCAGCCTCAGCCTAATCAGAAAATAATGTCCGCATCGTCCTGCTCGCCCAAGATGTCTGCACCTCCGGCATGGGTATCGTTTGCGTCCTCCTTTGCCTTCTCTCTCTTGGCTGCCATCTCTGCGTCCCCTGCAGCTGTATCCCTTTGCTTCTTGTTCGCAACCTTGAAATAATTAGCAGGTGTGAATTCGATCTCTATGTTGTGCCATACCTTCTTCAGTCGATAAAATTCCTCTCTGTCCATTTCATCAAGCTCCGAATTAATATCTGGTATGTGTTAATTTACAGCTTCGATGGCTGCACCTTTGGACATACACTTGATGGTATTTTCCGTTCTTGGGATGATAACATGCTCACTACGCAGTATTAGTATACATCATTAAACACTCATTAAAGGTAAGTATTTAAGCACGCACATCGCGTTTACTAGCGTTCAAGTCAGTCCCAAGCTTTTTAAGACTTTCGGAGGGGTTTTGTCATACCTCTGCGATTCACCACCTTGATAACTTCGTCCAGAATAATGAAAGCAGTCTAGGCACTCTTGTCAGTATTCATATGCGGCAGTTATCTGACAATATTTACCTGTAAGCTTGCGAGCTCGACTAAGGTCTCCACTGCACGGGCATACGTCTCTCTGCACCTCTGCACCTGTTGACCACCCTTACCCAATCCCGTCAGACCGAATTCATTGTTTCCTTCTGTGGTGTAGCTTTCAAATGCAGGGATGAGTACTCCAGACACGTTCTCCTGCTTCGTACGGACACGAAAACGTGCAGACTTTGCTGACTCCTGGACTTGGTAGCCAATATCACCACCGACAGCGTATGTCACCTCGGCCAGCGAAAAGGCTGCAATCTGCATGACCCTTCCCATCTTGCGCTTTGCCTCGTCGATGCGACGTGTGATCTCTATAAGAATGGTGAGCGGGATTGTTGCCCGAGCGGCTGCTGGTATTACCTCTGAAACGTCTGAGTCGTAGCGTTAGCACTGCCTTTTTGACAGGTTTCTGTGATACGTACTTCGTCAATGCCTCACTCTTGCGCTTCAGTAGACTGTGGCCAATCTCAGCTCCCTTGAGCTTTGCCTTCATTAATCCCAACGACTGCCTCGTCGGAAAGACAGCTTCTCTGTCCTAAATAGCTCCGTCAGCCAACCGCAACCAGGATGACCAACGATGATGTTTGCATCATACCCCTGCGCCGGACATGATGACTGAAGCGCTATATTCTTAAAGTGTGAGCAGTGCGATAGTATGCTTAGTCGCAACAAACTGATGGCGTGTTTTAGGGACGAAACTCGAAGTGATTTATTAAAGTTGTTTAGTGACCTGCACTCACAGCTAGCTACGTACCCAGTTGGCCAAGCACGGTCAAGATAAGGTAAGGCCGGTAATCGCGACGAGGCTGGGACATGACTGGAGGTCTGGAGATACACCGCCGACACATTCAGTTTAGCGTGGCTTTAGGACCAGTGTGCGGCTTGATTATTTGGCGCCGCGCCCCGTATCAGGTCCAGACAGTACAGACACAGCTACGTGATTAATCTCACAGCTGATCTTACACTAATTCTCCTTTACACAGCTCGCTAAATAGCCCAGCTCTTTCTTTCGAAACCAATTTGCCACAATGGCCTCTGCCCCGGCGACAGATGCTGCAGCATCGAATGGCAAGCCTGACTTGTACCTCATTGTAAGCTTGCTCCCAGTCTTTCAGTAGACACCGTCACTAACCCAGTCGCAGTCGGAGGAGGATACCATCTACGAGCAGGACATATTGCGCGACCCGGGAAGCATCAAGCCATGGCTTGGCTATATCGACTTCAAGCTGAGGCATGGTAATTTGCATGAGCAGGCATTTGTGATGGAAAGGGCCTGCTCGCAACTGCCGCGATCATACAAACTGTGGAAGATGGTTAGCCTCTGCATCCTCTCTGAATCCGTTACATGCCCGCTGACTCCTGACCAGTACCTCTCTTTCCGCACTCGTCATGTTCGCAAGCTCAATGCTGCCATCTTCACCGCAGAGTTCACCAAGGTCAATGCTCTGTTCGAAAGAGCTCTGGTACTTCTCAACAAGATGCCCAGGATATGGGAGATGTACCTGCAATTTCTTCAGTTGCAGCCATTAGTAACCCTGGCACGTCGCACCTTCGATAGAGCCTTGAGAGCTCTCCCGATCACGCAGCACAACAGAATATGGGCATTGTATCGACCATTTGCAAACTCGGCGGCAGGGCAAACCGCAGTAAAGGTATGGCGTCGCTATATGCAGATACACCCCGAGGATGCGGAAGACTTCATTGAGCTACTGGTGCACGAGGGGCTGTACACTGAAGCGGTTAGGAAGTACATGGACATTCTCAACAATCCCAAGTTCCGGAGCAAGCACGTCAAAGGGCACTATCAAATTTGGAGCGAAATGGTCGACCTGCTCGTCACGCACGCAAAGGATATAGATACGGACGATGAAGTTGGCATCAACGTCGAGCGCATCATCCGTAGCGGCATAGAAAGATTCACCGATCAAAGGGGTAAGTTGTGGTCCGGGTTAGCCACGTATTGGATCACTTGTGGCAACTTCGAACGGGCACGCGATATCTTCGAGGAAGCTATAACTACTGTAATGACTGTCAGGGACTTCACTCTTGTCTTCGACTCGTATGTTGAGTTTGAGGAATCAATAATAGGGAGCCTCACGGATTCCGAAGTCGAGCGCGCTGAGAAGGGCATCGTTGATGAGGATGCTGAGTTTGATCTGGAAATCCGAATGATGCGCTTCGAGCATCTGATGAAGAGACGGCCGTTCCTCATCAACGATGTCATCTTACGCCAGAACCCGAACAATGTCTCAGAATGGAAAAAGAGAGTAGGCTTGTGGGGTGATAATGCGCAGGAAGTCGTCCAAACATATGCCGACGCCATTGCTGCCATTCAGCCCAAGAAAGCAGACGGACAGTTCCATGAGCTCTGGGTCAATTACGCTAAGTTTTACGAGGCTGGTGGGGATTTGCGCAACGCTCGCGTCATCATAGAGAAGGCGGTCAAGGTCCCGTATAAAACGCCGGATGAGCTGGCAAAGATGTGGATTGAATGGGCAGAAATGGAACTACGCAACGACAACATGGACGATGCTGTTAAAATAATGGCGAAGGCTGTACAAGCACCAAAAAGGTCCTCGGTCGATTACTTCGACGAGACTCTTTCGCCGCAACAGCGTGTCCATAAGAGCTGGAAGCTGTGGAGTTTCTACGTCGACTTGGTTGAGAGTGTTGGCACTCTGGAAGAGACAAGGGCTATATACGAGAGAATATTTGAGCTTCGCATCGCCACACCGCAAACAGTCGTCAACTATGCCAATCTGCTCGAGGAAAACAAGTATTTCGAAGAGTCTTTCAAGATATATGAACGAGGTCTTGACCTGTTCAGTTATCCGGTTACATTTGAGCTCTGGAATTTGTACCTCACGAAGGCCGTGGATAGGAAGATCAGCATTGAGCGTCTAAGAGACCTCTTTGAGCAGGCTTTGGAGAATTGTCCGCCACGTTTCGCAAAGGTTCTCTACCTCATGTATGGCAATCTCGAGGAAGAGAGGGGTTTAGCTCGTCACGCAATGCGCATTTATGAGCGCGCTACCAGGGCCGTCTCTGACGAAGATCGTGCTGATATGTTCAACTTTTACATCACAAAGTCAGCTTCCAACTTCGGATTACCATCTACTCGGCCTATCTATGAGCGGGCAATTGCGGCATTGCCTGACTCACAAGCTAGAGACATATGTCTCAAATTTGCAGATATGGAGAAGAGGTTGGGAGAGATTGACCGTTCGAGGGCTATATATGGCCATGCCTCCCAATTTTGCGACCCTCGCTCCAACCCAGCATTTTGGTCCAAGTGGGAATCATTCGAGGTTCAACATGGTAATGAAGATACATTCAAAGAAATGCTGCGGATTAAACGCAGCGTACAGGCTCAGAAGAACACCGAGGTCAACAACGTTGCCGCGCAGGCCCTGGCAAGAAGTCAACAGCTTGCAGAAGGCGACCTTTCTCAAGGCCAGGTAGACGCCATGGCAGCACTGGAGCGTGAAGCTCGCGCTCCGGTTGGGTTTGTTGCCGCAAGTACCGGCCCACAAGGCGGTAACATACGTTCAGCCACAACTGTCACAGTTAACCCCGATGCGATTGACGTGGATGGCCTTGACGAGGACTGAAAAATGCCATGTGAAGCAGTATCTGTGCAAACAGCAGGCGCGTTGGTAGGAGGAAAGCAGATTGTCATACATAAGAAGCTCTCCGTGAGCTTGACAGGACACTTTGGCGAGTTCAGAACAGTGGAAACTGGACAAGTTTCAATTTCAAAAGAAGACTAAATCCCAACTCCCGGCCACAACTACAGGACCAACACAGCGCCAGACGTTTAACTCCGGTGCCAGAACAGGACATCTTGACCCGCAATCCGTGAGAGCGAACATTTCTCGGGCAATCTTATACCCATTTCTTGTCGTTCAGCTTCTGAAGGTACTTCGTTTGTTGGTTCCTGTCGACATGTCCGTCACGGCTGCCCGGAGTGGCATAAATGGACCCCTCCCTCTTTTGAATCGACAGAGTGGAACTTCGACAGTCAGTCCCAATCTTGTGAATCCAGAATGCGACTTACCCCACTCTTTACTCATACGCCTGTCTTGCTTGGGAGATCCAAACTGCACAGAAGGCGAGCTTCCCAGGTCTGTCAGACCATCGTTCTTCACGCGTTCTGCAAAAGGATTGTTGTCATCTGTTCGCTGGCTCGCAAAAGGATCAACAATTCTGGAATCTTGCTGTCGGATATCCATCGGATGCGCCCTTGTGTTCCATGAGACTTGAGTAAGTTTCCCACTGGCTATAAAGTATCAAGGCATATAAAGGATGTGTCGTGGCAACCGACCTTCTCTTGCCGTGTCCGTCATGTTTAACTGTCAACTCTGATAGGTGAGGAGCAAATAATATGAGTTTCAACCAGGCTTTAAATCTTCAGATCGTTGTTCGGGAGATTACGACTTATGGGACAGGGCTTTATATGGACTGGGCGACGAAAGAGGTTTTGCGAGGGGGAATGAATGTTACCATCACTGTTTCCCAGGGGTTGCCTCCCACATTTCACAAATCCAATCACAGTCACACCAATCCCTTCGCATACACACAGAAAGCCATCATTCGGGACTGCCCAGATGATAGGATTGCTTGTCTGCCTGTTGCCACAAACAATGTACATGGAACTCGCCCTGCTAACTGGACTCTGATTCGTGAATTCATGTCAGGAGGGTTGACTTACCATGATCGTCGGTGTGAGAAACCACACCTGGCGTGGCGATAAACTCATGCCACAACAGAGTGGAGTAGTCACATGAAAATAAATCTCGTTGCGTCATGGCTCAAGCGCTCACCCCTGAAGCTGCGGCTGGATCGCTGCCTGGTTGTGTAATCTCTTGATAGAATAGTAACTAATGTACAGCATAATATCCTGTGACTGCATTCGCAAATTTTGCACTCAAGGTTTGATGAAGCACCTTATACTGCCATGAAATGCAAATTGGTGACAAAGACGGAACATGGTATTGGTATGCAGTTTCAGGTTTAGGACACATTGCTTTGAAATTCATTTAATCGTACTCGAGAATACGAAATAATGGTCATAGTTGTGAGCGTTTGAACCATTATTTTGTGCACAGGCTTTTGGCATTATGCGTTATGCCTACTCGGTAATTGGGGTAAATATGTCATGACAATTATTAATCCCTCGCTCTCATACAAGCTTAAAACGTGCTCTTAAAATATCCTAATGTATTAATAATAAAGTGTTTTGTTGTGCTTGATAGATATTTGGACAAAAGTGAGACGTCCACATCACAAATTTGTGTCAAAGTACAGAAAATGGGCATTATTGTACGCTTTATCATTATCAAGTAGCCAGAATTGAACAATTTTGCAATCACACCCGCTGCCTTCCGCAATGAAAATACAACATAAACACGCGTGCGTCGAATTGGCATTTGTTTTTTTTTCGGCTGATCATTGGCGAACGTAAATAATTTGGAAAACTTATTCTTATGGAATGATGCTATCAGTAAAGTGTCCCGAGCTACATGCAACAATAGTTGAGATATGATGTGAGAAACGATTGTTTTTATATTGCCGCCACAGCACAATTATTCCGTTCACTGTCGATATACTGAGGCGACCTCTGAGCAACTATGGTGTTCGCCATGTAGAAATTCTTGCGTTTTCATAGTTTGATAACGGAGTAGTAAGTTAAGTAACGACGCTGATCTCACAAAAGCCTACCGCTCCAAGTCTTATTCCTACGCCTTGGCCTGCTCTGGTTTTGCATCGGTCGGTGGCATCTTTTCCTGCTTCTCCACCAGCGGCTCAGCCTCTACCTCCAAGTCGAGCTGCTTGCGAAGGTCTGGCAAGAATCTGTCAAATCGTTTCCATGTCTCTGACCATAACTTTTCCTGGCGAGAATCGTCACTCTTTGGCACGAGGTACCCGCTCGTCGACATCACGAGAAGAATATTCTTTAGACTTTCAGGCACGGCTTCCTCCTATTGGGCACCATTAGCGAAAAATTCACGAAGTGGATACAGGTTGCACTGATGCGCACAACTTACCAAGCTGTCGCCCTGGCCACTGTTCATCAACCTGTCCATTATGTCAAGAATCTTTAGCCATAAATTGAGCATTCCATCCCACTCCGCAAGGGATGGCAAGTAGTGAAGGAAGATCCTACACAGTAGATTTGCGCCTTGTAGTCTCGTCTCGCTCATGCCGATTGGATCAGTAGAGTAAACCTCTGGCTTCAGAAGCTTGAAAATCAGTGGAAACAGCACCTCATCGAAGATTGCAGTCCACGACTTCTGGTTACCCGAGTTTAACTGTGGCGACAGCAGAGACCTTTGAAGCGATGAGAACGATTGATGGCGAACCTCACGACAAGGGTTTGTGCACTGCGTCGTGAGTGCTCCGAATATGGGTGACCAGTATGCTTCCCAGGCCTTGCCGCTTTCGAGATGAGATTGCTGCATCAACATGGGAATACGCGAGGTCAATTGGTATATCATTTCCACTGACTTCACACTTCTCTCCACGATAGGATCAGAACTAAAGTTTTGTCAGTACGTAACGTGGAACTCCTCCTTACCGATAAAACTTACTCCGCTTTAGGCGGCTTGGTTTGTTGCGGCCTTCTTGACCTTTTGTCAAGTTTTTGTTCTATTAACGAGCCAATGCTTCCGGCAGAAGCATAATCATTTAAGAGCGATACCACAGGCTCGTAGTTATCAGCCATCACTGAAACTGGGGTTTCAATGGTATTTACACTCTCAAGGATCTTGAATACCATGGCTGAAGCTTCCTCGTTCTTGGAGAGGTTCCGTAATATTACCCAAAAATCAGGCGACGTGATCATTTCGTTGTGTAACGGCCCTGGGAGCTGAAGACATTCTAGCAAGCCATCTAGTATGAGAGCAGCCGATTTCTCGACCAAGCTCTTCTTGAAGCTGGCGATGGTATGAAGGACGACGGGCACTCTGATCAGAGAATAATCCTGAATAGTGGTCAGTGACAACTCGCGGTGGACGAGGAGCAAGGTAAACTTACATAGCTTGCATGCAGGAGGTTGAAAAGGTAAAATATAACTCTTCCTACGACAGTAGCATGGTAACATGTCGAGTCTCTCAGCACACTTTGTAGAGTCTCGGCAACTTCGGCTCCGAAAGTCTGTATCGTCTCATCATCTCTCATTGCAAGTACTGTAGAGAACTCTAGCAGAAACACAAAGGCAGGGTCGTACAATGGGCCTTGCGGAGGGATCTGCTTCTGTCCATTGGTGATAATAACCGGAGAGTTGTCCGTGAGAGGAGTAATCGTTGACAACGTGTCCTCCGGTATTTGAGATAGTAACGCACGAACAACCGACCGCAACTGATTAACAGGGAGCGCCCTGTGTAACACTGGTTAGTTTACTGACTCGCCCCGAATGGATACATGAGCTTACATCACATTCTCGAACACGTCGTCAACATGGCAAACGTTGATGCAATCAACCGCACAGCGTGTGCTTTCGACCTCTTCCTCAGACGGTTCTGGGGGGTCGTCGGCCGCGTAACTAGATATGTAAGATGTGAATGCGGAGAAGAGGCCTCCTTCTACTGATTTAGCTCCACGCTCGATCACTTGGGACGGATTTTGCAGAGGGATATGGTTTATCTTTAGCGGCTTGGTTGGAGTATTCAGTTGCGGCTGTATCAAACTGTTTACAAATAGGTTGACCCACAGTCGAACAATCTATTACATATTAGCACTCAAAGCTCGATCGGACATGAGCATTTCTTACATGTATCCAGCTGTCGCTAATGAATTGTTCGCTCCCAGAAACAACACGAAACAACACTGCAGTAGCAAGTTGTGCTTTATAGTCCCTGCCAAACTTTACTGCCAGCTCGCTCACCATGACGCTAGAGGCTTCAACCTGCACCTCGGTGTTGAGAGAGGTGTCGGAAGGCTCGGGTGTTGCAAGCGTGCTGATATAACTCAGGGCATACACGATCTGGTCCATTGCCTCTGTCATGTTGTACCGAGTAGCAATCCGGGCACACTGATAGAAGCCAGCTATTACTCGGTCGTAGACGGCGTCATCACTAGCTGACATGAACACATATGTCAGCGTGGCGACCACGGGTTTCCATGTGGCAGCAAACATGTCCGCGTCGTAAATGTTGGTATCACAGATGATCAATCTGCCAGCGTGCTCTGTCTTCAACAGCAGCTCCTTCCAGGCATAATCGAATGCGTGCTGGTTGTCGTGCTCGTCGGGGAGGATGATCTCATTCGACTTGATTGAGTCGAAAATGTCTTGCAGATATTGAGGTGAGAAATCTTTCCCATCATTAACCCCTCTCAGATTCCTGGAAAAGTCATGGAGTGTCATTCTGTTCTGAGATTTGAGGTTGGGATTGTGCTGATCAGTGTTCAGCATGATAATGGCATATGTCAAGACAAAAACTGCGTCTTTGCTGGCAACTTCTTCAGGGGTGGATTCGCAATACTTCTCAGAGAAGGAGGTGATAATGCGTTCAATGAGAGCTGACTCGCCTGGCAGTCGAAAAGCTTCGAGGAGTTCGCGTAACCCTTCGTCCGCCCGCTTTCCGGTAAAATCAAACTCGCTCAAGAATGCGTCCAGGATGGCTTCGTTTCCTTTTTTTGAGAGAAACTCCCCTAGCACCTTCTTTGCGATGCGGCTTGTTCCCTTCAAAAACGCTGCTACTAGTTTTGGATCATCAAGCCCCTCTATTATCCCTTGAGAAGCCAGGTAAGCCAAACCGGCCTTCGGGTTTTCATTGAACTTCGTGGTACCTTTAACAATTATCTTCTTCCTCCTTCTTTGCTCCTTGACCTGGCTTTGATCAGGGTATCCGTCTGTCCTGGGCTCGTCGTCAAGTCTTTCGTTGATAAATTGTACATAGCCAAGAAGCGCATCCAAACACAGAGGTGGAACACTTGTGGTGCTCCAAGTTGCTGCGTCCGGAATAGCATTACGTGACAAAAGCCCGACCATGTCCTCACATAAGTCACCGCGATTTACGTCGCAGTCGTAATTCACGAACAGCTCTACCATGAAGCTAGGTATGCGTGTGAGTGCCCCAACACTCTCTACCATGGCCTCCCTGGCGTCAGGTTTACGCGAACCTCCTTCCAAACCAAGTTTTTGCCTGTCTTTTACTTGCACAGGTGTAGAACGGCCGCTTGCAGTTTGTGACGGTGCTGGCTTCACTAGTTTAGGGGCTTGGGGCACGGCAGCATATAATTGAGGGTCGATGCCTGGTTCACTCGGTATTTCAACTCGAGGATGTAGGCATGCCACCATGTAAGACAAGAATAGCTCCTGCTGCAGTTTGAGCACCCCTCGACAAGTAGATAACAGTGTTGCCGCTACTATCAACGCCTCATGTAGTATTGCCATATTGTCGGAGCGTACGAGCTGGAAAAGATGGCGGCACAGGCGGTCCTCCGCGAGCAAGGCGAGGCTTTGATGTTTGCCTATTGAAGGCCCTGCCACCTCAAGCGCCACATCGATTATCCGTAAAGCCATGATCCTCATGGAATCTGCATGCTGGCGGTTCTGTGGGTCTAGGAAGTCTACCAGCACTCGAAGGAGCTCTTTAATCGAGGACAAGGAGTATGGCTTGATCTCCACGTCAGGGGCGCCTTCTTGTGGAGTTGATTGTATCTCAATTGCATTGTTGGAGGCATCGGCAGACGGGGTTACCGGCCGTGCCTTATCCATGCTGGACCGAAGGCCATCACTGGCCACTGGGACTGCAAGGGATGATACCACGGCATCGTTGCCGTTTGCGGAAGGATTCATTTTGACAGCGTCCATGTCCTCCTTCATTTGCTCGTCAAGGGCTTCGATGTCGCCAGCCTCAACTTCGAGATATTTCAGCCTTTCGAAGATGACTTGACACATCTTAATCATCGACATTTCCGCAGATCGCCGCAGCAATTCAGATAACCTTGGCTGACAGCACATACTTAAGCCTGTCTCCATCATCTCACACACACTCTCGTCGCTCAGAAGTTCTCCACCGGGGCCTGACAGCATATCTTCCATGAGCTTTAATATCCTGAGTAATACCACATCGTCCGCGGCAGAGTCGCTGGCTTCAAACCGGCAATGGGTGATGGCTGTCGAAAGCGACTGCATAGCAAGGGATAGGCGAGGAGATCCGTGGCTGATTATATTATAGGAGAAGAACTTGGTTATGGCGACTAGAGCTAATGAGGTGATAGGGGCCGATGTGGCAGATGCCTGGATGACTTGAAGGAACGGATGTAATAGCGAAGGGGTGTCGAATGTGCGAATATCTACAGTAGGTCAACTTTCTGCCTCGTTGGGCCATGGAAAGAAAGTACCTTTGCATCCAGCCAGGTCACTTCTTAGACGGCCAAAGCCGGCCATCAATGGATTGTCCTTTAAACTCTTTCCCCTTTGGCCTCTTGATCCCCACCGGTTGACTACAGCCGCATCATCCTGGGTTCGCATTGCAAGGCCATTCTGACTGTTGTTTCTAGATATTGATGGCATTGGACTGAGGGAAGCTGTTCCCCCTCCGAGAATAGCAGCAACAGATGAATGTGCCCATCGCGCATGCTTGCGCATGGCAGAGGTGACTGTTATACATTCTGTAGTGATGAGGGCGACAGGATCGATGGCAACTGATATCGGTAGAGGTTTTATTCCGCTCGTAGCAGTGTCGTTGAGCGGAGGCATTTTTGGTGTTTCATGCCTCAGTGGCATCTTGAACTGCACATACATACATACAACCTTGGGGAATTATGTAGTGCCAAGGCCGTAACATAAGGAGCCCTGCGGCCGTTAACATGGGTGGGCTCAGCCACAAGTCACCAAAAGGCCATGGATGGCGACCGTTAATGCTCTCTGAAGAGGACGAGGCTGGCGCACGAGGCATGAAAAGCACCGCCGCTAATCTGCTCGAAACAGCCACGATGATGATACTCGTACAGTACCGTAGTGGGTTGGCTCTGCATAATAGACCAGAACAACGTCGCTGATACCTTACTGATAACGACAAACATATCGGCCCCCTCCCGAGACAACACCATATACCAACTCATGCTCATGGGGCTATAAGCGATTGGCAGCCTATCTTCTCGATCATACTTCAGCTGTTTGTAACTTTTTAATTATTGAATTTCGCAAGCGAAAATGGAGACTTCCTGAGGATAAAAATATAACTCCTCGCGATCCAGCCAGGTCTCACATTGGAATCGCTAACGCCGGCTCATATTTACCTCGTCGAACACCAGCGCAGACCAAACTCTCATATCGACCTAGCAGGGTGCCGAGCGATACAGTCAACATGGAGACAATTTCCCCCCCCGAAGCAGCAGCAAACCTTACTTCAACCTGGACGGATACACTCAAATCGGCAGCGCGACAAGTGACCACCCAACAGGTACCATCAGCGAAAGATCTCCTACTTGCCGGTCCCAGGCTTGCCTCTAAACTTGGATCGATGGTCATGGAGCTCCCCTCTAGCGCCTACAACCTTGTCGTTGGTGGTGCTGCCGAAACCAGCGGTCTCGACCACGTCAATGTCGTGGTGACTTCGACCACCGTCCTTGAGAGCACCGCGCAAGCTGCGTCAGCATCTCCTCCAGGTCTCGCTTCGCAGATCTCTCTCGAAAGCGGGCGAAGTGTTGCAAACATGCTAGCATACGCTACCAGCAGGTGGAGTCTGGCGTGCATCGTCATGTCGGTTGTGATTAATAGAACTCAAGTATATGGTTCTACACGCCGTCCGATCCGCATTGGTCTTCGTACAAACGTCGCACTGAGGATACTTCCGGTTGCCCTGCTTCTGTGGCAAGTTCGAACTCTTCTTCAATCGATTCAATGCCAGACCTCGCCAGACTTCGCGTCGATGAAATGGGGAAACGCTTCCATGCACTCCGAGCTCATGTTCACACAGAACGGCGGCTGGCTTCATGATATAAGTTCTACTCTCCTCTTCGGCGCTTCCGATCAATCTTCTTGCCAAACAGTGGAAATGATACCTCTTCAGCCAGATCAACTACGTCAGGGTCACCATGGTGGCCAGCAACCCCTCAAAACCCGCGGCTCGCTGTCACGACTTTGGCCTTACTACCAGTCTCTGTGCTTAAGCCAGTTTGTAGAAGTACTCTCTTGCGCTGCACAAGGACGGCATCCACGCACGGAGACGGCTATGAGTCTGTTCGAGCATTCTCTGGCGTTCGCGGAAGCGGAAGCAGCCGTCAGCACATCTCTTGGCTGGGGGGCGTTTGGAGGGACCTCAGAAACCACCGTGGAGTTCAATCAAAATGACCCATCGGCGGGCACAGAGTCGTCAAAAGACGTTGCTAAGGTTGCAATTACTCGAGCTATGATCATGCGAAGGCTCAACACGTCCCCCGAGGTTCTCTTTGTTGGTGTCATTTCTGCTTTCAGTCACATAAGCAGCCACCTGCTCGCCATGTTTGACCTTCAAGGCAGGTTCAGGCTTCTTAGCACGGGTTTCTATGGGACAATATTCATGGCGACGGTAGCATGGAGTATCTGGACATTCTCCTTGGACGACCCACTCGGTGGAAGCATGCTTAGGTTTCCTACAGTCTGCATCATTGGATTTATACCTCATGTGATCATCATTCTAGGCATCTCGCTATGCGCCTGCATCTATGGCTTAGCCGTGACCCTATCCGTCATGTCATTGCCGCACGGGGTACGCGAGCAACAGGGAAACTTTTGGGATAATGTGAAGATTGCACATGAAAACATGCAGGCTAGCGTTCCTTTGATGAACGTTCGTGTCCATATGCACGAGGACTTCTACACAGCGTTACTGAAGGTAGGGTACTCGATCTTAAACGTTGCGAAAGAAGCAGTGTACCTGAATGAGACACCGGAAGTGGTCATGAAACCTCGAACATGGTTGGAGGAAGACAGACTGCGAGAGCTGGATCAATGGACAGACAGAGATGTCCTCATGGACGGCTCTCAGCTCAGAGTGCTTAGTGATCAGGAAGGCGCAACGAGCGGGTATGGTCGCGAGCGTGTCCCACAGAACCAGAGTAAGGTCAAACCACAGTATAGGCCTCGTAACGGGGGCCATGTTGGTGCCGCAGATCGTACCGGAAGATTCATAATGGCGATGGATTTTGTGTTCGGTGTTGCCAAACTCATTCTCAGGTGGATAACTGTCATGCTTTTCAAGACACTAAATAGTTTTGGTATTGCACGGCGGCCATCATGGGTTTCCAGGTTTGTCCAGAAGAAGGTCGACGATCACAAGGTTTCGGTGCAGACGGGACGTCAAGATGATGGTCTGCTCGACTTTTGGCTTGTCAATGAGAACGGGCAGTTGATGCTACCGACTGACGATCACGTTGACGTGGAGTTGGAAATGAAAAAGCGACTGAAGGGAGATAATCCGCGGTGGTCAACTCGGGACGATGAGCAACTAGATAACAACATCTATGGTTGGTGGCTGTCCGGCGGATGGTTCGGAACCGAAGACAACAGTGGTCACTTTGCGCCAACGCAGCATGAGCTCGAAGACGATAATACGAGCATGATCTCAACGACAGATTCAGAGATGACCACCACAGATCTGATGGACGTCAACCCATGGGAGTGGGATTCGAAAGAGGATGAGGAGGACAACGATGACGGACGGCGGACTCCCACTCAGCGCTCACCGCAAAGAAGCCGCGAATCGACCCCGTTAAATGACACTCCACTGTCATCGCATGACCTCTCTAGATTACTTAACCCACAAACTCCAGAACAACGCGCTGACGCCCAAACATTAGCGGTGCATCTTGCCAGCGACGGTATTATGACTCGTTCCAGATACAGAGCTGCCGCGATGCGCCAAAAATCCCAGGTGTTAACGACTACTCGCCAACGTCCGCAACATTTAGCCAAAACACGCAAGCTCACATCTCAAGAAGAGGCCGAGCTGCTGGAGTATCTCATTATTCAGCGTCGCGCATTTCCCAACTCTGCCCGTAGTCCTGGCGCACCCAGCTTCGCAGATGCTAGTACTCCGAAAAATACTGGCTCGTGGGCTGAACATGCTCCAGGAATGGAACCTGGTGGTCCTCAGTGTGTGGTTTGCCAGACAGCACCACGCAGCATTATTGCCTGGCCATGCAGATGTTTGAGCCTGTGTGACGACTGCCGTGTATCGCTGGCGATGAACAACTTTAACCAGTGTGTATGCTGCCGGAGAGAAGTGAGCAGTTTCAGCAGGATTTTCGTGCCGTGAATTAGTATAGTATCTTTCATCTCGATCGAGGGTAAACTTGATTTGCCCTTGCATCCTTGGCTTTATGGTGTTGGTGGAAAGAGACGAGTATTGTAAATAGGCCTTCATGAACAAAATATGCATATTATGACTAATTTTTACATTTGGAATATGATAATCTTTGATTACCCTTTAACATCAAATCCCCTTTGTAGCTCAGTTGGATTAGAGCATCGGACTGTAATTGAACATCTCATCCGGGGGCCCCCGGTTCGATTCCGGGCGAAGGGACTATAACCCTTCAGGAACAGCAAACTGTTCCCTGGATTTGTTTTTGCTTCCTTCACCCAGATCTGCTGTCGTTGTCTGTCAAGTCGCGGTGCGATTCGGATTATGGTTACGAGTCAGAAGCAGACGCAAGCCTAAATTATTACGATGTACAATTTTATTTGACGTGGCTTCCATATATTTATGAACAGGCTAGCCGCTGATATTTACATACGTCTTTAATCGGATCGAGTACGCCGTTGGAGTCCTTGAAACTATACCTTAACCCCAGACTCGCCGCAACCACTTAAGTCGAGTACTCTGAGGTAATATCCAGTTGTGGCGTACTCAGTCGAAATTGTTTAGCCATGGAGAGCCTCTATATGGAGGCTGTGTTGAGATGGAGAGGACTTCTGCTAGTCGTTGGCTCGGTGCGGAATACATTATAGTCGAAGGTCCCCTGTGGTCCTTAGACAGCAGGACTTGAAGGATGCGTCGAATCGCGGAGTCTAATAAACGCATCCGAATCTAGTGTACTGACATGCCCAAAGCCCGATATCTCACCTAAGTCGATAACTGTTGGGTATGGGTAGATATCTATTTCGATGGGCAAATGTGTATGAGCTCATTCGCCCTGTTTGGTGGCGCGTCCCTAGGCCACAAAAGTGCACATTTGTCGGCCCTTGTCCAAAGCGCGTCGGGGTAGTGGAGTATGCTGTACGGAAGCTGACCCAGAGCAGAGCTGGAGATGGTAAAGCGGAAACGTCTCAACGAGTGATACTTCCATTCATTGGGAAGGAGAACCGATACTACCGAGCTCGCCGTCTGTTATGCTACAGCTCAGATAGGCCCGTTTACGCTATACGGGCGATCAACAGAATGTGGAGTTACATCGAATAAGTGTCCCGATTACAAAAATGAAACCTAACGCATGCTATATCGTTCGGAACTTTGAGGGCCCCGTGACAGGCCTTGCTCCCCAGGCATGCCTTGGAATGGCATATCATGAGCGTCAGGCAGGTCACCCCAGAACATGCCATCCAGATCCCATACGGAATGGCCGTCAGGAAGAAACATGCGTTCTTCCGTCATGAATTCGGTCATTTGCCGAGCATCCTCTGCCAGTGGTACACCATCACCTAGGTCGTCGTTGAGATGAATCGCATATTCTTCCTGATTCGGATCTTCCTGTCTCTGCTCCAATGTCAAGCCTGACAGGGAAGGCCAGCGGCTCGGATCTCTCGTAGTTGGTCCCTTGCTCGCCTCGAACATGCGCAGCACAACCTCCCGACTCCTTGCAGACAAGCTCCAGCCACTCATATCGTCCAAACTGCCCAGCACGGTCTCAATTTGCCGTTGCCACTCTCTTGCCTCTTCTCCTTTGTTCCACTCCCAAAATAGTGAGACAAGCGGTATCATAGAGGCTTGGTAAAGAAGCCACACCGCATTCCACCCACTCATCTGATTAGGTGCCCACTCCCGAGAAATATCATTAATAGTTTGTCGGGCCATCTCACGGCAAAACACTACGCCTTGCCGTTCTTCGTCGGATGCCTTGTAGTTAGGACCTCGATTCGCTAGGTTAAGGAGCACGGGCCGGTGCAAGACTATACGCATGTTTTAAAACCTCCACTTGATCACGCATCTTGCTGTGTGGAGAGCCTCATGGCATGGTTCGCTAGATTTCAGCACCCACGGAAGAGCATTTGACCACTCAACAAGAAAATTATCAAGTACAAGCCGCTCAGAGTGCGGCAAGAGAGGAGATATGTCCATGGTGTCTTGTATATGAGTCGCAACTTTCGCGAACCTTATGTTCTCAATCAAAAACACAACGCGGATTTGCCGCCCATTAGTCGAGCTTTCCATGGCGTCTGGAGCTCCCTCCGGAGGTCTGATCGTAATCGCTGGTCCCCATCTTCCAAAGGACGGCCTTCCTAGCGTCGTTGACGCCCAAGTATCAAGACAGAACAGACTCCACCATGTTCTTCGACGTAAGTCAGCCTGCAACTTATCTTGAGTCGCACCACCATCATATCCAGTTTCGCGATGAAGACCAAGAGCACATGCCATCCGGTAAGCGGCACCAGTAATGGCGTTCGCCATATTCGGCCGGTTTATATAGTGTAAGTAGTATCCTCCTGCTAAAATCAAAGCTTGCAGTGTCTCAATATGGCCCTCGCCGAAGCAGTGGGGAGTAAGGTGTTCCCGAGCCCTTTCCCAATATACCATGTGACCTTGGTCGTCCGACTTCATTGCCGCAATACTTCCCATAACAAACACCATGTTTAGTAGTCCTAGCCACGGTGAATCGTTGCGGCGCCCACCAAGAAAGTCAGCTCGAAAAGTTGGCTCGTCAAGCATGGGTATAAATATCTGAACTCGGCTGACGTATGCATCAATGACCGTCTGGCCCTCCGACGACCATTGAATTCTCTGCGGGGGCCTACTCAGGGTACCTGGCCGAGGCATGCACAAGCTACCCTGACGTGGCTGAACATGCCTCTTGTTTTCTGTCACTGATGGCATTAGTAACGAGCGCAAGCGAGGAGAAATCTTTACCATCACCATGAGAGCTGCTTTGATAGAAGATGCTCCCAAGTAAGATGATTGTCTGTCGACAGATAGGGATAAAGCGTTCACATCGTCTGACTCGACAGGAATCGCTTCCCTGTTCCGGCGCTCTTCATCCCATTCGGTATCCTTAGTCAATATCTGCTCCAATGTGGCCAAGCTCCTGTCTCGCTCCACAGAATTGCTAGGTGACTGATAGTCGTGCGTATCCCGAGAGTCTACCGATGCCGAGGGAGACAATTTGGTGATGAACGCAACACCTCCACGGCGCTCTAAGCCGGAAATGAGCTCCTGTCTAGACAGCGCCAACAGTGAAGACACGTCTGTGTCTGGATAAAGCTTTTGCAAAATAGACCGGCACTCGCCTAGTGACTGCTGCAACGCATCCAATGTCTTCCTGGACGGTTTCACTCTCTGGCGGTGCTTATCATAGTAGCATGGCTTCGGAGAGCGGCAGCCTAGACATTGTCCACAAGGTTGTCTTCCGTCACATCGGATTTTTCGGCGCTTGCATTCGACGCACGCATGTAGTGTCGCTATTCTCTTGGAGTTCGCATTTGACGCTAGCTTCGGGGTGTCTTGAGCTGCATCGGAGACCTGAGGTGGAGGCGCGAGGCCTTGGACTGCAGCTTATTAGCCAAAGCTATTGGCCCTATACGAATAGTGGAGGCACACAAGTGTGGAACATTGCTCTTGGTGGGGCTGAACGCCCATCCATGAGGGAGCTAGAGATCCGTCGAAAAGATATGGAAGTGAATTGAGGAGTCTGAACAATCTATTATGTGGCTCTAATGACGAGAGAGCTCCACTCTGTTCATCGGCGTCTCAACATGAGCCCGAAGAGACAAGCGAAGCAAATCACGTCCTAAAAAGCAACTCTTGGGGGACCCCTAGGCGTGATTCTTAACTGCTCGTATAGCTCCCCAAGAATCGGTGTTCGACCGAAGACTCTAGTGCTAGCTTCAGGGAATCTTGGACAAGGGTTATTTATGGAAGTTAAGGAGAGTTTCAGTCCGACGGCAGGTCAGTTCAAGTTACAGAGTAGGTGAGAAGATGGCAAAAACGTGTACTCTGCCATCGTCGTTCGAACATGTTGCGCTTCGACCCCAAGACCCTCCATTGTGGCGGCAGATATATGACGGGAAAGTGGGACGCTCGCGGTTCAGCCGTCAGGGTGTGGCTGACAGGTTGTCACTTGTCACTCACCGCCGCTAAGACAGTTCTAGGTCACGTCTGGGTCTGCCGAATGCAGGATGCCGGCATGGGAAACGTGGGGGAATAATGTACGAGTACGGTCGAAACTCGTTATAGCGAACACCTAGAATTCCAGACCTAAGTTCGTTATATCGCGAGTTCGCTCAGACGAGAGCTCCACTTTTCTGTCAAGACTCCGCTTTGGGTCGTTTCTCTACTTCTTGATGATCAATAAGGACTAGCGTCTACTAAAGGGACAGGTTCTGCCCAATCGGCCACGAACCTCGAGATTTTTTTGCCCTTTTACTGCAAAACGTCACCACGCAATAGCGCACTGAGGCACATATCGTGATCGGTACGCTATCTGCCTAGGTTCGCTGTAGAGCCGCCAAAAAAATCGAGCTGGGGAATTGGTTCGCTGCAGCGCGAGTTCGCTGTATCAGGGGTACGCTATATCAAGTTTCGACTGTACGAGTAGCAGCCATGCATACAGGTCAGAGTTGCCAATGAGGAGACAGCGTTGAAGGACAAATTCACCTCAACTCTGTAGCCGAGGACGCTAGCGGCCGCACCGCCAAACCACGGACGCCATGTCATCTCAAGATTCCATCCATCTTCCCTTCCCATCTGTTATCCCCACCTTCCGTGCATAGCGTTGACAAGTATACTAAGCTGACTGATTGAGTTGCTAGCATTTTTCCTCACTACATAATTTCCCTGCTTTCATGGTGTCATTTCTACTCCTCATAGACTCCCGTTTCCTTGTCGTCCTCGCCTCGACCGCAAAGCTTGGCCCAGCATGGACTATGTTCTGAAGTGTAACACACTAACATGCCGAAGAGAGCTTGACCAGAACGCAGTTGTGACGACATGCAGGTGCGCAACTCGCCTAGGTAGTCGAGCTGGTAACCATACTAACATTAAGAAAGCCATATCTTCTGCGAGGATTGCGCAGGCCGTCTTCACTTGACTAACCCGAACAACCGCCACAAAACCTGTCCTGCTTGTGACCAACAATTGCTTAATGCTGACGATGTCGTCCTTGCAAATCTGAACCCAACAGATGACTACAAAACTAGCATTCTCAGTGGGCTCAGTCCTAACACTATCATGGAGTGCGCAGGCAGAGCCTTAAATTTCTGGGCCTACCAGACGTCTCAAGAGATGTGTGTTAAATTCCATGCAGCGACTCATAGGTAGAATTTGGACTAATTTCTTCTCAGTTTGTACCAAGGAATGCAGGCTAAGGCACTCGCCGACAGATACACAAAGCTCAAAAGCCAAATGGACTCGATCATTCGTGAGGCTAACGAAGAGATGTCATCTCTCAGAGAAAATCTTAATAGTGAGGAGTATCATGGAGAATCATGCATATACATGCTAACATGCTAGGCACTACTGGCGAGTGTAACAAACTCAGGCATAGAAACCAAGATCTCCAAAGGACTCTGGCACAGAAAGTGAAGGACCATGCCAGAACTCAGGAGCTCTATGACAAGGCGAGAGGGCGCGGACAAATGGAACATATCGAGCAGGCGGCTGAGAGCGCCGCCGATCGCACTATCATGGCCTCCACTGCTCCAAACAGATATGTCGACCACTTCGGCAACATCGCGAATGATGAGAACCAAGCAATGGGACGCACTTTGAGTATGCCAATGCCACCACCGTCAATGCAGCTTCCGCTTGGCGAAACTAGGAACAGGCAGAGGCCAATGACTGCGTTGGATGGCGTGAACAGTCAAGGTATCTCTGCACTTCAAGATACTACTTCATGCATGACTAACTCGGCGCAGAAAGCAACCTCTCCCGCGTCTCAGAAACTCCGTCGACCCACCGCCAGAGGCTCAATCTTGGTGCCAACGTCGGGATTGGTCTGTCAAACCATCAGGGCGGCCTGAACATTGGCACACCAATGCTGCCTCGCATTTCCCCAAGCAGACAGGGACGCCAGTCCAGCAACGGCTTTGCAGGTTATGGCATGAGCGCTGGCCTCAAAGTTAGCCATACACCATCCCAAGGCCAAAGACTACCGCCTAGACCAGTATCTGGACCAAGAGGTAAGACTCTACGCCTTGTGCGCAATTGTGGCAACCCGAGGCTGATACTCATTTTAGTCGCACAGCGGCCGCAGTCGACATCTTTTCCGGGTGGCAGAGCCTTTGGAGCTGCGCCGAAGTACAACAGTGGTGGAGGCGGCGGTCAGTTCTACTAACTCAAATAACTTCGCTTCTCACCTGATCTTGAGACTTTGATCTTGGTAAATAGCTATTTCCGACGAGATAAGGCATATAACTAGATTTGGGCCCTCAAGGGACACCCTAGCATGTAAAATATTCAACGTCGCCAGCAATTTTGAACAGATTCACAAAGCTCTTAAGTAGTGGGAGTGCCTTGCATTCGTGTAAAAACAACCAACGCAGAAACGTAATCCTTGGTATCTGATAGATCATAGATTCAATGTTCCCCGCCATGCCTGCAGTTCCATATACGACGGCCGTCTATATACGTTCTTCTCCTCCTCCAGTCTCTCCCAGTTTAGACAGTGAAAATTCATTAAACTTCGTCATGTCGTCCATTGTTGGCCACCTAAATTTCACTCTGAGGTTGAGGCGTACCTGTGCCTTTACCGCTCATGTCATACGGTGCCTGCGAACATGTCAGTAGCGGTCATTAGAACGAGTACAGTGGGATAATCAACTTACCAGCACCTTCTTCGCCTCCCACACTCTCCAGGCCAGATTTCTCACGCATCCGTCGCTAACGACGACTCTGTCTGAAAATTCCACGCCGAACATATGCTTGATAGCATAGACGACTCTTCTGGCATACTTACCTTCTCTCTCCAAAACCTCACCGAACTTGTCCTCTGGATCATCAGGTGCGACCTCATCGTCTCTATCAAAGCAGTTTCTGACGACTGGTAACAATGCGGCTTCAATTGCCTGCGTTGGTCCCATAGTTGGGTAATCCTCAGGGTCAAACTTCGCCACGCGGATAGAGAACGGTGGTGACAAGGCCATGACGTTATGTGCTCCGGCATGGTGATGTCTGAACTCGAAAGTGCCCGCGGTCCAGAAAAGTTTGTCGCCACTGAAAATCATCTCGCCCTTAACGAGCGGCGTCTCGCCATTTACAACATCAACTGGAACGTCAGAGACCACGATGCCATTGTCGGCGACTGATGACTCGTACTCGTTCCTGCTATTTGGAATCCAGCGGCCTCCAGATGCAAGTCTCGTCACCTCTCTGCTGGTATTGTCCGCAACCATGTAAAGACCAATCCAGTCCTTATGGCTGTGGTTGGCTGGCGCGGTCCACTTGACCTTAATAGGAGCTCCATACTCAAGTATGAGAGTCTTGTTTTCCGCGCCACCGACGTACTGAGCGCGGCCAGTTGGGATGTATGAGGATGGAGTACCCTCGATTCCGAGGCCGTAGTCCTTTGGATTGTAGCCTGCAAGATCTGGCGCAATACGAGTCACAGTCAAGCGCGCTGGATATTGGTGGAAAAGAGCAGTAGTATCACGGACAAAAGTGGAAACCCCAGCTGCAAGCTTAGGACGAGCAGCATCGAGGAACTCCTCGACGAAGTGTCCTGTCTCGGCAAATACCTTGTCAACGGAGCCAGTCCAGGATCTGATAGGTGGTGGCAGGGATTTGCGGATGGTCTTGGTAAGTCCAGCTTCCTTGCGAAGGCTCTGTCCGTAAAGCTTCTGCATGTGTGGTTTCTCGATATATTGGATAAAGCCGAGGGAAAGCATGTGACTCAAAAGAGCAAGGAAGAAGATGGACGTGCTGTTGGTGATGAACACAGCGCCCCAAATACCCGCAAGCCCCAGGATACGCTCTGGGTTGTTGAGATAGCGATAGATGCCGCTATAGCTGAGCTTTGGGGCGTGGTCGAAGAAGAAGTCGCCAAAGAACCATCCGAACTCGCTCAAGGACTCATAGATGCTGATAGTAGTCCAGAGTTGAAGTGCAACAAGAGCAAATCCAAGGACGTGGCGGAGAAGAACGAAGCCGTAGGCCCAGTTGAGTGGAGAAGAATAGCACTTCCACGAAGCGGCGATGAATGAAACCCAAGCCATGGTCATGCTGATGTGGTACATGCTTTTCCACTGGCGCCATGCCTCTTCAGTGCTGTCACCAAACTTAACAAAGTGACGGGTCCAGTACTTCTCCTTAGACTGGCTATCGAGGATGTAGCCAAGGCCAAGGGCATACCACAAGCGCCAAGCGACGGCGTGCAGAACAAACAATGCTTGCCAGAAAGGTGTGGTTGGAGTGAATAGGGTCAGAACTCCCACATATCCAAATAAAAGGATGACAGTAACGTCGGTGATGCGGAACAAGTCGAAGTTCTTCAGTCCCATGAGGTTGTGGAGGTTAGATGGCTCGCGGCTGTTCATTGGAGATCTCGACCTGACCGGCTCGTAAACATATCTCACATCAATGCCCTCGGCATCAGCAGCCTCATGGTTTGCGTAGGAGATCTCAGAAGGAGTTGGGTTGGTCTCCCTTCTGGTTCTTGGTGCAGGCGGGTTATAGGTCTTCTCGATATGGGGATTTTCGATGAAGATGAGGAACGCAAACTGCGCGGCGTGTGCAATGATGGAGATAAAAAGCACGGAATAGCTGGATGCCATCATGGAGATACCGTAATACCCTGCATATCCAACAGAATACATCGGGTGAGGTGCCATTTCGAAGACACCATCGAAGGTCAACTCCTGGTCAATGAGATAGAAGAAGTCGCCCCAGTACCACGCGTAGTCTTTGACCACTCGATGCGCATCAAGCTTAACCCAGAGGTTAAAGCCGAAGAGAGTTATGCCAACAGTCCAACGGGCCGAGAACATGAGGATGCTCTCATTTTGTGGCTGGCTTCCGCAGGCGATGGCGAACAAACAGTACGAGGAGAAATCACACATAAGAATGAGATCTACAACACGTCTGAAGACAAGCCAGGTGTTGTACTCGAGTGGAGCTTCGTCGAACTTGTAATCTTTTGGAATCTTGGCCTCCATCTCCTTCTTCAAGAGGTCGTACAACCATGGTCGTGGCTGCCTTCCTGACTCTGGCTTGTCGAATAAGTGCCATTGCTTCGCCCAAGTTTCCATTTGCCTGTGATGGGACTGCACGCGCAGCAGGTAACCGATACCGACATTGTAGCATGCTCTCCAGAAAAGGAAGACTACAGCAAAGACGGGCACGCGCAGTACTCGAGGTAAGATGTATAGTAAGAAGATGTGGCCGGCGAGGACTGCAAGTACAGCGGCGTCGGAAAGATTCTTAGATTGTCTGGGATCGAGGAGTTGTGAGACCATATCATGGGTGTGCGGCACCGTGAAGACTATACAACGATGATTGTTAGTCAGGCGCTGAAACAACCGGTTGGCATGTTACGGCGTGCTATCGTTGGCTGCGGTGGCTGTAGGGTAACTTACTTGTTCCATCTGGAGTTCTTCCAAATGTCTTTGGCTCTTTGTCGACTTCCGTCTCTCCAGTGCCAGCTGGTTTTGCCGAGTTTTGTTCGCCCTTATCGTCGGGATGAACATGTCTTTCCCTCAATCCCTCAACGGCGGGTTGTTGGTGTGAGGTGCTCATCGTGGTTGTCGTCCAGAATGTTGATACCGGCAGCTACCCTCCAGAACAGCAATGGAATAGAGTTCGAGGTTTGGTGGTCTAGTTTGATAGCCAGCCACGAGTCGGAGCGGACGGTCGGTTGAGCGACACAGGTTCCACTTTTTATATTTGGAGCTTCTAGCGACTTCTAACGTCTCGGGAGCGTAAGTTGGGAGTCTCTGAGCATGTGTTTTCAGGGGATATCAGAGAGAGTGTGGTTTCTAAGACTTGAGGTATTTATGTGAGACGGTGTTACGTCGAAGTAGTCTGAAGGTGCTGCAAATGGACAGTGTGCGCCAAAAAATGCAACTTGTCCGTGGGGGACCTCGCCGTTTACCATGGCTCGCAGGGTATGTGCGGGGGGCCAAGGTGAGCTTGCTGCCGCTTGTCTTGGAAGCAAAACGTGTGGAGTTTTCAACGGCTGTGGTGAAGGATTTTTGAGTATAAGGTTCTGCTGGGTACTGTTCCAGAATGTCGCAGCCGCGGTCCGTCAGTCCTCTGTCATTTCAGCACCAATCGAAATCCTGATCGCTCATGGGCGGACAATGTGACAGCGGGAATTAGAAATCACTGCTGAAGGTTCCCACCCAGCTGCGTCCTCAAATGGGGGTTTATGCTGTCAAAACCCAGCGGTCGAGGGCGTCCAACTTGCCTTGAGGAACGATGTTCAAGCTTCAAAAGACAGGGACCGAATGTAGTCGGCAACTCATGAGCTATACCGCTTTCTGACTCCAACTGGGCAATCAACAAAGCTGATTGTCTTTCCTGTCATTTACAGCCTCAAGAGGCCTCGATCTTACACGTGCCAAATGACAAATAGGGCCTAGCGGGTGGCCATCCTAATCAACCCCACCGTGGTAGACCGCCTCCTGATGAAGCACATTTTGCCACAACTTGCTTATCAATTCCCATTGCATGATTTAACCCCGCCACCATAGCACGACAACATTAAAACACCTTGAAGGACATTCTATAACACTACACAAAATCCATTATGGCACCAGCGATCGAGGAGGCTACTACAGCCTCAGCTAGCGAAGTTCAAGACGTCCTGCAAAATCCTTTGAAAACAGCACCAAACCTCGTTGCGCCTGAGCCAGAACATTGCCCAGGACCCGAGTCCGAACGTGCAGGACAAGCAGATTCATGCGCTGGATGCCCAAACCAAGCAATATGCGCCTCGGCACCAAAAGGACCAGATCCTGATATCTCAGTTATTACCGAACGGCTCGCCGGCATCAAGCACAAGGTTCTCATCCTCTCGGGAAAGGGCGGAGTAGGAAAATCGACGTTCACGACAATGCTCGGCCATGCTTTCGCCAGTAACCCAGATAATGTGGTAGGAATTATGGATACAGATATTTGCGGCCCGTCGATACCGAAGATGTTTGGTGTTGAGAACGATACCATCCATGTTAGCGCGAGCGGTTGGAGCCCGGTCTGGGTGGCGGACAATCTCTCAGTTATGAGTGTGCAGTTCATGCTGCCAAACCGGGATGATGCTGTTATATGGAGAGGGCCGAAGAAGAATGGACTCATCAAACAGTTTCTGAAGGACGTGGAGTGGGGCGATGCAGACTTCTTGTTGGTTGATACACCGCCAGGGACTTCGGACGAACATCTCAGCGTCAACAGCTTCTTGAAGGAGTCTGGAGTCGACGGAGCTGTTCTCGTCACAACACCACAAGAGGTTGCCCTGCTCGATGTGCGCAAAGAGATTGACTTTTGCCGCAAGGCAGGCATCAAGGTCTTGGGTGTCGTGGAGAATATGTCAGGCTTTGTGTGCCCAAAGTGCACCCATGAGAGTCAGATATTCAAAGCCACTACAGGAGGAGGACCAGGATTAGCAAAGGAGATGGGCATTCCATTCCTTGGATCTGTACCATTAGATCCGCGCATAGGCATGTCTTGCGACTTTGGAGAGAGCTTCTTCGACACATATCCGGACAGCCCTGCTTGTGCGGCGATATTGAATGTGGTGAGAAGAGTGGCAGAAGAGATGAACCTTGATCCAAAGGATGTTCTACCGGGGACTGAGGAGGAATGAGAGATAATTTTACCGAAAACGATTAAGACTTAAGATGATACCCAGCATATACTGCTATCAATTCCAAAATATATTCATATAATAATCTGCTTTCCAATATGATGGCGTCAAGAACGATCTCAACCGCCGGTAGGAAGTGCGCTTCTGTTGAAAACCTGATGTCGCCCGTGAGAAGAACCTTTTGCACAACTTTTGTCATTGGCCAAGTTCGATGTGTGCACGATCGAACAGTGGAGCATAATGAGAAGTAGGAAATATATGCTATTCTATTCCGTGAATAGTCCGGCCTATTGCTTGTCATCCTTCGCCTGTTCTTCCTGCCGCTTCTGCATCTCTTCAGGGAAAGCCATCCGCTTGATGCTCTCCCGTTCAGCGGTTGCATTGAAGTCAACCATCACTGGCTGTCTGGCCTTCAATCGCTGGATGAACAGATCAGAATCCTTCAGAATATCTTTCACGCAACCGACGACGTGAACGCCACAATCAGAATTGTTGAACAGTGGCGGATACACATCTTTTCCGACTCGTGGCTGTTTCTCGATGATATCGATCTGCTCGAACCCATTCCGAGTCTTTAACCACCAACGCGCTTGAAGGAAATCCAAGACGGCCCCTCTGTGTATTCCGCCACTATAACGGAGAGCCCGACAGCCATCAAGGTGCCAGCACGGCATCGAGGTTATTGAATCTGCAGGTATGGGACGTCGATCAACTACAAAGATGGACCAGTGGTTTTCGTGCGTATTAAGTGGTATCACCCAAAGGCCGTCTTTTTTCTCCAGCTTCCCAATTTCTGCGAAAATGGAACCGCGATCCATTGCCTGGCGAGATGCAAAGGATGTTCTGTAGCGTTTCGAAAGCGAGGTTCCAAAAGCTGTGTCGGTCCACTCTAGATTCACCCAAGGGTACTCGGCGAGGAGCTCGAAGCAGCAGAGGATATGGTCACCTTGCAGCCACGCCTCAAGGTCGTCGAAAATGTTGGCGTTCAAGTCCTTGTATTTACCCAAAGGCTTGATAATCTGACGGGGGTTGAGGCTCGTGAAAGATGATGATTGGCCTCCTGAGCTTTGCGTCCCAGGGCGGTTCTTTGTTTTGGGCACCAGCCTGTCCACCTGTCTCCCACGTCTGCGGCGTTCCATCCCACTCCATGGGATGCGCCCTGATTGTCATCTTTTGGCGCCCAAGGCGCTCAACTACAGGTTTAAACCCACGCATTGGAGTCGTTCCACTATCAAGAGCCGCCCAAAAAAGCATTTTTGTTCATTAGAAACCACCTGATGGCGCTGATTGCGTAGATCGAGCAATCAGGAGTATTTCCCTGATCCAGTAGTTCCATGGTACTTCATCGCTTCCCGAAAACCGCTCCCCACGGAGTCCCTCGATTGCTATTCGTAGTTTGCTGGCTTGCTCCTGGCTGTTAGATTCGAATTCTTCGGGACTAGAATGAGCCCATGCGGAATCAAGATGCCACCACTCTCCAATGGACCGGTTAATGAGTATCAGAGATATATGGTTGTTACCAAGTGGTAGGTCCAGTAGAAGTCACCCTTTGTTTCCCAAGGACTGTTTTTGGCTGATGAACGATGTGTCGCTGCGATTTCTGCCAGTCTCGGTAGCGCGGACTTTTCGGAGCCCCTCGACGCCACCGTTTGTTATGGCGTGGTATTCGTCCTTTGGTACAAGGCCGATGTCAATGTTCGAACGGGGATATTTATTTCGAAAGATTTCTATGATCCTTTGGAAGGCTGAGTTCCGGAGGCCAGATTTTTCTCCCAAACTGGTCATCCATCCATGTGCTTGAAATCAAGCCGTGATACTGCTAGGCCGTATTTCGTCGAAAATTCGTTCACGCTCGGCTCTCGCGCTCATGCCCGTCAATGCATAACCGTTGTCGAGAATCATCTATAACTTTTCCGGACCATTTGTCACAGTTCTTCGGATGCCGCCCACGGTGAAGACAGCGCAGTCATTGGCGTTGTTCTGCTGGTGATGCCACACATCCCGCGCCACGTCGATCTTAAGATCTCGTTTATAGTCGTTGAACGAACCTTGAAGCGCGTCCTCGAATACTTCGGCGTAGTCGCTGAACCCCCTGCGCCCACGTCTATCAGAATCCATCTCCCACAAAGTGACCTTTTTGCCGTCATCCTCGAAACGATGGAGCATCAGTGACCAAGGGATCGTCCCATAGTTTAAGGGTGTCACGAAGTATCTTTTTCCTGCAGTTGTGTCTGAAAAATTGTCGAAAAAACACCCGTGCTCTTCATGAAGCATGTTCCATTCGTGGTACTCCATGAGCATCGCGGCCTCAGTCAGCCTCAATGGGACGTGTAGCCTGATAGTCCCATTACCCCGCGTCATGATAGCAGCCACAGAGGTTTCAATGTGCGCATCAGTAGGCCAGAGGTCGTCCTAATCAACCCAGTTTGGTCCATGACGTGGCCGTTTTTGGACGACTGGCGCTGCAGATTGGTTCCCAACCGGAGACTGTTGGGACTTCCGAGCACTCTGAGTAGGAGGGGCATCTTGCTTGGTCATGATGAGCGTCTGATTCACTGGGTAAGTGGTAGCCTCTGAAACCTGCCGCGTAGATGCGATCGTCTGTGTCTGAGGCTTCATCAGAACCAGCACTTGCCTGTGCGTCGTCCTTCCTCACATAGAGTCGGACTACATGCACAAACTTCTGGCCACGCGTCGGCGCCTCCCCGGTCGGCCTGCACGGACGCCTTGACATGCGACAGGATGAGCATTGATGCTTTCCATCACACTGAAAACCAAGCGATTCGCAACGCTGGCGCGTTTGTCCCTTAGGCCGACTCTCTTCAGCAGAACACGCATTCTCTTACATGACCCGCAAGGCGTGTCGCTGTCGCACCTTTCAAGAGGATTCCAATCTGGCTCTTCCTCTCTACTCAAGCAATAACGGCAGCAATTTTCTTTTGTGTTCAGCTTGTTGCTCTTTGCAATAGGGGATGGCACAAATGCTGTCGTTTCAAAGGGCTTCCGCGGCATCTTGCTCTATGTATGCCGAGTGGATGGCGAAGACACCTTCTTACTCTGGCTCGAGTCCCTCGGAGCTGTGTCCTTGGCTTGTCCTGCTTGGCTCTGCAAGGTATGGGCCCTGGACTCCTCGGCCGGGAGGAGAGTTTCGACTCTTTCCGCGGCTTGGCTGGAGGGGTGGGATGCGGAATCTCGTCGCCCTAACGAGTTTTCGTAATGACATCTCTCTCCGCAGAAAGGAGTCATTGTGTTGCTGGGCCGAATGGAAGAGTCTTGGGCTCACTGTTCTCCTTCCAAGAGGGGAGGTAATATTGATACTTCGCCCTCCATCAGGTGAGCTCCTGTCAGCCGATCCTGATGGTGTCCGGTCAGGTCGTCCTCCAATAATACCTCCACCCCGCAAGCCTTCACCGGCAAAGTCTGAAGATACCTCTCCACCTCGATCTCCTTCTTTCCCCCCTCCAGCCAAGCCGGCGCGCGTGTCCATCACTTCCTCATCCTCATCATCAGCCTCACCCTCAGCATCCTCGCCTCACCCTCCCTCTCCTTCTTTCTCCGCCAACTTCTTTCTGCGCCTCTCCACCACCTCATCATTCGCTCTAACCACCTTTTCCAAATCCCCCCACTGCTCCGAACTCTCCCTCCTCGTTTCAACGGCAAGATGCAACCCCAGCTTCAGCTCAGCAACATAGCCTTCCACAAGTCTCAAATTTTGCTGATTCTCTTCATACGTCTCCTCCACCCCCGGATCATCACTCCTTCCCTCGTTCAACAGCCTCCTGATAGCGTGCGTTTTCAACGCCTGCCTCACCCACTCCTTCACCTCTCTCCCAACCCTTTTTTTTAACCGGATCATCTATGTCATAATCCTTCCCCCTTTTCCTATTAGCTACCAAATAAATAATCGGGCTCCAAAACCGCCACGGCTCCCCCAGCGCCTTCAAACCAGGCCACTCAATATCATTCCTAATCGCAGCCGCGAGTTCCTTGACACGCTGCGCTTGTATTTTCGCGCCACCATGATGTATATCGACGACGAGATACGCGGAGAGGTCATCTAAGGCGTCACGGCAGCATTTTTCGCGCAGGCAGTTCTCGTCGTCGTGGCGGAGGAAGAGGGATTGGATTTCGTGGCGGGTGAGGAAGATGTGGTGTTTGTGAAGATCGATGTCTCGTGGTCGACGGCGGAGATGCAGGTTCCCGAGGAGTCGCGTCGGGTAGGGTGGACGGTGATGATGTCCCACCCTATGTCTATTGGGAAGGGTTCGTTGGGCTGGTTTCCAGCCATTGCGTTGTGAGAGATGATCTGCTTCTAGGAATAGCTAATGTCGAAGATATATTGTGCGCACCGCGCTTGGTTTTGTATATAATCGATCGAGGACAATTGCAATTCGTGTGGCGGTATTCGATCGACGAAGCACGTTGCATTTCGAAGCGGGGCCTTCTGAGGAACGACATGATTTTGGATTGAGAGCTGTTTGACGGCTTAAAGTGGTTGTTCTTCTTGATGCTTATGATGCTTTGGTGGTAGCAAAGGGAGCTGGGGACTCGGTCTAAACATAGACAATGGTGCTGTCGCCGGATTCGGACGAGAGACCTGAAAGAAGTGTATCTTGTGCATCTTGTTGCGAAAGTGACTTAAGGAGAGGAGCTGAATTATCGATCTGGGAACCTTCACTAACGTGGTTTATCAGTAAGCGGCGCACTTCCCCACCACCCCATCACTTCAAAATACAATTAAATCCTCATAACATACTATATTGGTTAAAATTACTACTACCCTGAGAGTCTGACAAATCCAACTTTTCTGTATCTTCTTGACAAGTTCGCGCATTATGACCAGCCTTTCCACACACAAGCCACAGTGTCGTATAGCAGATTGTCTCTTATTTCGACGACCCTCCTCAGACTGCTTATCACAATGAATCTGCTCTTCCACCTCTTTTTGTGCTAAGATATTATGTGCGTCATTTACAGTAAGTGCACTTCCTTGATGTACTCGAGTTTTTTGAGCCGTGCGGCGTTTACTAAGCTCCTCATCTGCCCTACGGAGGGTACTGTTCTCAGCCGTCAATAGCGTAACCTCGTGAGCTAGTATCTCTGTACCTTTGGCTAGTGCGGCAACGGTTGAAAAAATTGGTGTTGGCGAGCTTTCTTGGTGACCTCCAATGCGACTTTTGACCAGAGTTGTTTGCAAACGGGCACCAGTCGGGTTATGAGGTGCCTGAGAGACCCAGGGGTCAATGTCGACAGAAGCTTGTGTTGCAAGTGGAGGAGTCCGTAACTTGATGTCAAGCTTTGATATAACTGCTTGAGGATCAAAGGAGACTAAACCGGCTCCGCAAAATCCAACTTTGGCATTTTGAACTGTCATCGATTTTAGATAGGCAGCTTTAAATGCAATAAAAAATTCAACCTTAGTGATGTGGTTGATATGGGCCCGGATAAAATCCTCGATTTGTTGACCATACATCCGCGTCAACACACCAAAGCATCCAACATCTAGTGGCTGTGTTAAATGCGAGGAATGAGCGGGCAATCCAAGAGGAATAATGTTTCGGGTGTTGCAATAATCCCCAAATGCAGCTGATCTATGACCCATGTCTATCAGGTACCAACATGTGACATGGACCTTTTGCTTGGGAAGCAGTATGCTTATCGAAGTGTTTAAGCCATTCTAAACCTGTTTCATTGTTGGTCCATCCATTACTCGTTGGTTTGATAACCCAGTCGTATTGGAGGTTGCTCTCGGTGTACCAGTTTGAGAGGTGATAAGTGCCCTGAACCACCATAAATGGAGGGATACTCCGACCTTGACCATTAATACAGGTAATTGATGTCGCCCGTTCCCGGTTACCTGGCTGGACAGATTTCCTCTACCATGTCGTTCAGCATGTGTAACAACCATACCAGCACAAATTACGCCCATCATGAAGCCTGTTTCATCAAAGTTGTAGAAATCGCAAAAAGTGCGCTGCTTACTGATAAACCACGTTAAACCATTCGAGTTCGTTGTCTTGCGAGCTTTGAGCTTTGCTTGCAAGACCAATCGCTTGGCAACGACACGTTTTGGGTATGAGGAACTTGGACAACCTGAAAGCCACCAAGATGGCAAATGCGACAGAGAGTTGCAGAACACAAAGAGAGATGAAAATCTCAGATCATGAAATTCTTAGGACAATGCTAGAATTGCTGTCGAGGACCAAAGTAGAGGGAGCGCTTGCTTGTCTTGCAAATATGAAGCTGTATGGTGAGGATACATAGTCGCCTTGCTTTGTCTTAGTCCACGCCTATACACTATATCCAACTCAATCAACTCTTGCAATAGTTAGACGTTGTGAAGACACGTGACGAAATAAATAAAATCAAAATCAAAATCAAAATCAAGAAGGAACAAGCGAATAGATCTTTCCGGAGCAGGATGACGCTCATGGGATACGGAAGACGACCTACATGCCCGATAAGCCAACGAACGTCGAGGCGATAGGATTAAAGCGCTGACAGCAGTGTTACCCGCAGCTTACAGGCCGCGGCTATATATGCAGGCTGGCCCCGTGAACGCATCATGGTCTCCTACATGGCTTATAGTGCTTAGCATGTGAATAGCCAGTACTTGCAGAGTCGCGGTCTTTAAATCCCAAGATTCGCGGTACAGTATTATGGTGCGCTACAGCGTTGGTGACTTTTGCTCGTTTTGTATAGTACGAGAAACCATCAAATTCAGGGGCCCGATCAGGCGTGGCATCTCCATTCTACTCTCTGCCGCCCCGTCCTAACCAGAACTCCTTGACGTCGGCAATCTCTCTAGCCGGCGCTACTCGTCACGAGAGATTATGGCAGGTCGACTCCACTTCAATGGCCCTGCCGCCCAAAGAAGGTAAAAGTGGGTTCGGAAGGACGGAGTGTTCCACGCTTGCGGCGTGTTACCAATGGGGTGGAAATGGCGATGATCCTCTTACGACCCCTTACGACCTCTTACGACCTCTTACGACCCTTACGACCCTTACGACCTCTTACGACCCCTTGCGACCTCCTACGACTCTTACTCGTACTCGTCAGAAGTTGGTCCCTCAGCACGGGAGAGATGGCCACTGGAGCACAGGTGCAAATGAAACGGGTACGTGTTGCTTCAACAGCCATCACGCACGAACCAGGGACAAACTTTTCACGAGTACGAGCTGAGGGAGGATCCTTGCGTGATGGTGGTGCGTGAGAAGAGTTGAGCGCCTGGTAAAGCACCAATTTTCAAAGACGGAGAAATATCCACAGTTTGCCCGGGAAAAGAAGTTGGCATACACATTTTTGTGATTGGGAAAAGTACTGAAATAGTGGCGGTGGTGGTGGGTTGTTCCATGGTGGTCCCATGGTGATAAGGGCGGCAATACCCCGTATCAGCGATGGAATGGTCAGTGTTGATGCCATGGGCTGCGTGGAGTGGTTCGTTCAGTGGCCGAGATTGTTGGTGTGGTCGGCGTCGGCACGAAAAGGCCTTTGGGTGCATGGCGGGTACATAGAAGACCTAGAGACGGCGAGTCGTGACTCGTGGCCCTTAACTTACATTGAAGTCGCTGCAGTGTGAGCAGAAGATGATGTTTGCTTGCGGAAACAGAGACATCTCGAGTTTACAATTGGAAGTCTCTTATATGAGAGGTCGCTGAGTAGCAATGACCATCAATCAACTGATGTGCTCTTCTTGGTTTCTCTTCTTGGTTTCTCTTCTTGGCATCCTTTCTTGGCATCCCTTCTTGGCTTCCTTTCTTGGCATCTTTTCTTGGCGTCTCTTCTTGGCTTCTCTTCTCTTCTTGGCTTCTCTTCTTGGCTTCTCTTCTTGGCTTCTATTCTCCTCTCCTCCAGTTCTTCAGTCACATCCAATCAAAGTGTTTGGTTTGCCAAGAGTTGCTTCTCCGTCAACCATTCGATACTGCAACAGTGTGGTGCTCGCGCCCAGACCTCTGGATTCAGCGGCGGTATGGGCCACTTCTGTGCGGCCGACATCAAGGGGCAGCAGCCAGCATCTTGCATCACAGACCACAGACCACAGACCACAGACCACAGACCACAGACCACAGCGTGGGTACAGTACAGTACAGTACACTCCACTATGCAAATTACCAAATGCAATTTTTCACCTTCTCGACTCTTTCTTTTCCAGGTCTAGTCAAACGTTTCATCTCCTCATTGTTCTTTGTAGTGGAGTTAAGGAAATGAACTGTCTTTCTGTGCTGGCCGCGAGTTTCTGATGGGGGATGACTTGGACCCTGACACTGCCATTGCGTTGCTCACTAATGTGTCCTGAGGCCGCGACGTTGCCCGTTGCCAGTTGCCAGTGGCGCTTGTGGTCCCTGTGGCCCCTGTGGCACCTGTGGCGCTTGTGGCCCCTTTGGCCCCTGTTGCCAGCCCCTTTCTCTTCTTACAGTGATCCACCCCCGAGAATGTGGCGTTGTGAAATACAGGAGAGGGACAGCTAAAAGACGAGGGAGACGACGATGAAGGCGAGGGACCGAGGTTTACCGGCCTTAGATGCAGCTTGAAGATCGAAAAGCTGAAGTCGCAAGCTGAAGTCGCAAGCAAGGTGGAAGAACACAAAGGGTAGGCTGTAGTTATAATGTAGTTATAATGTCGCTTGCTTCTGAAATTCTAAAGTTCCTCAAACGTCTTACACGTCGCACGTTGCATCTTGCATCTTGCACCTTGCATCTTACACCTTGCTCCTTGCACAAGCTCTGCCGTAGCTCTCTCCAATGGCCATCACCCTTCCAAGACACGCACACACCGCCGCCATCTCGCCGCTATTGTTCCTTGTCTGTGCAGCCATCCCTCCACCACCCGGACCAACACACAGCCACCGAAAATGTGGTGTAAAGTACGTGGTGTGAAGTACGTGGTGTGAAAAGTACGTGGCGTGAAAAGTACGTGGTGTGAAAAGTACGTGGTGTCAAGTACGTGGTGTCAAGTACATGGTGTCAAGTACATGGTGTCAAGTACATACTGTAACGACTCCTTGAACCTTTGTATGAATTCACTTCTCTCTTCCGACCACGCAAAACGTAAAATTACTTCTTGACACTCGGCCAAATCCACGTCAAAATCACGCGTTGACACACTTCATCTGTCGATCAAGGGTTCGCTGATCATCTTTGCCGCTACGGGCCTGTCAATCTCGAGCCTCCGCAAATAAACACCGCAGGCACAACCGCGCCAACGTAACCCACCGATCTTCTGAAGGAGGCCCCGAGCAGAGACCTGAAAACAAGACATCTCAAACCCCATACTGTACCACCACAGCACAGCGACAACACCAGACCACTACTATACTATAGCCTTTGTCGACGGCTAAATCTCTCTCGCAATGTCTTCCAGCGTATGTTCTTCTATTGCGATAATGGGACAGCTTTGAAGCTTGTTGGAGACACACAAGGCTAACACCACTCTAGACTGCGCTCCGCGAGTACAAGCTCGTAGTTGTTGGTGGAGGTGGTGTCGGGAAATCGTGCCTAACCATACAACTCATCCAGTCGCACTTCGTCGACGAGTATGATCCAACCATCGAAGGTGCGTCCGCTTTCCTCGTCGCTGTCGCCATCAAGCTACCCCTGCCATTTTCAAGCACCGAGCACCGAGCTAACATGGCACTCCCACAGACTCGTACCGCAAGTCCTGCGAGATTGACGGCAAGAAGGCCCTTCTCGATGTCCTCGATACCGCCGGCCAAGAAGAATACTCTGCCATGCGCGAGCAATACATGCGCACCGGCGAGGGGTTCTTGCTTGTCTACAGCATCACGTCGCGCCAGTCGTTTGAGGAAATCATGACATTCCAGCAACAGATTTTGAGGGTCAAGGATAAGGACTACTTTCCAATCATTGTTGTTGGTAACAAGTGCGATTTGGAGGGCGAGAGACAGGTTTCCAAGGCTGGTATGTGCTGTCACCACAAGACCTCATCCGAGGCGCACGCCTTTGATGGCTGGAAGCTGAGAGTAGTTGCTAATTATGAAACAGAGGGAGAAGAGCTCGCAAGGAAGTTTGACTGCAAATTCATCGAGACCTCGGCCAAGTCCCGCATCAACGTAGACAACGCCTTCTACGACCTTGTGCGCGAGATCCGTCGCTACAACAAGATCAGTGGTCCACCAGACAATGCCAACGCAGGCCAGTCCTCGAGCGGCGGCCCAAAGAATGAGATGCAGATGGATGATGGTGAGGTGAAGCCGACGGGGTGCTGTGGTGGTTGCATTTTGATGTAAGGTCGAAGCTTGGAACGATTTGAAGCAAGGAAGGGACGAGAGATGACGGCGGAGGTTGTGATATCAAAGGTTGCAAGCATGGAGAGTCAGAAAACGCGAGCGCTTTACTTTGTTTGAGAGGCCCAAGCATTCACGTGGCGTACAAGAGTCAAGATCGAGACGGCTTCGCGGCGACTTCAAGAGGGAGAGGCAGTATGTGGTAGAAGAGCCGGATTTGGGATGAAGAGCAAGCGAACGAGTCAGATGCACGTTCGGGTCGGAGGGCAGGACAACAATACCTTTTTCCTATTCTAGTCGTAATTTTAGTTCTCATCTGTTTCTTAGGGAAAGCCACGGCGTATAAGTCAATGCATTGATGGTTCGAAGGTGCCCAGGCGAGGATGGAATGAGGTTTTTTTTGTTGAGTGTTTAAGATTATAGAATGCATGATTTTTGTTTAAGAGAACTGGCTTGGTGTTGCAAAGCTTTTTCTTTGTGTCAACTTGATGCAAATTGGCGAGAAACACTGATTGAGTAGCCTTTCAAAAGCATATCAAGACCGCTTCCTGTTTCGGACGAAGTACGGCAACGGCCTTTACTTGGCCTATGCCTCAGACTAAGTCTGGCGCACCAAAGATAAAGTTGTAACGTTTCGAACTCCAACCTCAAGTGCGAACAAAGCAAAGGTGCTCATGTCTCGACCTCGTTTTGGTGCCTTTGAGTACGTAAAACAGCATTTCTGAGACCATCTTGACCATCTCGAGATGGGAGTTTGCGGTTCGGTATATAAATTGGGAGGGATGTCTGCAGAAATGAATTATCAACAGCTTCGTCATCATCGCAGTCATAGCAATCCCAGCAATTACATTACATCAGTTGGCCGGCTTTAACAGTCGGAACGGAAGCAACTCGCTACAGGAATCAGCAGAAATGCCAGTCAGTAAGTACCTTCCATCACCTCCAACAGTACCTTACAGACCACCATTCTTCCCCTTTTCCCTCCTCCTCACTACACTTCCACCCACACTAACAATCACAGCAACACGTTCCATGACCACCGCCACCGGCGCCCCCGAAGGTCAAGCCCCACTCCTCGTCAAGCTGAACAGCAAAGGCTTTGAAATGGTCCAAATTTCTCCATCCAATAAACAAAGTCCACCGAGCAAGACGCAAAAGGATCAGAAGAATAAGGAGGCTAAAAAGGCTAAGAAGGCTGCGGAAGGGAATGAGACTCAGAGGCCTCAGGATCCCAGGGAAAAGACGTGTCAAGGCCTCAAAAAGGCGGGCCGGCCGTTTGGGAATACGACGAAGAATGGGAGTAAGGGTTGTGAGTTTTGTGGACATTATTTGGGGCGGAGGGTCGATCAGAGGCAAGACGCGATCTAGGATGAGGTGGTTGCCAGGATGGATTGGTGTGGGGGAGGAGGGTGAGGGGGATGACAGGAAGGGGGTCCGAAGGACAGGAGTAGTGCTTTGTGGGTGGGGATTGCTTGACAGTCCGGAGACGGGGATGAGGAAGGAGGCGACGGAGGGTTGGAGGGGAGATACAGGAGACAATCCGCAACGGTGGACCTCCCAAACAGAGGTCGTAGAACACAGCTACCAGTTCAGCTCAACTTTTTTCAGCGGAGATAGAAGAAGGTTGGCTGGACCTGGAGATATATCAAACCTGGAGAGACGGGGCAACGAAGAGGTAGAAGGACATATATGAATACAGAGCGCAAAACGCGCTATGTTTTTGGGAGTGATGAGCAGAGTCTTCTTAACAGATCCTGTCTGACGCCGAGAAGCAGAGCCAGGCTTGGAAAGAGGTGAGCTGACGCCTTGAGTGACTAGGAAACTGAAGAGCGATGATACATACTGGCCATACGAAAGACACTATGCGGCTCTTTCTCATTTTATTTCACAGTGGCAGCTATGTTGATTGTAACTGGTGAGCAAGATGAGACAGGGCAGAGTACGACGCAGGTCACAATTATGCAATGACTCTGGCACTCTGCTGAACGAATCTTTTGTAATTTGCAAATGCTAGCTTCCACTTAATCAACCTCCCTAAACTTTTGGGCATGCTCTAGTAAAAGACCCAGTAATACGGCTGAAAATGCCGATTCTGGTCCTCGATAAGCCCTGAAACATCCTTCCCCAACAGCATGACTCCTCAACCCTTCCCTCTAGCCTCTATTCTCTTCTGCAGATCAAACCTCAGCCGCCACTTCAAGTACCGCACCGCGCCAGCCCTAGACTCCACACACGTGTGCAACAAGTGATGTAGCTTCGCTGTATGGGACACATACACACGCTTAGCTGGGAAGTGGGCAAGCAAGAATCGGACATTGCTGAGGGCATTGGCCATAATGAGCGGAGATTGGCCATCAAAAATGTCGACGTCATTGATACTCAGACCCGGGTTGCTCTATTCAATGAATTTGAATCCAAAATGCCGTATCCAAATTTCGAATTCACCGAATTAAGTTATCTATGTTCATGCACAACAATTTGCCAGTGGTGTTACAGCAGTCTAGACATAAGGCAGCTTACTAACTTGCTTTAATAGTAAACAACTAAGCTACTACTGTAGGTCCCACGACTCTAGTCAGAACACTATGGCACAGCTCTACTATATTGACATGTAATGATATATAAACACTAAGTTATACTAACTCTTGGGGCCAATATGCAGCCTCATGCAGCATCAAAATATCCCCATCTATGCATGTGGCCCGCGTACTAATTGCTTACCAATTAAAAAAATTGGGCCCGCTGCCCTCCATCTGCGTGCCCAAAACTGGGCATTTTGGCACCACTGACGTAGATTGGGACCCATTATCCAAGGTGTAGCTCAGGCAATATGTCGGGACTACTGCCTATCACTAATTTGAGAATGCGATGCCATCTAGCAATATGATTAGACATAATCAACACCATCCATGATATTTAGCACTTCTTTCTGGCCATTCCAAGGCAAAACAGTCCTAGAGGCAGACGTGGGGAGAGGTGGAATGAGGCTTCAGGTGGTCAGCATGGCTGGGAAATGATGGACCAATGATATATACTCGCCATGCTCCGTATCAGGTGGGTTTAAGTGTCGTGCCGATCTGTTCCAGTGACTTCTGCTCCGGCGTATTTTTGAAGTGAAAGCAAGTGCCTGGTACAGATTGACACGACACTTAACGCGCCTGGTAGGGAGTATTCAGGGAAACGTACGTCGTTGCTCAAGCTGTTGTTCTGTTGTAGGATAGTGGTCGCGTTGAGGAAACTGTCAAGCCGAGACATTGCCTTCTATCATTTGTGACAAAGACGCAACTCGAAGTGTCCCTCGTATGCTGCATCACATCACAACACTTCTGCCTTCTAGGAGAACCGGTTTTTAACCTCCTTGGAAGATGGACGTTTCCAGAACATAAAAATTGAGTTCCTCGTTGGCAAGATATCGTAAGAGTTGCTGGTGTTGAGTGACTTGATGGCAGGGAAGGAGCTTTCAGAACGAGGTTGTACTTTCCCAGACCACAAAGAACCCAAGTATAAATGAGGACCAAAACACAACTATTCGATCTCCATGGAGGGGATTACGTTCTGTAGTATCTGCTTCAGGGCGGTTGAAGGCAGTGTCTATTATTGTTTTCAATTAGGTCCACCCTATTGAGCTGTGATATGTGAAAAGAAAGAAGCTAAACTTTGGACTGGCCACGATCGTGGCTGAGGATTGATTGTCAATCTGTCTTCTGTTGTATCTGTTTCTGCATGCAGGGAGCCAAAATTAGCAATACAGACGCCAAGAGAGCAGTTAGTGCAGCACAGGTCACTGATATATTGCCGGCCGATTTGGCCGGTCATTTAACTGCATCGATCTCAAGTCCACGATGGTAATCAAGAATTTCAGGTATATACAATGGGGGAAATTCTGATGGTCGTATGCCTCTTCTCTCACCTAGACCTGTGTATCCACTGCTAATTTCATCTCCCACTACGCAGGAACTCTTGTGCCTTGCCCGGTATCTACTACTCAGTTCCCCTTAAGCTTCTCCGGAATCTCCTCCAAGTCTTCCTGGCTGTCGATCTCCAAAACCTTGCCTACCTCGGCCGTGTTTCTCATCAGCTCTTTCGCAGAGGCGTAGATCATGCGCAACTCGGCGTTACAGGTTACTGGCATGTAGTAGATGAGGACGTATGGGACTGAGATTCGACCCGAGTCCTGGAATGGTGTTAGTGGAAGCTCTTGAGAGGTTTTGCAAAAGCTCGCAAGTTGAAGAATGGTCCACGAGAAAAGGAGGTGCAGCAGCGCTCTGAGATAACCATACTTAGGAGTCTCCGACTGCATGCCGGACCGCAGAGGCCGATGAGAGCGCCTCTACTCAGGCGAGTTTGCCCGGTAGATAGTGCCCTGACTGCCACGCTGACGCCTCAGTCCTCTACCCTCAGCGGCAGACGAGGCAGAAAGCTGGGTCAAAGTTCATGACGGCCAAGTACGAGTCCGTTGATACGACGCAAACAGAGCTGGAATCAGGCAAATCGCTGATGACAGAAAGCACAGCCTGTACATGGGAGCCTCAGTGGGCTCTGTCGCAATGGTTCAATCTCCTGCTGCTCGACTCGCTTGGGCCAGAGGTACAGCAGTAAATCGACTAAAAGACGACGGCAAGTGTGGCACTAGTGAACGTACGAGGGTGAGTGGGTACGATAGGAGGATGAATCGCGGCGAGTGATCTGGAAGGTCTTCGGCGATGTCGTCAAGGTTCGTGTAAACCGTCTTATCTTCGTCTTGTTTGATCTCCAGTGTGCTCTTATCGATCATGTCTATGTGGTGTATTAGCAAGGCGCCACTGCTTCACACGACTTCCAAGCCATATGCTCATGGAGCAACGTAGATAGGGGATGCTCAGAGATGGTTATGGGTAGGTTTCCGGATGGGGGAGAAGGCATGATAGTGCTTTAGGAGGAGGGTATGATAGTGCTTTAGGGAGAAGATGCTTCGAGTTAGGTATGAATTCTTCTGATGATGAAGTGTGCTCAAATATAAAGCGCTAATATGGACGACATACATACAAATCACGGCCTTTGGATCGCTAGCTCTGCTAGTCGAGAGGCGGAATTTCCTCAAGTGGTCCTTGGACTCTTGGGAGAATGTATACATGCGAGCTTCTGAAGTCTGCCGGGTAACTGTTAGCATCAGTTCGTACTATCTCAGTGTATCCCAGGCATCTGCGGTCTCAAGCCCTGGCTTTAACTGACCATTTTGAGTGATTTCGTCTGTTTTATACTCGAGAGTTATATGTTTATGAAGCTTAAATGGCCCAGATGGCTTCAGCCTCGCGATGACCAGCTGTCCACCTTAGCGGATAGCGGGGCCCCACGTCATCCCTGACACTGCTGCCAGATGCGGTGCGGCCGCGCTCATGCTCATGCTTGTAACGAGTATCGTTCCTGCGCGGGCCGAGTTACATCCCCGCAGGCGTGCATTGCTGTTAACCTCGATCAAAGTGCTCTACTCATCCACATGCAATAGTCGCGCCATTAAAAACACCATCTTTCGTTACATCTATGTTATCTAGATTATCACAAGTCGCCCGTCACTTCTCACGCCCATTACCAAATTACACCCATAATTCAGCCGCAGCACCAATTGTAAACGGAATCGCAAGAACTATCAATATGGCCTCGACCACTACCGCAGATGAGAGGAACAGCAGAATGATTCACACTGCTGCCTGCTTAATCATTGGTGATGAAGTGCTCGGTGGAAAGACTGTCGATGTACATGCCGCTGCTTCTGGATTTGACTCGAACAAAAACTAACAAAGGATAGACCAACTCGGCATACATGGCAAAGTGGTGCTTCGATCTCGGAATTGTACGCTACCCTTCTACCAGAACTTCTACTCAGCTATCGCCCAGGCGGAAATATCTAAGCTCAATTTCCCATACTAATATGCCTTCAGCAACTTCAGCGCATAGAGACCATAGCAGATGATAAGTCCGAAATCGTCGAAGCAGCCCGCCGCATGAGCGCCTCCTACGATTTCGTAATAACATCTGGCGGCATCGGACCAACCCACGACGACATAACATACTCCTCCATCGCAGCTGCTTTCAATCTCCCATTAGTCCTTCATCAGCCATCATTTGAGCGCATGCAGCGCCTCGCCAAGCCCCATGCCTCGCAACCAAACTTCAGCTGGGCCGAGCCAAGTGCTGCTCTGACGGCCAAGAAGCGCATGGTTGAGCTGCCTATTGACGAGTCGAGGCAGATTGAAGGCAAGCAGGTTCTGTTTGTCAGCGAGGAGTTGTGGGTTCCCATGGCGTGTGTAAACGGCAATGTGCATATCCTGCCCGGCGTCCCAAAGCTGTTCGAGAAGTTGCTTGACAGCCTTATGGACATGTTGAAGCCAAGGTTGGAAGATTCAGAGAAGAACAAGATGCACAGGATCTTGGTCTCAACACCAATGGCAGAGAGTGCTGTTGCTGGGTACCTTGCAGAGCTCCAGAAGAAAGTTGAGGAGAAGGGCGTCAAGGTCGGCAGTTATCCACGCTGGGGAAAGAGTAGCAACACGGTCACACTGGTTGGGAAGGATTTGGCGTTCTTGGAGAGTATTGTCGATGAAGTAGTAGAGAACGTCAAGGGACACAGAGTTGTGGTAGAGGGGGAGGACGATACCGCCGGTGTTGAGCAGGGTTCTCAATAAAATGTAGGTGTATATAGGTGAGTATACGAAGAATTGAAGACTTCTTCAAGACATTTTTAAGTCTGTGGACATAAATTAGCAAAATCGAAAGCGAAAGGAAACTGTGCGGCGTCATGTATGCCTCAGTCAAGCTATTTCTGGACCTACTCTAGCCGCTGTATCTCTGGTGTTTGGCTCCCCTAGCCGTCCTCCGATGATGAGTTTCAGGGACTGTGTATTATAAGTTCTTAGACGATCAGCTTGCTTCTGATTTGATGATGGCTCAGATCCTCTGTTAATACACTTCAGGTTACTCGGGTATTCGGTATCAGCAAGTTAGCCAAATTATGTACGCTGCTGTTGTTGGAGTGACTTGCACCAGTTGCTTATCAGAGATATAAGTCGCATGAAAGCTCGAAGAAACAAAGCGAAGATGGAACAAGCATACTGGAAGCTGGCAATAAGCCTGCACCAGGGTAATCTGCAGACCGGACTGTCACCCTTCAGGGAGGTATGCTTAGGCTTCCTAGTGGCAGAGCGGAAGTTGTGTAAAGGTAGTGCCCGGCGACCTGGCTTTGGCGCTTGCGCCGAGGGGACACGGAGAAGCTTCTCTCATAGCCCAGAACGGCAGGGCAGGCAGCAAGCACTAACAAGACCAGCGAACGGAGCCAACCCCACCAATCTCGTTCTTGGATTAGAGGCTAGTCAAGCGAGCTGTCAGGTGGCGCCGCATTCTCATTTTGACAATTCTGAAGCTCTGTGGTAGCACAACACCATACCTTTGACCACTTTAATAGATTCAACATATCCGTTCAACCTCATATTAGATCGAAACGCGTGTCCTGCCCCTCAACTGATCTCTTTTCTTGAGGACGGTCTTCTCAATCTTTCAACCCTGTTGGGACGTGTCAACAACGCCCCTACAACTGGAGCTTGAGTTGCGCGTCTCGGAAACCGGGCTGCTTTGGCAACCCCGACAACTCTCTTCCACCCACACCACTCCAACTCTCTTGTAAACATTGTTCACACAAACCGTCACAAATCCGAACTTTACATCGCAAATCATCCCAGTTCGGATTGAGGAACTACCTCAATCTAGGTCGCCACTCTGAGAGTATTTCACCAAGTTACGACAACAACTCACAGGGCACTACCATGGGAGCTCCACCCAGCACCATCGGAATGCCAGGCGTCTATCCTCAAGGCGCCGACACCATTGCGGAGGCAGCAAGGAAGTACCCACTGACGGTGACGGAGTTTATTAGTCGTCGCTCGGGATGGAGACCAGGGAACTGCCACGAGTTCCTCTCCCACGCCGCCTGTGAGGCGATAGGGCTCCCTCCCAAGGAAGTCCAAATCCTGCTCATCTGCGGAGGAGTTATTATCGGCGGCCTCACTCCAGTATACGGCTTCATGGCCTATCAGATATTCCACGAGACCGACGCTTACTTTAGATTGTAAGTAAAAACACCTTTCCAGTGCGGTGCGAATCCATTGGGGGAAATTCAAGAGGACCCTCCCTCATCCTTCCTCAATTAACAGAATGCTACGACCATCGTGCACTCATTCGCCTCACGCTTACATACTGACTGCGTTAGGTGTGACTGGCGGGATAGCACTCCATGGGTCTTGTGGCTTATCGAGACCAAGAACAAGATCGTGAGACTCTTCAAGTTCAAACAGCAGACCTACGATGAGGAGATTGAGCTGCCGCTCGTCGAGCTCACGACTGAGAAAGAGGAGGACTGGGAGCTTCCAAAAATCTACGAGATCAACTCTGAGGATGAATGGAGCGACACTGAGGCGTCTGTGACAAGTTGTGTTAATACGACCATTGTCTTCGGCGATGACTCCACCTTAAAGTATCGTCAGAGTGCATCGAACTCAAGCAACAAGAAGTTCGGCAAGGTCAATTTCGAGATGAAGATGGCACATCTTGACGCCATTGACGAGAACGGCGAGAAGCCTGACTATGAACAAGGTCACTCTCGTCAGGGCTCATTTGGCCAGTTCTCCTTCAGTAGCCTCTCCGAGGCCAGCTCCACGACGGCCGTCAACTCAACCAGCGGCTTCCCGGCTCAAGGAAGCTTCGACTCGGAGTTGATTGACCACTTCGTCACCGCCAATTACCTGACTGGCAAGCGCTTGGGCAACTCCAATGTTTACGCCATTATTGACAAGCACGGCGAAAAGCTCACAATACCTATCGGCTCTTGCGAGGTGTCCACATTCTCACACAGGCATGGAGCATATCTCCTTAGTGTCTTTGACAAAAGCACGAGCCGCAGCTCCGAAGATCTGATCATCAGCCTGGGTCTCGTCGACGGCAGAACCTTCCGTCACTATGTGTCGGAAAATGGACTGAAGCGCGGCTACCTTCACGTCAAGGAGGAGTATTCATTTGCTTCGAGGGTTCTCAACGGCATTGGCCAGAAGCTTAAGGATATCGAGTGCGTAGGCAACATCTGCACCGCAATCAAACTCATTACCGTGACCGGTACAACCATTAAAAGGGTCCAGCTTCCAGGCGGCGGCTTCGATGATCACAGCTACAAGGTCACAACAAAGGGTGGCCGCGGAGACGTCATCCTTCGGTGCCAAGCACGCTTCGCACCAGACATATTGGACAACCTCGCCATCAAACTTCTCAACGCCGATGGTTCGACGTTACTTCATGAGGCGGTCAAACTCGTCGAAGAAGTGGACGGCATGAAGCGCCAAATTATATCAAAGGCCGCAGTGGAGCCTGAGCAAGCCACGCAACCCGCACTGGAGAGAGACTCTGTTGGGGTTGTCGGGCTCAAAGATGAGAAAGGCATTATTTATCTTAGGAGCCCAGACAGCACTAGCTGGATGATTAAGCTCGACATTGCACACGTCGAGCTCAATACCGACCAGATCCGTTGCTCCCGCAACGAAATCGGTATCTGCTTTGTCCGGATCGGCGGATCAGTGACATACAATGTCATTCAAGAGTTCAGGCTTAAGGATGGCTCCTTCCTCGACATCAACTGGAGCGAAGACGAAGCGAGGTATGTTTATACCTCGGCGGATGACAGTCAGGATGCCCTTGAGCACGAGATTACTCATATCATGGATCATCCAAGCAGCGATGGCGAGACCTGGTCCCACTTCCGCTTCAGAGACGAGGTTACCCTTTCTTTTGACATGTTCGCGGAGAGGTGCAAATTCAAAGCCGAACTGCTCAACATCTGCAGGAGGAATGGCATCCCCGTCACTGCACCATATCAGCCTCAGGGCGTTTACGGATTTGAAACCGAAGAGTTGGTCCGCTACACCAGGCGCGATGGATTCGAGAGCAAATGGATCCAGCAGGTCTTCAATGATCTCTCGGGATGGTACGCCGTCGCCAACGACCGCGTCAAGTTCCGCCTCGCAGAGGACGGCACTGCCTATCTCGAGAGTTTCAATGCCTGGGGTACCTCCGAATGTCTCTCGATGATCACCGAATGGTGTCTACTGGACGGCACTAAGCTCAAGATGACACCGTCCCGGGATGGTGGTGCTTGTTACTCAAGCAATGCCTGGAGCGGGGACCAGCTCAAGTACGAGATAATTAAATACTATGAGCCGTTCAACGGCCAGCTGGATGGCGAATGGCTATGGTTTGAGTACTTCAAGCCTAAGATGGACGTTGACCATGAACGTAGGAATGGCTTGGTCGGCATCAAGAGCAAGATCACCGCTCGCATGAAATTCTGGCGCAAGCAGGAGGCAGCAGAGACCGACAGCACCATGCAGGTGACGGCTTCGGGGATCGGTGACGCAAAGCTCCTTCTCCATGAGCAGGACACCATCCGCTTCATGACGGCAAATGGCTACCATTACCTTCGTTTGCCAAACCAAACGAACTTCTACCGTGTCAAGGACGGCGAGGCTGTTGTCAAAGACCGAAGCGAGATCGACATCTCCAGAGACGGCGAGACCGGAGCCGCCTATGTTCGCTTTGTTAACCGTGATGGTTACATCCCCAAGCCTTTGGACTTGATTACAAAGTTCCAGCTTATTGATGGCCGGATTTTCAGACATTTCAAGCTCGGTACCGATGAGGTAGTATATGCCACGAAAAAGGAACTGTCAGCAACCAGCGCAACCACCGACAGCGTATCTGGCAAAAGACGCGCCCCAAAGAATGCAGGGCTTGGCAATCCAGAGGAAGTGATCATTCCGATCGCTGCGAACGATCTCACGGCCCATCTCAAAGGGCTTGAGAACTGGCGCTTCCCACAGCCTTCTCGCGGCCACATCTACGGCGTGAAGACTGCCAACGGCACCGTGTGCTCTCGCCAAGGCGACACTGAAGTGTTCATCGTCCAGTATCCAAATGGAGAGGTGGGCACGCTACACGCCGCGGAGTCTGCTCAGAGGACTGACGCCCAAGGCAACCACTTCCTCAAGGTCTTCGACCATGCCTGTGGATACGAAGGCTGGGACAAGATCATGGAGTATAAATACGGTGATGGTTCCATTTGCAGGTCTGAGAAGTCCATGGATGGTCGCGTTGTCTACAACATAGAATTTGCCGTCAACCTCAGGCCAGCTTTTGACGCTGCGCTTAACGCCTGTGCTGTGTTGGCTGGCGTGTACAGGAGGAAAGGTAGGATATTGAACACCTTGTTTGCGTCTACCGACTCGAGGGCCGGCCAGGCGTTTTTCCACGATGGGAAGGAGGTCCAAGGCTCTATCTCCTACCTCAAGACCAAGTCGGGAGTTCGCTATGAGCTGCAAGCTGGGGAAGATATTTTCGTGCTCACTAATAAGCTCGGCGGGAAGTTCACCATGACTCGGGGGGAGATTCAAATCTCGACCGATGAGCGCGGAGTGAAGTTTGTAGACTCTCCAGGACACTATTCTGGGACCAAGTGTCCCGACGCCATCTTGAGCTGGGGAACTATCTGCGGCATGATGTTCAGTCTCGCTAAAAGCAATGGCATGTTCTCATACAGCAAGATCAAGGGCATCGACGAGAAATTCCAGCTTATGGATGGTATCCAGAACCTGCCCGATTTTAGACCAGCTGTCTTCAACATCAACGCTGTGCTGATGATGGAGACGCAGTGTAACTCGGTGTATGTCAGAGCCAGCCCCGACTCGCCATTCCTTGTGAAGACCAACGATGGCGAAGTCGCCTATGGCTTCGATGGAGCCGAAACGCACTATAGAGGCACGGATGTCGTCAAGGATGCCAAGGGAATGCGGTGCGTCAAGGTTTGGCAGGAGAATCCTGTCCGAGTCAAGCGCCTGGATGTCATTATCCGTTTCCAGGATAAGACTGGCAAGATCGTCAAGCTGTGGACGGATGAAAATGGCAAGGCTGTCTATGCAGAGAAACATCAGGTCTTCGATGAATCTGTGGAGATAACCCATCAAGACCTCTTCGTGCAGGACGCCGCTGGCAATTTCATCGAGGACCCTGCTCCGAAGCACGACCTCATCGCTGTCTACGACACCGATTCTGAGCCAAAGGAGCCAGAAATTGGGCGCTCTGTCTCGAATGCCGGCAATCTCTCGTTGGCCGACGACAGCAGCTATGGTGACGAGACGGATGAGATGTATAGCTACAAGGGCAACGACGAATCCTTTGCTGGCATGTACGACGATGATGACCTCTATGATGACGGCGAGGAGGAGGTCAACGAATTCTATCAGACTCGCCGTGAAGAGTCCGCTGGCGACTCAACGCACGCTCACCCTGCCCCAGAGGATGATCGTTATCTCTCTGCCGGTGAGGACAAATTGCTCGATCACACCGACTACCATGAGCCTCCCGAGAGTGGTTATAAAGTGAAGGGTCGGGGTGAAGATGTCGGCGATGCGCTTCTGCAGCCTGAGAGCATGAGTATTGGCATTGATTATGATGAAAGTGCTTCGATGGTGTCCGATGGACGCGTCGCGCTCGCTTCTGGTACTGAGACTCGTCGTCGCCGCACCTCCAGACACCCACACAATGCCAGGTACGCCGCGGATTTGGCGTTGTTTCTCATAAGCCAAGGCAAACAAGTTAATGCTGGCGCTAAGGCCAACAATTCCGCCGGTCTTTCCAGCCCACACGAGGCGGCCGGTCCTTCCCGACCCGGCAGCGGAGCAGAGCCCTCCAGACCATCCCGCATGCCGGGAGATTACGACGTTCCGCCGGAAAAGGAGGATGTGCTCCCTGGCTACGAGGATGAGGATCCAGAGCTCGATCGTGCTGCCAATCTATCCCAGGATGGTATTGCAAGGCTTAATGTCGCTGTTGAAGGCCCGGATGGGTTCTCGTTCAAAGCGTGGTACGAGAAAACATCCAAACGTCCGAAGGCAGTGATTCCAAAGAAGCTGGATCAGTTCGTTCTCGGGAATGGCATTAGATACGACAGGAATTTATCTGGTGGCGATAAAGATTGGATTCTGACGCTGCCGGATATTCGCCTCAGCGAGAACGTGTTCAACTGCAAGAGCACCGAGATTGAAATCACGATGAATTCGCAGGCCTGCGATATTGTCGACCTTGATAGCATGGAGGTGGTCAGAGCCGCGGCTGCCGCCTTCTACGTCGCTGCCTATCACGAGGATGGTACGGTCACTCAGGAGAAGGCTATGTCCTTCACCTGGAGGGACAAGAAGCAGATCACCCTCAACCCAAGCACGGGTGGTGGACAAGCTACCTACGTGGACGATGCGCCAGTCATGGCTTACAGTTGAGATGTTTTGTTTTATCGGGACTTATTGGGGTTTCGGGCGTACAGGTCATGCTTTCATGGACATTCACAAGGTTGCTTGGTGTACGACAGGAGGCAGGAGGCAGGAGGCACATACGTGCTTTGAGCTTCTTTGCACATACTTCGCATATTTGTTCAAAGGGCTGATGGATAGGATACTTGCGATCTGGTTCTTTTCTGCGACACTTTTGCAAGGTTTTTAGGCGGCCTGAGAGGAGGATATTTGTGATTTGACGTTGTTCTGAAAATGATGGCGTTTGTATTTCTGGCGGATACCCAGGCATCGCGTACACAGTGGTGGATGGTTGCTCATTTGCTTGTGTATGGGAGGATATTTGAGGGGATGATGTTTTTGAGATGATGTTTACTTGCAAGCGATATTTGAGGGGATGATGTTTTTGAGATGATGTTTACTTGCAAGCGATGTTTTTATGGGAGGATTTTTGAGGGTAGGATGCTTTTGAGGCGATGTATACTACGGGCGACGTATTATGGGAGGATCTTTATGCGATGATGTTTTCGGGAGCATGTTTTTGTGAGCATGTTTACTGTCGGTGTATTTCCAGTTAATGGTGTTTCTGGGTGGATATCCACTGTAGATGTGCTTCCAGGAGCATAGTGACCAAAGGTGTTGTTTATGACGGATTGTTATTGCGGGCGAGAGCACGTAGTTAGTTAGTCGAGCGAGCTCAGAAAATGACAACTGGGTTTATAATAGTCCTATTGCATATATATATGTGGCTCTAAAATGGGTCGCAGACCATTTCTAATCCCATGCCATCCCAGTGACCGAGCGCTTATGTGAAGCGTGTAGGCGAGTTCACCTGGTGGCCAGGGTGCTCATCCCAGGCAATGGCGGTTATCACATAGCCTGAGTCTTGAGCGCCAAACCATGTGCGAACCATCTAAGTCTGAGTTACCCCATCACGTCTAGTGCCCGGGCGTCCTCTCTCACTCTCCGTTCCCGCCTCAGGTCCAGCCTCATTACTGGGGGCAACACCACGCTCAGCAGCCTTAGCGCGACGCACGGCCATGAGGCGCTCTTTATAGTTTTGGTACAAGAATACAATTTTCTAGTTGTGTGTTAGTACTGCTCCAAATAACCTCCGTGAGGGATGCTTGGGAACTCCCCACTTCTCCTTCGTCGTAGGGCAGGTTGTGGGGTGGGTGGATAGTGGCGGACTTACGTATTTCTTGACGACCTTCCAGGAAACGTAGCCCAAAAGAATGAGGCCTGGAATGAGAACCAGGAGGATGAGGATGATGCTGGTGCGGTGGTTGGTGACCTGGTCGGTGCCCTCGCCGGCCTGGGGAAGTTAGTTGTGTGTCACGGAGGGAGAAAACAAGAGAGGTGACATACCATCTTGGTATTTATATGGGAATTATAGGGGTTTGTGACTGTTGAAAGGGTGAGGTTTGTTGGTCGGTGGTGTTTGTCGCAGTGTCGTTGTTGTTGATGTGGAGGTTTGGAGGAAGCTGGGCTGAAAGGACGGGACGGGAGACAACAACAAAAGGCGCGGCTACGATCAGCGGCTGCAGAACAGGAAAGAGAAGCATTCACAGGTTGCAGTAAGGCTGAGGGCGGAGGGAAAATGTTGCTGCATCTAGCGTCCACATAAGATTGCTGGCATGAACGAAAGTAGGAGCGTGGGCTGTGATCGCGGTGAGTGATATCAACAACATTGAACGCAGAAGGGCAACGGGTACGACCAGAGTAAGAGGTGCAAATGATTATGATACCTATTCACATAGGTTTGATTGCTCCAAGCTCTTATTCCTCATGTATCATGGCTCATAGCTCCATGTAAAGTCTTGTTTACATGTCTGCTCATGCTGTCCTTAATGAGAGTCAAGCTCCAGATCTACCACAACAAATACTTAGCTTTGCCACTTAGAAACCCATTCTGGATCCTCTTTTGGTCCAATCGATAAGTGAGACCGCCAATATGGCAGTAAGTAGACACGAAGTTTTCGTCAACTTGGCTAACCTTCTCCCAGCTCAGTTCACGAAACGGCATAATCCTCGCCTGCGTCCTCATCGTTCCTCTCTGCGGCTTCGGCTGGTGGTACGTTCGTAGGTCTGCGAAGAAGGTGAGGCTTGTCAATCCTTCGTTACCGCTAATGAAAGGATTGCTTGAGGTATTAACCAGTTGTAGCAATGCATGTTGATGGAGGAGTCGAGAGACATTGCTAAAGCTGCTGCGGCTGAGGGAGGCACCGAAGCGGGTAGGAGTGGTAGTGGGAGCTCCCGTGGCGTTGGGCGAACACTTTCTGGAGCCAGGGACGGTGTTGCTACAGGAGAATGGAAGACTGACCCTGGAGGCTCTCAAGCCAACAACGGGGTTTCTCCTCAAACGGTGCAGGTCCCTGCTGCTGGAGAAGTTACGAACGAGAGCGGAGACCCTCCTGCCATCGGCGCACCTCGGTCCCAAGACCAGCCAGCCACTGTCGCGCAGTGAGTTCAGAATGCGAGCGGAGACTCCCACATCAATGACAGATCTCAGCCTCATGCTCAACAGGACGGTGCCACAGGATGGGACAATGGTGACAGAGCCTCACAGCCTACCGGGGAAGGGTTGTAGAATTCAGCTGTTGCGGGTGCAAGTCGACGAGGGAGCCTTTGCTCAAATTGCGCAGAAAGATGATTGGTCATTCGGGAAAGCACAGGAAGACGCAAAGGTAGATTCAAGAATGCATTTCTTGCCTGGAAAAACAAATTGGAAAAGGACCTGCAATATCCGCTATGACGCTATCGTAAGCTCAAAGTCCAATGCCTCTATATACAACCTCATATGTACCGCAATGCTGTAATGTAGTCAAGATGAAATGAACGCCTACCATGCCATATGCGAAAATCAAAGTTTCGCAGAAACGCCATCACTTTTCCCTTCTTGCGCCAACTTGCACAAATCACCCCCAAAGAGCCATCCCAGCCCTCCTAACCTTAGCATTCACCACGCCGCCAACACCAAACGCAGGAACAATACGGCACACACGTGCCGCCGTAGACACACCCCAGTTCTTCCAAACCATCTTCGCCCTCTCCATCGCCGGCTTCTTCTGCCCATTATTATACAAATCCAATCCCAGCAAATGCATAGGCGTGCTAATAATCTGGATCGCCGCCGGCGCCAGAAACTGTGCCGTGGTCTGCCCTCCAATCGCGTTAAACCCATGACGATCCATATAAGCCTGTATATGCGGCCCAACCAGCGGCGGGATATTGAAGGAAGCAAATATCGTCATGCAGTCTCTCAACGCAAAGAGACTCATTGTCGGCAAGCCAACAGGCCTTGGTGGACCGGTGCCGAAGAGCTGAGCGAATTTACGGTCTTTGATAAGACATAAACCGATGTTGGTGGCAGAGGAGGCGGCGAATTTGTTGACGTCGGCTGTTACGTGGGATGATGGTTTACCAGTGACGGTTGAGGTGACGGTGTCGAGGGTGTTGGCGGTCAGGTAGGTGCCGCCATAGAGCATGAAGATAAGGCCGAAGGGTTTTGATATTATGAGGGAGGCCGGAGAGCAAACGAAGCTCTTGAGTGAAGTCAACAATGACTTGCCAATGGCAGCTTGGCCAGAGGCGTTTTGCATGATAGCTCTAAAGGAAAAGGTTAGCTGATGCTCCGTCGCCGTTGTGATTTGTGGAACACAGAATCCCCCTTGCAAACTAGCCAGTATCAAGAGCTGAAGACGTACTTGTCGATAATGGTAATCAACGGCGCAACCATGACTGCCGCGCTGGCAGCGCTCACAGCATCAGTCGCCAATCTCGAAATGAGATTCTTGGTGTTCCATTCCTTCTTCTGCACTACTCCTTGCACGCCATCCTCTGCGCCATTGCCCGGGTATTTAGGTGAAGGCATTGGCACAATCCAATTCGCCTGGCTCGGCATCTTCGTAATCGGCATGCTACTCACTTCAGCGAGTTGCGCCGGGGTGTCGATCTTTGGGAGCTGGTTGTTGGAGCTCATTGTCGCGATGCCAACAGTCGGTAGTGCTTAGGCAGAGCTACGTGACTGTGGGCTCAATTAATTGAGCTTAAAGGAAACCTCTGGCTGCGGAGGCAGAGTGACGTTGGAGCGTAACCTTGAGGTTGCTTGCCCAATCTGACGGATACGCGCGGATATCGGCGGCCAAGATCGGGGGATGTGGAGGCAGCAAGGTCTTGGGGTTTCTTGGATCTGGGTTAAGATCGTGGGGTTCGATAGTGGAGGTGTTACTCGAACAATTGTGTCTCGTGCAGGCGACTGTGGTATATTTGTGTTGTTATTGACTCACAAACAGCTGAAGAGTAATCAAATAAAAGTTTAGGGATTTCTGCCGCGACCGGAGGACAAGTTCACGAGTAAGCTTTGCGGTGCCTGGGGGCTGGGCCCGCTAGGACAAACAGGGGATAGCGCATCTGATGCCAGATCTTGGTTGACAGCTTTCAGAAGCACTGGCACAGCAACAGGATTTGACAAGCCCTGTCAGTGCGAGGAGTTGTTATCATGTCACATGTTGTCTGAACAGACTGATATGTAGGTTCACAAGCAAACGACGTAGGAAATAAACCCAAATTTGTTGTATTAGCTAATCGTATGCATGTTGGATTCTTTCTACCTATCCAGCTCATCCCCATTGAACAAAGTAAAACGCCAAACTTGCAAGCTACTAGCAATTCGTACAGAAAAAGGTATCTTATTTCTTTGCTCCCTAAGCTCCGGACATCAAAATTAGAAATCATGCCGAAGACGTGATAGACACATTACCAGATGAGAAGCTTAATAGTAGATCTTCTCCTTCCAGATTGGTGGTCTAGCTGCCAGCTGACCCTCGCCCTCGCCCTCCCAGTGGATCTTTGCCTTGTCATCAATCGTAGCTCCCTCATCGGTGATTGGAATAAACTTTCTGGTATCACTGCACTCCTGTGCCGAGATACCCAAGTTATCTCTTGGGATCCAGAGCAATGGAGTGTTCGACTTGACAGTTGGTGGGAAGTATGCCTCGCGCTCAGTCTCCTCATTGTACAGACTGTTTGGATCGACAAGATCATGTGGGACCAAGCGACGCAGAGTGGCGTAATCGGCGTAGATATGCGGCTTGAAGAACTTAGTCAACATGTTTGGCTTTGGATGCGCTGGTGGTGGCATTGGCAATGCCTTCTGGTTGTCGACGTCAATCTTCTCTCCATCGGCTGGGTTTGGATCCTGGCCTTGGTTAACATTCTGATCTGGAATGAGCGACTCCTCTTCTGCCTCGAGCGAACGTGGAAGGTTGTAGAGGAGTGGGCCCAGGGCCGAGTTCATGGCGACGTGGAAAAGAACAGTCATAACCAGGCCGATGATGGCGATGATTAATGGACCAATCGAAGTCGCGATCGCAAAAAGACCGATCAGGCAGATCCATGCGAGATAAACACCAGTGGTGAGGTGCTGGAGTGCGCGGGGGTAGATAAGACCCTTGGTGTCGATCTTAGCATCGGTGACGAAAAGGATGTTGTAGCGGTAGGCGAGATAGAAGAAGTAGATGGCAATAGTCGAGAAACCGAGGATGAGAGGCGAGATCATGGAGTAGGTAATGCCGATGACGATGATATTGGAGTAAACTGGCAAGACAGAGCCCCAGGAGATGGCAGACAGTTGAGTCCACTTGTTATACATGGAACGAGGAGTCGAGGTCAGAAACTTGTACAGAATCGTGAAGATAACGAATCCAACGACCTGGGAGATGACGCCAGACGAGAGCGTCAGACCCTGAAGGATGAAGTATGAAATGTAGAAGTTGGAGGCCAATGGCAGCTTCTGGGACAGGAGACTGGTGACGGATGATGGGTCGTCTGCAATGTTCTTCGCGACGGCAGCAGCGGAAGAACCGATAGTGACGACCAAGAAGACTTGGATGACCTGGAAGGCGAAGTATGCGTTCTGAGTGAACAGCTCGACGCGCGACAACGTTGGCTCACCAGCCAGCTTGGCGCACAGTCTCATAATGATTGGTACCAAGGACATGAGAACGGAGAGTAAGACCGATGGCAAGAGACCGGAAACGACACCCAGAATCACGGATGGAATATCATTGATCCAGGTCAACCAAGAGAGGGTGGCTAATTGAGGGACGTTGGAGATGATACCGACAACGGCGACTGGGATGGCCCAGAAGAGAATCAGGGCGGAAATGAAGCCCATGACGGCATAGCGACGGATAACCTTCTGCCACCAAGAGATCTTCAGGGATTTCCAGACAATCTCTTCTGGGCTCATCCCGATGTAGCGTGGAGACATGTGGAGTGCCTGATGGTGGGAGAGAGTCTGGAACGCGCTCTGAGCATCGGACTGTCTGTGGAACTCAATGAAGACGGCATTGACAGCTGGGTTCTCACCAGCGCGGTAAGCAGCCTGTGCAGCATCGGCCTCTGGAATGAGCTTGAGCAGCTGCTCGCGGCAGTAGTCTATAGAGTCGACCTTGCGGCCAATTAAACCGAACTTGCCGAGCTTGTGCGTTGGACGCTGCTTTGGAGTGAGCCAGCGAGCTGCAATGGATCCCTGCTCAGCATCACCCGTGTCATCTCTGACATCTGCATCGCCACTCTTGCCCTTGTTGGCCTTGTTCCGAGCCTTGATGGCATTCTTGATGAGCTTGGTCTCGGCAGCCTCGAGCTTGAAAGCGTGCTTGTCACGCTCCTCAACCTTCTCGTCTACGGACTCGGTTTCTCTTGTAATCCAGATATACTTGACAGCGTCCCCAAAGACCTTTCTCAGCTTGTGCTCATCGAGATATGCGGATGGCACCGAAGTGAAGAGGACAGTTCTGGACGAAATGCGGTTCGCGTAGATTGGCGAAAGCAGGAAGGCCTGGCGCAAGTTGATGTAGAAGATGTGCTCGCGGCAGATCATCAACATGATAAAGCCAAAGAAGATCCAGGCCAAGAACGCGTGGGCAAACATGCGGTGCTTGTCTGCCGTGACCTCCTTGTTGAGGTTTCCAAAGGCGAGAATGTTCAGTCCTTCGCTTCCACTGCTTCCAGTCGCGTTGATAGGGAAGAGAATTGGCCATGTAATGAGCGCGCCGACGAAGCAAATGGCGCCGCAAATGCGCAGGTAGCGAAGGAAGAGGTAGGCATCCAGAGACTGGTGCTGGAGGGCATAAGTATCTGGGATTTTCCAGAACGAGCCGAACCAATTGAAAAGACCGGTCGGGAGAGCTGGTGTTCTCTCACTATGTGCTATTAGCAGGGCACTTGAGAGGAGAATCAGATGGGAGGATCAGTGCAAGCTTACCCCTCGCGCAAAGTACCAAGGTAGGTTCTTGGAGCATAGAAACGGCGTTGAGAGCGGCGCAAGACGACGAAAATGCTGAGGTAAACAACGGCGATGAGAAGAGTTGGAACAAGGGTAGAAACAAGACCAGAGACGGAGCTGTCGTTGACTGCTGCGTCAGTTGGTGCTGGCTCACCAGGCGCCTGATTGGTTTGTCTCTTGGTGAAGTAGGAGACCATGTCCATGGATCCGTCCACGATTGCGGTGGCCATGATTGCGGTGGTGCTCCCTCAGGAGGCCTGCTTTGTTGTAGGTATATCCGATCGCTGGCTATGGCTCTGCTAAGTACCCCTCAAGGTACTGGCGATGTAATTATCGTCGTTCGAGTTGCCGTTGATTAATGGAGGATATGGTATGAAAGGTGAAAGGTGAAAGGTGAAGGGAGTCTAAGGTATGGCCCTCGCGCTTTATCAGAAGGCAATGTCAGGGTTGGTGATTCGAGCATGGGGTTGCTTGTTGTTGACCTGTGCGTAAGAGGGGCACGAACCAGGCACCCTGATCGGGGAGGCCTAGGGCAGAAAAATTTAAGCTCTTGGCCCCCGTTTACAGCCGCCAAGGCTCATTTGGCACGGCAGACAGCGCAAGCGAAACGACAAAGTCGGGACTGTCACCACGCTATGGCAGAAGGGGGGATGGATCGCCGAAGGGGGACTGACGTCAACCCCACCGCAATTCCATCTAGCTATTGCTGTTTAGGCACGTGGATTTGTCACTATTAAACGCCGTTAATTTCTTTTGTTAATATTTTAGTTTTGACTTTTTACTGTTCATTGTGATTGTGAGCACCCTTTCACTTCCATCTTGAGCAATTACCTTTCATGTGAGACAGACAGGCGGTGACAGCGTGTCATGCAAATTCTGCCATGTGCACAGCGCGATTGGGACATGTGTCAGATCTTCAGCGGCATTGGCCCGCGACCAAAATACGCATTCTCCACAACCAGAGAAAACGCCCCGCCTCCAGGGTGGGGCTCAGACTTGGCGATGGGCGTTGTTCAGCTTTGAGCAGTTTTCTCAGGCTTTTGTGAGTTGGGTTACATTTTCTTTTCTTTTCGTTGAGTTTATCTCCCGCTGCCAATAATCAGCCATCATCTTTCTTTTTTTATGTGTACTTGTGTGGCTGGCAATCCCGTCATTTCGCTTGGCTACCGTCAACCCCGCTGCCCATCATTCTGAAACCGGCTAGGAGCATGAACCAACCTGAGCACCGATTTCCTATCGAGCAATACGACTTTGTCAATCAGTTCCATAACGGGAACAAATAGCATAATAGAAACGGTAAATGAAATTTATACCCTGTAATTTGATCGAAATGAAAATTCTACCCTGTCGTGATTAATAAGCTGATTCTGCCGCCCTACTC